>Ga0073928_10006380_pt1 | contig 15905 bp, 12 predicted proteins | sample PaiPotPPA55metaG_FD_76969 | JGI IMG/M metagenome (GOLD analysis project Ga0073928, IMG submission 76969) | Iron sulfur acid spring bacterial and archeal communities from Banff, Canada, to study Microbial Dark Matter (Phase II) - Paint Pots PPA... ... | reverse complement strand
TTCGGCTGTGCTCCGCCTGAGTTGCTCTCAATACCTTCAGGTTAATGCGGCCCAAGCGTTGGACGGAGGGCAGCATGATTAGGGACGTTAGAGTCGTTACAATGGGTGTGAGGGGCTTTGGTGAAAGATCTTCCCGTTCCAGGCCTACGCCATCGCGAACTTCGAGACGTCAAAGGCTTCGTCGCTCGAGTTTTCGGGAAACGCGACGCACCGGAACCGGTTTCGGCTTGGCGGATGGTTCCCGAGGCCGCGTTGCGCGCGCTCGCAGGGGAGGAGAAAAAGGCCTATATCGGGGCGTTGATTCCCCTGATAGGCGTCGGAGGCAAGGTCGAAAGGCGAAATTTAAGGCGGCTCTATCAGCTCTTCGCGTTTACGGGAACGCCGTCTGATGAGCGATTTCAGCTCCTGACGGCCCTCGGCGGAGGACCGCGCTTTGCACCGGAACTCGTTACCCCCTTGCGCGATCGCCAAGTGCGGAGGTCGTTGGTTGAAGAGGCCGAAGTATTCGCTAACAACGCGCGATCAAAAGAGGCGTTTGATTACACAGCCCGCCTTCGTAATCGCTTGAATGTCAAGCCTGGCAACTCACGGAAGCTCACACGGCTGTTGGAGAAGCTGACCGATATCGAGAATCGTGCCGCGGCGCTTCTCGGCAAACGGGGTCATATTGTGCGGCTCCACGACCGCCGGCTAGAGATTTTAAAAAAAAGCGTAGCGGCGGTGGGAGTGCCGTCCGCAGTACTGTTCCCGCTTGGAACCGCCGGCCTTTCAGTCGAAGGAATCACGACCGGGCTGATTGCGCTCGGCGGTGGCTTCATCCTGCCGGCTGGCGTCGCGATGGTGACCGGACTGGGTGCCGCGGTCGCGATCGGGATTACTACCAAGAAACTGCTCGATATGATGATGCCGACGGTTGATGCCGACCGCGCCTCGATCGACGTTCAGCAGCTTCGCAGCGCCGTGGTCGAAGTACAGCGACTGCTCAACGAGATTGATGACGATACTGCGGAGCCCGCCGCAGTTGAACGTGCACGCGAGCGCATCGCGGACATCATCCAAAGATTTGCGCCGGTCACCAATGCCCAACGTGCGCGGATTGAATCCGCACTTAACCACGCGCGTATCCTGGGCGAAGGCTACCTCGCCAGTCTCAAGCATGATCGCGCCGCATTCGAAGGACGGCATCCGGTGCTGGCGCACGAACTCGGCCGCCTGATGGACATCGACCTGCCGGCGCTTTCAATGACGTAGAGCTAATCCAGCACCGAGCGCGCCCTCAGTTCCTCGATTCGAGTGCGGCTGTAGCCGAGGATAGTTTCGAGCACATAATCAGTGTCGCCGCCCAGCGCTGGCGCAGACCGCGCGATCCTGACTGGCGTGCGGGAAAGAGTATATGAAGAGCGCTCCACCGCAGCTTTGCCTAGTTTCGGATCATCGACTTCAATAAAATGCTTACGCCAGGCGAGCTGCGGATCGCGGCTCATATCGGCGGTACTCGCGGCTTTGCTCGCTGCAATTCCACGCGACTGGAGAGTTGACTCGAGTTCTGAAGCGTCAAAAGACCTGGTCCAGTTGCTGAAAATCTGGTCGAGAACGTCCTGATTGTTAAGCCGTTCTCGAAGGTTTGCGAATCGTGAACCTTTGACGCGGTTGTCTCCGCCGCATCCCGTTTCCGAGCCGCCCATCAGCTCACGCAACACATTCCACTGCTCGTCGGTCGCGCACGCTATCGCGATCCACGAATCTTCGCCAGCACATGGATAGACTCCGTGTGGCGCGAGATGCCGATCTCGATTGCCCCGCGGTGTCTGTACGTAATCGTTCGCGATGAAGTCGAGCAGTGCCGGACTGAGAAAATGCATCGACGCTTCCGCCTGCGATAGCTCTATGTATTGCCCGCGGCCGGTGCGGCGCCGATAATCCAACGCAGCCAGAATTGACGCGATCGTGAACCGTGGAGCGACGCAATCAGTATATGAGCCATAGGGCCCTGCCGGCGCCCGATCAGGCCATCCGCAGAGATTGCCGAAGCCACACATAGCGGCCGCCAGGTTGCCACAGCCGGCGAACTTCGAGAATGGGCCGGTTTGTCCCATCAAACAACTACTGACCATGATCAGGTCGGGCTTGAGCCGATGGAGCGCTTCATAATCCAATCCCCATGCGCGCATCGCCTTCGGCGAGAACGATTCCGTAACGATATCACCCCATCGGACCAGATCGCGGAAAACTGTGCGGCCTTCTTCTTTGCTAAGGTCAAGCGTTATTCCCAATTTGCCCGCGTTAAGGTTGATGAAGATTCCGGAACTGTTGATGCCGGGCTGATTGTTCACATACGGACCAATCGTGCGGCAGGTGTCCAGCCGGCGCTTTGATTCGACTCGTACGACCGTCGCGCCGTAGTCAGCCAGTGCGCGGGTACTGGCGGGTCCCGCCATTGCCCAGAACAGATCAACTATTTTGAGCCCGCTCAATGGCAACTGGTTGGTCGGCGTGGGCGTGGTCCGGGGACGAGCGCTGAGAATGGGAGGTGCGGAGTCAGATAGAATTTCACGATTGTGCTCGCCGATCGTGGGCGGCCGCCGCCGGTAGGTAATCGGTGTTTCACTGAAGCGGGCGAAGGGACCCGGATAGCGCATCGCAACGCCGAGTTCAGGATGATCGAGCGCCTGCCAGTATTCACGCGCTGCAAGTTGAGGACTCTTAACGACTTCCTCGACGGTTGCGACCGGTGCGATGAGGAGCGCGCGTTCAAGCGCCAGCTTGAGCAACTCGGCCTTGGTCAAGCTGCGGGTGAAGCGCTCGACAATTATTTTGAGCTGCTCATATTCCTCAGCCGGCACCTCACCTGAGATTAGACGCGCGTCATACCTCAACCAGTCCCTATCGCGGGTTGCTTCATCACAAAAACCGTGATCAAAAATGCATTGCATCAGGCGCTGGGTAGGCATCGCGAGAGCCGGACCAAACCACAGCACGAGCACGACGTACCCGTCACGCGCAGGCCACACCTGGCGCGCGACCAGCTTTCCGACCTTCACTCCACCCGATCCCCGTTTGGTGGGAGTCGCGCCAATAGCTGGAACCAAGGGCTGAGAAAAGGCTGCGATCGATACGGCTTCCTGGGCTGAGACATCGATATGCTGGCCGAGGCCGGAACGCACCCGCTGGTGAAGAGCAATCAACGCTGCCGCCGCGGCGTCAGCGCTGGCATGGAGGTAGGCCTGAGGCGCTCCAATCCGAAGGGGTGGACGATCGTCGTCGCCTTGCAGCATCATCGGGCCGCCCGCCGCAACCAGGGTCAGATCGGTTGCCGCATTGGCTGCTTTGGGCCCATTCTGGCCGAAGGCCGAAATCGAAACATAAATCAAACGATCGTTGAGCGCAGCCAGGTCGGCATATCCAAGCCCGCGTTGCGCGAAGTAACCAGGGTCGGCCGACTCGACGAAAAAATCCGCGCTGGTGGCCAGTTGATTCAATCGGACACGATCGTCGGCGTTGTCCAAATCGAGCGTGATTGCCCGCTTGTTGCGATTGAAGGCCCAAAACTGAAGTGATTGATTCGGATTTGCGATATTCTTGTAGAATGGACCGCAGGCCCGGGTGCGCGAACCGCCTGGCGGCTCAACCAGGATTACATCGGCGCCGAGGTCGCCCAGGATTTGACCGCACAATTGTCCGCGTTCATCCGATAGATCGACTACACGATAGGGCGAAAGCATCGGCGCCCCTCCTTCTCAGGCCGTCGCTGACCATTGATGCGCTGCGTGGCAGCAATTGCCACCGAGCCGCATGGTGTGTATGCGCATACCAGGAGGATTCTCGGCTTGGAGATTACGCCCGGCCGTGACCGTTGAAAATACCAACTTCGATAAGAAATGCGTGTGCAACCAATAAAAATTTCCCTCAACGAGGGCGAAATCCCAACTGATGGGCGTAACGTAGCGAACCTGACATGCCCGGGCCACGTTTATGGGGAAGGCTACAGAGAGAGAAGCGGGCTGTGAAGACCTCTTCAACAGTCTACTCGAGCTGATAAATTCGAGGCGGAAGTCAAATCACACCACTGAAAAAGCGGCGACTCGCCACACTCCTGGCGGCAGTCCTAGCGGTTGTCATCAGCCTAGCGGCGAAGGCAAGCGCCGGCATCGGCACGATCGAGGCGCACATCGTCAGGTTGCGAAACAATCATGGGCAAGTGATATGTACGCTATTCACACCATCGGACAAATTTCCCGACCAGAGCGAAAAAGGAATGACTATGGCCGTCCCGATAGAAAATAGGCAGGCCACATGCCGTTTTAACAATGTACGATATGGCAATTACGCGATTGTGGCTTTTCACGATGAAAACCACGATGGTGAATTTAATCGGAACTGGCTTGGGATGCCGAAAGAGGGCTTCGGCTTCTCCGATAACCCGGGCACATTAAGAAGACCGGTTTTCAGCGACGCTAAATTTATTGTCAACCAAGCAGTAGTGCAAGTCACGATAAAATTGAATTATTGGTCTTGAACTACTCCAGGGTTATGCGTATCCGTGCCGAACCAGTCGTGTAATTTTGGGCAACGGAGCGGGGTGCTCATACCTCAACGGTGTAGGCCCGTACCGGTTCGCTACGGCCGCGCAGGGTTATTTCACCGGCTGATTTCCAGTGAAACAGCGGGCGCACGGCGCTATACGTATGCTCACTGACTATTATTTCGAGGCCGAGTTCTTTGGTTGCGGACTCCAGTCTGGCCGCCAGATTAACCGCGTCGCCAATAGCAGTGTACTCCATGTGCTCAGCCGACCCGATATTGCCCACTATTGCGGCTCCCGAGTTGATACCGACCCCCATCTTGAGAGTCGCGCGGCCTTCGGCCTGCCATTTGGCGCATAGTGTGCGCAGCTCGCGTTGCATCTCGCAGGCGGCTGTGACCGCGTGTTCTTCCTGGTAGGGATCGTCAAGCGGCGCGCCGAAAATCACCATCATGCCGTCACCGAGAAATTTATCGATAGTGCCTTGGTGGCGCAGAATTACCTCTACCATGCGGTCGAAGAATTCGCTGAGTAGCCGCACGACATCCTCGGGCGACATTGATTCAGCCATTGTAGTAAAGCCGCGAATGTCCGAGAACAGCACCGTGACGCGCCGCCGTTCACCCTTGAGCGCTGGCAATTCCCCTTTGGCGATTATTGCGTCCAGCACCTGACGAGAGATGTAGCCCGAGAACGCGCGCTTGATCGTATCGCGCTCGCGCAGTCCCGCAGCCATTGCTCTGATAGAATTCGCTACGCGGGCAAATTCACCGGTCATGGATGGCGACGTTGATGTGGCGACCGTAAAATCACCACTGCCCACTGAATCAATCAATCTGCGCAGGGTTTCGAGCGGGCGATTCACCGCGCGAAGGAGAAACACTGCGAACAGGATTGTCAAGGCCAGAGTGATCGCACATGCTCCCCAAATCGATGATCTCAGCCCGTACATAGTGCTGTACATGGTAGGGACAGTCGTGACACCGACTATCGCAACCAGCCGCCCTGCGGTGTCGCGGATCGGAGCGAACGAGGACCGGTAGCCTGCCTGGAAACCTTTTAACTGATCGGCAAGCTTTTCGATCCCCTCGAGGCCGATACCGACCGGCTGGTCATTGCGCAAATAGATGTCGCCCGGATGATGGACGTATTCGAAGCGCTCTTCAGCATCGACCACGTACTCCAGCACGCGCGGATCCTGCTGCGCCGGCATCAAGATAAAAATTCGCTGCAGCCAGGTGTCGTTGCGGCGGTTAGCGGCACGCACTTTTCGCAGCTCGCTTTGCAGTGTGGCATATGCCGGCGTGTTTTCGTCATCGCGATTCCTTATGTGTTTGATAACTTCAGGCTCAAGCAGAGCTGCGGCGGTAGCCGCGATCGAGCGGGACTTGCGATGGATTTCCGTTTCGAGGGCTGACTTGCATTGGACGTAATGGGCGCCGGCCAAGAGTCCGTTTGAGACTACAACCAGACAAGTCAGTAACGTGAGCAATTTGGTGCGATATGTCATACTGCTGCCACCTCCGTGGTTGCTAACACATAGTTAGCAGGCGCGGGGTCGAGCTATCTAGTTGATAACGAGCGGTCAAATGCGGGTGTGAGTGCGAGTCAACTGGTAACTGGCTTGCGGTGAAAGGCAGGCGGACGACCCTGCCGGGCACGGATGGCGAATCAGAACGGATAGTTGATACCGGCGAAAACAGCTGCTCCCTCACCGCCGAACCCTACGTCGACGAAACCGACCACAAACGGCTCCGCGATACCGCGAAAGCCTATTCCGCCCACCGGATGAAGTGCTTCAAATGGATCGCCGGACATTTCATGAAATACACGTCCGGCCTCGAAGAAGGGCGCAAGTTCGAGAATGCCGGGGGTGTTCATGATGGTCAATTCGAAGACCCGGGTTCGCATTTCGAAATTAGCCACCGACAGATTGTTGTCATTGAAGCGGTCCGCCCCAAAGCCGCGGAGCGTCTCCTGGTCATAGAGGAAACTGGGCTCGCCGCCGAGACGGCCCCTGGCCCAGAACGGAGCTTCGTTGCCGGAGGGCATGTATTGAAGATAGCCGTGGGCGGCAAACGTCAAGCGCGAACCAAGCGGCCAATAATGGTGCACGTCAAGCCCAATCCGGTTGTACGAAAATGAACTGAACAGGACCCGCTGGGCCGTGCCAGCGTAAAGCAGCGCCAGGCCGCCTTGACGCGGAATATCAACCGAGTCGCGCGTGTCGTAGGTCGCCCGCGCTTCGCCGTAGATTTCACTGCCACCGCCCACCCCTTTGGCATTCGGATATAGCGTCGTGGTTTGAGGGATATTGGTAAAGGCACCCTTCAACACGCGCAGGTATCGCGGGCGCGCCACGAGAGCAAGCTGAAATGTTTTGCTGAGATTCCAGCCCAGCTTGCCACGGACGAAGACCTGCTCGGTGGTGTAGTTGCTTTGACCGCTAACCTGCGAATCATTGCCGAACCCGTAAAAGCGGTCGGTAGGATCGCGCTCGAAGTAGAGGCGCCCCTCCAGCGAAAGCCATGTTTCGCGGACACGTCCGGTCGCATAATTCAGGTCGACAATGCGAGCAATTTTCTCCTGTGCCCCAGCCAGCGCGTACCATTGGGTATCAGCCGAGGGATACGCAAAATAACGCACGTTTCCGCCGAAGCCGAGTTTCGTGTCGTTGTTGACGTCAGGCGCGAAGATGCTGGAGATCTGGTTCTGCTTATCTTTGAACAAAAAGGCCAGCAGGACGCCATACGTAACGCCGCCGTTGGGATTGGTGGCAACCTCCGGAATTGGGAACAGATCGAATGGCCAATCATGCGGATTGAGCGCCGGTGGCCAAGTGTTCGGGTCGAGCAACGTGAACGCTCGGGCTGGCATGCCCAGGAATAGCATCGCGCACAAGAACGCGATCAGGATTAAAAGCCGCTTCATCTGACTCTGCCAAGACCTCTTCGATTCAGCCGCCTGACGGCGCAGTTCGCTAATTTTGACTACAAAGGACCCTAGTTTACAGCCCCGCTGTCCTAGATCAATTCTTTCGATGGGGTTATCTAACCAAGTGATTCATCTGTGGTGGCTGCCTCCAGTCCAGGCGGCGGGGCTCCGCCTAAACGGGACAGCCGCCGAAAACGCACGGTTTTGGGTTCGAAGGAAAATGTGTAAGGATTCGGACCACAGACGAGCACCGCGCACGGCAGAGCCCGGTTATTGTGGGGGCGGTCTGCCTAGTGCCGGAGCGGAGTAGTTAAGGAGGATTTCCTGATGGCCAAAGCGGACGGCGGCGAACTAGTCGCGCGGATCATGCACGAAAATCGCACCCGCTATTGTTTCGCGATCAACGGCGGACATCTGTTCCCCATCCTGGCGCAACTGCGCAACCATGAAATCAAGCTGATCCACATGCGCCACGAGCAAGCCACGGCCTATGCCGCCGATGGCTACGCGCGCATGACTGGCGAAGTTGGCGTCTGCATGGTTACCGCAGGTTGCGGTCTGACCAATGCGGTTACCGGACTATGCTTAGCGGCGATGACGAACAGCGCAGTGGTTTGCGTGTCCGGTCAGCATCCCAACACCGAAGACCATCAGGGCTCGTTCCAGGAGGCCTATGGCTCGGATGTCGTGCGGAGCTTTGCCAAATACACCAAACGAGTGACCGACTGGAGTACTATCGAGTTCGATATGAGGTTGGCATTCCGAGAGGCGCTGACGCCACCGCAGGGTGTGGCACTGGTGGAAGTCCCTCAGAATATTTTGTATGCCTCAGGCGATGACACCAAGCAACGGGGTGGCGGTATGCGCTTCACTCTTGATGACACCCGCTCGGCCGGTGATCCGTCCAAGATTGACCGCGCCGTCGAACTGCTGCACGCCGCCGAGCGGCCTTTGATAGCAGGCGGCGACGGCCTGTTCTGGTCGCAAGCTGCGCCGGAATTAAAGGAATTCGTCGAACTGACCAATATCCCGGTATATGCTCGCCGCGCTGGTCAAGGCTCGGTTTCGGAGGAGCATCCGCTGGCAATTCGCGGCGCTTTCAAAAAGCCCTTCACGGGCCGGGCCGATGTGGTGCTGACCCTGGGCTTTCGCTTTTGGAGCGGCGAGCATTTTGGCCGCCCGCCAACATGGAACGATAAGGCCAAGTATATTCAGGTTGATCCGACGCCCGACCGCATCGGATGGCAGGTGCCGGCCGATGTGCCGATGGTGGGCGATCCCAAACTGGTGCTGCGCCAGATGATCAGCCGGATCAAAGAGCTGAAACTCGATTTTTCGAAGAACCGTACGTCACCCTGGACTAAAGAGCTTGGTGAGGTGCGGGCGAATTTCGAACGCCAGGTAAGCGAGAACGCGAAGAAGTTCTTCGGCAACCGGCCGATCCATCCATCGCGGCTGACCCGGGATCTGGTCTCGGTGCTGGACAAGAACGCGACTGTGGTCATCGACAGTTTTACGTTGTCGGGATGGATGTCGCAGAATTTCGTCTGCCGCTTCCCCGGCCAGGTTATCGATGCCGGCCCGCTGGCGCCGGTTGGCCATGGTTTTGGCATGGGGGTTGGTGTTCAGCTCGCTCGCCCAGGAGCGCAGGTCGTGCTGACTATGGGCGACGGCGGACTTGGGATTGGCGGCTTCGATCTGGAAACCGCGGTGCGCTACAAGCTGCCGGTAGTTTGCCTGTTGTGGAACAACAGCTCCTGGGGTCCAAGTTTCGAGTCAATGCCGCTGCTGAAGGATCGGACCGACCCGTTCAACATGGTCCAGGATATCCGGTACGACAAAGTCTTCGCCGAGATGGGATGCCACGGCGAGCACGTGGAAAATCCCGACGACATAATTCCGGCGCTGGAACGTGCGTTCAAGTCAGGCAAGCCAGCACTGATCAATGTCATTGGCGACAAGACAGTTGGCCATCCCACACTCGGTGGCAATCTGCTGGGTTCGACCGGCCAGAGCTGAGGACGAGGCAGACCAAAGCGGACCCCGGTGACCCGCAGCCGCCCGAAGCCATAAGCGGAGTCGGAGGGTCTGAGCCGGCGACGTGTGTGTGGTTGAAAAATGAAGCGGCAGCGCCCGCCATGTGAACTTGGCGTTGCGCGCGCGGGGACTGAATTGGCGGGCGGAGTGCGCTTAGTGTACTCCGCTCGCAAGCGTCTCAAGGCCGTTAAGTTTGCCTGTACTGCTCTGTTTCTCTTCGCCTGCCACCACGCGCAAATTTCGATATCGTGCCCGCCCGGGGCGAAGCTTAACGGTGCGCCTCCGCCCAAAGGCGCCGAAGTCTGGTGTCAGAAGAACGTCGCTGGCAAGCCCGTTAAGGATGGGCCTTTCATCGTCTACGCAGCCGGCGGCAGCAAGATGATTGAGGGGACCTACCGCAGCGGTCGTCAAGACGGCGAATGGACCTTGTGGTACGAAAATGGCACCCACGCCTCAATCGACCACTACCTCAACGGGCTACAAAGCGGACTCCATACGAGTTGGTACGCCAATGGTCAAAAGGCGCTCGAGGGCGAGTATCAACACGGCAAGCGAGAGGGCGTTTGGACCCAATGGGACCCAAGCGGCCTCACCAGCCGGAAGTTGGTATACAGGGGCGGGAAAGCCGAGAGATGATTTAGAGCGTTCCCCGCAAACCACTGAGTGTGAGAAGAGCTACCTTTCTGGTTGCCCCTGAGCTTACGCTCGAATTCCTTAATTCGACACCAGTCTCACCTTCCGCCCTGACTCGTCGCTCTAAAGGTCCGTGGGACGCCGGCTACGCTCCATGAGACAGCGGAGGGGGCTGCGATTGACGCGTCGGCAGTCCTTGAGGTATTACATTTGACGAAATGTAATGGACCTGCTCATGGAATCCATGATCACTGTCAAAGGTCAGGCTACTATTCCCAAGGCCATTAGGGATCATCTGAGGTTGAAGCCGGGGGATCGGGTCAAGTTTTTCATTCATCCCGACGGGACTGTCGTACTGCTGCCGAAGATCCCTGTTTCAGCCTTACGGGGGTTTCTCAAACGGCGACGTCCCCCAGCCACGATCGAGGAGATGAATGCTGCCATCGCTGATGCCGGAGCCGGAATCGGTCGGCATTCCCGGCGCCGATGATCGGCCTCGACACCAACATTCTTGTCCGATACCTGACGCAAGATGATCCGGTGCAGTCGCCGAGGGCAACGGAAATAATCGAACGCCGCTTGACCGAGAATAACCCCGGTTTCATTAGCGTAGTGGCGATGGTTGAGACTGTTTGGGTGCTCGACCGCGTCTATCGTTTTGCAGACCACGAAATTGGCGAAGCGGTCGAGCGCACACTGCAGGTGGACTACCTTATTATTGAAGACGAACAAGAAGTATTCAGCGCAATGGTCACGCTCAAGGAGGGGCGAGGCTCATTCGCAGATGCCCTAATCGCAGCGCTCGGAGAGAGAGCCGGCTGTGTCCGTACGCTCACATTCGACCGCAAGGCTCTCCGGCTTCCCGGATTCGAGCTTCCATAAATCGCCTACTGTTGGCTTTTCGATTTCTACCCACCATAGATGGATGCGGATCAGTTCGATTCGCTCGCGCCGATTGCGGCTAACGGGAGTTCCTTTACCGCAACTGAAGGGACGAAGTACAGTTCGGGTGCACCCCACACTACAGCCGGTTCTGATTTGTTGCCCACGGCCAAAGGATGGCCGAAGATCTGCTCAATGTTAGTATTGATGCGCAGGCAATTCGGCGCTAATGGCGCGGCTAGCTTGCCGTCGCGGATCAGATAGGAATCTCCGCTTATCGTACAAGTGACGTCACCGGCGCGCTGACCGTTGATTGGGTAGGTGTACCATACACGGCCGATGTAGATGCCGTCGCCCACCGCTGCGAGGAGGTCTGCCTGGTCCACGCCATCACGCGTCCTCATTATGACGCTCGTGGCATTCGCGCCCGGATGGGAATCGAAGCGGCGTTCCGCTCCCTCGCCGAGGCGATAGGCGCTGAGTGGCGGGAAATCCGCCTTCAATCCAGCTGCGGCCGGCCCGAGCTTCTCGTCGCGGTGCTCGTCGCTCATCAACCGATGACTGTCATAGAACGTCGAGAGCAAGCCGACCAGGCGGCCGTCGCGGATCAATTCAGTTTTTCCGGACGGCAACCCCTCGCAGGTAGTTCGACGACGGAGAGGACTCTCGCGGGCCTCGGGATCATCGATCAGAGACAGCCGCGGGTCCATTACTTCCGTGTTGAAACGCCCCTGATAGGCGGAACTGGCCGCGTGAAATGCGCGAGTGGTGAGCGACGGTATCACCAGGTAGTTGAGAATTTCGGCAAGCGGTTGTGGACCAAGAACTACGCGATATTCGCCCTGGTCGGGCCGCTCGCCGTGGCGAAGTTCGAGCGCACGGCTAACCGCATCGCGCCCAAGATGGGCGGCGGCGCTTTGCATCTCGGCTACTGAGCCGCCAATCGCGGTCGCAGTACCCTTTGCGTCGAAACATTCGATCAGCACCGTCACCGACGAGATAAAATGTGCACTCTCGTCGGTACGAATGTCGTCAAAAGCCGAGTTGCTGACGGCAACGCGGTCGCGAATAAGTGACACGTCGCCGCCAAGCACGAACCCTGGATGGGCGAGCTTGAGCGGCGCTTGCTGTTCGAATTGGCTAATCGCCCCGCCGATTGTTTCCCACGCTGCTGCTGCGAGCACTGTGTCCTTGGCGCGCAGCAGGTCCGAGTGCGCCGCACCTGAAGAAGTGAACCTTTCGAGCCGGCGAGGTTCGGTGGGAAATCCCGGAAAATGCGGATCGATGATCAGCGCCCGGCGAGCCCGGGTGATGGCCTCGCGCACCGCTGCAACACTCAGGTCACCCGCAACCGAGGCTGAACCGGTCTCGTGGGGGTCACGCCGGGTGACAATCCTAAGAGCAAAGCCATCGGCGTCGAGGGATTTGAACTCCTCGATACCACGCGAGGAAATATCCGAGGTGTAGTTGAGCCGTACCACCTTATGCTCGCCTGCGGAGCAATACACTTCGTACGCGGCCAAGTCTTTTTCGCGGGCGAGCAACGCCGCCGCTTCGCGGGCAAATTTCTTCAGATCGTTCAGGCTGCGCATTTCCCGCCCGCTCCTCCGCTTCGGGCCGGCGCTTTCCGATCATTGTGGGCTAAGCGACGCATGACAGAAAGCAGCGCACCCGACGCGTCGACGCGCCCTGGCCTATCCACCGCCCAAGCGAGCGCGTGAGCGCAGGGTCGGGCCGCCGTTGGACATGCGCTTTACCTGCATCGGCTGTCCCTTGCCGCAGTTCGGAATCGCAATCAGCCGCAGATCGTTACCGACTGCGTCAACTAGTGTGAAGAAGCGCTTCGAGTCCGCTATCACGCTGCCTGAGCGGTAAAGACGGCCGAGTTGCCCGTGCTCGATTTCGTACACGCGCCTGGCTGAGATTCGGAAATTCTCCCGCGACTCTGCAATCGAGGGGATCGAATTGCCGCAGACATAATAGCCGTGTTCAACATCGGAAATTATTCGCCGTGGATCACTGTCGCCAGGCATGAAAAACGTATTCGACATGCGCACCAATGGAACGTGCCAGGCCTCGCTGGCGCGCGCCGAACCGTTGGGCTCGACTCCGAGCGCCGCAGCGGTCGCACGCGAATTCAAAAAGCCGCGAAACACGCCGCCCTCGATATGTACGATTCTTCGTCCCAGCGTGCCTTCGTGGTCATAACGGTAATGGCCATAGCCGTTGAGGCTAGGATCCGAGCAAGCCCACAACAGCGGAGAACCGATGGGCCGGCCGATTTCATTCTGTTCGAGTGAGCGCAGCAACCAACTGCGTCCCGCGTACGCCGTTTCCATCTTAAGGGCACGGTCGGCCTCCGACGGATGACCGACGATCTCATGAGCAACCAGGGCATTAAAATGCGGGTCTGTCACCACAACCACCTCGCGGTCCGGGGGCCGCAAAACCGGTGCGCGAGCAAGTTGACGCGCTTCGTCAGCGAGTTGCAGCGCGAACGTTTGCAGCTCAGGGTTCGGCATCAGCTCGTCGCGCCAGCCCTCGGCGAGCGCCTCGAATCCGCGCTGCTGGCCAATCGTGTCGTAGATCTCCTGGTGCCCGTCCGACGATTGCGCGACGACATAACAGTCGCCTTGGGCAAACGCGAACCTCTGCGAAATGCTGGCGCCCGCGGTATTGACGAACAGTTCGTGGCGCAGCTCGGAGGTCGCCGCAACCGCATTATACGCTATCTCACTGCCGAGCCCGCTCACCGCGGCCGATCCTTCCCGGCAGAGATTCATGATTTCGTCCGAGGTGAGACTACGCGGATCGCGCTCGAAGATTGCTTCCACTTCGTCGTGAGTAATCGACGGCTCGATCATCGCTGAGAGGCCGAGCCCTTTAGTTCCCGCGGCTAGTGATTTCATCACGCGAGCTTTTTCACGCGCGCTCGCCTTGGCGCGCTCGAAGGCGTCGCCGAGGCTCGCATTGAGCGCCGCTAGCAACTTGGTATGGCTGAGCGCGAGACGCCCGATCTCGGTGCCCGTCTGGCCGTGGCCAGCCATCCCCTCGCCGGCCGAATAATGAACGGTCACACCGAAGGCCGCCGCTTCGCTCTCGTTGCTGTCGCGCGGCTCGCCGTCGTTGGCGACCGCCGTACGGCTGAACATCGCCTCGAAACGCATTTCCGCGTGGCTCGTCCCGCGATGGGTGCGGATGAAACGCCGCAGCGCCGGCTCCGCAGCCTCCTTGAGGAAATCGATCGCGCCGAAAATGTCGTCCCTAACCATCAGCAACCAGTAGAAGCCGAGGGTGGTAGTTCTCCCTTGCTCATCCGTAAGCGCCAGTCCCGGTAGCGCAAAGGATAAGAGGCACAGGGCTCAGATTACGCCCTGCTGTTTCAATTGCTCGAGGTCGGAATCTTTCAGCCCAAGCATCTGGGCGTAAATCTCGGCGTTATGCTGCCCGAGCAATGGCGCACTCTCAACCTCTGCCGGCGAATCCTCGAGTTTCACCGGACATCCAGGCATGGTGAATTTTCCGCGTACCGGATGGTCAACGGTTACCACCATCCCGCGTTCCTTCAGATGCGGGTCGTTGAGCAATTCAACGCTGTCGAGCACCGCGCCGCATGGAACCCCGGCCTCGCCCATCACTTTCATGACTTCATGCTTGGCGTGTTTGCTGGTCCAGTCCTCGATAATCCGGGTCAGCTCCTCGATATACTTTTCGCGCTCCTTGCGGTCCTTGAAACGAGGGTCCTCGGGAACTTCCGGGTGGCCAATGATGTTGCACAGCGCCTGCCACATCTCGGGCGTGGTGCACAGCATGTAGACATAGTCGTTGGGCCCGCCTGGGGCACATTTGAAGATGTCGCCAACGGCGCCGCCACCGAGCCGGTTACCCCGACGTTGAGTCGGCTGATGTGTGATGTAGGTATCCATCATCGGCACTCGCACAAAATTGAACACCGCCTCCTGCATCGCGACCTCAACCTTTTGGCCTTTGCCGGTGCGTTGGCGCTGAATATAGGCGGCCAGCACGCCACATGCTGCGTGAATGCCGGTACCGGTGTCTCCGATGGTGGGGCCAGGCTTAAGCGGCGGAGAGCCTGGGAATCCGGTCAGCGACATTGCGCCGCCGGCCGCCTGAGCGATCATGTCAAAGCTCTTGAACTTACTATAGGGGCCGTACGTGCCGAATCCCTTGATCGTGAGGTAGATGAGGCGCGGGTTAATCTCGCGGAGACGATTATAGCCCAGGCCGAAGCTTTCGAGCGTGCCGAGCGAGTAGTTTTCTGACAAGATATCGACCTGCTTCACCAGCTCCAGGAAAATTTCCTTGCCGCGCTCGGATTTGAGATTCAGCGTGATACTGCGCTTGTTGGCATTGAGCAGGATGAAATAATGGGAGTCGACACCAGGCTTTTCCGTAATCATCCACCGGCCCTGCTCGCCCATTTTCGGCGGTTCGACCTTGATAACGTGGGCGCCTAGCCACGCCAGCATCTCGGTGCACGAGGTGCCCGCTTCGAATTGCGTGAGATCGAGAACCTTCACGCCTGCTAATGCTTTCTCCATTGATGACCTCCGCGTCGGACAGTTTTCAAGCCGGCACGAGGATGACAGCTCAGAAAGGCGGTGCCTCCTGTTTCCGGCTAAGGCGGATATCGCTGCCACGAGCTTGGTTTCTTCTACCGCCTCAGCTTGCTAACAGCAAGGTCGCGGCAACCAGCGAACACTCCCAGCCGCTCGGAGTGCACGGCTGCCGTGGGGCCGACCGGCATAGCGGTGACTGCTAGTCTGACCCTCGCTGTTTCATCTGCTAAGATCTCGGGCCTGGGAGCGTTTGCTTCAGCCGGCAACATGCGGCGGGGGCGGGCGAGTGGTTAAAAAGTTATGCGACGACCACCGAG
>Ga0073928_10006379_pt1 | contig 15906 bp, 17 predicted proteins | sample PaiPotPPA55metaG_FD_76969 | JGI IMG/M metagenome (GOLD analysis project Ga0073928, IMG submission 76969) | Iron sulfur acid spring bacterial and archeal communities from Banff, Canada, to study Microbial Dark Matter (Phase II) - Paint Pots PPA... ... | reverse complement strand
GCTCGACGCGAGGTGCGCCTGGATGTACTGAGGCACGGTTTGCTCGCCCGAGTCGATCTCGGCGATCGGGCCATCCCGTTTTGCGAAGTAGTTGCAGGTCGTCAGCACGGTCTTGCCCGCGAGCGGCTCGGCTGCTACCGACCTCGCTGCCGGGATCGGAACCGCCAGCAGCGCGAAGGCGCCGGCGTCGGCCGCGTCCGCGGCGGTCGCCGCGGTCGCCTTAGGTCCGAGCTCTTCGACCAGATCGGCGATGGTCTCGGGCCCCGAGTTGTTGGCGATCACGACCTCGTGGCCCTTCGCGATCGCCGCCAGCGAGAAGCTCCGGCCGAGGTGCCCGGCGCCGATCACGGCGATTGTCGTCATGTCTATCTGGACCTCCTTCGGATTCGTCAGATGGGACTTGCCTACGGCACCAGCGCGAGCTTTCCGTAGGGGTGGGCGCCTTGGAGCGCTTGAACTGCCCGCGGCGTCTCGCTCAGCGAATACGTGGCGGCGATCGGGACGGTCAGCTTCCCCTGCGCCGCGAGCTCGAGGATCGCTGCCCGGGCTGCGGCTCGAAACAGGCCGCTGTGGGGGTTTTTCGCGCCGACGATCTGAAAGCCGTCCTGCTGGGCTCGCGCGAACGCGGCCGTCGAGACGAACCGTTTGCGATCGCCGATCAGCGCGAGCGAAACGTCGACCGCCTCATCGACGCCGATCGTGTCGATCACGGCGTCGACGCCGCCGGGAGCCGCGGCGCGCACCCGCTCCTCGAGACCCGGGCCGTACGCAACCGGTATCGCCCCGAATCCCCGCACCGCGTCGAAGTCGCGCTCCGCGGCGGTGCCGATCACCGTCGCGCCGAGCAGCACCGCCTGCTGCACCACGCTCGTCCCGACCCCGCCGGCCGCGGCATGCACGAGCAGCGTCTCGCCGCTCGCTAGCCCAACGACGTCAAGCGTCTCGGCAGCCGTCGTGCCCACCAGGAGGAGGTTCGCCGCCTGCGGGAACGTCAGCGTTGCCGGCTTTGCGAACACGTCAGCCGCGGCAGCGTTCAGCCCCGAGGAATACCCGTCGGAGACCTGGAAGACGACCACCTCGTCGCCCACCGCGCCGCCGCCGGAGGCGATATCCGTGCCAGCCCCGATCGCGGCGATCACGCCCGACACCTCGTTGCCGATCGAGAGCGGGAGCAGCTTCGGGTCCTGGCCCGGACCGAAGTGCTTGTAGTCCGCTGGGTTCATTCCCGCGGCTCGCACCTCCACGGTCACCTCGCCGCGTCGCGGATCCGGGAGGTCGACCAGGGTCTCCTCGAGCATCTCCGGACCGCCGAAGCCCGTCGCGACCCATCGTCGTGCCTGCTTCATCGCTCAGCCTCCTGGACTCCTTGGTCTGAAATGCGGTCGTGACGCGACCACGCCGCGCGCTGGAACTCGGTGAGCCCAAACAGAGCCGCGAGCGCGACCGCGACCCCGACACTCAGCGCCGGCGCCAGCGAATGATCGAAAAGGACCGAGCACAAGAGCCCGGCGGTTCCGCCAACGAGCACCGCCGTCACGACCGCCACCATGCCCGCCGCGGTCAGGAACCCTTGGAGTCGACCACGGGACAGCCCATGCGCGCTCAGCCGCTCCTCGGCCGGAACCCTCGGCATGTACGACGTCAGCTGGGGCACCTGCTCGAAGTAGAAGCCACGCAGCCGCGAGATCCGCCGGGCGTAGCCATGGTCCTCGATCCCCGACTGCAGCACACGCTGGAAGGTCATCAGGCCGATCAGCGCAAGCGGCGGCAGCAGCGCCAGACCGAACGCGTAGTAGGCCGTGCCGACATGGGTGGCGGTCGCGATCAACCCAAGCGCCACGAGTCCCCCCGACACGGCACTGAGGAACATGCCCGCCCGCCCCGTCGATTCGGAGATCGTGGCCGACCTGGCGCCCTGCAGTGCGAAGTGCTCAGTCGTGATGATCGACAGCGCACTGGCCGGAAGCTCCGGTTTGGTCACGCCTTGGGCGTGATCGGAACTTGGGTTCGGGTGGAGCTCAGGCATCCTCGGAGACCGTCACTATCACCCGCCCGTCGACGCCACTTTCGACGAGCTCGTGGGCGCGGGCGATCTCGGCGAGCGGTACCCGCTCGACGATCGCCGACCGCAAGCGACCCTCGACGAGCGCCGCGGTCAGCTGCTGCGCTGCGTGCGACTTGACCTCGGCGGGGAAGTCGTCGCTTCCGAGCAAACGCAGGGTGCTGTCCGCGAAGCCGAGTTTCCAGTACGGAAGCGTGGGACGGTCGGCCGAGGAGTAGTAGGAGCTGATCACGCCCCCGATCGCGATCACCTCCGCGTCGAGATCGACGTGGTCGGCGAGGTCGACCTCGGCGATCCGGTTGACACCGTCCGGCGCGACGGCCCGGATGGCGGCGGGGAGATCCGGGTCGTCCGAGGCGAACACATAGTCCGCGCCCAGCTCCGCCGCGCGCTGCCGCTGGGCGGGGCGGCGCACGACCGCGATCACCGTCGCACCATCTCGCGCGGCCATGCGGGTGGCGATCGACCCGACGCCACCGGCGGCTCCATGCACGAGGACGATCAGCCCGTCGACCGGTCCGTCGGCGAACACCGCGCGATATCCCGTGATCCCGGCGATCCCGAGACACGCCGCCTGCTCGGCGAGCTCGCGGTTCGCGGAGTTACCGCCGGCATCCGGCAAAGGCACAGCAAGCTCCGAGGGCACCGCCACGAACTCGGCCGCCGTCCCGAACGGCCGGTAGGACTGCGCGCCGTAGCACCACACGCGCTGTCCAAGCCGCGCTGGATCAACGCCGTCGCCGAGCGCGTCGATCGTCCCCGCGCCGTCGCTGTGCGGAATCACCCTGGGGTAGGGCATCGGCGATCCCTGCCAGCCAGAACGCTTCTTGACGTCACCGGGGCTGAGGACTGAGACCGATACCGCGATCCGTACCTCACCGGAGGCGGGCTGCACGTCGGGCATCTCCCCGACGACCAGCGCGTCGCGAGCCGGCCCGCGCCGCTCATACCACGCCGCGCGCACAATCTCTGCCAGAGCTCGGAGTGGTTCCGCTCATGCTCGAGCTAGCGCCTCACGCCGGAGCCAGCGCCTTCAGCGCTTCCATCACGGCGTCGGCCGTGGCCTGGGCGGAATAGTTCTGCTGGCCGGTGACAAGGTTCCCGTCGGTGACAGCGTGCGGGGTCCACGCCGGTTCGGCCTCATAGAGCGCTCCCGCGAGCCGGAGGCGATCCTCGAGCAGCCACGGCGCGTTCCCGGCGAACGTGGATTGGGTCTCCTCCTCGTTGCTGAAGCCGGTGAGCTTGCGGCCCTTGAACAGCCAGTTGCCGTCGAGGTCGTGAGCCGAGAGGAAGCTCGCGGGCCCATGGCAGACCGCGGCGAGGATCTTGCTCTGATCAGCGAGGATCGCCACCATCAGCCGGCCGATGTCGGGGTCGACGGCGAGGTCCTGCATCGGACCGTGACCGCCGACCACGAACATCACGTCGTAGTCGGCAGGCTCGACATCGCCGAGCACCAGCGGACTGTCGAGCGCAGATTTCAGCGAATCGAGATACGCCTTCTGGGAGTCGACCTCGGCTTGGTCGTCGTGGTTGAACTCACGCGCCAGGCTGAGCGGGTCGACGGTCGGGGTTCTCCCCTGCGGCGTGGCGATCGAGATTTCGAAGCCCGCGTCAAAGAACGTCTTGTGGGGGCGGACGAACTCCTCCATCCAGAAGCCCGTCGGATGCGGTGAACCATCCTTCATCGACCACGTATCCGCTCCCGTGAGGACCATCAAAACTGAAGTCATGGAGTGCCTTCCTGTCGGTTTTCATCGTCACTCGACACCTCTTGGCAGTACGCAAGCGGGGCGCGGGCTTCCCTAGCGGCGCCGTAAACGTAATGCGATGATTGAGCCGATTCCATGACTGAATCACCGGAATCCTTTGCCGATCGTCCAGATAACTCGGGGGCGCCGGCCACTGACGGGGTCCAGCCTCACGATGTCCTCTCGGAGCTGCTCAGGATGGTCCGTCTGCGCGGTGAGCGGATCTTCTGTTGCACGCCCCGCTCGCCGTTCGCGATCCTGTTCGACCACCCAGGCGGGACACTCCACATCGTCGAGCAGGGCGAGTGCGAACTCGAGCTAGAGGGCGAGCGGAGCAACCGCCAATACGGACGAGGAGACGTGGTGATGCTTCCCGCCGCCCAGCGCCACACGCTGCGCCACGGCCGACGAGTGCCGCCGCGTCCGCCAGCACCCTCCGAAGTGAGACACGACACCGCTCCCAGCGCAGGTACGCGGTGGCTGTCTGGAACATTCGCATACGACGACTCACGCGCTGTCCAGTTGCTGGGCGGCCTACCACCCGTGATCGAGCTGCGCGGCGCCGGCGACCAATCGCTGGTGTGGCTCGACGTCAGCGCTCAGATGTTGGTCCAGGAGACCACCTCACCCTCGCAAGGCTCCGCAGTGATGGTGTCCAGAATCCTCGACCTGCTCTTCATCCAGGTGCTCCGGGCGTGGGCGACCGGGCCTGCCGCGGAGCCGGGGTGGTTGACCGGCGCGATGGACCCGGTGATCGGCCCAGCAATCACCGAGATCCACGCCAACCCCAGCCGTCCTTGGACCGTCGACAGGCTCGCCCAGAAATCCAACCTCTCGCGGTCAGCTTTCGCCGAGCGATTTGCAAGGCTCGCCGGACAGCCACCGGCGACATACATCACAGAGCTACGCCTCGCCAGCGCCGCAGACCTGCTGCTCGACACCACCGAGCCCATTTCGGCCATCGCCTCGGACGTCGGCTACGACTCAGAAGCCGCCTTCAGCCGCGCATTCAGCAGGCGATACGGCAGGCCACCCTCGAGGTGGCGACGCGACGCGCAACAGCAATAAGCGCGAAAAGCACGCGACGCCGAAACCACGCTCCGATCATGGCTCACCCGCAGCTCTCAGCGACGAGATCTAGCGCGAGCGAGGCGAGCAGTCGGTCGTCGGCTCGGCCGCGCGCCCGGCTACGGATGCTCGCGCTTCTGGCGAAACTCGAGATCGCCGCGAGGGGGGCTTGCGCTGGGCCGGGCGGCAGATCGCGCGAACGGTGTTGGTCTAGCGCAGCACTCGTGGCAGCCCGAACGCCGGTAGGATTCCAGTGTCTCCGAATCGGGTCAGGGCGGAGATCCGGTTGCCCTGGAGTGTCAGCACGAGCAGGCTGTTGAAGCGTGCGATTGACGCGTGCGTGTCGCCGACGTAGGTCGCGAACGCGGGCTGCCCGTTCGCGCGGGTCGGCACGAGCCGGGCCGGACGGTTGACGCTTTGTGAGAACCGATCGTGCAGGAAGGTGTAGATCGCGTGGCTGCCGTGGTATTCGCCAGGTTCGGGCGGCATCGTATAGAGCGCTTCGTCGGTCAGCAGCGCTGCGATCCGGTCGGCGTCGCCGTCTTCGAACGCGTCGGCGAACTGCCCGAGCAGCTCGCGCTCGACGGCCGAGCCGGGCAGCGGTGCGCGCGCGAGGGCGTCGGCGCTCAGCGGCGTCCGTGACTCGAGCGTGCCCCGCGCGCGCTGCAGGGCGCTGTTGACTGACGCCTCGCTGGTGTCGAGCATGTCGGCGACCTCGGTGGCTTGGAAGCCGAGCGCGTCGCGCAGTACGAGCACGGCTCGTTGGCGCGGCGCGAGCTGCTGCAGGCCGGTGACGAACGCGAGCGCGACGGCCTCCTTGGTCTCGTAGCGCGCGTCGGGTCCGGGCGCGAGGTCGGCGATCCCCTCGAGCATCACGTCCGGGTAGGGCTCGAGCCACAGCGGCTCGGTCATCCGGGTCGGGGCGGGCAGGTCGGTCGGCAGCTCTGGGGCGCGGCGGGCGCGGGCGCGCAATGCGTTGAGACAGCGGTTGGTCGCGATCCGGTACAGCCACGAGCGCATCGATGCCCTCCCCTCGAACTTGTCAAGACCGCTCCAGGCCGCCAGCAGCGTCTCCTGGAGCAGGTCCTCGGCGTCCTGGAGCGAGCCGAGGATCCGGTAGCAGTGGAGCTGCAGCTCGCGCCGGTAGGGCTCGACCAGGGAGCGGAATGCCTCCTCGTCGCCAGCCCGGGCTCGCGTCAGCACGGCCGCTTCAGTCATCGCCTTAGCAAGGACACCAAACGCGCCGGAAAGTCATCGCTCAATTCTCTCGCTCCCGCGGTGTCTACCCAGACAACTCGACCGAACGAGGCTTGAACGATGATCACTAAGCCGGGCATGTTTAGGCCCTTTGGGCATCGAGGTCCGCAAGGACCTCCGGATGCCGGCAGTCCGATGACCAAAGATCGGTGGGCGATTGCCGCTGATCAGATCCGGATCACCCACAACCGGCCCGCAACGGGTGTCGAGGCCGGAGCGGAGGCGTTGCCGAAGGCGCCGGGCCGCGGATGGTCCGCATGGCTAGCGAACGTCAAACGAAGACGTCGGCTGGCCAGGGAGGAAAGGCTCGAGTGGATCGAGCGGCTGCAAAGGCTCGAGCGCCGCAAGCGGCAATCCGGTGAGTACGTCCCCGATCGCCGGCATCCCCCGCACTGGCTGTGACGCGGCTAGATCTAGCGAGAGGTTGGCGGACGGACCTGCCCCGCGTTGTTCTGCTCTTGCAGGTAGGGAATGCGGTCAACTTCTTCGGCTACGGGTTGATCCTCCCGTTCGAGATCATCTATCTGCACCAGATCCGCGGCTTCTCGACGGCCACCGCCGGTTTGGTGCTCGCCACGATCCTGGGCACGGCCACCGTCGTGACACCTCCGACGGGAGCCCTGCTCGATCACTTTCGTCCCAAGCCGATCCTGATCGCCGGCAATCTTGCGAGCGCGCTCGGCTATGCCGGCTTTGTGCTCGTCGACCGGCCGGGGCAGGCGTTCGCTTGCGCGGTCGTCGCCGGTGCCGGGGTCGGGGCGGCCGGCACTGCGAACCAGACGCTGCTGATCACCTTGATAACGCCAGAGCAACGTCCTGCCTCATTCGCGCTCGGGCGCGTCGCGCAGAACCTCGGCCTCGGTGTCGGCGCCACGGTCGCGGGCTTCATCGTGTCCTCGGCACAGCACCTGGGGTCGTTTCAGACGCTGTATGTGTTCGACGCGGTCACCTTCGCCGCGTTCGCGCTGGTCGTACTAGCGATGGTGCCGAATGCACGCCCCGCGGCTGCGTACGCTGGCGCCGGGGGACGAGGATTCCGGGCGGTCGCCCGCGACCGCAAGTTCCTGATCGTCATTGCCGCCAACATCGTCCTCCTCATCGTCGGCTACACGACGTTCGCGAACATCCTGCCGCCGTTTGTGAAAGCGCATACACGCGTCGGACCCGGTGCGATCGGGGTCCTCTTCCTCTTCAACACGTTCTTCGTCGTGATCGCACAACTCCCCGCGACGCGCGTCGTCAAGTGGATGCGCCGAGCACAAACGTTCGCCGCCGCGAGCGCGTTCTTTGCGATCGCACTCCTCGGCGTCTTGTCGGCGACGCTGATCCACTGGGAGCTCGGGGCGACCGTGCTCCTGGCCGGGGTCGCAATCGTGTTCGCAGTCGGCGAGTGCATCCACAACGTCGTCCTCGGCCCGCTCGTCGCCGACCTTGCTCCCCCGCATCTCCTCGGCCGCTACATGTCGCTGTACAGGCTGGTGGTGACCGGAGGCCTTGCGCTCGGCCCGGCCATCGGTGGCGCGCTGCTCGCGGTCTCACCCGATGCCGTCTGGTGGGGCGGCGCCCTCGTCGCCGCGGTGGTCGGAGCGGGTTTTCTCCTCGCTGGCAATCGCATCCCTGACCACCCGCTGGCCGCGACCGCGTCAGTGGCGCGCGGCGACCCGACGCCTGAGGCCGCGTGAAACGCCGCGTCTCACAGCTCATCGCGGGTTGGCGCACCGGGCTCTCTCGCCCTGTGCTCATCCTTCAAGCGGGAAACGCCCTCAACTACTTCGGTTACGGGATCGTTCTTCCCTTTGAGATCATCTATCTTCACCAGATACGGGACTTTCCAACGTCGACAGCCGGACTGGTTCTGACGGCGACGATGGGGACGGCCGCAATCGTCACCCCGCCGACGGGAGCGCTGACCGACCGGTACTCCGCCAAAGCGATCGTGGTCGCAGGAAGCTTGGCGAGCGCCCTTGGCTATGCCGGCTTCGCCTACGTAGAGCGTCCCTGGCAGGCGTTTGCCTGCTCAATTGCCGGCGGAGCCGGGTTGGGCGCGGCAGGGACGGCGAACCGGACGTTGGTCGTCAGGTTGGTCAGCCCCGAGCAGCGAGCGGCCGCCTTCGCGCTTAACCGTGTGGCTGGCAACTTCGGTATTGGTGCCGGCGCGGCCTTAGGCGGCTTCATCGTCTCATCCGCACAGCGGCTCAGCTCGTTCCAAATTCTCTATTTCGTCGACGTTGTCACCTTCGTCGGATTCGCGCTAATCGTGCTCGCTGGCGTGCCGAGCCCCCGAGCCGTGACTGTCACGGCCACAGACGCCAGCGGAGCCGGCTTTCGGGCCGTCGCTCGAGATCGGATCTTCCTCACTGTGATCGCAGCCAACATCGCGCTCGTCGTCGTCGGCCACACGTTCTTCTCCAACATCCTGCCGCCATTTGCACAGACCAACACACCGGTCGGCCCAGCCGCGATCGGGATCATCGTTCTCGTCAACACGTCCTTCATTGTCATCGCGCAGATCCCGGCGGTGCGCGTAGTGGCACGGATGCGACGAACACACGGTTTCGCGGCGGCGAGCGCGCTCTTCGCGATTGCGCTCCTCGCCGTCTTGCCGACCACGCTCATCCACTCGGAGCTCGCTGCGACCAGTCTCCTCGCCGGCGTTGCGATCGTCTTCGCAATCGGCGAATGCGCACACATTCTCGTTCTCGGGCCGCTGGTCTCGGACATGGCCCCAGCCCATCTGCTCGGCCGCTACCTGTCTCTCTACAGTCTGACCTTCACCCTTTCGCTGGCGCTCGGCCCGGCGATCGGTGGCCTTCTCCTACAGACCTCGCCAGACGCCGTCTGGTGGGGCGGCGCTCTTGCCGCCGCGCTGGCCGGAGCCGTCCTGCTTCGACTCGGCGACCGCATCCCCGACCCACTCCACCAAGCGCCGTCACGCCTTGCATCGGCGCCAGAGGCGCGTGAGTCCCCTCAGTCGGCCGCCCAACGACGGTATTCGAGCGCTCACATTCTCTGCGGCGAAAAGGAGATCCGATGAATAGCTACGACATCCGCTACGACGACAAGTACGGTCACCTAACGCACATCGACCTGGCCGCCGAAGGCGCCGCGCACGACCCGTGGTTCAACCAGACGCTCACGACTGTGAATGACTGTGCAGTCCGTCTCGCAGTCATTGACGGTTCGCTCGTCGATTGGCACAAGCATGAGCACGAGGATGAATTCTTTCTCGTGCTCGAGGGCCGGCTTGAGCTCGAGGTACAGGGGCGCGGGGCGTTTGTGCTCGGCCCCCGTCAGGGGGTAACGATCCCGCGCGGCGTCGTGCACCGGCCGCATGCCCGGGGGCGCACCGTCGTGCTGATGGTCGAGCCAGTGACGGTGGTGCCGACTGGGAACGACTGACGGAAGCTGAAAGTCCGGCGGCGCGCTCCGGTGGAGGAGGGGTTTGGTCGACGCCGGCACAGTTTGCTGACTAAAGTCAGAGAATGGCCGACGTGATCGTTCAGCAGGTCCGTCGTTTCAATCGCGTCGTGACTGAGCGTGTCGGGGCGCTCAATGATCACTTCCTGGGGCGCGGGCGGCCGCTGGGCGAGGCCCGGCTGCTATGGGAGATCGGCCCCGAGGGCTGCGAGGTGCGGCTATTGCGGGCGCGCTTGGGGCTCGACTCGGGGTATCTGAGCCGACTGCTGCGCTCACTGGAGGCCGCCGGCCTGGTCAGAGTGGCGGCGGGCGGGGGCGACCGCCGGGTTCGGGTTGCGCGCCTCACGGCCCGCGGGCGACCGCGAACGCGCTGCGCTGGACAAGCGCTCCGACGAGCTCGCTAGGTCGCTGCTTGCACCCTTGAGCGAAAAGCAGCGAGAACGGCTGGTCGTGGCGATGCACGAGGTCGAGCGTCTTCTCACCGCGGGGAGCGTGCAGATCATGAGCGTCGATCCGGAGCACCCTGATGCGCAGTATTGCCTTCAGGAGTACGTCGCCGAGCTCAATCGCCGTTCGCGGCGCGGCTTTGACCCGTCGGTGGGTGCCACTGCTCTGCCGCATGAGGTTCGGCCGCCTGCCGGGGAGTTCTTCGTCGCCTACCTGCATGGCGAGGCGGTCGGCTGCGGCGCGGTGAAGCACCACGAGGACGCGCCGGCTGAGATCAAGCGCATGTGGATCGCTCCGAGGGCCCGCGGACTCGGACTCGGCCGCCGGCTACTGGAGAGACTGGAGACGTGCGCGCGGGCGCGTGGAGCGCGGGTCGCGCACATCGAGACGAGCGCGGTTCTTGTCGAGGCGCTGTCGCTGTACCGGTCGACTGGTTGGGTTGAGGTGCCCGCGTTCAACGACGAGTCGTTCGCGGACCACTGGCTCGAGAAGGCACTGACCTGAGGCAATCATTCGCACCCAATCTCAACAGGACGTGATGTCGGAGCGCTTCGACTCGAGCGAGCGGTGAGTCCTGCTTTGCTGCTGGGGTCGTGCTCGGCTTCAGCGTGAGCGAGTACCCGGGTTACGCGGAAGGCACAACCGCCGCTAGTGCTTCCCGCGTCCTCGATTTGGCACCGCGCGTATCGCAGTCCGGGCGACGGCCGTGAGCTCGTCCACGGTCGCGCCGTCCCGAGCTCTCGCGGACATGCCGGTTATCACGGCGCACACGTAGGCGGCAAGCGCTTCGACATCGGTCTCCGCCGGAACGTCGCCTTCGGCGACACCTCGCCTGAGGCGACCGAGGATGGCGGCGTCGGACTCGCCGCGACGGTCCGTGAGCCGGGGCTCGTTCACGATCAGGCAGCCCGGTGGACGCTCGGTCGCTGCGTAGAGGCGCGCGGCGTCAGTGAGGGCCCGCTCGATCGCCTCGCGCGCGGTTGGCTCGATCAGCGCGGTGGCGAGAACGGCCCCGGGTCCATTCGCGTAGCGCTCGACGGCCTCTTCAAAGAGACGTTGCTTGTCGCCGAAGGCGGCGTACAGGCTTGGTGAGGCGATGCCCATCGCCGTGGTTAGGTCGCTGATCGAGGTCTCCTCGTAGCCGCGCTCCCAGAACAGCCGCATCGCCGTTTCGAGCGCTTGGTCTCGGTCAAATCCGCGTGGACGTGCCATCACGCCAGACATTCTATAACGGTCGATACAGAACCTGTTATGGTCTCGCCAAAAGTTCTGTGTCGCTTATTACAGAAAGGAGCCGAGATGGGTCGACTGACTGGCAGGACGGCTTTGGTAACGGGAGCCTCGCGCGGGATCGGGCGCGGCATCGCGATGCGGCTCGCGGCCGACGGTGCGCTCATCGCCGTCCACTACGGAAGCAACGAGACCGCCGCGAATGAGACGGCTGAGGCGATCAAGAGCCTTGGTGGCGATGCCTTCGTGCTCGGACAGCCTCTCGAGACCCTCGGTGACGGCGCCGAGATGTTCGAGCGCCTCGACGCCGAGCTCCGACCTAACGGCGGCACGCGTCTCAACGTCCTGGTCAACAACGCCGGCATCGCGCCGCAGGCAGCACTCGCCGAGACGACGCTCGAGCTCTACGACGAGCAGTTCGCGATCAACACTCGGGCGGTCTTCTTTCCTCAGCCAGCGAGCAGCCGAGCGATTGGGCAGCGGAGACCGGATCATCTCGATCTCCTCAGGCGTCACCAGGCAAGCGTGGCCGAACCTGCTCGCCTACACGATGACCAAGGCCGCCGTAGAGGCGATGACCCGGACACTCGCGAAGGAGCTTGCGCCAAAGGGCGTGACCGTCAACGTAGTCGCATCTGGGCTGGTGGACACCGACATGAACGCAGCATGGCTTCGGGCCAGCGACGAGTCCCGCGCCATGGCCGCCGCGGCCTCCGCGTTCAACCGCATCGGGACACCGGACGACGTGGCCGACGTGGTCGCATTCGTTGCGTCCGACGAGGCCCGCTGGGTCACCGGCCAGGTGCTCGACGCGACCGGAGGGTCGGTCTTGTGAAACGTCATGTGGGGTCAACGCTCCGGAGTGCCCAGCTTCCGGCGGCCCCGCAGCTGGCGACTCAGATCCCCTGCCCCGCAGCAGTCGTGCTCCTGATGTCGGCGGCCGCAGTGGACGCATGCGCCGCGCTCTTGCACCCCCGTCAGGCGATAGAAAGCCATGACTAACTCGGCCAAGCAGCTTGATCGACCAATACATGCTAACCGCTGACCGCACGATGATTCGCGCGCTGGCGCGCGATCGGCTCGGGTTCGAGCGGCTGCGGCCGGGGCAGGAGCGGGCGGTCGCGGCCGCGGCCGCGGGCCGGGACGTGCTCGCGGTGTTGCCCACCGGTGGTGGCAAGTCTGCGATCTATGAGCTCGCGGGGCTGCTGCGCGTGGGGCCGACGGTGGTCGTGTCGCCGCTGATAGCGCTGCAGGACGACCAGCTGGCGCATCTTCGGAGGGCGCGGCTGCCGGCTACCGTGCTGAACTCCGCGCAGTCGGCGGGTGCGCGGTCGGCGGCGCTGGTCGAGGCATGCGGCCCCGACGACTTCGTGTTCGTCTCGCCCGAGCAGCTCTCCAACGACGAGACCGGCTCGGTGCTGCGGCGCTCACGCCCGGGAGTGTTCGTCGTCGACGAGGCGCACCTCGTCAGCCAGTGGGGGCGGGACTTCCGGCCCGACTACCTGCGGCTCGGCGCGCAGGCCGACGAGCTCGGCGCGAGCGTGCGGATCGCGCTCACAGCCACCGCGGCGCCTCCGGTGCGGCGCGAGATCTGCAGGCGCCTTGGGTTGCGCGATCCCGAGGTCGTCATCGGCGACTTCGACCGGCCCAACATCGAGCTGTCGGTGATGCACGCGACCTCGCTCGACGACAAGCAGCAGCTGATCGCTCGGTCCGCGGACGAGCTCGCAGGCTCGGGGATCGTGTACGCCGCAACCCACGCCGGCGCGGAGGCAGCGAGGGACACGCTGGCGGCGGCCGGCGAGCGAGTGACGCTCTACCACGCCGGGCTGGCCGCCGGCGCCAGACGCCGCGCGATGACTGAGTTCCTCGACGGCTCGGCCCGAATCGTCGCAGCCACGGTCGCGTTCGGGATGGGCGTCGACAAGCCCGACGTGCGTTGGGTGCTCCACGCCGACGCGCCAGCGTCCCTCGATGCCTACTACCAGGAGCTCGGCCGCGCGGGACGCGACGGCGATCGCGCCGAGGCGCGGCTCCTCTACCGACCGGAGGACATAGGCGCAGCGCGGCACCTGACCGCGCGCGCGGTCTCCGGCCCGGCGGTCGCGGAGGCGGCCGAGGAGCTCGCCGCGGGAAGCGTCCCGGGGCTCGACTCGCGCTCGACAACGCTAGCCCTGGCACGCCTGGTCGACGTCGGCGCTACTGCCTGGGCGCCCGACGGACGCGTGCGCTGGACCGGAGCAATGGATCTCAAAGCAGCGCTCGCCGCGTCGCGCGAGGAGGACGAACGCGAACGCGAGGTCGAGCGCTCTCGGTTGGAGATGATGCGCCGCTACGCCGAGCACAGCGGGTGCCGGCGCTCGTTCCTGCTTTCGTACTTCGGCCAGGACTATCCCGGCCCGTGCGGCGCCTGCGACAACGACCGCCGGCACGCAGCCGCGAAACCCGCGGCCAAGCCATTCCCCGTCGGCGCGCGCGTGGCCAGCGGCCGCTGGGGCGAGGGAACTGTGCAGCGTTACGACGGCGACCAGGTGACCGTGCTATTCGACGAACACGGCTACCGCGATCTACTCGTGTCGCTCGTCATCCAGCGGCGCCTCCTCACCCCAGCCTGAGTTGCAGGGAATTGGAGGAGCCGCGACAGTCCTGCTTCTCGGCGACGACGAGCACATCGCCGAGCTCCGTGCCCAGACTCGCAGCGCGCGGACACCAAGAGCGCCCATCGCGTAGCAGGCAGCCCCTCGCTGTAACAGCGGCGGGATCGGAGCGCGGCTGCTTGTGCGTGGATGCGGCTGCCGGAGTTTGTTACCCGATTGGGGGCGAGCATAGCTTCGCGTGGTCTTGGTCCTGGACCGAGAGAGCAGCGTGCGTGTGGCGTTCGGGCTTGCGTGCGCTGCGCTAGGTCGCGGGGATGGCGCGGCCTTCAGCTGACGAAGATCGCCTGCTCGAGGCTAGTCCCGGTGGCCAGGTTGTCTCGCAGCGGTATCTCGGCGAAACCCTTGCCCCTCGGCTCGAGGATCCAGAAGAGTGCGCGCGGGGACTCGGTTCCGACGATCAAATCGCCCGAGTATCTGGCGAGGGAGGCCGCTGGCGCCAGGTAGGTGTAGCCCGTCTTGTCGTCGTTGATGTACAGGCCCGGAAAAGGAGCGCGAGTCCTCCCGGTCGTGCGCGGGAGCTTCGGGATCGGGGCGATCGGATTCAGACCGAGCGGGAGGGTCGCGATCGGTCGCATCCTCCCGCTGGGGTCCATCCCGACGACGGCGCCGCCGCTCGCACCGGCGTCGACCGGCAGAAGCACGTCGCCGGCGACCGAACCGAATCCACGGGGTGCGATCACGAGCTCATCGGCGCCCCCGGGCCCGGCGTAGCCTCCGACCCGCTGCACGTGGCCGGAAGAGTCGATCGCGTACACCACGCCCCCGGCCGGTTTAAGGCCGCCCGAGCGCCCGGTCGCCGCGAGCAGCCGGTAGCCGAAGCGGCCTACGCTGTCGAACGCCAGCGCCCCGTCCGCCGCAGGCGGGTAGCGCGCGGGGACGCTGGCAAACACGGTCTTGGTTGCTCCGTCTGGGCTGATCTCATAGATCTTGTTGTCCGGCGAGTGGCAGAAGATCGCGCCGGGCGGGAAACCGTGCCTGCCGGGCGAGAGGACGCAGCGTGTCTCCTCCACCAGTCTTGGCATCGAGGCGAACTTATGAAGAGGCCGTCCTGCCGGCGGCGCAGCCCAGACCGTGTTTGCGGTGTTCTGGACGTAAAGGAACTGCTTGCCAGTCCAGACGATGCTGTCCAACTTTTGCGTCGTCTTCGTGATTACCTGGAACCTCAGCGCCGGCCGCGGGGCGAGTGGCCCCGGCGCGGCGGCCGTCGAGCTACAGGACGAGAGCGCGCCGGCGAGCATGAATGCGATCGCGGCGGCCACCACGCACGTTCCACGGACTCGCCTCATCCGCTGGTCACCGCGGGCGCTCTGCTTCGATCTTGACGGCGACCTGGCGGCCGGACCGACCAGGTGGCCTCCGGGTCGCCGAAGCGGGGAATCCTTGGGCTTGCGGGTTGGCCATAGGCTCCCGGTTCGTATTGTGGCAGCGGTCCATCATGCCCTGGAGCATCACTTCGTCCGGCAGGCGCGCGATCAGCTCGGCCGACCTCGGCGCCTGTGCAACGACCTGCCGAACTTCGGCGATGCCGACATCGAGGTCACCGGCCGTTTTTGCCTCCGAGGCCGGCCCAAGCAGCTAGCTGGGCTTGATGTGGGAGCAGGTGCCTCAGACGGTTGAGGCTGGCTGCTACGTATAGCCCCGGAACCCAAAAGTGCGTACACGTCCCGGGGGTTCGGTCGCTACTCTTCAGCCTAAGATTAGTCCTGGACCTAGCATTGATCGTGAGCAGTCTGTGGGGCGGCGGGAGCGTCAGCGCGCGCGGATGCGCGAGCGGCTGTTGTTGGCGGCGCTTGAACTGTTTGCCGCCCAGGGGTTCGCCGACACGACGATCGATCAAATTGCCGAGCGGGCCGACGTGGCGCGCCAGACGGTGCTCAACCACTTTCCTCACAAGACCGACTTCGCCAGAGCGTGGGGCCAAGGACGTCGCGACCAGCTAGCGGCGATGGGCGAGGCCGTGGCCGGTGATGAGTCAGCGCGGGCGCTCGTGCAGGGTTATTTTGCCGCCGCTGCCGAG
>Ga0073928_10006376_pt1 | contig 15913 bp, 15 predicted proteins | sample PaiPotPPA55metaG_FD_76969 | JGI IMG/M metagenome (GOLD analysis project Ga0073928, IMG submission 76969) | Iron sulfur acid spring bacterial and archeal communities from Banff, Canada, to study Microbial Dark Matter (Phase II) - Paint Pots PPA... ... | reverse complement strand
CGGCCCACGGCTCAAAATATCGCCCGCGGTAGTCTCCAGAAAATGCGTGTATTCGTTGTACATATTATTTTCGCAAACATAAATCACCGGCAGCTTCCACAGCGCCGCGAGGTTCATCACTTCATAGACCACGCCCTGCCCTAGCGCTCCTTCGCCAAAGAAGCACACTGCCACTTGCCCCTTTCCTTTATGCTTCGCGGAAAAAGCTGCGCCAGTCGCGATCCCCGCGCTGCCCGCAACAATTGCATTCGCGCCCAGGTTGCCAGTCGCGGGGTCCGCAATGTGCATCGAGCCGCCTTTTCCTTTGCAATAACCCGCTTCCTTGCCCAACAATTCAGCGAACATGCGGTTTGGAGCTGCGCCTTTAGCCACGCAATGCCCATGTCCGCGATGCGTGCTGGTAATGTAATCGTCGTCACGCAGCGCTTCGCAAATTCCGACCGCCACGGCTTCTTCACCGACGTAGAGATGCGCCAGCCCCGGCATCAATGCGCGTGTGTACAGTTCATTTACTTGTTCTTCGAACAGGCGAATCATCTGCATGCGCCGGTACATCCGCAGCGATCGTTCCACGTCAGCCTTCGAGCCCCTCATCGCGTCTGAATTTTTGACTTCAGTCTTTTTCGTTTCAGCCCGCTTCGCTTCGGGCTTCTTCGCGTCTCGTTTCTTCGCTTTATCAGTTACAGGACTCATCGCTTCACTCCGGACATGTGCGCGAGAACATCGAACACTACCGCGAAATCCTGCTCGACTAATCCCATCGCTCTGGCTGCAGTCAAAAATTCATTCGAAATCGCTGTGGTAGGCATGGGCACGTCGACCTGTCGCCCCAACTCCAGCGCCAGCAACATGTCTTTCTGCATCATGTTGACGTTAAACCACGCTTCCGGCGGCAATTGCAGCACAAATGGCCCGCGATATTTAATCATTGGCGAAGCAACCGCGCTGTTGATAAGGACATCGACCGCTACTTCCCGCTTGATTCCGCTTTTCTCGGCTAGCAGCACGCCTTCTGAGAAAGCTAGCATCTGCACCGCGAGGCTCAGATTCGCCGCTATTTTAATCACTAATGCTAATCCGTTGTCGCCAACGTAGGTAACTTTCGGGCCGATATCCAGTAACAGTGGCTTTATCTTTTCGAAGGTGTCCGGCCGTCCACCCACCATTACCGAAAGCTTCCCCTCTTGCAGCGTGATGACGCTGCCCGAGACTGGACAGTCCACCATGTCGCAGCCTTTAGCTCGTATTTTGGCTGCTACTTCACGGCTGAATGCCGGGCTTACCGTGCTGATGTCGGCGTAGATTTTGCCCGGCGTGAGTCCCGCAAGAATTCCATCAGGACCGTCCGTGATGGCCGCTAGCGCCGCCGAATTCGTGACCATCGAAAAAATTACATCGGATCCGATCGCAACAGTGCGCGGAGAATCCGCCCACTTCATACCTTTTTTCACTAGCCACTCGGCTTTTGAACGCGTGCGATTATAGCCAAGCACGGAATGGCCCTTGCTCAACAGGCGGTTCACCAACTCGCTGCCCATCACGCCTAACCCGACGAATCCCAAATTTGCCATGTCTTCGCGATCTCCCGCTGACAGAAACGTACTTACAAATTTAGTTTTGTGAAGTTCGAACTGCCGCCGCGTGTTGAATGACCTGAATCTTCTCGTACTTGCCGCAGATGCGCTCGCATGGAGTCGCGTGCCCCATTTGAATCGCGATGCTCGACGGCTTCCAGAATTTTCTTGTGGTGATATTGTCCACGCTCAGGGCCGCCTTCGACGGCGAAGATGCCCATACGCTGTTCGCGCAGTACCCCTACGATGGAGTCAATCAGCGATAGAATCAGCGGATTGGAAGCGGCTTCGGCCAGCGCCAGATGAAAATCCAGATCGGCTTCGATGAACGCTTCGGGTTCCGTCTTGGTGTTGTCCATGACTTCGACAGCTTCACGCATGGCCGCAATGTCATCTTTTTCCGCTCGGGCTGCCGCCAACGAGGCGATTTCCGGCTCTAAAATTTCGCGCACTTCCACCAGGTGCACCATGGCTTCAGGTTGGCCGTCGCGGATCATGCGGTCCAGCGACTGCCAGATGGAGTGCGAGCTCCCGTTTGTGATGAACGTACCGCGGCCCGGGTGCGCTTCCACCAAGCCCTTTTCGCGCAAGGTTTTAACCGCCTCACGCACTGCCGTCCTGCTCACCCCGAATTGCTGGGCCAATTCGCGTTCGGCGGGTAGTTGGTCACCCAGCTTGAGCTGACCGCTGCTGATGGACGCTTCAATCTGCTGGACGATTTGTTCGTAAAGGCGAGAGGTTTGAACGATTTTATACATGGCCGATCTCCAACGAAGGTCTCCTCAGTACGAACCCGGTATTAAGGTCCTACCACCCAAAAAGTCTAGTCGCCGATAAACGACAGTTCCCAGGAGTCGGTTTTCATTGCTCAAACTTCGATGGCAACGTAAAGCCCCGCAGGCGCGGACTCCCGCAGCGTTGCGCACTGGCGGTAACAAGTTGTTGACATCGACTTTTCGATACTGAGGGACACTTGTACCTCGACGCACAAGGTCCGACCACTATACCCCAACAGACCCAGGAGGAAAAGAAGCAACTAAAACTTTCATACAAACGATTAAAGTTCTTGACCCTTCCCCCGAAAAGGTGGTACAGCGGTCAGACCTATTGGCCACCTAAGGACTACTGATGAAAAAGGTCTCTGCCACACCGAAAGTCGATCCTCGCAAGTCACGCAAGGGTTCCCTCGAAGGAGGTACCCTGCCAACCCGCCGCGAATTCATTCGCGGTGCCGCAGGCGCATCCTTGCTGCTAGCCGGTTCGAACGTCGCGGCATGGGCCGACCACCACGGCCACCCCACTCCACAAAGCCTTTCTTATCTGGACCGTAGGATGTACATACACAACATGGAGATCCTCGCCCACTTCATGCCCGGCCAATCCCGGAACGGCAAGATGCAAATGATGTCCATCGGGAACCGGCGCTACATGCTCCAACAAGGTGATGTCATCGACCTAAGCGACGTCAGAAAACCGGCCATGTACAACAAAGGGGGTTTTCAGGGCGGTCAGGTGCAGGTTGCATTTAATAAAGATCTCAAAAAATGGATTTTGATGACTGGTTCGCAAACGCCCATAACAGACTCCACCCCTGAGGCCCCCAACGGCAAATACGACGACCCCCACCTCGACGACAAGCGTAAGAATTTCAAAGGCTTGCGCGGAGTACGCTTCTACGATGTCACGGACCCGTCAAAAATCGTCAAGCTCTCGGAATTCAGCACCGGCGCCACCGGTCAGGGCACCCATCGCAACTATTATGATGGGGGCAAATACGCGTACTTGGACACCGCCCCTGACGAGACCTTCATTCACCAACCGGCCTATTTTCGGCAGCTGGTCAACGGTAATATGATCGTGGACACCACCGACCCCAGTAATGTCTCCGAGGTCTCCATGTGGTGGGTGCCCGGGTCGCGCAAAGGCGAAGAAGCCGAGTACAACAAGTGGATCTGGTCGAAACTGGTGCCGCCAAAAGTGGCCAAGGACCAGACTCCCTTCGCCGGCCTGCACGGTCCAGTGTACGTCCCCAAAAAATTGGAAGATGGCGGCAACCGCGGATACGGGGCTTTCGGTTGCAACGGTTTCATCATCCTTGATTTGAGTGACCCGAAAAAACAACGCGAAGTCGGGCGATTCGAACCGCCCGCGCAATACTCCGGGATGGGCATCGCATTCCACACCATTTATTGCGGAGTTCTCGACCGCGGCTTCGTGCTCACCAACGGAGAAACCACTAACTCCGATTGCAACCAGATCTTCCTTCCCAACTGGATCATCGATATTCGCGACGAAGAGCATCCTGTCCCGGTAGCGCAACTCCCACGGCCCGTCCCGCCGCCGGAAGCGCCATACCGCGATTTTTGTTTCAAGCGTGGGCGATTCGGCGCGCACAATCCTCCGCATTTGAAGGCACCCGGTAAACCGCGCCAGGATTTTATTGCGTACTCCTATTTTATTGCCGGGTTGCGCTGCTACGATATTGGGGATCTCTATCATCCTGAAGAGGTGGCCTACTTCGTTCCGCCAGAAGGTGGCGACTTGGAGTAGTTCGGCAGCTACGATCGCACCGTCGACAATGTTTTTATCGAATGGGACCGCAACGTGATTTGGGCGGCTACGGACACCGGCCTGTATGCGCTGAGCTGTCCCAATCTTGGCAAGCCCATACTCGATCCCCTGCCTGTCGCCGAATGGTCTCTGAATAAGTTGAATGAAGGTGCGGCGTAGCGGTAGCCTGCTCCGGAAAATGGGCGCCGAGTTACACGATTGACGTTACAAAATCGGCGCGCTGACGAGCGCAACGCAAGGAGGATTTTTGATGAACATGGAACGGCGCATTGGCTTGGCAGTAGTGGCGGCACTTCTTCTGGTAAGCGCATCTTTAACCGCGCAAATCACCGCCCCTAAAAAAATTAAATTGTTAACCCTGCTCGGAAAGCCTTTGCAGTTCGTCGTCGCCGAGAAACAGGGCTACTTCGCAAAACACGGCGTCTCCGCGGAAACCGAAAATCTGGCCAGCTCCGACATTTTGCGGAGCAATCTGGCCAATGGAAATGGCGATCTCGCTTATCTCGCGGTGGACAACGCCGTTGCCATGGTCGAACTCGCGCACCAGGATATGGTCATCCTCATGGGCGGCGAAGGCTCACAAAATGAATTGGTGGTGCAGCCAGAAATTAAATCGCTCGACGAGCTGCGCGGAAAGATCCTGATCGTCGATGCTCCTAACACCGCATACGCTCTACAAATGAAGAAAATCCTATTGGCGAAGGGACTCCAAGTCGTGCGCGATTACGAAATGAAACCCATTGGCGGCACCCCGCAACGGCTGATTGCCATGCGGGAACACAAAGAATACGCGGGATCCATGCTCGGCCCCCCGGCCCTAATCACCGCCAAGCACGAAGGCTTTGTAAGCCTTGCCAAGGTCCAGGACGTTATCGGCCCTTACCAGGCCGCAGGATACTTCTCCCAGCGAAAATGGGCTCTGGACAACAAAGAAAATGTCGAAAACTATCTTGCTGCCATTATCGAGGCCCAACGCTGGTTAATGGATCCTGCAAACAAGCAGGAAGTCATCGATCTATGGATCAGTGAATTTAAAATGAAGCCGGAGATTGCCGCGGCCACCTATGAGTCCAGCGTCAACACCCCTGGAGGATTTGAGAAAGATGCGGCCCTCGACATAGACGGTTTCAAAAATGTTTTGCAATTGCGGGCCGAAATTGAAGGCCAGTGGGGCGGTCATCCTCCTGGCGTGGAAAAATATTACGACCCGTCGTATTACAACGCTGCATTGAAGAAGGCGTCCGGCACAAAATAAAAATTGTTGCAGGATTGTCGAGTCAGTTGAATATCTAAAATCGATCGATAAAGGGTGCCAAACAATATGAGCGTTGTAAAAAAGCGCGCACACCGAGCGGCGTTTCTGAGCTTAGTGTTCTGCGTCGGCTTAATTGGCAGTGCCACCATTCAAGCGCAACAGAAAGAGCGCACCCTCGACGAGATCAAAGCGGAGGCCGTTAAGCGCGCCGAAAACGGCATGTATCCATTAATTGGCCTTGATCCCACTGACGTGCGTGAGGCCTTCTCGAAAATCAACACCACCGACAACGACGAGTGGGCCGCAGGTTTCAGCGCCGTTGCCGATCGTTACATGGCCCAGGCTAAAGCTGCGGAAGCTTCCGATCCGGCTAAGGCCAGCGCACTCTACGTCCGCGCCTGGCGGCTTTATTCTTTCGGCCGTTGGCCGGTGCCCGCTTCCACCGGAAAAAAACGTGCCTACGCCAAAGCGCTCGAAGCTTTTCTAGCTCACGCCAAGCTGCAGGAAAATCCGCTCGAAGTAGTTCACATTCCCTTCGAAGGCTCGGAAATCATCGGCTATCTTCGCTTGCCAAAAAACGTGAAGGGTCCCGCCCCGGTAGTGATCGCCATCAGCGGCCTGGATAGCCGCAAAGAGGATCTCTCCGAGAATTTTGGCGCGATCCTTCCATTTGGAATTGGCTTCGTCGGCATCGATTCACCCGGAACCGGCCAAGCTCCCATCAAAGCCAGCGAAACTTCCGAGCGCATGTTTTCGCGTGTGATCGACTACTTACAAACTCGCCCGGAAGTCGACAAAACCAGGATCGGCGTGGACGGTCAAAGTTTCGGCGCGTATTGGGCCACCAAACTCGCGATTATCGAGCATGCCCGTCTGAAAGGCGTGGTCGCGCAATCGCCCCTCGCCGACGCCACCTTCCAAAAAGATTTTCTCGTGAATAAAACTTTGGGTAATCGCGAGTATTTATTTGGACTTGTTCCCGCATTGATGTCCATCTACGAGGGCGCAAACTCGATCGAAGATTTATCAGTGATATTCCCAAAGATGTCGCTGGTCAAGCAGGGCCTCATCGGTAAGCCTACTTCTCCCATGCTGATTATCGCCGGCGCCTTGGACACGCAGGTGCCCATCTCCGACGCCTACATGATTTTGAGCAGCGGCGACGTGCCCAAGGAAGCCTGGATCAATCCGCAAGGCGGACACCTGGGACGCCAGGTGAAAGTCTGGCCCGACCCAGTTATTTTCAAGCAGGTGATCATTCCCTGGCTGGTGCGCAACCTGAATGCTCCGGCAGCGCAGTAGCTTCTTGAAGGTCCCGTTGCGCTTAACTAAATCAGCCTGCGCATCGACCCATACGCAAGCTACAAGTCGCGCGAACGTATCGAGCCTCCGTATCGCGGCTACTCTGCGGCTGTGTCCCGGCTTTCAACCGGATTCGCCATTGCTTCGCGCAATTTTGCGGTGTCCAGTTCGCCTTCCCAACGGCTCACTACAATCGTGGCGACACCGTTGCCGATCACGTTCGTTAGCGCGCGACATTCGCTCATAAATTTGTCGATTCCGACCAAAATTGCTAACGCCTGGATAGGAATTGACGGTACCGCTGTCAGGATTGCTGCCAACGTAACAAATCCGGTTCCGGTAACTCCCGAAGCGCCCTTCGAAGCGATCATCGCGAACAATAAAATCCCCACAATCTCCCCGAATGCCAGATGCGTGTTGGTGGCCTGGGCAAGAAAAATCACCGCCAGTGTTAAATAGATATTCGTGCCGTCCGTATTAAAGCTATAACCAGTCGGAAAGACGAGCCCGACGATGGATCGTGACGCGCCGAGCCGTTCAAGTTTCTGCATCATGTCCGGCAAAACCGTCTCGGATGAACTGGTCCCCAACACGATGAGAAGCTCATCCTTGATATACGCGATAAAGCGAAAGATAGAAAATCCCGTAAGCGCCGCAATGCTCCCCAGAATCACCACCACAAAAACAATGCTGGTGAGGTAAAACGTGCCGATCAGCTTCACCAGACTTGACAGCGATCCCATGCCGTAGCTGCCAACCGTAAAGGCCATCCCGCCCAGAGCACCCAGCGGCGCCGCTTTAACAATGATGCGAATAATGCCGAACACCACTTTGGTGAGCGCGCCGATCGCGCGGGCCATTCTTTCCCCGAGCGTTCCAAGCCGCGATATCGAAAAGCCCGTCAAAATGGAAACCAACAGCACCTGCAACACGTCGCCGCCCGCAAAGGCGTCCACGAAAGTTCTTGGCACGATCCCGACTAGAAATGGAACGATGCCAGTGTCCTTCGCGCGGCCAACATACGTTGCAATCGTTTTGGGATCCAGCGAACGTGGATCGAGATTCAAACCGCTACCCGGGTGCACAATAATCGCGACAATAATTCCCGTGATCAGCGCCAGCGTCGATACCACCTCGAAGTACACCAGCGCTTTCACTCCCACGCGCCCAACCTTTTTTAAATCTCCGACCGACGCGATGCCCTGCACCACCACGCAAAAAATCACCGGCGCAATCATCATGCGAATGAGCGCCACAAACACATCGCCGAGGGGTTTTAACGCAATGCCGGCGTGAGGAAAAAATCGCCCAATCAATATCCCAATGCAGATGGCGATAAGTACTTGTACGTAGAGAATTCCGTACCACGGCCGGCGCGATGGTCTGCCTGGTGGTAGACCCTGTGCTAAGGACGACGCATCACTCACCTTATTTTTCCTCGGTGCGGTTGCAGCAGCATCGTCACCGTTCATTACACGCGTCATTGCACGCGATTCTGAGGCAGCTCGTTTTTAAGAATGAAATGCTCAACGTTGCGCCACGCATTACGAAACAGATACTCCGTGGATTGCCGCGTAACACCGGCAATGTGCGGCGTGAATAAAACTCGGCGCGCCGCATCTCCGGAAAGCGAAAGCAACACATTGTCCAATGAAGGAGGCTCCGTCTCATACACATCGATGGCTGCGCCGCCCAAATGCCCGGAACTCAACGCCTGCGCCAAAGCAGCTTCGTCGACGATGCCGCCGCGTGAAGCCTGAATCAAAACTGCTCCCGGCTTCATGTGTTTGAGCTCGCGACCACTCATGAGTCCGCGCGTCGCAGGTAACAGCGGCACATGCAGCGTGACCACATCCGCCGACTTCAGCAACTCCTCTAGCGACAACGATTCTGCGTTCATCGCCCGAGCCAGAGCGGCATCCCTTGGTGCAGGATCGTAGTAACAAATCCGGCAGCCCGCTCGATGAAAAGCTTGCGCCACTGCGAGACCGATAGTTCCGAGACCAACTACACCCACTAACATTCCGTCCAGCCCGGAAAGATTGTCGCTCACCATGCGCGCGCGAAAACCCTGATAGTTGCCTGCACGAATTTCCGTATCGGCCCACGCAAATCGCCGCAGCAAGATAGAAGCGCTGGTAACCGCGTACTCAGCAATTGCGCTGTTGCTGCCGCCGGGAACATTGGCCACCGCGATTCCCATGCCTTTCAGCAACGGCAAATCCAGGCGATCGAGCCCTGCACCGGTTACCTGCACCAGTTTCACAGTGGTATTCGCAAAAATTTCGGGATTGAGCTTTGGTCCAACTGCGGGGATCAGCAGAGCGCGCGCTTGCTTCATCAACGGAATCACTTCTGCATCATTCGGCGCATGATAAGCGACCGTCAATTCCGCGGTCGGCAACGCATTGGCGCGTTCAAAATCAATTCGCGGGCGCAAGCAAAGGACATCCACGCTCATCGCTTGCTGGTGTCCTTCGGCGACACGCCGGGTTCCGCGGTTCCCTGCCTGATATCGCCGACAGGAAAAAAACACAAAAGTACCAACGGCTCATCCCCAGTATTTCGCGTAGCATGTTTTTCCCCAGCAGGAACCACGATTGCATCGCCTGCTTTCAACGCGTAATTTCCACTGTCCGCTTCGGTCATTCCTTCCCCAGCCAGCACATAAATACATTCCTCGAAATCGTTATGAACGTGGCGGCTTCGCGGCGAATCACCCGACGCGGGAACCGGAATCTCCACCTTGCGCAGCGTGATTCCCGAACCGCCGCTTTGGCCCGAAACAATCTCCAGCGCCGTGCGCCCCGGCAGGCCCAGCGACTTCGCTTCACCCTGCGTAAAAACTCGCGCCATTACTGCGTCCTTTTCGGATTCTTCAATTCCGCAATGCCGCCTTGAATCACGTCCAGTTGCCGAAAAACTTCTGTGGCATCTTTCGCAATCGAATCCGCCACCACTTGCAACATGCGCGCGCTCTTTTCCATCGTGGCGTGCTGCGGGCTGCCATACCAGCCCGTGGGCGCTATGGAACGCACATCCGTAAGCACCGGCTGATAACTGCGCGTGCGCCGCAAGCCATCAATCTTTTTTCCGTGCGCGTGGTCCGATGAATAATCGATGCGCTCCAAATGCACCAATTCAGGCCGGTGCGCCATCACCGCCAGCGTTTCGATTTCGCCACCGTGCGTGAGCCCGTTGCATTCTTTCCCGAACAACTCCTCCGCCACGAAACAAGCCTGCACCGTTAACACGGTCATCCCAAAATCGCGATGTAGCGTTTCAGCTGCCACACCCAGCGGCGGAATATTCAACTCATGCCAATTCAGTATCAGCAGATATTTCGCGCCATGCTGCGCCGTTGAAGCCGCGGTCTCCGTGACCACCCGCATAAACGTCTCCGACGTCAGCGTGATGGTGCCCTCGAAAGGCATGTGCAGCGGTGTAACCCCCAGCGGTCCGCCCGGCAAAACTAATCCATCCATGCGCTCAGCCACCGCATGAGCAATTACGTTGGCTGCAAAAATATCCGTGCCCGTCGGAAGATGTGGCCCATGCTGCTCCACACTCCCGGCCGGCAAAATCACCAACGGATTCTTTTTTAGTTGCTCAGCAATTTCCGGTTGCGTCAATTCCACGAAATAGCGGCTAGGCAACATGTTGCGCCTTATTCGTGTTCGCTTTGCGCGCCGATTCCATCGCTTCCGAAATTGCCACCTCTTGCCCCTTGCGTTCGATGGAGCGCAGCGCGGCATTCACGATCGCCACGGCCGCATTTCCATTTTCTGCAGTCAGTTCATTGGGCTTGCCGGTCTTACAGCTCTCGGCGAACAGCTCAAGTTCCATGCGAAACATATCGCTCGGTGGAACTTTCAGCTCCTCGCGGCTGCCATATCCGTTTTTCCCTCGCTGAATGTAAAGCGTGGAGCTTTCGTGCAACTTATCCGGCGTATCCCAGGTGCCAAAATCAATCTCGTAATGCATCAATCCCTTGGACCCAAACACCCGCACCGCAAAGACTCCCGGTGAAGTCCAGCACGAACCCACGTAGCCGATTTTTCCATCCGCGAATTTCAGCAAAGTCATCGACTGATCGTCCACTTCGGCGCCCACCGGAGACAATTTCGAGGCAATCGAACTCGCTGAAACCACTTCGCCGCCCAAATATTGCATCACGTCAAATTGATGAATGGCCAATTGCGACAGCGGCCCGCCTGGCGCTTTATCTTTGTACCAGCGCCATGTCTTGGGAGTTAATTCCAGCGCGCGTTCGTTCGAGAAGTTCGCTTCAATGAATGCCACGCGTCCCAATTCTCCCGCCGCAATAGCTTCGCCAATTTTGCGGATCCCAGCCATCAATCGCGCGCTGTGGCCAACGGTAACCGTGATCCCGTATTTCTGTTGCAATCCCGCGATTTCCAATCCATCTTCCAACGTGCTCGCTATAGGTTTTTCCGTGTACACGTGCTTGCCGGTCTTCGCCACCTCCAGCGCCATCGGAAGGTGCTGTTCGTTGGGCACCGTAAGAATCACGCCTTGAATCTCCGGATCGCTGAGTATCGCCTGCATACTTGAAGCCACTGGAACGCCGAGCTCCTGTTGAAACGCTGTCCGTTTCTCTTCCGAACGGCTGTACCCCGCGACAATCTCCAACAACTTTGATTTCTTCGAGGCCTTGGTCAGCACCTTGGCCCAACGCCCCAACCCAACAATCCCTGCTTTCACCGGCTTATCACTCATTGCCGCCCCTTCGAAAAATTTGCCGCTCAGAAAAACCCCAACAATTTCTTGCAAACTCCCACCTCTGATAGTACCGTATTATGGGATGATGCAACAGTCAAGCCATTTACCTGTAGCCGCTCCCCTTTCATTTATCGAGCGGTCCGCCGCCCCGTTACGTCGCCAGGTTCTTGAAGAATTGCGCCAATCCATCATTGCTGGACGCCTCGCGCCGGGCTCACGTTTGATTGAACGCGAACTGATCGCCATGATGGGCGTCTCGCGTACCGTAATTCGCGAAGCGCTTCGCCAGATGGAATCGGAAGGCTTGGTCGCCAACATTCCCAACAAAGGCCCGGTCGTTCGCGAATTGACACTTGCTGAAGCCAAAGATCTTTATTCCATCCGCGCGGTGCTCGAAGGATTGGCCGCGCGTCTTTTCACCGAAAATGCCAGCCCCGCGCAGAAAAAACTTCTCGAGCAAGCCTTGAAAGCCACCGCACAATCCTACGAAAACGGCGACCCGACCACCATTCTTGAAGCGAAAAATCGTTTTTACGAGGTTTTGTTTCAGGGCGCGGGCAGCGAAACTCTCTCGACCATGATTGGCACACTACACGTGCGCATCTGGCGATGGCGCGCGCTGGGCTTAGGACATCCGCGGCGTTCGGAAAAGCGTTGGAAAGAAAGCATTCGCGGGCTGCGCGCGATGCTTACAGCCATCGCAAAAGGCGACGCCTCATTGGCCGAGACTCTCTTGCGCGACGAAGTTACAAAAGCCGCCGCCGAAGTCATGCGATTATTAATGAGAAACTACGTCGGTCAGTGAACGCACCATACTAACTTGGCCACACGCCATTCTCCGGAGGGAAAACAGCTTCATGGCGACTGATTTCATCGTGCACGATAAAGCCGACACCGTCGGCGTTGTCGTTGTCGAAGACGTGCAGCCCGGCAAAGAAGTCACCGGTTGGATCATGGAAACCGATGAGACCATTCGCTTCAAGTCTCTCGATGCCGTGCCGCTCGGTCACAAGATCGCTCTTCGTGACCTGAAAGTTGGCGACACCGTGATGAAGTACGGACATGATGTCGGCCGCATCGTCGCCGATGTCGGTCAAGGCCGCCACGTTCACGTACACAATCTGAAAACCAAGAGGTGGTAAACGTGGGGCAGCACTCATTTTTTGGATATCGGCGCGAGAACGGCCGAGTGGGCATACGCAATCATGTTGTCATTCTCCCACTCGATGATTTGTCCAATGCCAGCGCGGAAGCCGTAGCCAATAACATCAAAGGAACACTGGCACTTCCTCACGCCTACGGACGTTTGCAGTTTGGCGAAGATCTGGAGCTGCATTTCCGCACGCTCATCGGCACCGGCAGCAATCCCAATGTAGCGGCGTGCGTCGTGATCGGCATCGAGCCCAGCTGGACCGGCCGAGTGGTCGAAGGAATCGCCAAAACCGGTAAACCAGTAGTAGGCTTCTCGATCGAAGGCCACGGCGATATCAACACCATTGCCGTGGCTTCGCGCAAAGCGCAGGAATTCGTGCAATGGGCCTCCGAAAAACAACGCGAATCCTGCTCCATCAAGGAACTTTTCGTTTCCACCAAGTGCGGTGAAAGCGACACGACCTCCGGACTCGCTTCCTGCCCCACGGTCGGCAATCTCATCGACAAACTCGATCCGCTCGGCGCCACCACCTGCTTTGGCGAAACTTCGGAATTAACCGGCGCCGAACTCGTGTGCGCCAACCGCGCCGCCACTCCTGAAGTGAAAGAACGCTTCATGCAAGTTTTTAACGCCTATCAAGAAGTGATCGACCGCCACAAAACCAGCGACCTTTCCGAATCTCAACCCACCAAGGGAAATATCGCCGGCGGGTTGACCACCATCGAAGAAAAGGCCTTTGGCAATTTGCAGAAAATCGGCCGAAAAACGAAATTCATCGACGTGCTAAAACCTGCGGAATCCCCCGCAAAGGGTCCGGGCCTGTATTACATGGATACTTCTTCTGCCGCCGCGGAGTGTGTCACGCTACAAGCGGCCGCCGGTTTTGTTGTAAACCTCTTCCCCACCGGACAAGGAAACGTGATTGGCAATCCCATCGAGCCGGTCATTAAACTCACCGCCAATCCCAAAACCGCGCGCACCATGGCCGAGCATATCGATCTCGATGTTTCTGGCATACTTCGCCGCGAGATGTCTCTCGACGAAGCTGGCGATCGACTGATCGATATCATGATCAGAACCTGCAACGGTCGCTTGACCTGCGCGGAAGCTCTAGGTCACCGCGAATTCGTAATGACCAAGCTGTATCAGAGCGCCTAATTTCTGCGAAACCTTTAGCAACAACCTTCGTATTCATGAGGGGGAAGGAATAGATGAAATATTGCCGTTTTACTTTCAAAGGCAGCGCTCGATACGGCCTGGTCGAGTCTTCCAAAGGTGTCGAGCGCATCACGCACCTATTGGCGATTCCGCCGGAACAAGTCGGCAAGTTAAAATCCGTGCCCACGGAGCAGATTGAGCCGCTGCCCTTCCAGGAAACTCCGCTGCTCGTGCCCGTGCAACCGTCCAAAATCGTTTGCGTGGGCCGCAACTATCGCGGCCACGCGGCCGAGATGGGCAACGAGGTCCCTAAAGAACCGCTGCTTTTTTTCAAGCCTCCCTCTTCCCTGTTGGAACCCGGTCACGACATTCGCCGCCCATCTATTTCCGAGCGCGTCGATCACGAAGGCGAGCTTGGCGTGGTTATCGCCAAGCGCTGTTACAAATTGTCCCCCACTGAAGATGTGCGTCCTTACATTCTTGGTTACACTGCGGTCAACGACGTGAGCGCCCGCGATTTTCAAAAAAAGGATGGTCAGTGGGCGCGTGCCAAAGGCTTCGATACATTTTGTCCGGTGGGTCCCCTGGCCACTGATGAGATCGATCCGTGGAAAGGCGTGAGCGTAGGCACTCGCGTGAACGGCCAGGTTCGTCAGCAAGGCAACACACGCGACTTTGTATTTCCGCTGGATGCCCTGATTCACTACATCTCAAACATCATGACGCTTATGCCGGGCGATTTAATTTGCACCGGCACACCCGAAGGCGTCGGCCCAATCGCACTTGGAGATGTGGTAGAAATTTCCGTCGAAGGCGTAGGAACTCTGCGCAATCCCGTCGTAAGCGATTAAGTTCTCATTTCGCAACAAAACAAAAGTAAAGTTATGCGGAGGGTGCCCCAGGCTCAATTTGTAGCCTGGGTATTGCATCCTATATCTGACGCTGCAACTGCAATTCACACGTTGATTTAAATCGACCGAAGAAAAATCAACGCCTCGTTACTTCGCCGGCTCTCCCTGAATTGTCGTCTGGAAACTTATTGCCATCACCCATTGCCCGTTTCGCTTCAGCCATACGCGGCTAACATGCACAGGCTTGCCTTTATACGGCTGATGCAGGCAAGTCATCACGATGGTGTTCCCAAAATCAAACATCTGCGCGGAAACCAGCGGCGCCGGCGCCGATGGATATCCCGTTTGTTTCTGCAAATTCAATGTGGCGATGCGGTCGGCTTTAAACACCGGGTGATCGCTGCTGGAACTGACCGTCACGAAGCTGTCATCCACGTGCGGCGACCACGCTGACGCGTCATGATTGGTCACGCCAGTTTCGAGCGCTTGCCACGCGGCGATCACCGCTTGCTCCGACTCATTCTTGGGCTGGAATGGAACCGTCTTGCACGGATTTTGGCACTCCGCAACTCCCGTACTGGACCAGGATTGCGCTGTCTCCGCCTGCGAAACTTCGTGATACACCAGCAATCGCCAATTCGTTCCGCGCTTAACCCACACGCGCAGCACATGGTTTTTTTCACGAGCGCTCAGGATTGCCACCACCTGGCCATAGTCGCGATGTTCTATTTTTGCCGTACTTTCGTCGCCCATTGGTGACGTAGGCACGGAGCTAAGCACCTCAGCCCGCGTTATGGTTTTTCCTGCGGCATTCGTCCAGGTGAAGTCCGCGTCAAGCAACTTGCCGAGTTCTTCGCTGTCCTGTTTCGCCACAGCCTGCACGAACGCGTGATCTGCCTGCGACACCGCCGTATCGCCAGCCTCAGCGTATGCAGCCTTAGCCAAAAACAAGCTACACCAAACCACAACAACGGCAAATCTCGAGAAACGCCTCATCTTTTTCGACCCTCCAAAGATCTTCGAGAACCGGATAACACTAAAGAAGGGCCGGACGACTATCCGGCCCCTCTTCATTTTCCAGTCAAGGCGTGCGCACTAAAAAATAAGCTTCAAGCCCAACTGAATCGCCCGCGCACTGCCCGACCCGAGTACAGGGTTGAAGGCGGCGTTGTCCGGTGTTGCGCAGCCGCAGCCGAACGAGCCAGCCTGCGATGGATCGGCGAAGGCCCCTTGCCCATAAGTGCTGGTGGCGCCCCAGGGATTGGCAAAATTGGGGTGGTTGAAAAGGTTAAAGGTTTCCACGCGG
>Ga0073928_10006375_pt1 | contig 15914 bp, 8 predicted proteins | sample PaiPotPPA55metaG_FD_76969 | JGI IMG/M metagenome (GOLD analysis project Ga0073928, IMG submission 76969) | Iron sulfur acid spring bacterial and archeal communities from Banff, Canada, to study Microbial Dark Matter (Phase II) - Paint Pots PPA... ... | reverse complement strand
GGCACAAAGCGGATTTGGAGCGCGGGAGAATCTCCGCGACGATTGACCAGTATGTGCGGGACCATCCCGAAGGGCGATTCGATGTGATCGTTCATCTGGCAGCCAATATTCCTGACATTCACGTGCGCATTCACTCCGGCCACATTGCCTACTCAGATATCCCTCTCGATTACGCGATGGCCGATTACGTTTCCCATCACCCTCCGCGGGAAGCGTTCGTGTGGCCGACTTCGTGCGCAGTCGACTACCCGGATGATCCTTATGCCTGGGTCAAACTTACGGGCGAGCGAGTTTTTGGGGCGCTCAAGGAAGTGCCCTTGAAGGTGCTCCGGCCGTTCTCGGGCTATGGGGGCGACCAGGCGTTATCCTATCCGTTTCCAGCCATTTTGCAGAGAGTCAAGAAGCGCGAAAATCCGCTCACGGTCTGGGGCAGCGGAACCCAGGTTCGTGACTTCATCCACATCGACGACCTGACGGATGCTTTCATGTGGGCCATCGATCAATTTCCCGCGCATACTCCCATTGACATCGGGACAGGGATCGGAACCGACTTCATCACCCTGGCCCGGATGATGGCGGATGCGGTCGGTTATAGCCCGGAAATCAAGGCCTTGTCGGAGAAGGCCGAGAGCAGTCGTCGTCGTGTGGCCAATCCTGCCACGGCTGAGTCCTTCGGATTTAAGCCCAAAATTAGCCTGGGCGAAGGAATCAGAAGAGCTCTCGACCATTCTTAGTGCGGTACCGAAGGAACTTGCTGCGGCAATGAGCGCCGCCGACCCGGCTGGCTACCGTTTGCTGTGGCCCCACCGCGCCCCGATTTTCGTACTACAAACAACCTCCAGCGCGATTGGCAAACCCGTTAGCGATGCACACATCGGCAACATGAAGGTGACCGCTGGGATAGCATCCCTTGCCGCTCGTACAAGAATTGCCTTCGGTATCGCTGCCTTCCGGTCCAATTGTGCGAGGAATGTTGGCGAGAATGGCGCCAATGCAGCGATATTGGCTCGGGTTCGACCCCGGCGAACTTGCCGCGCACCCGGTATGAGTCAGGTTCAGGCTTCCGTCCAAGCCGTTTTGCTTGGTGATCCACGGCCAAAATGGATTCGAGCTGAAGTCGTTCTTGTATTTCCACGCTTCGCTGGACTCGAGGTTTTCGTCGCCGACCAAGTTGAGGCCGGTGTTTTGCCCCTGCGTCTCGGATATGTAGGCTCCGTACTTTGAGAACGCCGTCAGCAAGGTGGTCTGCCACGCCGGAAGGTTAAAGCTGGCGATCTGCGCGGTAGTGTAATCAAGGAACAGGAGAGTTCCGGCAGAAGGACGCGTTGAGGTCTGTTGCCCAAATACTCCAGCACCGCACACGCCAGGGTTAGTAGTAGCGGGGAATACGAACGGCTGAGCCGCATTAATGCAGTCCACGGTAAGCATCAGCGCGTGGTTGATGCTGCCATTCTGCAGTTCGTGCTCCCACACCATTCCCGCCGCAGGAGCAAAGCCATTCGACGCATTGGGATGGGCATGATACCCGAAATCCTGCGCCGAAAACAGGTCCGATGAAACCGACTGGAAGGTGTTTGAAATCGGACAAGCCGTAGCTTGTGTATCGCCGCAACCTGACGCTGCCGGCAGACTTATTACGCCAAACGGGGTTACGCCGCTATAGAGTTCCACGACCCACCCTGTAGTTTGATCCAAAACTGTCAGTTCGTGTTCGTCACCTTCGGAGAAAGTGGCGGCGTTGGGCGCGTGGAAGGTTATTGCCTGCGAACCTGTCGGGGTGGCCGCGGTTATCGAATACCACGGATCGGCAGAAGTCGAGTAATAGACCGGGTTGCCGAAGTCATCCCGGCCTGGGCTGGCTTTGACAAAGAGTCCCATATAGGTTGGGTTATTCAACTCCGACAGGCCGCCGCAATCTGTCATCGCACACTTGGCGATGGCGTCTCCCGCAGAACAGTCCGACGTATTGCCGTAGCAATGGGAGAGTACATCGCTCGGAAGCGGTTTAGTCGTTACCGAGTTAGGGTTTTGCGAGTATGCCACACCAGATGACGGTGGGGTTGTGACTGTGACGGTCACCGGGACCGACACATACTTCGTGGAATCGGCAACGCTGATGGCAGAGACCGTATCCACGGTCTGACTAGAGACCGTCGGCGCGGTATAGAGGCCGGATGAGCTAACCGACCCGAGTTGCGCAGTCCAGGTAACGGCGGTGTTGGAGGTGCCTCTCACGGTAGAAGAGAACTGCTTCGATTGGCCAGATTGCAGCGACAAGGAAGTTGGAGAAACGGAGACTCCCACTGTCGGTGGCGGACTATTTTCCGCGCTTGCCACCCCGATCACCGGGATCTCGACATGGCCCAGGGGGCGCGGCGGCCCAGAGGGTCTGTAAGTATCCACAGGCTTGCCGAACTCAACTGTTGCTGTACCCACGGTTACCAGAGTGAGTGTCCCGGAATAGTTCCCAGCGCTCGTAGGAGCAAAGGTCGTTCGTAGTTGGATGGTTTGGCCAGGCTTAAGGGTGACTGCTCCGGTCCAACCCTGGAGGGAGAAGACGGGAGTGGGAACAATAGTCGCCGACTCAATAATTTCGGCGGATTTTCCCACATTGGTCAGGTTAATGACGCTGGTGACTGCCTTTGAATTCGATTGGACAGTTCCGAAATTGATCGTCGCAGGCGAGGGGGACAGGGGGGCTTTTTCCGTTGGGGCTGTCGTGGCGCCCGTCTGTGACGGCGCACTGGCGCTGACTCCACTGCATGCCGTAAAGATTAACGAAAGAGCGAGAATCGCTAAGACGGGCAGGAGAACGAAACGACCGGATGGTTGTTTCGTTAACCTGTTCTCAGGAGAGGATTTCATTTCGGGCCTCCGAAGCCTTTGGGATCGCGGGTCAAGCTGTCGAAGACAAGTTTGCGAGAATGAGCTAAGAATCAATAGATAACCCCTGTCGTACTCCTTTCGTGAACAGCCAGGCCATGGCCTTTCGGGGACTTGCCGTTCGCCGGCGGCACGTCAGGAGCGGTTTTCGCACGGATGTCGTGGACAAGCGGTGCTGCCGGGGGTTGGTGCACGCCGGTGTCCAGTAGGACGGATTAGACGGCACTCATGGCCCGGTTTCGCGCCCATCCGTAGCAGTGAAACGAAGCTCACGAATTTGACCGCCCGACTCGAAGCCGTGGTGCGGCGTTTTCTCGCAGCGCTCTATGATTGGCTGGACTGCGGCGGTGAATTCTGCGATTCCGATCTCGTTTTTGTCCATGCCGGACCTAAGCAGCGAAAGGTGGTCGCCTTAGAGCTGTATTCGCAAGGAAACGTCCGATGCCTTTTGTTGAGCATGACTCCTGGCGAGGCGCGTAACTTTGCTGCGTTGAAGTGGCCGGTGCCTTTGCAAGAGGTGGACGCGGCGTTGTCGAAGCTTGCGGTTGAGCAACACGCTTTCGTCTGGCTGGAGTCGGGCAAGGTTACCGCGGATGGTGCACCACTGGGGACTTTTGGTACGCTGAGCGAGGTTTGTCAGCTCAACCGATGGTTGCACAAACATGGCGGATTCAGATCGGTGTTGATAATCAGCACCGCGCCACACCTCAGACGGGTACGGATGTGCTGTCTTGCAATCCTGCCAGCAGCATCGGCGTCCGGCTGTTCGCCATCCCCGCTTACGGCTATTGGGATCGAAACAAGTGGTGGTCGTTGGCCCGGACTAGGGTTTCCGTGCTGTTGGAGTTGCCAAAACTGCTGTTTTACTTCCCGCTCACGCAATTCGCGCGTTGGCGCGGATGGCCCGGGCGGTCCTGTGGGCGCAATTTGGACGGCCCCAAAGCTCAATGCTGACGGGATGCGTAGCGGAACTTCTTAGACTGTTGAACTGGCGGTCGAAGCCTGAAGGGGTTGGTCGGTTGTTCGCCGCTGACCCATTATTGCGAATGCCAGGAACATGCCTGCAAGCCAAAATGACTTATCCCAAATCAAGTCCACGAAGAAACCATAGACGAGCAGGCTGTAAAGAGCAGCTTCACCTGCAACTACCCACACTCTAGAAACCGGGCTGTATTTTTCGGATTTCGATACATCCCTGATCTGCGTCACAATTGCGATCAAGAACAGGCCGAACCCCAAAACCCCCAGTTCTACCAAAACATCGAGATAGGTATTATGCGGGCTTCGCGTGAAACCGTGGAACTTGGGAGAGTATCCTGCGTACTGCCGGTACACAATTACGAAGTTGCCTAAACCCGTTCCGACCAACGGGTAGTGCTTAAGCATTTCAAGACTTGCTCTCCAAATGTCCGTTCTGCCGGCCCCTCCTGTCTCTGTGGCCTCCTGAATGCGGCGGAAGAACGATGCAGGCATCGCCGCCAGAAGGATCGATCCCAGCAAAACCACCGGCAGGAGTCGACGATAAAGGCGCAATCGGACAAGAAAAACAATAATGAGGACCAACAGAGAAAGCAAAGCCGAGCGTGACATGGTTAACAGCAGGGCCAGCACAGTGATCGCCAACGCGCAGAAACTGAGGAGTCTTCCCCACCAACTGCGCGCGGCGAGAAACGCCGCCACCGCCAGCGAGATGGGGATTATCAGTTTCAGCGCAAAAAAATCGGGATTGACCTCGGTCTCGCCTACGATCAGAGACCCTCTTTCCACCAGCGAAGCCCCCGACCCCTGTGCCCAATTGATTCCGGCCGAATACTCGTACACCGCAAACGTGGCCGCGAGAAAACCACCGAGAATGGCCAACCTCACTACCCACTTGAACTCTTCTTCCGTTATGCGGAACGAGACCGCCACCAAGTAAAAGATAATCAGCGCCGTGGAGGTTGCCAGTTGGCGGAGAGCGTCGCTTGGCTCTACCGCCCATAAAACGGATATGCTGCCCCAGAACAAGAACAACGCCCAGTAGATAGCGCTACGAGGAGGCTTGACGATCCGATTATCCAAGAGGCCAACTGCCACCAGAGTTCCACCTGCGAGTAAGCCCACGATCCAGATGACGGTGGTTCCGCCGGGAAGCTGGGTTACGCCTTCAAAAGGAACCAACAATGCAAACAAACCCACAGTTGTTTGAATAGGAAAATACCAAAGCAAGGGAGCGAGAACGACTGCCAGAAGGTACGGCCAGCGCTCCTCTGCAATCGCCACCCCCGCAATAAGCGCGGCGCCGGTTAAAACAAAAAAAAACGGGGCAGAGGGGAAACGCTGCAAGACAATTTTAATATTCTGTTGCATTCGCCTGTCAGTTCGAGCCGGCTGGTGAGCCGATTATAGCAAGGATCGCACGCAACGATGCCACGGTCGCAAGACTAGTCGATCCGGGGGAAGCTGAATGTCAATTTGCGGTATCGCAGTAGAAAATGGTGGAAAGCCCGTAACCCTGAGGGACCTCGAGGTCATGGCCTCCTCCCTGCAAATCGGTGTCAGCCGGGAACACAATCTTCGCACCTGTCGGGGAGCTGGCTTGGCCACGATATCTGCGGCTCAAAGAGAGTCCGCGCTGTCCGATGACACCCTGCTGGTGGCTTTTGATGGAGATTTGTATAACCAGCCAGAGCTTTGGAAGAGTTTAGGGCAAGAGTCGCCGAGGGCAACCGGAGAGCTCATCAGCGAACTCTATTTGCGCCATGGCCATTCTTTTCTGGAGCTTCTCCGCGGCGCGTTCTCGCTGGCGATTTGGGACAAGAATGCGAGCACGCTGGTTCTGGCACGAGACCGTTTTGGCATTCGCCCCCTGTGTTACTCCGTAGGATCTTCGGAAATCGTGTTTGCGTCCGAGCCTCGAGGAATCCTGGCCAGTGGGCGGGTCAGCGTGGACGCCGATGTCGAGGCGATATTTGAATACCTCAACTGCTATGTCGTCCCGTCGCCGAGAACCGCTTTCCGGCACATCACAAAGATTAACCCGGGTGAATATCTAATCTGGAAAGATGGGCACGCACGAACCGCTAGCTACTGGGAAATGACCTATCCCGAGAACGCTGTCGGGTCGCCTAGGCAACTGGCGGAAGAATTACTTCACCAGTTGGAAGACTCCGTGCGGGTCACTTCGCTGGAACTTGACCCCAGCACGACAGGTTGCTACCTCAGCGGCGGTACTGACAGCAGTTCGATCGTGGGGCTGCTCACTAAAATTAATGGTGGGCCGACTAATACTTTTTCCATAGGATTCACGGAAGATCACTTCAACGAGCTTGGTTTCGCCCGAATTGCGGCGACGCAGTTCAAGTCCAGCCATCATGAACTCACAGTGCGGCCCGAGGACGCACTGAAGGCCATTCCGAAGATCGCGGAGATCTACGATGAACCGTTCGGCAACTCCTCGGCCATACCCGCCTACTGTTGTGCCAGGTTTGCGCGCGAATGGGGCATGAAGGTGCTCCTCGGCGGCGACGGCGGCGACGAATTGTTTGGCGGCAACGAAAGGTACCGCACCAGCGAAATGTATGCCTTGTACTTTAAGCTGCCCGCAGTTGTTCGCCGCTTCGCCATAGAGCCGGTCGCGGCTGCCCTGCAAGGGATCAAAGTCATGGGCAAGGTGCAGCGCCAGATTCAGATGGCGCACTTGCCGAATCCCGATCGCTACGGCATCGGCCGTTTCATTCAAGAGTTTCCGCTGGGTGAAATCGTGGGTCCGGCGTTACCGCCCAACGGCGATCGCCTTGCGACCACAAGACGGCATTATGCCGCCGCTCCGGCCTCATCCGAACTCAACCGCTTGCTGTACATCGACATGAAGATGACGATCGGCGATGAAGATGTTCCAAAAGTGGTGCGTACGGCCGAGTTGGCCGGCATCAACGCGAGGTTCCCATATCTGGACCACATACTGGCCGAGCTTTCGGGCCGCATTCCTGCAAATCTTAAGGTATACGGATTAAAGCAGAGATATATCTTCAAGATGGCAACGAAAGACCTTTTGCCGGCCGCCATCCTCGGAAAGAGGAAGCACGGCTTTGGCATCCCCATCGGACTCTGGCTCAAAACCGAACCGGCTCTAAGAGCCATGTCTCGGGATGTGCTGCTGGATCCCAGGACTTACCAGCGAGGCTATTTCCGCAGGCAATTTGTAGAGAAGCTGATAGAGTCTAGCGATCAGGATAATACGCTGTTCAGCCGCTACTATGGGGAACTTCTTTATGTACTGCTGATGCTCGAGTTGTGGCACCGGCAGCATGTGGACGCCAGCAAGCTGGTTTGCACTTAAGAGTTGAAAAGCCCTATTCGGTTGCCCGTTCGTTCTGGTCTGGTGTGAAGTGATGGCTGCTGAAGCAAGTACGCCCCCGTGGCATCGCGGAGCTGGATACCTCCAAAGTCTGGCCTGGGTGTTATTAATCTTGTTCTTATGTATTCGTCTTCCGTTTTTATTTCTCACCCGTAATTCTAACGTAGGAGATGCGTGGATGAGGTATCAGACCGCACTTAATTGGTCCCTTCATCCTACCCAGATACCGTCTCTTGTGTGGCTGCCCATGCACTTCTGGCTCCTGGGATTAGCTTTGGAGCTATCGAGGTCAGAATGGTCCGCCCGTCTTGTTTCAATAGTTTTCGGTGTTCTTACGATTTTGCCTTTTTGGGGGATCGTCAGTAGATTGTTTGATTTTCGTGTCGCACTGTATTCCGCTCTTTCGTTCGCAGTGTTAGGGATTCACGTCGGGTACAGCGTCGTCAGCAGTTCAGAAGCTTCCACGCTGTTTTTCCTGGTATTCGGAGTTTACTCCTGGGTTCGATACAGGCTTAGCGATGGTCAATGGTGGGCTGTTCTCTGCGGTCTGGCACTAAGCACCGCATGTCTTTGCCGTTACGAACCGTGGGTTGCGGTGGTAACGATAATTGTATTGACTCTACCCGACGTCGACTCCGGGCGCCTCACTGATCGTCGATGGTTTCCTCGCGTCGCGTTGTTTCTCCTGGCCTCGGCCGGGGCGATCGGATGGTGTGTATTCAGCTACCGGGAATGGCACGATCCATTTTTCTCGGCACATCAGACGATTCTTCTAAATCAGGGCGATATAAATAAGGGAGGAGGCCTGTACCGATTTGTTGTCGTACCGGGCGCCATCGTCGCTTCGTTGGGTCCACTTGCGTTCCTGAGCTTGCTCGGCATCGCAGGCACAATAACACAGCCTCGCTCACTCAAAGGGAGCCTTTCTGTGTTGGTAGCGGTTTTGCTCTTGACTCATTGGGCAAATTCGGTGGCGCACTACGTCACGCTGGCCCGGTACATCCTGATGTACATCTGGCTACTAATTCCATTCGCCTTCGAGGGAATGCGATCCTCGGTGGGACGACAGTTCTTCAAATGGAGTCGTAACGGCCTTGTTATTTTGTTCATTGTTTTCCTCTTCTGGCAGCTCGGGGTTACTGCTGTTGGTCAGTTCGGGCCATGCTCTATGGATCGGCTCGGTACCGTATCTCCCATCCTGCCCTTCAGATGTGGGCTTCGGCATATGATTGCCTGGATAGATAATCATCCCATCAATGGCCGCTCTATTATCCTTGACAATGTCGATTATGAGCCGAGCGAAATTGTGCGATTCGCCCATCTAGAGCCGAGTGCCGTGTTTATTGTCCCTGCTGGGCCAGTAAACCTTGAAAGTCTTGCCCAATTCGTCAAGCAGCAACATCCACAGTTGCTTATTTACACTCCCCGGGGTCACCTTGGAAGGATGTTGCCGTTACCCGACAGCGGTGAAGCTGTGCTGGAAACGACTCAGCTGGACTTGCGGCTGCATCGTTTGTGGAGCGCCGGACCGGCTGATTATCGCATTTACGAAGTCGTCCCAATTTCCATCCGTCCTTCAGGCGCCATGTCCATGAATTCGAAGCCGGTACCCAAAGTGAACGAATACTACGTCTCGCCTTCGGGGAATGATGGAACTGGAAATGGCTCGCAGCACCGGCCTTGGAAGACCCTGTGCAAGGCCGATGCGTCTGCGCAGCTTGGCCCAAACGGAACCATCATCCATATCGGGGTTGGTCAGTATACCGATGACCAGCAGGGACGTTGCTGGAATTCTTCCGCCGGCATAATGATGACGACTCAGAATGGCACGGCGACCCAGCGAATCATTTGGCACTCGGACACTCTTTACGGCGCTCAGTTTAATGGCGAATGGTTAGTGGACAGTAACTACGTTGACATTACCGGATTTGAGTTCAATGGCAGTGTGAAGGATGTCACCGGTCTAATTATCGGGTGCTGCGGCGGCGCAGATAATCCAAACGTCGGCAACTTCGTGCATGTCTACAAGAACCGGTTTGAGAATCTCGCAAAGGGTTGCCACCCCTCTGGTACCGGCCCTGCCGCAGTGCAGCTCAACACGCGCAGCCATGACTTCCTGTTTGATTCCAATGTTGTGAACAATGTGGGACACTGGGCTGGGGGATGCAGCGGCAGTATCAACGCCGGTGCTCATGGGGTTTACATAGCTGGGTGGCGAGCGACGGTCACCAACAATTTGATATCGGGCGCGGCGGCTTACGGCATTCACGCCTACCATAACTCCTGCCAGCAGAACATCTCCAATAATACGGTGGTGCACAACTATGTGGGCGGCATCCTGCTGAGCGCCGGTCCGCAATCGGGAGAAAATTGCAACGGCGCTGCCGACTACAGCGCAGTGAACAATAATTTAGTCATCCGTAATGGCTTCGGTTGCGGGGTAAAACTCCCGCCCGGACATGGGGGAATCCCGGATGGAATCGTGATCTATAACACCGGTTCCATTCCCCACACCAAAGTCTCCAACAACTATCTGGCAGGGAACTTCAGCTCTGGCTGCAGCGATCAGAACAACAACCGAATCTTGCTGCAGTGCGGTTCGTTGGCCTGTACGGTGCCTAATCCTATTCTCAGCGGCAATATTGCGCGAAACGGTAACGACACTTCGGGTCTAGTTAACAACTACAACGATGACGTGACGCTGGGCGACTATCATCCAGTCCCCAGAAGTCCACTGATTGGCGCGGGTACAGCCGGAGACTGTCCGGTCTCACCCGGTATTTCGTCCTGCATTCCGGCTCTCGACTTCGATGGTGTCGCGCGTCGTGGCCCTACGGTTGACATCGGAGCCCACCAATTCTCCCGATCGCGTATTACGGGCAAATAAACCCAGGGTCGCTCTAATACGACTCAGCGTAATTTTACGGTCAGTGGGAAGTTGGATATCTATGTCGCCAGCGGGTGCGAACCGCATCCCGCGCGTGGGCTAGCCGGTGGAGGCGTGCCTTGCTCACTAAAATTAATGGTGGGCCGACTAATACTTTCTCCATAGGCTTCACAGATGCGTTCTAGGAGCCTGGCCCGAACGGAACGATCATCCACGTCGGGGCTGGCCAGTATACCGATGATCAGGGACGTTGCTGGAATTCGTCTGGCGGCATCAATGACCACGACCCAGAATGGAACGGCCACCCAGCGAATCGTATGGAATTTCGGACACTCTGTACGGCGCGGCAGTTTAACGGCGAATGGTTAGTGGAGAGCTCCGCGATCCGGACTTTCCGGAATAGAGCGATCGCCTAATCGGGGCTTCCTTGCGATTCTGGCCGGCCGTTTACAGAGACTCCGATTTCATTCAGCCAGCGGGTTACGATCACTGACCAGCTGTATTCCTTCTCTACGAAGGCTCGACCCGCAAGGCCCATCCTGTCGGTCAGCACTGGGTCAGCCGCCAACCGCGATATGGCATCCGCAAATAGCTTTGGGTTTTCGGGCTCTACTACGAGGCCGCACTGGTTGTCTTGCAGAAGCTCTGCGGCTTCGCCGACACCTGAGTAGATGACGGGCTTGCCACAGCTAAGGGAAGGGAACACCTTCGACAACCGCATATCTTTGGCCACGCCGATCTTGCGCAAGGTAGCAATCGAGGCGTACGCGATGGAGTACAGTTCGTCCATCTCTTCGTAAGGGGACTGCCCGAAGACCACGTTGTTGAGCCCCTTCTCTAGAACTAGTTTCCGCAGCCTGGCTCTCTCAGGACCGTCTCCAACCATGAGCACGGAGATTGAGGGATCACTCAACAAGCCGGCGGCCTCAATCAAAGTATCGAGACCGTGATAATAGGCATGTGTTCCAACGTAGAGAAAAACCTTCTTGCCGTGGAGATTCCAGCGGTCCAATAAGCGTTGACTGGGCTGTTGTGGGCGCAAGAAATCGGTATCCGCACCATTCGGAAGAAAGCTCAACTGAGCTCGGGGCAGGCCGCGTTGCTCAAAGTGGTCGATGAAACCGTGGGTCACGGTAGAGACTGTCTGTGACTCGCGGAGAAAGAAATCCTCCAAGCCCTTGGCGATTCGTAATAGCGTTCGATTGCTGAGGAACCCCATCTGCTCCGCCACTGAGACTTGAAGGTCCGGCACGTTATACACGTACGGCACCCCCCGGAGCCACTTCATCAGGATTCCGACGACGCCTAGCGACAAAGGTTGCGATTCGACGAATACAATATCGGGCCGTGGTCCGGTGAGCGCCGCCAGAAGAGAGGTGGCCGTGAAACTGCAGTAATTCGCGAGCCTCACCAGTGCAGATCTGCCCGTGGCGGCGTAAACCCAGGTGCGCAACACAGGCACGCCGTCGATTTCTTCACGAACCCGCCATCGCCCCACGTAGTTTGGGAAGATTTTGCCGGCAGGATAGTTCGGTAATGCCGTGAGAACACTCACGTTGAGACCAACGCTACGCAACACTCGAGCCAACGAGCGAAGACGAATCTGAGGAGCCCCGATCTCCGGAGGATAGTATTGCGTCAGAATAAGCCACTGTTTCGAGGCGGAATGATTACTGTCCCACGGCATCATAGTCGGCAAAAGGCGAAGTACTACTCACGAACGGAAGGAACCCTACGAAATTTGTCGTGCCTTGACTGATATCGGACAGAGAAATCTTTGGACTGAGGGGGGAGCGATCACCGGGTTGCAGCCACAATAATGATTTGCCCGGGCATATCGTTAAACTGCCAATCGGCGCCCCGAACAGCCAAATAAGACAACGGAAAGAGTGGCAGCCATACCTTTGGCCTCCGCGTAACTACCTGGCGCACCCATGCGGCCACGCGCGAGCGAAAGATATGCACCGTGCGTTTCGGTTCGCAGCGCAGACCTGCACGCTCGATCATTCCGCAAAGTTCATCCTGACGGAAGTATCGCGTCACGTAATGCCGCTGCTTGTGCCACTCTCGAAAGCCGCTATCGGAGTTTTCCGGCAGTAGGCTGTCAACCGATATCGCCAAGCGGCCTCCCGCCTTCAGCACCCGGGCCATTTGCCGCAGCCCTTGTTCGGGATCCCGAAAGTGCTCGAGACAGCTCACGCTGATTACCTTGTCAAAACTAGAGTCCTCGAAGGGGAGACTTTCGGCCGTCGCGCGCACATATCTTAGGTTGTGGCCGGCATGGATAGTCCGGGCGTAGTCCAGCAAGTTCCGGTCAGGCTCCACTCCTACGATACTGGCGCAGTGTTTAGCCATGCGGGCGGTCCAGAAACCGTCGCCCGTACCCACATCCAAGACCTTGTCTGTGGGCTTGAAACCCAACATCTGAGACAGGACTGTGAATTCCTGTTTTCGATTCAGTGTGAGTATGCTTCGAGAGGCGCGATCGACACTCAACCATCCGATCGCTGCTCGTTCACGAATCCCCATGCGATAACGACTGCAATTCCAATGCCTTTCCCGAGTGGACGTTATCACTATAACACGCAAATGCGCTAGTGTTTTCAGGGGGATACGTAATCATCTCGGTTCCGGGGAGGTGAAAAACGTTGCGTAAAAGAGGTGTCAAGTTCTCCTCGGCGTGCGTGTCTCACCAGCAAATCCCGTCATAGGTGTTTGGTCCATTTAGGCGGCGGGACTTCTCGAGATTAACCAGATCGATGACGACCTGACCCGGACGCAGATGTTTCGCCAGAATTTGCTTGTCCACGCCACGAGTGCCGACGATCACCACCTCGGCGTTTTGAATCACTTGCTCGATAGTGGAGCAGAGAAGCGAGCCAATGTGAGGAATGACTTCCTCGATGTACTGCCGGTTAGAGCCGATGAGATGACCCAGGGAGACGTTGTCGTCCCAGATCTGGATCTGGCGGCCCTCACCGAGCAACCGTTTCACCAACTGTACCTGCGGACTCTCGCGCAGGTCGTCGGTCGCGGCTTTGAAGCTCAGGCCCAGCACTCCGACATTTTTCTTGCCCGTCGCGAGGACCATTTCGACCGCTCGCTCCAGATGCTGCTGGTTGCTCGGCATCAATGACTCGAGCAGCGGCAAGTTCAGATCGAGTTCTTTCGCACGATAGTTCAGTGCCCGCACATCCTTGGGCAGGCACGAACCGCCGAAGGCGAAGCCGGGTTTCAGATAAGAAGGGGAGATGTTCAATTTGGTATCCGCGGTGAAAATTTCAACTATGGATTCCGCGTCTACACTCAGCTGCTTGGCCAAGGTTCCGATTTCGTTCGCGAAAGCAACCTTGACGGCGTGCCAGGTATTGCAGACATACTTGACCATTTCCGCGGAGCGGAAGGAAGTTTCAAACACTTGACCGGGGACCCACCCGTAAACCTCACGCAATCGGCGGCCGTGGGCGGCATCTGACGATCCGATGATGGTGATCGCCGGTTCCAAAAAATCAGAGACCGCCGTTCCTTCCCGCATGAATTCTGGATTCACGCAGACGCCGAAGCCCTCCCCCAACCGCTTCCCGCTGGTTTTCTCCAAGGTTGGGATGACGATGGTTTCTGCGGTTCCCGGCAGCACGGTGCTGCGCAGCACGACCAGGTGGAATTCTTTCTTTTTCTTGAGGACTTCACCTATCTCCTGGCACACAGGTTCGATGTGGCCCAGATCGAGTTTGCCATTTCGGAGACTCGGTGTGCCGACGCACAGAAAAGAAATTTCGCTGTTCAGGACCGCATATTCAGGGTCCGAGGTTGCGTGTAAGCGACCTGCCGAGTGCTGCTCTGAGATCAGTTCCGCTACGTGCGGCTCTACAATGGGACTGCGGCCGGAAGCCATTGCCTCCACTTTGCCCGGGCTCGAGTCAACCCCGATAACATTGCACGCCTTATGCGCCAGGCAAGCTGCGGTAACTGTACCCACGTAGCCCAGACCAAAAATACTGATCGACCGGCTCATGCGAGTTGTTTGCCCGATGGATTCATCCTCACCAAGATTATTCTCTCCAGATGCCGCTGCCATATTGTGGCCCGGTGGCAAAATCGGTTTATCACGCGGCGTCCAATCGGTCCATCACCAGGCCAAGCGTGAGGACGGTTCCGAGGTATTCGTTTTTCAATCCATCCGTGTTCACATCACGGTTCAAGATACCTGCATCCTTGAGCCGCGCGACAGCTCTGTTGACGGGTTCATAGCGTCTTAGCATTGAGAACAGCTTTGGGGGCTCGAGCGCAACGTCAAGTTTTCCGCGTGATCTGTAATAGCGTTTGAGGTATTTCTGTTCCAGCGATCTTTTGACACGAGTCAGCTTATCGTCACAATATTTGTAGAAATCCTTGGTCATCATCGGCCATTCCGCGGACATCGAAACGTGACCCCGCGTCGTCGGAAGGCGAGCAGCCCGCGGCGCGCATTTGGTAGCCGTCTCACGAAAATAATAGTCAAAAAAGCGTCGGGTACGCGGTAAATTGTATCCGAAAATCAGGGCATCTCGCTCCACAAATGGCACGTAGCATCGCAGGAGATGTGTGTGGTTTGTCACTAAACGGCCAATCAGATCCCTTATACGAAAATGAATAACGAGCCGATCGTAGCTCTGGGTGTTTCCCCTCACCTCATATCGCGTCAGGTCTTGCATGAGTCGTTGGCGGTACCCTTGGCTTATTTGGCGATAATTTCCGGCGAGAAAGGAGTGATCAGGGTCTTTGTGTAACAGGCGGTAGGCACAGAAGCGTTCTATATTCGCCTTTTTGCGGGCGTAGAAGGGAAAATCTTGCAGCCACCAGTCATCGCGGTACAACTCGCCGCCGTTACCGCTGAGCATCAGGGTGATGCCGCGCTGAACTCGTTCACGCTGCACCTGTAGCGCACTGTGCGCCTTGGTCACGTCCAGCAACCCATCGCAAATATTCAGCACCGTCGGCAGTTGGCTTTCCAGATCGTCGACGCTGGTATGGCAAACATGCAGGGGCTTTCCTATAGCATCAGCGACCGCCCTCGCAATCTGCACATCCGGGTTGGCATCTTCACCCCGCACGGCTACGTCAAAATTCAAACCCACGTAGTGCAGGATACAGACAAGCGCTCTGGTGTCCATCCCTCCCGTGAGATCTACACTGACACGTTCTGCCGCAACCGACGATGTGAAATCGCGGAGTACGTCCTCGAGGGATTGTGTGGGCAGCGACTCAAAACTCGGAAGTGCCTTTTGGATAAAGGAAATTCCAGCTCGTGAGACGCACGCGATTTCCTCGCCGGGCAACTTGACGATGTTCTTCAGAAGGGTGCGCCCGAAAGCCGTATATCCGAAGTGAAGAAACTCCACCACTGCATCGGGGTCCAGATCATATGACCGTGACCCTTGCAACGCCGCTAACTCGAGAAAGGATGTTGCGATTCCGCTGCCGGAGCAGAAGACATGAAACATTCCGGTATTGTCGACGAGCACATAACGCGTTGAGGAGCGCTTGTCCTCGACCAGCAGCATGAATACGCCTCTGAAGCGCGCCGCAAGTTGCTGTAGACTGTTCGACCGCAGATCGGTCGCCAGCTTAGTGATGGATGCCAGACCGGCTGGGGAACCCGCTGTATAGAAAAGACCGCACCAGTAGATTTTGTGAGCCTCATCCTCAAACCAAAGCAGGTGATCCGTGCCTCGGCAGTTCGACTCGGCATCAACGAGCAAGAAGTCCTCCGGGGGCGAGGCCGACCAAGGCATGCTCTCGCGGGTTGAACCGAAAGAAGGACCT
>Ga0073928_10006371_pt1 | contig 15918 bp, 11 predicted proteins | sample PaiPotPPA55metaG_FD_76969 | JGI IMG/M metagenome (GOLD analysis project Ga0073928, IMG submission 76969) | Iron sulfur acid spring bacterial and archeal communities from Banff, Canada, to study Microbial Dark Matter (Phase II) - Paint Pots PPA... ... | reverse complement strand
GAAGCGGTCCGGAAGTAATCGAACAGGGCAGCTTTCTGGGCAGGTGCGCGAAGTTCCGGCGCGACGGCCAGGGCCTCGGACACGACTTGCGGGAGCACCCGCACGGGCCTCGGGTCGGTGGTGGCGGAGATCCGCAAACGGCCGAGCGGCGCATCGGGCGAGTTCTGGGTGAGCGTAAACGTAAGCGTCGCGCCGTCATCCGACCCCGTGTCCCGCGCCGTCTCGAACACCGCGCTGTGAGCTTGGCCGACTTCGGGACCGATGGCCCAGCCGGAGTCGGGGCCCGGCTTCGGGTCGGTGGCTTTGGCGGCAGTCCACTGGCCGCCGGTCGTCTGGAAATAGTCCTCCGTGGCGTCCTTCAGGACGATCGTGCGCGTTCCGGATAGGTCGATGGCATGGCTCGGGTTGGCCGGCGGCTCGATTCGCGTCTCCCACACCGGCTCGTGCCGGTCGTCCAGAACGATCACCTGCCAGTCCCGCAGTCGCTCCCAAAAGCCGCCATCGGTGCGGTTCCAGACCACGATCTTGTCCAGGTCTTCCGTGCTGCCCAGGTCCACCTCCCACCACGGATTGTCGGATTTGGCGGTGTGACTGACCGAGTGGGCACTGTAGTCGCCGTCGGTGTTTCCGTCGATTGCAAGGCGGGCGTCACCGCCGAAATCCGTGCTCGATTGCGAGGCCTTGCCCTTGAGTGGCAGGTTCTCCGAGCCGCTGAAGACCTGCACCTCCGCCAGGTGCAGGATGCGCTCCTGTCCCGGCAACCGAATGCGTACGTAGCGACCGCGAAGCGAATGGCGCTGAATCGGAGCGGCGTCCACGCGGAAGTTGCTGAGGACGAACCCGCCGTCGTCGCGCCGTCCGGGGCCATCGTGCGGGAGGCTCGGGTCGGGAAGGACTTCCACGCGAAAGGCGCTGATCTCCTTCAGATCCGTGTGGGCCGCGATGGTGTAAACGTCGGTCTTGCCGCGATCTCCGGAGGCGAGGATCGATCCGTCAGGCTGTGGCGCCAGGGCCGCTCCGCTTGCGGACGCCGCGGTCGCCGGATTGAGGACGACCCAGTTAGGGCGAGACGCGGCGAGCGCACCTTCCCACTGTGATTGCGCGGTGGCCCAGTTGGCGGGATCCGCCAAATGCTTCTCTGTTTGCTCGATCTGCTGCGCGAGCGAAGTGATCTTCGCCCGCTGCTGGGGCGTCGGTGTCGGGATCGTGGGAAACTCATCCTGCCGGTTGGCGTCCTCGGTCTGATCGAAGAACGCGAACGCCTGGTAATACTCGCGGTTGGTGATCGGGTCGTACTTGTGCGTGTGGCACTTGGCGCATCCCATGGTCAGGCCCATCCAGACCTGGAAGGTCGTGTCGGTGCGGTCCTTGATGGCCTCGACGCGGAACTCCTCCGGATCGGTGCCCCCTTCGGTGTTGGTCATCGTGTTGCGGTTGAAGGCGGTGGCGATGAGCTGGTCCTGGGTCGGGTTCGGGAGCAGGTCGCCGGCGATCTGCTCGAGAGTGAACTGGTCATACGGCTCGTTGCGATTGAACGCGTCGATCACCCAGTCGCGCCATCGGAAGGTGGTGAAGCGGAGCGGGTCGGATCCGTAACCGGCCGAGTCGGCATAGCGGGCCACGTCGAGCCACTGGCGGGCCCATTTCTCGCCGTAATGGGGGTTGGCCTGGAGTCGGTCGACGAGCCGCTCGTAAGCGTCCGCGGACCTATCGTTCACAAACTCTTCGACCTCCTGCGGAGAAGGCGGCAGGCCGATCAGGTCGAGATAAAGCCGCCGGACCAGCGTACACCGATCCGCCTCGGGCGAGGGTTGCAGGCCGTCCTGTTCGAGCTTGGCCAAGACGAAGGCATCGATCGGATTGCGGGCCCATGTCTTGTCTTTCACATCGGGAAGCACAGGCCGCACGGGCTTGTTGAAAGACCAGTGGGTCAATGCGGCCGACGGGTGATCGACACCGGCCGGCCAGTTGGCCCCCTGCTTCACCCATCGTACCAGCAGGTCCACCTACTGTTTGGTCAGCCGCTTGCCTTTGGGCGGCATGACCGAGTTCGGATCGTCGCCGCGGACCAGTTGGATGAGTTTGCTCTTGTCAGGCTCACGCACAACGATGGACGGATCGCCCGAGTCGCCGCCTATAAATGCGGTCGCTTTGCTGTCCAGCCGCATGCCCCCCTTGTGCTTGGCGGAATCGTGGCACTTGTAGCAGTTTTCCTGAAAGATCGGCTGGATGTCCCGGACAAAATCCGCATGGTCTGTCGAGGGCGCGAGACCAACCGCTTGGTCGTCGGCCACGGCCGATCGCGTCAGGCCCCACGCGAGCAACCCCCCCGCCGTCGCCGCGAGCAGCATCATGTGGATCGGGCTGAAGACGGTCGGCCGTGTCATCCGTTGGGTCCCCTGTTTCTTACATCCACCCACGTCCGGGGTTGAAGCCATTGGGCCGGGCGGGCGGAAGTCGATCAATTCTATCAGGAATCGGACCAGCCGGCGCTTGTACGACAGGAAATGCCCGCCCTGCGCCCCTTAAATGGATTTCGCGAGGGCACGGGCATCCGGGGGCGCGCTATGGTAGAATTGAAGGGCCGGGTGTGTCATGTCCACCAAAGCCAGACTGTGCGAGAACTGCGGCGCGAAGCTCGAGGTGGGCTACACCTGGCAGCGCGTGGTGGTCTGCTCGACGTGCTACGGCCAACTCTCCGCGCCGCCGCCTGCCGCCGTCAGACCTTCCAGGAGCAGGGGCTTCTGGCCGGGGGTGATCAGCATCATCGCTGTGGCGGTGGCCATCGCGGTTCCGGTCGCGATGACCAGAAGCCATCGTGCGGCAAGCGGTTCCCCCAATGACCGACAAGTCGTGCAAGCCGTGGCGGTGCAGAATCCGACGGTCCCGCTGGCACCCGAAATATCGGCGGAGCAGGAGGACCATCACCGCATCCGCTCGCGCGGCGGCGCCGCACTGGCGGTCAGCCAACCGGCATCGTCTCAAGCCACGGTGACCATCTCGGGAATCGCACGTCTGAGCCGCAAGGACGGGTCTTCGGAGGCGCTGCACGGGCTGCGCCTGCAACTATTGCGGCCAACGGTCGGGCGGAAGGCGGTGCAGAGTTGTCTGGCGGCTGAAGCCAGGGTTTGGAAGGAGGTGGCCGACGCGTACAGCGCCCCGACGGCCGAGTCGTCCCCGACCAACGCCGCCGGGAATGCCGCGGCCGACAATTCCGCCGACGCGCAGGAGATCGCCGCCGACGCCAACGCCGGGATGCTCCGCGCTCAAGCCGCGTCGGAGGCGGTGCCCAAAGAGATGGATGCCGCCGACGCATTGCGAATGCTGATCGACCTCTCCCTCTTCGATGTTCCCTATTTCGATGACGCGGCCGCTGATGCCGTCGCGCAGGAAACGCGCAGCGACGCCGACGGAAAGTATGAATTGCCAAACGTCGCGCCCGGCGATTACTACCTGCACGCCGCACGCACCGGCAACTCGTCGTTTGTTGAATGGTGCGTACCGGTTCACGTCGACGGAGACGGGCAGACCGTGGACATCGACCTGATCAACGACAACGCGGCCGTCTTCCACACCATCAAGTAGGTCCGGTTCGCCCCGCTTGCCCGGGTCCGCCGGGCTGTCCAGACGCGCATACGGATGCTATCCTTAAGGGAAAAGGTCAGTGGTGATTATGACGATTACGATCCCGCCGGAGTTGGAGAGCCGCCTCAAGCATGCCGCGTCGCAGCGGGGCGTCGAGGCGGACCGGTTCGCTCAGCAACTCATCGAGCAGGGGCTTTCCAAGCCTCGGCCGAATCAGGCAACACTCGACCTGCTGGCGGAATGGGACCTGGAAGAGGCAACAACCGATCCGGCAGAGATCGAGCGACGCCGTGAAGAGGCCGAGCAGTTCATGCGGAGTCTGACCCGTAGCCGGGTCGAGACCGAGGGTCCCGGCGCACGGAAGCTGTGGCCATGAGCAGGATCATCATTCTGGACTCCACGCCACTTGGCCTGTTTCTGCAAAGGCGTGACTACCATCAGGCGGAAGAGTGCCGGCGCTGGGTCGCACGTTGCATTGCCGCAGGAGATCGGATCGTTGTACCTGAGATCGTTGACTACGAAGTACGCCGAGAACTGCTGCGACTCGATAAGTCCCGAGCGATCACGAAGCTCGACGCATTTAACGGCGCCGAGCCGGACCGATTCCTTCCGCTTATCACCCCGGCACTCCGGCTTGCAGCCCGCTTATGGGCAACCGCCCGAAAACAAGGGATACCTACGGCTGACCGGTTCGCGCTGGATATCGATGTGATCCTCGCTGCCCAAGTTCTTTCTGCCGGGTTCGATCCCGCCGGTTTGGTGGTTGCAACAGGAAACGTCGCTCACCTCTCACGGCTGTTGCCGGCAGAGTTATGGAGCAATATCTGATCCGTGGATGACGCTGGCAATTCTGGAGCAATGGACTCGCACTACCATACTTCGACGCGATGCGAAGGCGGGCGGTACATGGCGTCGCCGGGCTTGACGTCGAACGCGTCGTAGAACGGCTGGAGGTTGGAAAGCGGCACCAGCGTGCGGAATCGAGGGGGCGAATGGGGGTCGGTCCGCAGCAGCACCCGCTGGTCGGCGTCGCGCGTCGAGCCGCGCCAGACCTGGGCAAAGCCGATGAAGAACCGCTGCGGCCCGTTAAGGCCCTCGATCACCGCCGGCGCGCGGCCGTTCAGCGACTTCTGATACGCCGCGTAGGAAATGGTAATGCCTCCCAGGTCCGCGATGTTCTCCCCGAGCGTGAGCCGGCCGTTCACGTGCAGATCGTCCACTGCCACGCAGGCGTCGAATTGCTTGACCAGTGCGTCGGTCTTGGCGGTGAATCGGGCGCGGTCCTCGGCGGTCCACCAGTTCTTGAGGTTCCCCTGGGCGTCGGACCGGCTCCCCTGGTCGTCGAACCCGTGCGTGATTTCGTGGCCGATCACCGATCCGATCGCGCCATAGTTCACCGCGTCATCGGCGTCCGGGTTGAAAAACGGCGGCTGCAGAATGCCGGCAGGGAAGACGATCTCGTTCATCGTCGGGTTGTAATACGCGTTCACCGTCGGCGGGGTCATGTGCCACTCGGCCCGGTCCACCGGCTGGCCGAGTCTCGAGAGCCGGTAGCGGAACTCAAACGCGTCCGCCCGCATCACGTTCTGAACGTACGAGTCGGCGCCGACCTCCAGGGCCGAGTAGTCGCGCCACTTGTCCGGATAGCCGATCTTGGGCATTACCGCGGCGAGCTTGGCCAGGGCCTGCTTCTTGGTTTCGGGCCCCATCCAGTCGCGCGAGTCGATGCGTTCGCGGTACGCCGCGAGAATGTTTTTCACCAGCTCGTCCATCCGCTCCTTGGCGGCGGGCGTGAAATGCTTCTCGACATATAACCGGCCCAGCGCCTCGCCCATCAGCCCATCAATCGTACCAACGCTCCGCTTCCAACGCGGCTGCATCTGCTTCACGCCGCGCATCACTTCACCATAGAACCTGAAGTTCTCGCGCTCGAAGGGATCGCTGAGATAGGCGGCGGCGGAGTGGACCAGGTGCCAGCGCAGGTAAGTGCGCCAATCCGCCATCGACACCGATGCCATCATGTCGCTCACCCGCTGGAAGAACTCCGGTTGCCCGACGATAACCTCCGAGAGACTTGGGCCGCCGATGGCCTTGAGGTATTGGTCCCAATTCAAGTTGGGGGTGAGGGACGCGAGTCCCGGCAGCGTCTTCTTGTTGTACTGCGCCTCGCGATCGCGAAGCTGCACCGGCGCACGCGAGGCCTCGGCCAGCCGCGTCTCGATGGCAAGCACGGCCTCCGCCCCCGCGGAGGCCGACTGCGGAGAGTCGCCCAGCAGGGCCAGCATCTTCGCCACGTGTTCGAGGTACTGTGCGCGGATGCGCTTGGAGTCGTCGGTCGCGCCCAGGTAGTAGCCGCGCTCCGGCAACCCCAGTCCCCCCTGATGCAGGTAGGCGGCATAACGGTCGCTCTGCTTCTCGTCGGGGCCGACCGAGAACCCGAACAGTCCCGAGACGCCGGTCGCATGAAAATGGCCTACCAGCGCGATCAGTTCATCAGGGCTGCCGAGCCTCGAGATCTTCTCCAGCTCCCCCTCCAGCGGCGAAACGCCCTGCTGCTCGAGCCTGGCCTCGTCCATGGCGGTCAGATAGAAGTCGCGGAGCTTGCGGCGGTCGGCATCCAGCGCGCCGGACTGGCCCGTCAACCCTTCAACGATCTGCCGCAGCGCTGCGAAATTGTCGTCCCGCAGCTTCGGGAACGCGCCCCACCGGCTGTACTCGGGCGGAATCGGATTAGTTCTGATCCAGTACCCGTTCACATATTCGTAAAAGTCCTGCCCGGGGCGGACCGCGGTATCGAAGTTGCCGCGGTCGATGCCGCTCTTGAGCAGCCCGTCGCCCCCCAACGCGGTCATACCGATTAGCAGCGCGCAGACGCCGAACAGCGCGACGGTCGCCAGAGACAGCGGCTTGTATCGCATGAAAGATGTACTCCCAATTAGGGGCCGCGTTATCATTGAGATAGATTCTAAGAGTCACCCGGCGTCGACTTCGAGGGCCTGCCCCTCGAAGCGCGAGGTCACCGGCTTGCCCGGGTGGGACGGAACAATGCCCCGGCGGGAGGTCTCGATCGCATCGACGATCTCCCGCACCTCCGGCAGGTCAGGCACTTCGGCGCGGATCGCGTTCAGGGCGGCGGCAGTGATCCGGTGGGCCCGCAGCCTCTGGTAGCATGCGCGGATGGCGTGAATCGCGTGGTGGTCCAGGCCGGCCCGTTTGCACCCGATGGCATTATATCCCTTGAGGCGGCCATAGCGGACGGCGCCGAACGGCGGGACGTCATTCGAGAAGGCCTCGTTGCCGGCGACGACCGACAGCCGGCCGACCCGAACGTATTGGTGCACCGTGCACCCGCCGCCGAGAAACGTGCGCTGACCGATGCAACAGTGCCCGCCGAGCAACACCGAGTCGGCCAGTATAACGTGCGGGCCCAGCACGCAGTCGTGTCCCACGTGGGCCGAGCCCATAATGAAGCAGTTGTCGCCGATCCGGGTGGCGTGATCGAGCCCGGGAGCGGTGGAACGGGCCAGCCGTGCCGCCTCGCGCACGGTCACATTGTCGCCGATCACCAGATAAGTCGGTGACGCGGGATCGAGGACAAAGCGCAGGTGCTGCGGGTCCATGCCGACATACGCCGCCGGGCCCAGCCGGCAGTTTCGCCCGATGATCGTCGGGCCATAAATGACGCTGTGCTCGAGCACCACCGACCCGGGCCCGATCGTGACCTCGCCCCGGATCACCGAATAGGGGCCAACCGTCACGTCAGGCGCGATTCGAGCGCTCGAATCGACGATCGCAGTAGGATGAATCAGAGCGGCGTTCGGCATGCTTGTTCCTCGAGGCACCTTCGGCAAAATGCCCCCTGCACGGTACCGCCTCACGCGGCAGGCGTCCAGATACGCCCGCAGCCTGCGCCTCAGTTCGCATCGGGGTCTGCACGGGGCCGGCCGCATTCGGGGCATCGGCCGGGCGAGACTCGCAGGTCATAGCCGCACTGCGGACACAAGCCGCGTCGTCCCCTCCGATCTTCGCGGCGGTCGATCAGCCAATAGTGCATCAGCCCGACCACCACCAGCAGGCCTCAGCCGACGAAGAGAAGGTAGAAGGCCGCCCCACCGGCCAACCAGTTGTTTTCCAGCCACCCGCCGGCATCGAGCACCAGGAGCACCAGAGCCAACACCCCGATTACGACCGGCCAAATCAGGACTGGCGCCGCGGTCGGCAAGCGGCCTCGCATGTCCCGCAATGCTACCCGGCGGAGCGTGGCAAGCCATCTTCCGCAGTTGAGCCGCAAACCGCCGATTTGCAAAACCAGTCGGCGGAGAATCCAAACAACGATGAAAGCGGCACTTACGACTCAACCTCAGAAAACTTGGCGCGTTTGCTGGCGCATCTACGAGCATCGCCCGACCTAGTTGCTGTCGTCGAGGCTTGGCCGATACTCCCCGTGGCCCTCAGAGCAGGAATTCGCGCACTCGTCGAAGCCGCAATCCGATGAGGCGAACTGTCGGGGTCCGCCGGGTAGTGATCGATAGCTCGCTCGGCGCGCCGGATACCTGTCGCCCTTAATCGATCCGTCTGCGCTGGCCCTATTCAGTATCTTCGATATCTTGATGCAATGTATGCGAAGTCTTGCGCTATCTAGCGTCGTTCTCATGGCAATGACTTTCCACGCGCGTCCAGCGCGGGCGCACGGTTACGCAGGGGAACGTTTCTTCCCGCCCACAATCGCTACAGACGACCCGTTCGCTGCCGATGAGTTGGCACTGCCGACCGTAACGGCGCTCAAGAACTCAGACGGTTCATGCGAGTTCGCCGCCGGGTTTGAGTTCGATAAACTCATCTTCCCGAACCTTTCAATTGGTGTCTCCGAAACTCATAGCTTCCTGACCCCGCACGGGAACCGCAGGATGGACGGGTGGGAAAACCTGCAACTCAGCCTCAAAGACAACGCCTTCGTTAACGAACCCCAGGAGTTCATCGCGTCAGTCGGCCTGCACACGGAGATCGGCGGCACGGGGTCACGGTCAATTGGACGTGACTCCCGAAGCACATTCGAGCCTGTGTTTTTCTTCGGTAAGGGCCTTGGTGACTTACCCGATTTTCTTGGCGTGTTTAAGCCACTAGCCGTCACCGGCCTCGTCGGGCAGACGTTCCCAACCGCTGGCGGCGCGGCCAACACGTTGGACTGGGGCTTTTCTGTCGAATACCAGTTGCCTTACTTGGAATCCCAAGTCAAGGATATAGGGTTGTCCAAGCCCCTACGTGACATGATCCCGTTGGTAGAGTTGCCGTTTTCGACCGGCGAGAACCGGGGCGAGCGCGGCATGACGACCGGCGGCATCAACCCCGGCGTCTTGTGGGAAACCAAGTGGGCGCAGTTCGGCGTCGAGGCGATCATCCCCGTCAACAAGGCATCTGGCACTCACGTCGGCGCGGTGTTCCAGATTTGGCTCTTTCTTGATGATTTGGACCCCAAGCATTTTGGCCATCCGATCTTCGGAGGTAAATGATGAGGCGATATCCAGTCATTGCCGCGATAGCGTGGGTCACGGTGACTGCGGGTAGCGTGCTTGCTCACGCAAGCCTCGACCACGCTGAGCCGAAGGTCGGTTCGGCAGTCGAGTCGCCCGCGGAAGTGAAGATCTGGTTTACTGATGATGCGGACCTCCGCGGCACAACCATTGAGGTTTTGGATGCATCGGGAAAGCAAGTGGACAAGAAGGACCTCCACGGCGATCCGAAGGCAAAATCCATCGTGGTCGTATCTCTCCTGCCAAAGCTGCCGGCAGGTAAGTACAAGGTCATCTGGCACGCGCGTTGCCCGCAAGGTCACAAGACCAAGGGCGAGTTCAGCTTTGAAGTCAAGTGATTGAAGTAGGGGCCGAGGCGGCGCGTTGAGCCCGGCGACGGATCGGGCGCGGAGTACGATTCGCTAAACCCGGCGTTCGCGGCGGTGCGCTTCGCTGTCGTGCTTTTCGAATCGATGCCGTCGCCGGCGGCCGTTTACGGCGCGCTGAACTTCGCCTACACAGAGACCAGTTCCCCGCCGGCCACGGAATCTGGTTTCGTGCAAATGTTGTTCACAGACCAGCAAGCAGGGCGCGCGGCGGTGTTCGCTACTAACGAATCGCCTACAGACTCGCAACTCGCGCCGGGCCACGCTTACATGGTCAATGCGGTCCTCTCAGATTCGACCGGCGCTCCCGCGGCCGTCAGCCTGCGAAATCCGTGGGGGGCCGACGACCCGGGAGAGGAGAGGGGGAGAGAGGAAATGGGGAAACTGCAGTGTCCCCCTTCTGCCCCTTCTGGGCGCGAATGATTCCGTCCTTTATCTGGCGTTTCCCCTGCCGCCGAAAAAAACCGCCGCGGGCGAACATTTTGCTCACAGTGTCGTTACGTATATGTTAGGATACGCTCCGTGGAAAGTGAGGAGCCAGTTACATACAATCTGTCCTGCTGTTTTCTCTGCGTTAGAGCCTCTCGTGCCACACTTCCCCTTCGGGTGGATCTTCAAAACGCGCTTTGCTCTTCGCGTGCATTCGCGTTCATTGGCGGATGAATTCGTCTGCTGAACCGGGAGAATTCGGTCCGCGAATTCACGCGAAGGAACGCGAACGGGCGTCACCATGAGCACCCCGCCGCCAGAGTCGAGGGCCGAGACGGAGCAGGTCAGCGCCGATGATGACACCTCCAGTGTCTAGCAATATTAGACAAATGGGGCGCGGCCCGCGAAAAACGCCGCGCGCTCTACGGCGCAACTCTATGTGGAAAATATGCTTACGACGGAAAATGCCCCGCGGGACGAGTTGAAAAGCGCCCCAAAGCGCCCCAAAGCGCCCCGCCGTCGGTTTTGCTGAAGACCGTCGTCTGCAACTGATCGGCGGTTATCCAGCGTGTGGGTTCTATGGCCGCATTTTTCACCCCGCTGGGGCCGAGGCGCAGCCTGAATCTTCCGGGGTGGGCCCGAGACGCCCGGCGAGACTCTCAGGCGGCGTCTCACGCATTGCCCGAGACGGCGGATCCGCAGCACGATGATGGCCCAAGAGTTAGCATGTAATTATATGGGACAGCATGATACAGATGAGACGAGTTTCGTGCCGTGGTACTTGACGGCCGTGACGACGTACTTCGTGTTACAATCGATGCATGAAACTGATCATTGCCTATATCCAGCCGGACAAGCTCAATTCGGTGAAGGACGCGCTGTTCAAGGCGGAAGTATTCAAGGTTTCGGTCGTCCCCAACGCCATGGGGTGCGGGCAGCAGAAAGGGTATACCGAGTCGTACCGCGGGCACATCACCGAGATCAACCTGCGAATGAAGACGCGGCTGGAGATCGCGGTAAACGATGGTTTCGTCAAGGCGACCGTCGATGCCATCATCAAGGGAGCGAGGACCGGACATATCGGCGACGGGAAAATCTTCATCGTGCCGCTCGAGGAGTGCATCCGCATCCGCACCGGAGAAACCGGCGTCGAGGCGATCGGATAGCGTTCTCTGACGCGGGATCGCAATTCTCTTGGCAACCGGGCGATCGTCTGAGAGACTACAGCACGGCCCGGCCTAAACGAGGCTCAGTTGCGATGTCAATTCCCCCGGGCCGAAGGCGGGATTCATGTCAACCGTAGCGGTCCTTCCGTTGCGGCCGGCGCACAACATCGATGCCGGTCGATTGTTCTTCGCAAGCTGCGCCGCGCTGACGGGCTCGGCCATGATGTTCGCCATCAGCTCGGACATCATGAACGCGCTCAAGGAGCAATTCGTCCTGAGCAACGAACGGGTCGGGTTCGTCGCGGGCGGGACCGCCGGGTTCACCATCGCCATCTTTCTCCTCGGTCCGCTGTGCGACGCACTGGGCATGAAGCTGCTTTTGCGATTCGCGTTCCTCTGCCAGACGGGCGGCGTGCTGACGATGATCTTCGCCCGCGGCGCCGCAATGCTCTACACCGGCCTGCTGATCCACTCGATCGGGAGCGGCACCATCGAGGCGGTCTGCAACCCGCTCATCGCGACCATTTTCCCCGACCGCAAGACGCAAAAGCTCAACCAGTTCCACGTCTGGTTTCCGGGAGGAATCGTGCTGGGCGGGCTGGCGGCCTATGCACTGACCAGGGCGCCTCTCGATTTCTCAGTGCTGAAGCTTCATCTCTGGCAGGTAAAGCTGTTCGTGGTGCTGCTGCCGGCCCTGGCGTACGGAATCCTGTTCACAGGCCAGCGCTTCCCGGCGACAGAGCGCGTGCAGGCGGGTGTGTCCTTCGGCCAGATGTTTCGCCACACCCTGCTGCGGCCTCTGTTCCTCGTGCTGCTGGTCTGCATGACGATCACTGCTTCGCTGGAGCTGGGCCCGCAGCGCTGGATCCCGCCGGTCCTGGAAGCGGGCCGCATCCCAGGCATTCTCGTACTGGTCTGGATCACGGGACTGATGGCGGTGCTCCGCTTCGTGAGCGGACCGGTCATCCGCGCGCTCACGAACATGGGCGTGCTGCTGTCGTCGGCGGTGCTGTCGGGGGCGGGGCTTTTGCTGCTCAGCTATGCCGCGAACGCTTACGTTATCGGGATCGCGGCAACGATCTTCGCGCTGGGCGTCTGCTACTTCTGGCCCACGATGCTCGGGACCGTTGCCGAGCGCGTGCCCAAAGGCGGAGCGCTGGCTCTTGCGGTGCTGGGGGGCACCGGAAACCTCTTCTACAGCGTCGTCACCGTTCCGGCGATGGGAAGGATCGCGGACCATTATTTGCATCGGGAGCTCACGACGCCGGACCGCGAGGCACGGACGGTCGGCGTTCTGCATCAGATCGATTCCAGCTACCGGCTTTGGACACAATCGCTGGGACGGGCCAGACAAGATCAGGTGACGCGGGCCGACATTGAGGAGACGTTACAGTTGGTGGATCAGGCATTGCAGCGGCAGATGTCCACCGGAACGCTCCCGGAGCTTGTGACGGCTGACGCGCTGCGCAGCGCCCTCAAGAGCGGCCCCGCCGATGAGCCCAAGGTCGCCGGGCCGATGGCGGAGGCTTTCGTCGCAAAACAGGACGCGAAGGCCATCCTCGATCCGGCTGAAAATCACGGCGGGCTTATATCGTTCCGATTCGTAGCGCCGCTCTCGCTTGTCTTGATCGTGATCTTCGGCGCCATTTACGTCCGAGACCACCGGCGCCCCGACGCGGTGATGCATGCCCAGTGAGACGTCGAGCTGGCCTGTGTCCGACGCTCCCATTGCAATTGTCGGGAACGTCAACCTGGACATCCGGACGGCGCCGATGCCCACGTCGCCTGAGCTGTTTCGCGACGGGGAGACCAGCGTCGGCGCGATTTATGAAGCGATTGGAGGCGGCGGCGCGAACACGGCGCTGGCCGCGGCCCGGCTGGGGGGCAAGGTCCACTTTTTCGGGTGCGTCGGCGCCGATCCACTTGCTCTAAGGCTCCGCCGGCATCTGGAGCGCTTCGGCGTGACGACGCATCTGGCGGAGAAGCCGGCCCCGACCGGCCGATCGATTGCACTTACGTGGCACACGCACCAGCGCCACTTCATAAGCTGCCTGCCCAGCAGTGCCCTGCTGTCAGAACAGGACATCGATCTGGACGCGCTCGTGCGCCGCGGCTGTCGCCACCTGTACCGGGCCGATATCTGGTTCGCCCCACGCATGCTCATTGGAGGCAACGAGCGCCTGCTGAAGCGGGCGCGGGACGCCAGCATGGAAACGTCGCTCGACCTGAACTGGAACCCGCAATGGAACGCTGGCGATCCTGCCGAGACCGCGCGGCGCATCGAATCCGTTAGCGCCCTGCTCAAGCACGTCTCGGTTGTGCACGGAAACGAGCGGGAGTTGTGTCGCTTCGCCGGCAGCGAAAACCCGGACTCGGCCGTCGCGTCGATCCTCGGCGCGGGCGCCGGAGCGGTGGTCGTTCATCGCGGCGGCCGCGGCAGCGCCGCATTCACGCAATCGGGTGAATCGGTCGAGGTTCCCGCTTGCGCGGTCACCGCGCCGCGAAATCAAACCGGCACCGGCGACGTGTTCACGGCGGCGTTCCTGCTGATGCCGCACTTACCGCTGGCCGCGCGTCTAGCCGCAGCCAACGCCATCGCCGCCGGTCACTTGGAAGGGTCTGCCGATCTCATGCCCCCGCTCGCGGCGGTCACTCGCTCAGCCGCGGGATTGCGGCCTTTGGTCCGAGATGAGTGACCGGCTTGCGCGGAGGCCGGGCGGGCTTGGGATGATGTGGCGGATGCGGATGCCGCGGCGGCTTCGGGTGGGCCGGGTGGTGCGGAGGCGGATGAGGATGATGCACTTTGGGGTGGTGCCCATGCCCAACGACAGGCTGAAGCGCGGCGGCGCCGGAAGTTGACACCGGCGCGGGCGCGGGAGCCGGCACTGGTGGGGCCGGCGGTGCCGATGGCGCAGGTGGCACGGGTGGACGACCGCCCGGCGTCAGCAGATCGTCCAGCGTCAGGCCCACCTGGCGCAAGCCGCCGATCCCGATGGCGGCGCAGTCGCCGTCGCGCAGGATCGACTGCACGTCGCCCAGCAGCGTAGCCCCGCTCGCCCAGTCGCTGGGCGGAAGGTAGGAGATAATCCGCACGACCCCGGGCGGCAGCTCGGAATTCTTCGCCGCCCAATTCATGGACGGATTCAGGTATGGATTGTTGGCGTCCCATCCCCCATTGGCGGCAATCACCGGAAAGGTCAGGTTGTAAGAGGCGAACTCGGGGGCCCTGTTTTCCAGGTACACTTTGACGCCCTGGGCCCGCAGCCAGTCGAGCGCCTGCGAGAAGAGGTCCCCCTGCTGCATCCCCTGTCCCTGGTCGAAGCCAATGCTCATGCCGGCCTCCACCAGTGGGGCCACGCTGGCGTTGAAGCGGGCATTCCAAGCGGCCGGGTTGGAGGCCAGCGCCTGGAAGCTGGGGTCGTACTCCGGACTGCCGATGTACCCGATCACTTCGACGCCGCTGCGAGTGACCGGCTGCCACGCCTGGGCGAAGTCGTCGGTCAGCCAGTGCAGCCCGGCAGCCTGCGCTTCGAGGAACTGGTCGGCGCGGAAGGCGCTGTCGGTCGACTGAATGCCGAACGGATTGTGCAGCTCGATCCGCCGCACGCCCCAGGCGAGGTCCGGCTGCACGACGCCCTGAATGTAGGCGCCCCACCCATGTCCCAGCGCACCCGGATCGACCTGCCGGGTCGAGTCGTACGGGTAGCCGCCACCGATCAGGAAGTAGTCGACGAGTTGGCTGATCTGGTACTGGGCGGGCGGCGGAGTCTGCTTGTACTCGAAAGTGATCGGCGCCGAGGGGTGCAGCCCATCGCTCGTTATTGTGAATGAGTCCGATGAAGGGGAGATCGGAGTCCATCCCCCGTGCAGCGGGTCCACCCGCGGCGTGAAGGTTCCCGGCAGCAAGTCAGGGAAGCTGAATGTCCCGTTGGCGTCGGTGGTGGTCCAAGGCTCGCCGGGATCGATCTTGCCATTATTGTTGGTGTCCAGATACACGCCCCAATGCGGAATCGGCGCCGGAGCAGATCCACTGGCGTTCACGACCGTCCCGCTGATCTGGCCACCGGCCTGAGTAACGCCCAGGCTCTCGCCCGTGACCACGCGCCCGGGCCACAGAGAGACGGTCAGATGGTCCGGCTGGTTGGGGGCGGCGTGCCAACTCGAGTCCGGCGCGACGTACCGGACCGCGAACGTGCCGGCGGGCACGTTGGTGAACGTATAGGACCCCAATCTATCGGTGGTCGCGGTCGGCTCGCCGGGGTCGAGTTTGCCGTTGTTGTTCTGGTCGAGGTAGACGGTCCAGCCGGTGGCGCGCGTGTCAGGCGCGTCCCAGATGCCGTTGGCGTTCACGTCATTCCAGAGGTAGCCCTGGATCGAGCCGGAGAACAGCACGCGCCGTTCCAACGGCTCTGCAATCGCCCGGACGGGACAGCCCCGAGCGCGCTTGCGGAGAGCGCATTTCATGACCCCTCACAGCCGTGCCAGATTTCGACACGGAACAACGCCGCGATGGTATGAAGTCGCCGAACCCACGTCACGAAAAAAACCGCTGCTTGCCAGATTTACTCCTCTTTCCCCCGTCGCCGCAATGCCTTTCGCAGCGCAAAGCTCGCGTTCCGATCGAACGAAGACTTTGCGAATACACGTCTTTCCAGGTGGAGGCGCGCCATGCGGGTGCAACCAGAGATTTTTGGTCTTCGCAGTTCTTGGAGGCGGGGATAGGATGCGCGTCTCTTGGCGTAGGAGGACATACCATGCGTGGCAGGGATGGATCGGCGACCGCACGCCTCGTTCGTGCGGCGAATCGTTCGGCACGTCAACTTTTCCAGAGCTTTCAGCGGT
>Ga0073928_10006370_pt1 | contig 15924 bp, 11 predicted proteins | sample PaiPotPPA55metaG_FD_76969 | JGI IMG/M metagenome (GOLD analysis project Ga0073928, IMG submission 76969) | Iron sulfur acid spring bacterial and archeal communities from Banff, Canada, to study Microbial Dark Matter (Phase II) - Paint Pots PPA... ... | reverse complement strand
CGCCGCGCCGGCGCCCTCGGCGCGGCCCGCGACCGGCAGAAAGACCAGCCCGGCGAACAGAAGGACCACGAGACGGCCGATTCTGCCGATCGGCGATCGTCTGGCCTGCGGACTGCTCATGACGCCGTCCCGTCGCATGAGAAGCCTCCTCGCTATCTTTGTCGTCCCGCTTGGCTGAGGTTCGGCGCGACGCGATCGGCAGAGCGCCTCATCTTTGGATGAACGCGCCGGTTCTCTTGCCACAGCTCGAAACCGGAATATTGTGGTGCGTCGGCGAATGCTTCACGCGCAAGCTTCAAGGCAGTTTGGTCATTGGCGCCTTCGAGTGCCTTGAACGACCGGATCGTGCCTTGGCGGTCAAAAAGAAAGACCCAGTACTTCGTCAAGTTTGCTGCTCCCGAGTGCGCCCTCGATGACTTCTTCAACAGCGTGCGCGCACCACTCGAGTCTAGAGTGGGTTCGACGCCGACGCTGCACAATCGGGCCAAATTTCATTTCAGAGATGAAGAACATTCATCAATCGAGACTCGGTCTCGGCGCTCAGTTCTCCGTGAACGGGTTCTCGAGCGAATGCTTGGCTGGTGCTGGGCCACGAGCCGTTTGGATCATGTCGATGAGGGCGCGCAGCGCGGCCGGGACCTGCCGGTGCCCGGGATAAAAGAGGAAGAGTCCCTCGAAGGATGGCGACCAGTCCTCCAGCACGCGGACCAGCTGGCCCGAGCGCAGGAACAGCTCGGCCAGACCTTCGACCGTGTACGCGATGCCCAGCCCATCAACCGCCGCGCGCACGGCCAAATCGGGACTATTGACCATCACCCGGCCATCCACCGAAATCCGCCGCGGCTTACCGTTGCGCTCGAACGGCCACTCGAACACGCTGCCGTTTGCCGCCCGGCGAAATTGAATGCAGTTGTGCGAGGCGAGATCATCGGGAATGCGCGGCGGGCGCCGCCGCGCGAAATATGCCGGCGCGCCAACCACGGCCACCTTCATCGGTCCCATCACCCGGACGGCGATCATGTCTGCCGCCGCGCGGTCCCTCGGCCCGATCCCGGCGTCGAATCCCTCCGCGACGATGTCGATGGCCGCCTCGTCCACGCAGACCTCGAGGTGGACCTCCGGGTAGGTCGACAGGAAGCGTCCCCAGATCGGCGCGATCACCGCCGCTGCCGCCATCTGGATCGCGTGGATCCGTAGGCGCCCGAAGGGCCGCTGCCGCTCTTGGTTCAAGTCCTCCAGCGCCCCGGCCACCTGATCGATTGCCGGCCGCAGTCGCTCGAGCAGGCGATGGCCGGCGTCGGTCAGCGACACACTGCGCGTCGTACGATGCAGCAAGCGCACGCCGACGCGCTCCTCGAGCTGACGCATCGTGTGGCTGAGCGCCGAGGGCGTGACACCGAGCCGCGCCGCCGCCGCCCGGAAGCTCAGATTGTCGGCGACCGCAACGAACGCTGTCAGATCGGCAAGGTCACCACGGCGCATTCCTGAATTCCTCTCAATACTGAATTAAACACATATAGGATTTTCATTTCCGCGCTTCATCAATAACTTCGCGCGGTGACCATTCAGGCGTCGAAAAGCCCTATGTTGGCTGACAAGGAAACGGTTTCGCTGCGCGCAGATCCAGTCAAGGCGCCGGCGCCAACAAGCGTGTTTGACCGCAGCCTCACGCCCTATCTGCGGGAAATCCAGCGGTTCCCGATGTTGGCGCGCGACGAAGAGTATCTGCTCGCAAGGCAATGGCGCGAGCATGGCGATGCAAGCGCAGCGCGGCGGCTCGTCAGCAGCCACCTCCGTCTCGTCGTCAAGATCGCTCGGTGCCGTCGCGGCCACACAGTGGCGCTCAGCGACCTCATCTCCGAGGGCAATGTCGGCCTGATGCAGGCGGTCAAGCGCTTCGATCCCGAGCGCGGCTTCCGGCTTTCCACCTACGCCGCGTGGTGGATCCACGCGGCGATTCAGCAATACATCCTGTCTTCCAGTTCGCTGGTCAAAATCGCCACGACGACGGCGCAGAAGAAGCTGTTTTTCGGTCTAAGGACGTGCAAGGGCCAGCTTCAGGCGACCGACGATGGCGATCTCTCGCCCGGGAATGTCGGGAAGATCGCCAACTGGCTCGACGTGAGCGAAGCCGATGTCATCGAGATGAACCGTCGCCTTGCCGGTCCCGACATGTCACTCAACGGCCCGGCGGATGGCGCGGTCGCCGAGCCTGGCGAAGAATGGGCGGACATGCTGCCTGATCATTCGCCTGATCAAGAGACAATCGTCGGCGAGCGCACCGAGCTCAGGCAACACCGTCACCTCTTGAAGCTCGCGTTAAAGCACCTCGACCCAAGAGAGCGCGACATCATCTTGGAGCGCCGCCTCAAGGACAAACCCCTGACCTTCCGCGAGCTCGGCAAGCGTTACGCGGTCTCGCCCGAGCGTGTGCGTCAGATCGAGGCGCGAACGCTGGAAAAACTGCGGCGGTCGGTGCAAGCGGCGAAAGCCCGCGCCCTGGCGTCGTCGAGACGCGCAGAGCAGCCAAGCGAGCGCATGCCGAACCAAGCCTCTCAGGTGAAAGTACGTGTTCCAACTCCGGCTCGTCCTTCACCGCTCCCCGCGTGCCGAGGGGCGAGCCGGCCGCCCCGGCGCTCTCCCGCCCGAGCGCCGGGGCCCACTTTGTCACGTCTCGTCGATGAGGCGAGGGAGCGACGACTGTCCCTGGCATCAAGCTCCAAAGCGGCTCGGTCGTACAGCGACGCGGCGCTCGAGAGCCAACATTGAGAAGGCCACGACCATGTCGACGCATGCCAACAGGGCACATGACTCGCATCGGAAGACGCACAAGGTGCCGGACCACCCTCCTTTCGAATGCATCGCGCTGCTGCTCCAAGGGGGCGGCGCTCTTGGCGCCTACCAGGCGGGCGTCTATCAGGCACTGTCCGAGGCACGGCTCGATCCGGATTGGGTCGCGGGCATCTCGATCGGAGCCATCAATTCGGCCCTTATCGCCGGCAACCCACCAGACGCGCGCGTCGAGAGGCTCCGCAAATTCTGGGAGCTCGTCACCATGACCCCGCCCTGGGCTGGCGCCGGGCAGCTCGCGACGGCCGCCATGAACGGGCCGATGCGCGGCCTCATGGACCAAGCGACCGCCGCAGCCGCCTCGATCGCCGCGACGAGTCTGGCTGTCGTCTCAAGCAAGCCGCTGACCGAACACGCCGACAACCTTCGTGAAGTCTGGAAGCAGATCGCGACAAACGCCATTTCGAGTTGGCCATCTGATCTTGCGTTGTTCGCGGCGCGGGGCGACGTCGCGCGTGAGCTGGCGAACCAGATGAGCGCCGCTCTCGCCATGGCGCGCGGCGCACCGGGCTTTTTCGCGCCGCGCCTGCCCGTCCCATGGCTGCAGCCGCCCGGCTCCCACGAAGCGACCAGCTACTACGACAGCGCTCAGCTCAAGACGACGCTCGAGCGCCTGGTCGACTTCGACCGCATCAACGCCGGCGCGATGCGCTTCAGCGTCGGCGCCGTCAATGTCGGCACCGGCAATTTCGTCTATTTCGACAACAGGACGCACACCATCGGGCCCGAACACGTCATGGCCAGCGGCGCGCTGCCGCCCGGCTTTCCCGCGATCGAGATCGAGGGCGAGCATTACTGGGACGGCGGGCTGGTCTCGAACACGCCCTTGCAGTGGGTGCTCGAGAGCGAGCCGCGCCAGGACACGCTCGCCTTCCAGGTGGACCTCTGGAGCGCGCGCGGCGCGTTCCCGCGCAACATGGCCGAGGTGATGACCCGCCAGAAGGAGATCCAATATTCGAGCCGCACGCGCGCCAACTCCGACCGCTTCAAGTACACGCAGCGGATACGCAACGCCCTATCGGACCTTCTCCAGAAGCTGCCGGAGGAGCTGAAGCACAGCCCGGAGTTCGGCGTGCTGAGCCCGGTCGCCGATCACAAGGCCTACAACCTCGTGCAGCTGATCTACCGGTCGAAGCAATACGAGGGCGATTCGAAGGATTACGAGTTCTCGCGGCTGAGCATGGAGGACCACTGGCGCGCCGGTTACCACGACACGGTGCGCACGCTGCGTTATCCCGAGGTGCTCGCGCGTCCGCAGAACCATGAGGGCGTCTTCACCTTCGACCTCGCCCAGGACGGCCGCGAATGACGGCGCGCTTCGAATTCAGCCATGGAGAGCGGTGATGAGAGAGCAGGACGTCCGCGAGCGCGCCTTTGCCGTGCCGCTGACGAGCCCGGCCTACCCGCGGGGGGCGCCGCCGCTTCGTCGACCGCGAGTATCTCACAATCACCTACCGCACCGACCCGGAGAAGCTGTTCGCATTGGCCCATGTCCAGCGTGGCCGCCGCGCCTCCAGATCTTTGTTAGGGAGTGCACCGAGTGAACGGTGCAACACGCGATGTCGCATCATGAAATGCTTCTTCACAACCTCGTTGCTATTGCCCTCGTGACCGTCGCGGAGCTCTTCGCAGCGCAGTTCGCCTATGCGCAGACCTGGCTTGCACCCGCTTATGCCGGCCGTGCCATGCTCGGGCCCACCATTGCCAGCGGGGCGGTGATCTGGAGCCATGGCATCTCCGCCGATTCGGAAGACTCTGAGGCACCGACGCCGCCTTTCATGGCACGGCTGCGGGACGGTAGGTGGGACACCTTCCGGTTCAACCGCATGCGCGCCAACGACACATTCGCCGAGAGCGCCAGGGCACTCGTGCAAGACGTGCATCGGCTCAAGCAGCAGGGCTATCGCCGCGTGGCGCTCGCGGGCCAGTCGTTTGGCGGGTTTCTGTCGCTGATTGGCGCCGATACCAGCGCCGAGGTCGACGCGGTCATCGCCACGGCTCCTGCCGCCTTTGGCACCTACTCCGGTCAGTACGACACATGGCGCGCCAACGCGACCGACCTCTATCCGCTGCTTGCGCGCGTGCGCCGCGCGCGCGTGATGCTCTTCTATTTCCATGGCGATGAGTTCGATCCGGGCGGGCGCGGCGAGCGCTCGCGCGATATCCTGGCCGAACGCCATCTCGATTACGTCGTCATCGATCAGCCGCGTCAGCTGGCATCCCACTGGGCCGCCGCGACGCAGCTCTTCGCCCGAATGTACGGTGACTGCATCCTCGCCTTTCTCGAGGCGAACCACTTCGATCCTGACGCGCAGTGCAAAGGTGGGACGTATTGGGCGGCAGCACCTGCGCCAAGCCGTCTCGCCCGTGCTCCACTTGGCGCATCCTTGGATGCGGCAGCGCGGTGACTGCGTCGTCGGGTCCTTCGAGAGGCGACAATGAGGAGTGAGCCGACAACGATCAATCGGGACCGAAAACGCAAAAAAGGCGTCTGGCATTGCTGCCGGTTGGCTTGCATTGATCCTCGCCGGCTGCGCCGAGCCATGGCGGCACCGGCAGGGCTCTGGCTTGGCCCTCACCGCCCGTCGGCACCGGTGGCTGTTACGGACTGGCGATCTTCCCGTTCTCGGCTTCAGCAAGCACCTAAGCTTGGATCGCGTCTACGCAAGGTAGGCTCACAATGGAACACGCTCGGAAAATTCGGGATATGGCATCGCATTTTCGAATCCGTGCGCTCACTGTCAACGACCCGTTCCTCTGCCGAGAGCTCCATGAACTGGCGAATATCTGCGAGGTGAAGGCTGGCCGCATCGATCGCCATTTGGAGGTGCGTGATTCGCATTCCGCGCCACGCGCGGGACGGTCACAATGACGATGATTGCAAGAGTAATTGAAGCTATCCGGACCCGATGGCGCCGCCAATCGTTCCAGCACCAATCGTGACGCGCCATGCGTCGCATCGTCGAAACCTACAACCTCCCCAATAGAGATTTTCGCAACCCGAAATACAGGCGGGAGCATGACATCGATTTGCTTCGGGCGCTTAAGCGAAGCATGCCGTGAAGACTTGTGCGTTTAGCTAGTGGCCCAGTGGCTCAAGTTTCGCCGTCAGCCGCAACATGCAGATCCACCATGCATCAGGAATTCACCCGACGGACGGGCGGCAAATCCTGTTCGCGCTCACCGCAGAAGGCACCGAAGCGAGGCGAATGGTCAGGATCGCCAAGCAAGAATGGCTCCTTGCCGCCATGGCGAAGCTCGATCCGGCCGAGCAGCAGACCCTCATTTCCGCCATCCGATCACGGGCTGCATAGCCTGGCAATCGTCACGGGCGTGCTGAGCGCCTTTCTCTTCATCGCCACGATTTTCGATGGCACGATTCCGCTTGTGGCATCGGCTGCCCTTCCCAAGAGCGGCGACACCACCACAACTCCTCAACCGAAAGGAAAAGCCATGCCTCTCACTAAACTCGATACCACCGCCGCCTTGGTCGTGATTGACCTGCAAAAAGGTATTGTCGGATTGGCGACCGCGCACCCTGCCGGCGAGATCATCGGCCGAGCTGCCCAGCTCGCGCGTGCTTTCCGCGACCACCGCCTGCCGGTCATTCTCGTCAACGTTGCCGGCGCTGCTTCGGGGCGCACCGAAGTCAAATTCAATTTCACCCCACCCGCCGATTGGACGGATCTGGTTCCCGAGCTCGATCGGCAGCCGAGCGATTACACGCTGACCAAGCAGCAAATAGGTGCCTTCTACGGGACCGCCTTGGAACAAATTCTGCGTCGGCGCGGTATAACCCAGGTCGTCTTGGCTGGAGTTTCCACGAGCAGCGGCGTGGAGGCGACGGCGCGCAACGCTTACGATCACGGTTATAACGTCGCGCTGGTCGTGGACGCGATGACAGACCTGGATGCCGACACGCACCGTCATAGCGTCGAGAAGATTTTTCCCCGGCCGGGTGAGACAACCACAACCGACAACGTGTTGAAGCTATTGAAGGAGGGCCGATGCTAATGGCAGCTCGAGATCGAATTTCCGACAATATTGCTCGCTCGCTCCGACGGGATGATGAATGAGAAGGCGCGCGTCGGCCTAACGCAGCCTTCGTCGCGTGATTCGATTATGACGGCTCTTATCCTGAGACCAGACATGCCGGCTGGCCGAGGAGGCCGGGACGATGCATGCCAATTCTCTGACTGGGAGGTGCTGCTCCTCGGCAACATCGGCGTTGTATTGGCGCCGCGCAGCCGGTATCCGCCCATGCGCTCGGCGATGCCGATTGCCCCGGTGGTTACATCACCGCGGCCAGCCGCCGTCCAGGTCGTTGGGGACCATCCGTGCATTGATCTCCAACTGCGCCGCGACTTGGGCCTTCTATCGGGCTTCAGTCAGCCACCAGGCTGGTCCAGGCATGGCTGAGACACTCAAGACCACGGTCGCCGTAATCGGCGTCGATATCGGCAAGAACTCGTTCCACGCTGTTGGCCTGGATCGGCGCGGTGCGATCGTGCTGCGACAGAGGTGGTCGCGTAGCCAGGTGGAATCACGGTTCGCCAATATGTCGCCTTGCCTGATCGGCATGGAGGGCTGCATCGGCGCTCATCAAATCTCAGTCGCAGGCTCAAGGCGCGTGGTCACGATGCCCCTTCGAATAGGGGCGAACGTACTTCGCAGGCATCAACCGGGCTATCGACGAAACGGCGACACTTGTTTGCCGCCTTCCATCGCCTTGGAGTCCAGCCGCGCTTTTCTTTTCGGAGGTCCTGCACGTTCGTGTAGCCATCAGTCTGGATTTCGCTCATTGCTATGGCCTGACGCCACTCCATATCACTGTCATGCCACCCTCATATGAAAGTCTTCGCGCTGAGCTTGACGAGATCGTGGAACGGTATCGCGCTCACCTTCCGCATGACGGGAGCAAGGTCCCGTTGACGCGCGAGGAGGCAGTGAAGCGCATTCGCAAGCTCGGCTTTACCGAAGGCGACGCCATGCGGTGGCTCGACCAGAAGCCACGGCGGCGGCCCTGAAAGAACGCCCCGCTTTCACCGGGAGCGTCGCACGGTCTCATAGACCGCCCGAGGAGATAGCTGCATGACGGTCGGACCTTCCGGTTACCCGGGCGGCGCGTGGTCGATGGACGCGGTGCCTTATCACGCGCTTGCGCGCGACCAGATAGACGAGGACGCGTTGCTGTTTTACATCCTCGCCTCCGCCTCTTTTGTTGAGGTCACCTCGGACATCTACACCCGCAATCTCGTCGAGTTCTTCCGCGACGACCGCGAGATCGTCGAGTGGTTGGAGCTTGATTGGGAGAAGGAGGAGCTGCAACACGGCGCCGCGCTCCGGCGCTATGTGCAGACGGTGTGGCCCGAGTTCGATTGGGACGGCGCCTACCGCAGCTTCCTCGCCGAGTTTACGCGTTTCTGCTCGGTCGACCAGCTCGCGGGCACGCGAGCGCTTGAGATGGCGGCCCGATGCGTCGTCGAGACCGGCACCGCGGCCTTCTATCGAGCACTGTCAGAACTGAGCCCCGAGCCGGTGTTACGTCAGATCGCCTCCCAGATCAGCGCCGACGAGGTGCGCCACTACAAGTACTTCTACCGGTTTTTCCTGCGGTACCGCGAACGCGAGCACACGAGCCGTGCCGCCGTGCTGCGCACACTCTGGAGGCGGATCCGTGAAGTCGATGGCGAGGACGCGTTCTACGCTTTCAAGCATGTTCACCTCGGTCGCCATCCGAATATGGGCTTTCAAAGCGGCGACTATGAGGCATTCCGCTCCAGCCTCAGGCCGCTCGCGAAGCGCCACTTCCCTTACGATATGGCGACCAAGATGCTGCTGAAGCCACTCGACCTCAGCGCGCCCGTGGGTCGCCTGGTAGTGCCGGCGGTCACGTCTGCGACGCGCTTTCTCTTCCTCATGTAGCCCGATGTGCGACTTGGGCGCCGGTGACAAACACGGAAGGTGGCCATGGGATCCGATTAGAGGCAAGGAGGCTTCTCGCGCCGGCAGCATGACAGAGTCCGGTGCCTGGGATCGCGAGACATCTCATGTCTCTGGCTTGCGCAGCAATGCCGCGCGCGGGCCGCCGGATCACTCTTGCGCAAGCCGCGCCCGCCGGCAGACCCGCCACCCTCGACCATCGCTGATCCCCTGGTTTAGGATGATTGCCGCCGCGCGTTTCGTGACAGGCAGCCGTTTGCTGGCTTCAAACATCCACGTTCCGATTTTGAGCGTCGGCATGGCTGCTACCCTCGCTTTTACAACCGATGGCGGCGGCACGATCAGACCAAAGTCCTGTAAACTCAGGGGTTAACTTCTCTGCTTCGCCGCTCGAATTGAACTCGCACGCGATGCGCGATGCGTGAGGAGGAGTTTTTGAAGAAGAGAATATGTGGGCGCGATTATACTCCCTCGTGCGTCGGATTGATGCGACCACCCAAGGTGATGAATAGAGTCGGACAGCTTTCCGCACAATGGGCGAACTGGAATTCTATGGTGATTCGAAACGACGCGCGGGGTAAGCGTCCGACCATCGCCGTCCGCCGGCACGAACGGATTACCCGTCCTTTGACTTACGGTTTGATGCGGCCCGTCAGCGCCTGCTGGAGCATTGCACGCGACAATGCCAGCCAAACCGGCGAGATGAGCCGCGATCAGTACAAACCACAAGTATCGTCTGATGATCTGCATTAGGTTTGGTTGTGGCTGCTGTCTTCTTGCGCATCGTCTCGACCATCTCTCGCGCTTTCCCAGGCACAGCGTTACTGCCAACAATACGGATGGAGAGCCGAGTTCCACGATACGTCAGGGACGGGCAACGACAAGGTTGTCTCTTACGAGTGCTAGTAGAAGAGCATCATCGATGGTCTGACGCTAACTCGGTCAGGGATACCCAGCAGACTCGTCCCCTACCGAGCATAGTCCCAGCAATAGGACAAGTTCTCCCAGGCGATGCGCGAGAATGCCGAGGAGATGCGGCAGGCACTCGAACAGATACGGTCTAAGCGCTGTCGGCACAAACCGCGTTGCAGCGTATCGATCGAGATGCCCTCGAAACTCACCAAGCTGCGCGCTCGGCGATCGCAATGACTACCCGCTGCGCTTCCGCATTCTAAAGCGAGTTTCGGTTCGGAGGATCTGCCGGTTTCGGAGCGGCGCGCGTATCTGAGAGCGCAGCGGTGATGGGCGGCCTGCCGGACACAGTTAGCGGAACGGCGACGAATGCGTGAAGGTGATGGAGAGCGAGTCGACCGTACAGACATGCTGCCTTATTTGATTCCTAACTGGCGGCACCGAAACAGGAATGAAAGCCGTAGCTTCGTTCGATTACCTCCGGCATTGCTGCGAGGTTGACGGCCGTCAAGGCGCATGTCGTACGGCCGTGCCAAGTTGCCGGCAAATCGGCTTGCACCCATATGGGATGAGCGCGCATTGAAGCGCTACACCCCGCCCGCCGGGCGGGAGCATGGCGATGACGACTATCGGGAGCGGCAAATGTCACAAACGGTTGCGGACATCCTGGTCGGTGTGCTCGAACAGATCGGGGTCAAGCAAATATTCGGACTGATCGGCGACTCTTTGAATCCGCTCGCCGACGCGATCCGGCGAAGCCATATCGAATGGATCGGCGTCCGTCATGAGGAAGGAGCGGCGCTGGCTGCCGCCGGCCAAGCCAAGCTCACCGGCCGCCTCTCGGTGTGTGCCGGCACCACGGGTCCCGGCAGCACGCATCTGGTCGCCGGCCTCTATGAGGCCGGCCTCGACCATGCGCCCGTTCTGGCTCTCTCCGGCGACATGCCGCGCAAGATGCAGGGGATCGACTTCATCCAGACGACCCAGCCCGATCTTCTTTTCCGCGACGTCTCCCTCTATACGGAAACCATCTCTTCCCCGGCGCAGGCGCCGAGCGTAATTCACCAGGCGATCGCCGCCGCCTACGCGGGCCGCGGCGTCGCCCACCTGACGCTTCCGCAAGATGTGATCGCCGCGAAGGCGGAAGGCGGCGTCTCAAGCGTGGAAACCCTGAGGCCGCGGCCAGAGCTCGCCGCGAACGAGGCAGACATCGCCGAAATAGCCCGCCGGGTCGATCAGGCGGGCAGCGTCGTGATCATGTGCGGCGCCGGATGCCGCGGCGCCGCCGATGTGCTGCGCGCCCTCTCGGATCGGCTCAAGGCCCCGCTGATCCATTCGGTCAAGGGCAAGGACATCATGCCGTTCGATGACCCCCGCTGGATGGGCGGCATCGGCATGATCGGCACCAAGGCCGTGTACAACGCGGTGATGCACTGCGACCTGTTGCTGATGATCGGTACGGACTATCCCTACTCCAACTTTCTGCCAAGCAAAGGGACCGTCGTCCAAGTCGACGAGCGGCCGCACGTGCTTGGGCGGCGCGCGCCAACCGTGCTCGGCGTCGTCGGCTCGGCTCGTCCGACCCTTAAGCTGCTGCTCGACCAGGTCGCGCCCAAGACCGACACCCGCTTTTGGGACAAGGTTACTCAGGAGCGTCAGAAGTGGGATGACATGCTGGACAAGCAGGCCGACCCGGCGCGAAGTAAGGATCGCATCCATCCGCAGGCGGTGGCCCGAGCGGTCAGCGATCTCGCCAAGTCCGATGCGATATTTACCCTCGACACCGGTCTGAACACGCTTTGGTCCGCCAACTGGATCCGGCAAAGTGGATCGCAGCGGATTATCGGCTCCTTCAACAACGCCGCTGTGGGAACGGCGCTTGGTCAGGCCAACGGGGTGCAAGCGCTGGATCGCTCGCGCCAGGTGATCGCTCTGTGCGGCGATGGCGGATTCAACATGCTGATGTGCGAATTTCTGACCGCGGTGCATCACAAGCTGCCGGTCAAGGTGGTGATCTTCAACAATTCGGCCTTCGGACTGATCACGCTCGAGGCGGAGAGCGTGGGTCTGCCGCCATTTCGCGAAGGCATCGAATTTCCCAATCCTGACTTTGCAGCCCTGGCCCGTGCCTGCGGCGGTCACGGATTTACGGACAGAAAGCCGGGTGGATTGAAGGCGGCGGTCAGCGAGGCCTTCGCCGTCGGTGGCCCGGCGATCGTTGATGCTGTTGTCGTTTCAAACGAGCTGCCGAACCTGCCGCATCTCGACTTGGATATGATCGGGCACTTCGCTCTGGCAAAGATCAAGGAAGCCGTTCTCGCCGTAACCGGTGGGTGATGACAGACCGGCTGTCGCCGAAAATCTCCGCTGTCGCGGCGGCGGATCGGTAGCTGACAACATTGCCGTCGCGCCTCGTGACCCGGCGGCTCGCGCGCAATCAGGCCGAGTTCGTTCTTCGCAAAAGTGCCATGAACAGACTCCCGACGACCTCAATTCCTGACCGACAACGCAAATCTATCCGGAATGAACCACCCCGCGTGCTCACCACAATGGGCGGAACTTGGCCGATGATGGCAACAGGCAAGCGCGCCACTCGGCGAGACGCCTCGCGATTGCGTGAACCACGCTCAGCGATGCCATGCTGCCGATCGCGCCACGGGACACTGACACGAATACCTCGCCAAGCGCTATACGGCCGCCGCAACGCCAGGCAGAAGAACGCCGGCAGTCTGGAGGATCAGCAGGAGATTCAGTATGAGGACGATGGTGGCTGCCCCTATCGCCGCCGCTGCGGTAAGGCGACCGTTGACGTAATGCCCCATGACGTCCCGGCGTTGCGTCAAGATCAGGAGAGCGATCATCGGGACCGGCAGCACGAGGCTGAGCACCACCTGGCTGAGCACGAGCGCCTGCGTGGCGTCGACCCCGAGCGCCACGATCGCGAAGGACGGCACCATGGTGACGAGCCGCCGCAACCAGAGTGGGATGCGGAACCCGGCGAAGCCCTGCATGATGATCTGCCCCGCCATCGTGCCGACCGCCGAACTCGACAGGCCCGAAGCGATCAGCGACACCAGGAAGACGGCCGCGGCGGCGGAGCCCATGATCGGAATCAGCATGCGGTAGGCTGTCTCGGTCTCTGCCACGCCGTCGTGCACGCCGTCGTGGAAGACGGCGGCGGCCATCGCGACCATGGCCATGTTGACGAGGCCGGCGAAGCCGAGGGCGAGCACGACCTCGCCGTTCGAGAGCCGGAGCAGCCGGCGTCGCTCGACGTCGCTGCGCGGAACGACGCGCCCCTGGGTGAGGCCGGAATGCAGGTAGATCGCGTGCGGCATCACCGTGGCGCCAACGATGCCGACCGCGATCATGACCGCGTCGCCGTCGTCGAGGCGCGGGACGATCGCGTGGAACACCACCGCCGGCCAATCGGGCGGCGCGATCAGCAGCTCGACGAGATAGCTCGCACCGATCACGCCGACGAGGCCGGCGATGAGCAGTTCGACCGGCCGAAAGCCGGCACGCTGTAGTGTCAGGATGGCATAGGTCGCAATACCGGTGATCACCATGCCGGCGAGCAGCGGCATACCCAGCAGCAGGGACAGGCCAATGGCGCCGCCGAGGAACTCGGCGACATCTGTCGCCATGGCAGCAATCTCGCTCGCGAGCCACATTGTCCAGACGATGGGTCGCGGAAGATGGTCGCGGCAGAGTTCGGCAAGGTTGCGCCCGGTGACTATTCCGAGCTTGGCCGACAGCGCCTGGAACAGCATGGCGACGATGTTGGCGAGGACGACCACCCAGAGCAGATCGTAGTTGTATTTGGCGCCGGCCTGGATGTTGGTCGCGTAGTTCCCGGGATCCATGTAGGCAACCGAGGCGACCACGGCGGGACCGGCAAACGGCAGTAACGAGCGCAGCCCGCGCCGCCGACCGGACAATGCCTCGCGGCCGGCGAGGATGGCACGACCGGTCATCGTCGGTTGGCTGAGTAGATCCGTCATTCATCGGCCTTGCGAGAGGCGAGGCCGGAAGCTCCCTTACCCGGCAAGCGGACAGATCGATGGCGCGCGGCGACGAGCGCGACCTCTTCGTGAGTCATAGAACACCCCGCTCTTCACGAAGCCGCGATAGAGGATGCGCGCTCGTTTCCTCCATCCGTTCCACCGGATCTTCAGGCGGGGACGATACCCGGCTGATTGCTGGGAAATTTCGCCAGCACGGCGGGATCGATGTTCAAATGCTGCGCGACCAGTGCCGCTGGGGTGTGCGTGAGCCAGTCGGAGAGGCCGATCTCCTGATAGACGGGCGTCTTGAAGATCGCCAGGAACTGCAGGTCCGTGGTCCCGGTGTTCTGGATGTAGTGGCCTTGGCTCTTCTTGACGTAGCCGATGTCGCCGGCCTTGAAGTCGGCGGTCTGCGCGCGAGGCCCGGCATTGAACACCGTCATGCGGCCCTCGCCCTTGATCCAATATTGCCATTCGTCGGCGTTGGGATGCCAATGCAGCTCCCTCACGCCGCCGGGCTTCACCGTTTCCAGCCCTGAGGCGATGGTGGTCGAGACTCTGAAGCTCGTGCTGTCCGCCAGGCGCAGGGTGCCGGAACGTGTGTTCCTGATGGGATCCGTCTCGCCGAGCGCCCAGGTAAAGGGATTGGGCGGCGTGCCTCCGGAGGCCACAGCGGCCTGGTCGGCCGCGAGCGGGCCTGGCTCCTTGCCTTGGAAGATCCAAAGGTCGTGAAGCGGGATGGATTTGAAGACATCCGCCGGCACCCCGAAATTCACGGCGAGGATTTCCGGCGGCGTGTGCGCGATCCAGTCGGTCAGCAGCAGCGTGTTGTATTCCGACTGGTTCCCCTCGTCGAAGACGATGAGGAACTCGCATCCGTCGGTTCCGAGACCTTGCAGCGAGTGCGGGTAGCCGGACGGGAAATACCAGAGATCGCCTTCCTTGACATCCTGCACATACGCGCGCCCCTCCGGATCCAGCACGGTGACCCGGCAACGGCCGTTGGTCATGTAGCCCCATTCGGCGGCGAGGTGCCAATGCAGCTCGCGGATGCCGCCGGGGCCGAGACGCATGTTGACGCCGGAGACCGCCTCGGAGATGGCGAAATCCGCCTGCGTGACCTGCCGCGCCCAGCCGCCGTTCTGGATACGCTTGGGCGCATTGTTGAACGACCCCCAGAACAGCGGCATGTCGCCGACGTCGGTAGGTGGGGGGCTCTGGAACGAGGGAAACTGGCTGTCGAGCGCCGGGTTCTTCGGTCCCGGATCCGACAGGCCGGCCGGATTTGCGTTGATTGCGCCCTGCGCCGGCGAATCCGGATTGCCGAACGAGGCTGCGTGGGCCGCCGTCGCGACGACCGCGGCTCCTCCGGCGGCGCCGAGCGCGAGAATGTCACGTCGAGAAAAAGGCGCCATGGGTCTTCCCTTGCTAGCTGTGACCGGCGTGCCTCGAATGCCGCTTTGAGTGCACCGCTGGATTGGCAGACGGCGGTTTTCCACTGTTCACGCGCGCATGCTATCAGGGAGAGCTGGTCGGCTCTTGGATGGCCTTGCGTTCGCTGTGACGCATTTGCTGCGACCTCGACAATGACCTCGCGAGCCGCGGGCTCGCGGAACTTGAGCTGTCGATTGGAGGCGAGGAACTGCCTCTAGCATCGAGCGGGATATAGCTCCGGTTTGCGCCCGCTGCGGGTGGCGCTGGGAGCAGGAATCGCAAGCCGACCTGCGGCGGTGGCCACCCCTGACTTCGGTCAGTCGGCGAGGCCCTCATAGACGGCCGGACTCTGTGACGGCAGCAACGGTCAGAATGCAGACATGATGGCGTCAAAGATAACAGGCGACGCATGCTGGTCAGCCTCTGCAAACAGGGAGGATGACCATGCAAGACGGCTCAGAAGCCGCCCCCTCGACCCCCGCGCTACGGACGGTGGAACAAGGGCAAACTGACCGGTGCGAAGCCTCCGCTCCGTCCGAAGCACGTCTGGTCGATCCGCTCCAAACTGCAGGCCGAAGGGCGAAAACGCGATCTTGCGACGCTCGATCTCCCGATCGACAGTAAGCTCCGCGGCTGCGATCTCGTCTGCCTAGAGCGTGATGCTTTTAGGCCAGGCCGTAGCCTGAGTTCTTGAAGTAGTTTGTACATTCGTGTGGCGTGTAGCTATCGAGCAGCTGGCCGATGGCGGCGCAGACGGTCTCGCGGGTTCGCGCTGCGG
>Ga0073928_10006367_pt1 | contig 15928 bp, 8 predicted proteins | sample PaiPotPPA55metaG_FD_76969 | JGI IMG/M metagenome (GOLD analysis project Ga0073928, IMG submission 76969) | Iron sulfur acid spring bacterial and archeal communities from Banff, Canada, to study Microbial Dark Matter (Phase II) - Paint Pots PPA... ... | reverse complement strand
TGTCGGCGAGCGCGCGATGGTTGTTGGGGTCCTGCGGATCGAGCCGCGCCAGCGCCGACACCGCTTCCAGGCGCGCGTGAAAATCGCCGTTTAAAACCGCCGTCCCCAGTTCCAGGCGGGCGCGGTCCAGCCCCGAGAACCAGTTCGCGTGCGCGTGCGCCTGCGCCAATGCCCGCTCGGCTTCCGCACGGTTGCGGGCCGCCAGCGCGGAGTCCAGCCAGAAGATATACGCGCGCGCGAATTCCGGATCGTCCGCCGCGGCTTGCGCGAACTGCGGTAACGCCACCGCGGCATCGTTCGAATCGAGTGCCGCCACGTAATCGCGCAAAGCTCGCGGGTCGCTTGTGCCGAACGCATGCGCCCCGCTCAATTGGCGCGCCAGCGCATCGGCCACCGGGAAGATGCCGTCGCTCGCCGGACCGCTGGCCGAGACCACGCGCGTCATCTTGCGCGTCTCGGGATCTTCTTCCGTCGCCGTAGCGCGCAGCACGCCATTCACCACGGAGTAGTCGCCGTACACGATTCCCTGCGCGCCCGCCACCAGCGCTTCCGATCGTTCGGCAGATATTCCCGGCGCGGCCGGTGCAGCTCCGGCATCGAGCGCATGCAAGGCATTCCAGGGAATCACATGCTGCGCCGCCGAGCCTTCCAGTTCGCCCGATAGAATTTCGGAAAAGCCGCGACCCATCCAATCGAGCGATGCGTCCGGCGAGAGGTTCTCGAAACGTAGAATGGCGATTTGCGCCGGGGGGGGGGACTTGCGCGCGCAACCGCTGAGCAGAACCAGCAGGCAGGCCAGCAGGCCCGCTCTACAATACACGCGGCTCCAGCGTGAGCAGTTCCTTAAACTCGGGCATCTTGCGCAAAGCAGTGAACTCGGGATCTTCCAGCAGCTTCTTGCGCTCTGTGAAGCCTTCCTCCAGCGCCTTCCGGATGTACAGCAGCGCGCGATCGTTCATGCCCGCCTTGGCATACGTTTTGGCCAGGTAGTAGTGAAACTTGGCGCGCTCCTCGACGCTGCGCTCCTGCAGCATCACGCCATATGCATTGTGATGCTCGAAGATTTCGGGGTCGAGCTTGAGGGCCGTCTGGTAAGCATCGAAGGCCTCTTTGTATTTCTTGCGGGCGAAATAGGACGTGCCCAGATTGCTGTAGATCGAAGCCGACTGGGGCGCCAGCTTCAAAGCCCTCTGGTACAATCCGCCGGCCTTCCCGAAGCGCTTCTGCGCATAGTACACTGTGCCCAGATTGTTGATGGCCTCGGGATACTGCGGGTCGAGCTTGATGGCCCGCTCGTAGCGTTTCTTGGCGGCATCGAGCGCCATCATATTCTGATACGCGATGCCGACTTTGTTCCAGGTGACCGCAGAATTCTGCGGCGCCTCGGCATAGGCTTCGATGGCTTCGCGATACATCTTGCGCGCCATCATGAGATCACCGCGCTGTTCGGGTGTCAGCGACGGCTTGGGCACTGCCGGCGGCGTCTTGTCAGGCGGCTTAGACCCCAGCGCCACCTTATCCTGTGCGAAACCCGTGAAACAGACCCCAGCGACACAAATCAGCGCTGGAAGCAACCGTACGTCCAGAGTGCGAACGGAAACCATAGCGGCCTCCCCGCCTTTTATTTAAACACACCCAGCAAGCGGCGGAAAAGCCCTTTCTTTTCCTTGGCCTTCTGGGCCTGCTGCGCGGGGTCAGCAGGCGCAGGCTGTTGCGGAGGCGGTGCACCACCCGCGGCCAGCGCCGGCGGCGGAAGATCTGTGCGCGGCGCGGCCTGTACAGCAGGCCCCGGCGGCACGTCCCATCCGGCTACCTGCGTCACGCCCGGCTGCCCGCCGCCGTGCAGCGGGCAGAAACCCACCGGCTGCGTCCCCGAGATGTAAACTTCGGTTATCGTGGTCGGACAGTACGGTGTCGCGGGCATGCCCGAAGCCGGATCAATTTGCACCGACACGATGCCGTCCGGCGCCTCGAACCGACGCACATCGCGATACTCGCGGTAGGTCAGCGCGCGCTTCATGAAATCGGTCCAGATGGGCAGCGCCGAATGCGCCCCTTCCAAATCCAGCTCCCGGCTGTCGTCGAAGCCCACCCAGACGATGCACAGCAGATCCGAAGTGTAGCCTGCAAACCATCCGTCGTGCGACGTACCGGTCTTGCCCGCCGCCGGCACCGTAAACCCGCGCGCGCGCACGCCCGCCGCCGTCCCGCTGCGCATCACTTCTTCCATCAGGTTGGTCATTAAGTAGGCGATGCGCGAGTCCAACACGCGATGCTCTTCCGGCTTGCCGGCGAATATGGTTTTGCCGTCCTGCGCGCGCACCAGCGAAACGAACGTCGGCTTCACGTACACACCCTGGTTGGCGAAAATCGTGTACGCTCCCGCCATCTCCATCGGCGTCACGTCGTAAGACCCCAACGCCACGGCCGGCGTCGGCCGGATGTCGTAATTCAAACCCGCCTTGTTGGCCAACTCCACGATCGGCTCGAAGCCCACCATCTCCGCCACCTTCACGGTGGCCACGTTCATCGACTTTGCCAGCGCCTGCCGGAACGTCACGGTGCCGTGAAATTCGTGCTTGAAGTTGCTGGGTTCGTACGCCTTGCCGTCGTACCAGAAGGTGGTGGGTTCGTCGTCGACCATGGTGCTCGCCGTCAGGATGTGCGGCCCCCCCTGGATGGCGGTGTTCAGCGCCGCCGTGTAGACAAACGGCTTGAAGATGGACCCAGGCTGCCGCTTGGCCAGGACATGGTTGAGCTGGCTGACGCCGTAATTCCGGCCGCCCGCCAGCGCCTTGATTTCGCCCGTGTGCGGATCGAGCGCGATCAGAGCGCACTGCGCTTCCGGCGGCGTCTGCCCCTTGAACCGCTTCTGCTTCCGGATCAGTTCGTCGATATTCTGCATGTCGTTGCGGATGGCATCGCTCGCCGCCCGCTGCAGGTCCAGGTCGAGCGTTGTGTACACGCGAACCGAGTTCGCCTGAAAATCCACGTCCTGAAAATTGTTCTGTAGGTAGTCGTTCACCAGGTCGACGAAATACGGCGCATCCAGCGACTGGCTGCCGCCCTTGGCCAGATTCAACGGCGAGTCCACCGCCAGCGCGTAATCGCGATCGCTGATATGCCCGTTCTGCCGCATCAGCGATAGCACCACGTTGCGCCGGTCGCGCATCCGATCCGGAAAGCGGTACGGATTGTAGTATCCCGGCCGCTGGATCATGCCCGCCAGCGTGGCCGCCTCAGGCGCCGTGAGTTGCCGGATGTCCTTGCCGAAATACGCTTCGGCCGCCTCGCCGAACCCGTTGATGCTGAAGCTGCCGCGCCGCCCCAGGTAGACCTGATTGGCGTAGTCCTCGAAAATCTCCTTCTTCGAGAGCCGCTGCTCCAGCAGGAAGGTGATCATCACCTCGGCCATCTTGCGCCGCCAGCTTTTTTCCGGCTCCAGCCACAGTCCGCGCGCAAGCTGCTGGCTGAGCGTCGAGGCGCCCTGCTCCTTGCGGCCTTCCTTGAGGTCTACATAAGCCGCCTTGACAATGCGCGGCATGTCGATCCCCTGGTGCTGAAAGAAACGTTTGTCCTCGGCGGAGGTGACCGCTTCAATGAGGACGGGCGGAATCTCGTTGAACTTCACCAGCCGGCGCTTTTCGCGGTTGCGGTCGAACAGATTGGTGATCAGTTGCGGCTCGAGCTGATACTCGCCGCGCTGAGTATTGTCGCGCAACGATACAATCTGCGAAACGCGCCCGCGCGCGAACTTGATGACGCCGGCTTCCTCATCGAAGTAAGAATCCGGACCCGGGAAGATCTCGATGCCGCCATCCGGCCGCATGTGGAACGAGCCGATGGCGTTGCCGCGCGACTCGCTATATCCGCTGCGCCGCAACTCGACGGCAATCTCCTCCGGCGTGACGGCGTCGCCCACCGCTACCATCCGCGGCGCGGCGAAGATCTTGGCCGTCTGCGCAAACGGCCCCGCGCGGAGCTTCTGATCGATCAGGCGGGAATACTTGATGTAGTAGTGGGTACCGAACCCGAGCACGACCAGAACCAGCAGCGTGACCGTGGCCGCCAATATCCTGCCGGACGGCCGCAGAAAAAAACGCACCAGTCCAGCGCCTTTGGGCACCCGGACTCTGACAGTCCTCTTTTTTTGGCCTGCCTTTCGCTCAGCCACTCTATTACAATTCTCGCACGCTGAGCGCTTCGCGCGTGGGGTCGCCACGGTAGCTACGGACTGTTCTGAACGAAAGGCTATTGCCAGAATCGTAGAATTGTTCTACACTGGAGTTTCAGATCTGGTATAGATTAAATCGACAGGGAGGATTCATGCAGGAAAACGTTGCACCGCCTAGCGAAGAACGAATGGCGTACTTGGAAGGGCTGGTCAGCCAGGCCCGGACCGCTGCCGCGGTCTTCACCCAATACACGCAGGAGGATGTGGACCGGATTGTGAAGCCGATGGTCATCGCCGGGCTGGAGCAGGCCCAGCACCTGGCGCGGCTGGCGGTCGAGGAGACCAAGCTCGGCGTGCTGGAAGACAAGGCCCTCAAGAACATGGTGGCCACCGAGTTTGTGTACAACTATGTCAAGGACAAGCGCACGGTGGGAACGATTCACGAGTATCCGGAGCGCGGGATAGTGGAGGTGGCCGAACCGATCGGGGTCATCTTTTCACTCACCCCGATCACGAATCCCACCGCGACGGTGCTGTTCAAGTGCATCATGGCGATCAAAACGCGCAATGCGGTGATCTTCAGCCCGCATCCGGGCGCGTGGCGCTGCTGCCAGGAAGCGGTGCGGATCATGTACGAGACGGCGGTGAAGAATGGCGCGCCGGAAGGCGTATTCACTTGCCTGGCTGAGCACACGGTGGAAGACAACGCCTACCTGATGCAGCACAAGGACGTTCGCCTGATCGACGCGACGGGTGGGCCGGGCGCGGTGAAGGCGGCTTATAGCTCGGGCAAGCCGGCGCTGGGTGTGGGCGCGGGCAACACGCCGGTCTACCTGGAAAAGACCGCGGATCTGAACATGGCGGTGGTGGACATCATCACCTCGAAGACCTTCGACAACGGGACGATTTGCGCTTCCGAGCAGACCGTGGTGATCGACGACGAAATCTACGATCTGGCGCTGAAAAAATTCGCCGACCTGGGCGCGCACATCTGCGATGAGAAAGAGGCGGAGATATTGAGCCGCACGGTGATCGATCCGGAGACCGGGTTCATGAATCCCATGGCGATCGGGCAGCGGGCGGCGGACATCGCGCGGGTGGTGGGGATTTCCGTGCCACGGCACACCAAGCTGCTGGTGGCGCCGATTCAAGGCGTGGGGCCCGATCATCCGTTATCGGTCGAGAAGTTGTTCCCGGTGCTGGCGGTGTATCGCGCGAAGTGCGTAGAGGAAGCGCTCAAGGTGTGCGTAGACGTGAATCACCTCGGCGGGCTGGGGCACACGGCGGTGATCTTCTCGCGCAACGATGCGGTGATCCAGAAGTTCGGCGAGGTGATGAACGCGGGGCGCATCATCGTGAATTCGCCGGGATCGATCGGGGCGCTGGGTGGCGTGTACAACGACATGGTGCCCACGTTCTCGTTCGGCTGCGGGACGGGCGGCGGCAATAGCACGATGGATAACGTCAACGTGTATCATTATCTGAACATCAAACGAGTGGCCCGGAGGACACAGGCGCATATGTGGTTTCGCGTACCGAACCAGATTTATTTCAATATGAACGCCGTGGAGAACCTGATGCAGTTCCCGTCGCGTTCGACCATCATTTTCACGAGCCAGCCCCTGGAGCAGATCGGCCACGCTGACATTGTGCGGCGTTATCTGCCGCCGGGGACCTCGGTACACGTGGCGGTGATTCCGGACGCCGAGCCGGAAGCCAAGGTGGTGATGAAGGGCGTGGAGACGCTGAGCTTCTACAAGGCCGACCAGATCATCGCCTTGGGGGGGGGCAGCGTGATCGACGCGGCCAAGATCATGAAGCTGAAGTACGAATCGCCGGACGCCGATTTGGAGGAACTGGCGGCGCCATTTCTGGATATCCGCAAGCGCGTGGTGCAGTATCCGACCGAGAAGGTCAATCACGTACGGCTCATTGCTATTTCGACGACCAGCGGCACGGGCAGCGAGGTCACGCCGTTCGCCGTGATGACCGACAAGGCGCGCGGGGTCAAGGTGACGCTGGCGGATTACTCGCTGACGCCGGACGTGGCGATTGTGGATCCGCAGTTCGTGATGTCGATGCCCAAGAGACTGACCGTGGACACGGGCGTCGATTGCCTGACGCACGCGCTGGAGGCGGCGGTATCGATTCACGCGTCGCCTTATACGGACTCGAACGCGATGCAAGCGATCCGGCTGGCGTTCCGGTATCTGCCCATCGCCTACGAGCATCCGCAGGACGAAGAGGCGCGCACCATGATGCACAACGCGGCTTGCATTGCCGCGCTGGCGTTTTCGAACGCTTCCGTGGGGGTGAATCACTCGCTGGCGCATGCGTTCGGGGCGCGTTTCGGTGTGCCGCATGGGCGGGCCATCGCCCTGATGCTGCCGCACGTGATTGCATACAACGCGTCGGTGCCGACGAAGTTCATGCCGTCGCCGAACCAGCGGGGATTCGTGGCGCACAAAAAATATGCCATGATCGCGGACCTGCTGGGATTGGGCGGCCATACCATCGAGGAGAAAGTGCAGAACCTGGTGGCGGCGACCGAGCGGCTGCTCGACCGCCTGGGCGTGCCGCGGTCCATTGCGGAACTGGGGATCTCGAAGGAGGAGTTCGAACAGGCGCTACCGGATCTGATCAAGGTGGCGTTCGACGATCCGTCGTGGCGGTCGAATCCGCGGATGCCGCTGCAGAGCGAGTTGGCGAAGCTGTTCTGGAGCGCCTATCACGGGCGCTCGGAGCCTAAGGAGGCCGCGATACAGGAAGTGCCAGCGATGGAGGAGGTGGCCGTATGGTAGTCGATTCGGTTTGGATTAAAGTGGAAGGCAGCCAGGTCGGCGCGGCGTGCGATGAGGCGGCGGCCAAGCTGGATAACGCAGGCGGTGAGGTGGTGCTGGATTTCTCAGGCGTGGTGAGGATTGACCCGGGCGGGCTGGCGGCGCTGGAGAAACTGGCGGCGAAGGCCAAGGAGAAGACTGCCAAGGTGACGCTCTGCGGCGTGCACGTGGATGTTTATAAGGTGCTCAAGCTGGTGAAGCTGACGACGAAGTTTTCATTTATGGGCTAGCGGGGCAGACCGCTTGCTCACGCGCGTGGCTCGGTAGCTCACGGGCGTAGCGCAGGAATAATTGCATCCCCTGCTGCTCCGCCGCGCCAAGCTCGAAGACGATGTGCGAGGTCAAGTAGCGCCGCACAAGTGCAGGCGCGAAGCCGCGCGCAACGGCCTCCGTGGCGACGATCTGATCGATGTTGCGGAGGCCGAAGGCGCAGGATTGCTGGAATGCCTCGGAGGCCGCCGGCGTAACGCATGGGCCTGCCCATACCGCGAACACCATCGGCTGGCCGGTCATCTCCATCCATTCGTGACCCAGGTCGTAGACATGGTAGGGCAGCGTTTCGGGATCCAGGCGCAGCGCGGGATCGCCGATGATCAAGGCGGCGTCGGCATCGCGCAGCATGTCCGCCAGATCCGGCGGCTGGCGCACGATAGCCGGCTCCACTCCGTAGCGGCGCGCCAGCAGAATGCGCGTCAGCGCCACCGATGTGCGTGAGCTGACGTCGGCGGCCAGCGTGCGGATCTCGCGCGCCGGGCATTTGGAGATCAGCAAAATGCTGCGCACCGCGCCGCGGCAGGCAATCCCCACGCCCGGAACGACCGTGAGGTCGCTGCCCAATAGCTCGAACGACGGGATGATGCCGATATCCGCCTCGCCCGCCGCCACCATGTCGGCGCATTCGGCGGGGACGCGGAACAGCAGATCGAAGCAGCCTTTCTGTTCGCCGTGCAGCATGCCCCAGACTAAAGGCACTGTGTTGAGGTAACTCACCGCGCACACTTTGAGGCGGGGCGAGGGATTGGTTGGAGTCAATCCGTAGTGTAGCAGACCGGTCACCCACGATAAAAAGAGCCCCACCCGCATACGCTGGCGACGCCGGTGTCATCCCAATGTAAAAAATCTTCCCGTATAAGCGGCAGCGCTGCGTATTAGGGGGAGTGGTGCCTGGTTTTCGGATTCCGGACGATCGAAGAGCCGGAAACACGGTTTGGATACCACGATAAAGAGTAACGCGAAGGAGAGCTCACGATGAAAACTATACGGAACGTGTTAGCCTGCTGCGGATTTCTATTCGCGTCTTGTGCGTACAGCCAGGACGCCCTCACGAAGGATACGATCATTCAGATGTCAAAAGCCGGTCTACCGGAAGACGTGATCGTCAGCAAGATCAAAGCTGAAGCGCAGCCTCCAAAGCTCAGCACCGACGATCTCATCTCGCTGAAGTCCGCCGGAGTCAGTGACGGTGTGATTCGCGCGCTTGTCGTGGGTGCCGGCCCGAAGCCTGATCCCCCGGCGGCGAATGGGACAACCACGGCGGCTCACACTCAAGCCATTTCCAGCTTTCGGAGCGGTCCCATCCGGATCGAAGACATTGTCTTCCGGAGGACGAAACTGGCAGACGCTAAGGGAAAGGAAGCGGATGCGAACCTGATCTTCAGAGTGGACGCAAGGCTGATCGAATTACGTGTGGCGAATCGCTCGGTCGCCGAAATTCCCTACGGCAGCGTTGACAAAATGAGCTATGACTACACCAAGCACCACCGCATCAAGGAGGGCGCAGTGGTAATGGTCGCTTCCCTTGGCGCAGGCGCCATTGTGATGCTCACGAAATCGAAGTCACACTACCTCGAGGTTGACTATCACGAGGGGACAGCCCCGAGCGCGCTCGTATTGAGACTGGACAAGAAGGAGTACAAGGAAGTATTGCGCACGGCCAGGGATCAGACGGGAAAAGACATCGAATTCCAGAAGGACGCCAAGTTGTAGCAAGCCTGTCACCCGGCATAAAGAGTGCTCCAGTCGGAGATATCAGGGCACACTTTGCCGGTACCTTACGGGCCGTTGTCCAGTGCTTGCGACGCCGGTATGATTGCAGCTAAAAAATCTTCCCGTATAAGCGCCAGCGCTGCGTATTAGGGGGAGAAGCGCGTGGCGGCGCTTTTGGGGTGTTGCGAGTTTAGACTAAGTTGGCCTACACGAAGATGACAAACCATAGCGAGGCTGGTTTTCGGGCGGCGATTTCGACCATTGCGGCGGCTTTGGTGTTGGCCGGTTCGTGTGCCGCGCAGACCACGATCTTCAACAACATCACGACCGGCGCCTGCAGCCCGACCGCGACTTGCGAGAGCCTTCCGGTAACTGGCTCCAGTAGCGGCCCACCGCAATCCGTGGCGGCCCAATTTACCTCGTCGGCGGGGGGAACTGCAACCGACGCGAGAATGGTAGTGCTTTCCGACGCGGCGATGGAAGCGTCGTCGACCTTTAACGTCGCGATATTTTCGGATGCCAACGGCGTGCCCGGCGCGGCGCTGAGCCCGACGGTGGCCAACCTTTCGGTCCCCACTTACCCTGGGGCAACGGTGACGGCGTCATTTGGTCAGGCGGTCACGCTCCAGGCCGGCACACCTTATTGGCTCGTACTAACGCCGGCCATTGCTTCGAGCACGTTGGGTTGGGTGGAAGGGGGCTCCTCGTCGCCTCCGACCGCGACCACTGCATCGACCACCGGTAATGGTGGTTGGAGTCCCCATGCTCCAACCGCGGTACAGTTCGCAATCGATGGTATGCCGGCTCCGCTGAGCATTACCACGGCCTCGCTTCCAAACGGCACTGTGGGTGTTGCGTATTCGGTGATGTTGATGGCAAGCGGCGGCACGCAGCCCTACTCCTGGTCGATCAGCGCCGGGGCGCTGCCGAACGGTCTATCGCTAGACAGCTCAACCGGAGTGATTAGCGGCATGCCCACGGCGGCCGGGACATTCACGCCGACCGTTACGGTGACGGATAGCAGCGCGCCCCAGCAAAGCGCGACGAAGGCATATAGCATTACCATCGCTCCGCCTGTGCCGGCGCTGGTGATTACCACGTCCGCGCTGCCCGGCGGCACTGTGGGCGTCGGTTATTCGCAGACGGTGGCGTCGACGGGTGGCACGCCGCCGTACACCTGGTCGATCAGTGCGGGTATGTTGCCGAACGGTCTGTCGCTGGGCAGTTCGACTGGAGTGATCAACGGCACGCCCACCGCGGCCGGGACCTTCATGTTTACGGTCACGGTCAAGGACACCGGCACGCCACCGCAAAGTGCGACGCAGGCATACAGCGTGACCATCGCGCCGCCGAAACTGGTGATTACCACCGCGTCGCTTCCGAATGGCACCGTGGGTGTCGCCTACTCGCAGATTGTGGCGGCGATGGGCGGCACGCCGCCCTACACATGGTCGATCAGTGCCGGGATGCTGCCGCCCGGTCTAACGTTGAGCACCTCAACCGGTGCGATTAGCGGCACGCCTGCGACAGCCGGGACGTACACGTTTACCGTCATGGTGACCGACCTCGGGGCGCCACAACAAATCGCGACGAAGGCGTACAGTGTGACCATCGCGGCTCCGGGGGCGAAACTTTCAATTACGACCACCGCGCTTTCAGGCGGAACGGTGGGCGTGCCGTATTCCCAGACTCTAGCCGCCAGCGGTGGCACGTCGCCGTATACCTGGTCGATCATCGTGGGCGCCCTACCGGCCGGTCTATCGCTGGGCAGCTCGACCGGGCTGATCAGCGGCACGCCTACGACAGCCGGGACCTACCCGTTCACTGTCATGGTGAGGGACAGCAGCGCGACGCCTCAAAGCGCGACGCAGGCATTCAATTTGAAAATCGCGCCGGAACTCGTTATTACCACTTCGTCGCTGCCAAGCGGGGCCGTCGGTGCACCTTATTCGCAGCCGTTGGTGGCGAGCGGTGGCATGCCGCCCTATGGCAACTGGAGTATCGCTTCGGGAAGCTTGCCGGCGGGGCTGACGCTGAACGCCGGCAGCGGCGTTATCAGCGGGACGCCCACCACCGCGGGCGGATTTAACTTTAGCGTCACGGTCATGGACAGCGCGGGGAACACTTCTCCGGCAGAGCAACTCTCCCTAACCATTGCGGGCGGCGCGACGATCAGTGTGACAGTTTCGCCCAGCGCGCTAAACTTCGCCTACCAACAGGGCGGCGCCCTGCCGCCGCTCCAGACCATCGGTGTATTTAGCAGCCCAAGCAACACTAGCTTCACGGCCGCGAGCAATGCCCCATGGCTGAGCATCCCATCCAGTTTCACCAAAGGCGTGATGACGCCGGCAACCATTCTCGTTACGGTCGCGCCAGGCAATCTGCCGCCGGGTACTTATAACGGTCAAATCGTGATCACGGCGCCGAGTGCGACGCCTGCAACCACCACCGTCACCGTCACGTTAACTATCACGGCGGCGGCCCCTGCCACGCTTTCCGTCTCACCAGCCAACCAGAGCTTTAGCCTGGTGCAGGGAGGACCGCCGGCCTCTGGCCAGGTCACCATCTCCAACTCCGGCGGAGGAACTCTACAGTTCAGCGTGCGAGCTTCTTCAGAAGGCAACTGGCTTACACTGGCCGGCGCCGGCAGCGGCACCGCGACGCCGTCGGCGCCATTTGCGCAGGGGTTCACGGTAGCCACCACTGGACTGGCATCCGGCATCTACACCGGCCAGATCACCGTCACGGAAAATGGCAGCGCTATCTCGAAAACGGTCGGTGTCAGACTCTCGATCAGCCAGCCGCAATTGAGCCAAACGATGTTGCTCTCGCAAACCGGGCTGACGTTCACGGCGGTGGCCGGCGGACCGCAACCGCCGGCGCAATCCTTGTCTGTTCTCAACCAGGGACTCGGAACCATGCAGTGGACGGCACAGGCGCAGCCGTTGCAGAGCAACCTGAGTTTTCTGACGGCCACCTCCTCGGGCAGTTCGACCGCCGCGTCGCCGCAGGCGGTCGCGGTGACGGTGAATCAACAGGGGCTGACTACCGGCCAGTATTATGGGACGGTAAGCGTTTCGTCACCGACGGCCGCGAATAGTCCGCAGACGGTCTCGGTGTTGTTGAACGTGGTTGACGCGGCGCCGTTTTCGGTATCGCCGACCGGGTTGGTACTGACCGGGCCTCTCGGCGGCATAGCCACGGCGAGCAGCGTCAGCCTGTTCAACCCGAACGCCGGATCGATCAACTACAGCACCAGCCTGTTCACGGAGGACGGGAACAACTGGCTGACGGTGACTCCGGCGAGTGGAACGCTCGCGCCATCCGGAACGTTGGCGGTAGGGGCGAATCTAGCGATGCTCCCGGCGGCAGGGGTCTACAACGGCATTGTGCGGGTCTTCGCCGGCGGCGCCGTGCACGCGATTTCCGTGGTGTTGATCGCCACGGCTGCTCCAACCGGCTCGGCGCGTCCGAAGCCGCACGACGGCAGTTCGTGCTCCTCGAACAGTATAGTGGCGGCCTTGCAATCCCTGGAGCCGGGTCAAATGGCGCCGTCCGACCAACCTCAGCAGTTGCAGGCTCAAATCATGGATGTCGCAGGAAATCCCGTCACGGCCGCCGGTGGAGGCTCCGCGCAAGTCGGATTCAGCAATGGGGATCCGTCCGTGGGACTGACGGACACGGGGGGGGGGACTTGGCAGGGTACGTGGGTGCCCACGAATTCCGGCAACCCGGTGACGGTGCAGGTCTCTGCGCAGAATTGCGGCATGAATTCCATGCAGATGGCGGGTTCACAAGCGCCGGTGCAAGTGCCGCCGCCGGCCAGCGGTTCCGCGCCCGCGCCCATGACTGTCTTGAACGCCGCCAGTTTCGACATATCCAGTGAGGCGGTGGTTGCCCCAGGCAGCTATGTGGCTATCTATGGGAACAGCCTGGCGGACAAAACCGTCGGTGCTACGCACGTGCCATTCGAGTCGACGCTCGGCACGACTCAGGTGATGCTGGGTAACTTGTCCTTACCGCTCTCTTATGTCAGCGCTGTCCAGGTCAACGGGCTCATTCCCCAATACTTCAATCCGAACACTTCTTATCCCTTGGTAGTGATGCGAGACAACACGTTGTCGACGCCTATCCAGATGACGGTGACGAGCGCGCAGCCGGGGGTCTTCACCGTGGGCGGAAATCAAGGCGCCATCCTGATCGCGAACACGGTCACGGTGGCTGGGCCGGCCAATGGGGGGCTGCCGAACGAGAAGCCGGTGACCAGGGGTGGATACCTGGAGATTTTCTGCAATGGCCTTGGGCCGGTGTACAGCAAGGATGGAAGCAAACCCCCGGCGGATGGAGCGGCGGCCCCGGCCAGCGGCAGTCCGCTGTACCTAACCTCCGATACGGTGAGTGTCACGATAGGCGGTATCACGGCGCCCGTGGTGTTCTCCGGTCTGTCGCCGGGCTCGGTCGCGCTGTATCAGGTGAACGTGCAGGTGCCGCAAGGTGTGCCCACTGGTGATGCGGTGCCGCTGGTGGTCACGGTGACGGATGGCAGCGGGAAGCAGGTTTCGTCGCCGATGGTGACTGTGGCGATTGAGTAGGTTTGAGTTGACTTGGAATCATGATTTGATTCAAACTACGCCGGGCATCGCCCGGCTTCTGGAGGAAAGAGAAAAATGCGGATTTCGACGAATTTCGTTCTAACGTTAGCGGCGCTTCTCCTCGCGATGGCGCTTACAGCAACTCCCACCTGGGCTCAGTCAGGCCCATTTAACCAAAACTGTCCCGTGGAGCCGACACAGAATGTGTCCATTGCCAATGGGGAGACATACAACGGCAGCAATTGCGTTCTCAACATGATCAGCGACGTGGACTCCTTCGTGTTTACGGCGTCGGCCAACGACACCTGGGTTATGAACGTCGGTCTGGCGGGGGCGTCCTTTACCTCGAATGTATGCTTAAGTCTCTTCGCGCCTGGCGTTCCACCAAGTGGGGGGCAGCAGATTGGGGGGACCGAGTGCTCGAACGCCCCTTACTACAATTACTCGGCAGGCATGCAGCAAACGCTTACGAGCGCTGGGACTTATACCATCGTGGTTCAGGAGACGGGAGATGGCATGCAAGAGTACGCGCTCTCCCTGTACCGCTTAAACCCACTGCCATCCTTCGCCATTCCTGTGCTCCTTCAACAAACAGCCGCGGGCACGGTGAGTTGGCCGACGTCTACGGACGCGTATACCTTCAGCGGGGCTACAACCGGCGAATACCAGGTTGTATTACAGTTAGCCGCCAATCAGACCTCGAACGTGTGCATGAGTATATATCAGCCTAGTGCCACCAGCAATGCATTCTCGGGATGCACGAACGCCCCTTACTACAATTACTCGGTCACAGCCGACATTACACCCGCCACGGACGGCGAATATCTGATGCTCATCTACACTGCCGGCGGCGATGGCACCGTTGGATTCACCTTGAATGTCTCGTGCCTCCTGGGTGACTGCCCGCCGACTACCTCGCCTTGTCTGCTGACAGATTCGCCAAACTACGACAGCAGCACGGGCAAGCTGACCCTGAACTTCACGGTCGGCACTCCCGTGCCCGTGACGTGGAACGGGTACCTAGTGCAAAGGGACAAGTCTCAGTCGATCTTCTCGGTGTCGCAGCCAATCACCGAGCCGCCAGTAAACATAACGCAGACGAAGGCCAGCGTACCTGTGTCTGGCGAGATTGGCATTCTCTCGACGTTTGTGACTAAGAAGCAAGGGATCACCTGTTCCAGTTTCGTAACCATCAACACCGGGACGCCTTAATCGGAGCCGTGAACGGCGGCGCGTACCGTGACACTTGCAACGCTCGCGCCGCCTCGCCTGGATCACTGCGAGTCGCTATCCAGTTCCTCGAGCCGGTACTTCACCGTCTCCAGACTGTTCTCAACCCGCATGATATTCGCGCTGGAATTACCCCAGGGCGCGATACTCTGGTAAAGTTCCAGCGCGCGGCGGTAATCGTCCGCGGCTTTCCGGATTTGATCTTTTTCTTGCGGCAGGCCGCGGATCTTGCGCGAATCCCAATACAGGCGGTCGCCGCGGTCGCGATACCCGTCGGCGAGCTGGGCTTTCTCCCGATGGCCTAGCTTATAGCCGCGGCGCTCGGCTTCCTGCAGTGCAGCGTAGGCTCTATCGATGTCTTTAAAGCCATAGACATAGAGGTTGGAAAGGCCAAGCTGCGGATCGGGCGATTGCGGGAGCAGTTGCTGCGCTTCGTTGAACTTCTCCACCGCTTCGTTCAAGGTCGCCGCGTTGTGGTGCGCGCCGCCATTGATGCGGTCGATGTGGCCTTCCACCAGGCGTAACTTTCCACCGATGGTTTCATCGCCGGGATCGAACTCCAGGGCGTGCGCCAGCAAGGCGCGCGCGTGACGCCAGTCGGTTTCGTGCACGGGCTGCATTTCGTCGTTGCGATAGCGCTGGATGATGCGCTCGGCAGCCGCGACCTCGCGTTTGCGGACGTCCTGGCGCGGGCCATAAAGCGCCATCGCCTGGCCGTTGCCCTTTGAGATATTGGCCCAGCGATTCCATATTTCGTCGGGATCGGTGACCGCTTCGGTGTGGATGTCGCGATCGAGCTGCTGGCCGTGGCGCCAGAGCAGCACAGAGGAGGTGAACGCGTAGACCAGGTAGCCGATGGTGAGGCCGGCCACGGGGACGATCACTTTGAACACCCCCGGCCGCACGCGGATCTTCAGCTTGACGGCGCCAGGCTTGAGCGGCGCGGGGGGAGGCGCCGGCTTGGTCGTGCGGCGGGTGGCTTGGTCGTCGTCAGACGCCGGGCGGAAGGTACGGCGCGTTGCGTCGGCATCGTCGTCGGCTTCGGCCACCGCGCTGACCGGCCCGCCCGCGCGGAATGCCATCAGGTCCGCGGCCCGGCCGGCGGC
>Ga0073928_10006366_pt1 | contig 15931 bp, 12 predicted proteins | sample PaiPotPPA55metaG_FD_76969 | JGI IMG/M metagenome (GOLD analysis project Ga0073928, IMG submission 76969) | Iron sulfur acid spring bacterial and archeal communities from Banff, Canada, to study Microbial Dark Matter (Phase II) - Paint Pots PPA... ... | reverse complement strand
CCGTCCGCCTGCGCTGTCGTAAACGTTTTGGCTGACCTGAGCGACGATTGGTCCCGGTAAGTCGGAATTGATCCCGCTGATTAACACTGCGGGAATCACGCTTCCGGTCATCACCGTGTACAGAGAGGCAGGCGGATGAAGCCTCACGCACGATGACGAATCGGATGACGATTGGAAACTTTTTATCGCGAGAGTGTTGCTCACATCTCCATTTCCCGTCTGAGTCACGCTCGGGATCTGGAGCGCTGCACCGCTGTGGAATGCGGAAACCATCTGCGGCGCCTCCAAGGCCTTCATGTACTTGTCCTGTGCCCACTCCGCGTATCTGTTGGGCTGCCGAGGAACCGCCGGTGCCGAGGTTTGCTCTCTCGGGATGACCATGGGTGGGGGCTCCGTCGCAGGCGCGGGGAATGCCGCAGGCGTCGGATCGCCAGCGTGAGCGATGAGGTCCTGAACTTCGCTCTTGTTCGACGCGGTGTCGTCGCTGCCATTACGGCCCGCAGGTTGCGCGCCCGGACCGGATGACTGCACAGCCAACGTGAGCAAGATCACGAGCCCGACCATGAGCCCTACTGCTGTGGCGGCGAGCCTGCCATTGAGTCGTGGGCCGCCTTCGTTGCGGATCTTCTCTTCGTCCTGCTGCCGCTTGGTCTCGTTGACTTCCGGACGCTGCTTGCTTTCCTCGATCTCGGACATGGCCCCTACCTCGCGTTGCCCGCGTACTGGATCGTCACGCGGTCCTGCTGTCGGCCGACTCCCGAAACCATTACCGCTTGACCGAAGAGGCGATCGACGACGTAGTACTCGCCGCGCACGCGGTAATTCACCATTTGGCTTCCGCTGCCCGCTGCGACCAGCAACGCGGGCGCGTCGCTGGAGCGCATGCCATTGGGCATCTGGATGAACACATGGGTTCCATCGTCGAAGGCCCTTATTGGCTTCCACGGAACTTTGGGACCGGAGACGTCGTAATCGAAATTGAGGCGACGCGGATCGACCGAAGCGATCGGCCTGATCTCGCTTAGACTTGTGGGCGGATCAGCAGCGGCGACTGTCGTGCTTTGCGCCACGTCTTCAGCGGCTTTACGCATCGCCTCCAGAAGATCGTCGGGCTAGTAGAACTCAACCTCCTGCATGGCGTGGCCGCCTCGCGATCGTAGCTGCAGGTGGTAAATGTGCTTGGTCGTGTAGATGGTCAGATTCGTCACAATCGCTGGCGCCTGAGGCTTTACGGCGAGGTGTGGAGTCGGGTTAGTCGGATCGCCGGATGATGCTGGCGTGGCCATCCATCGCTCCGTGTCGCCCATCGCAACGTCGGTGATGGTCTCACCCGCTTGTAGTTGCAGGTCGGTGGTTCGCAGCGGTTCGCAATCGACTACGGGATCTGGCCCTTGGCTGAAGGGATAGAGTATGTATCGTGGTGTCTTGTACGTCGCCCACTGGCCGTTTTGATCGTGGTCCTTGAACGCTGCCCGAACCTCCGAGGGCTGCTGTGCGAGCAGTTCCGCCCCTGTAATAGGCTTGGGCGTGGCCTCGGCTTGCGGTGCGGCTTCAGGCTCGATCGGCGCTACGTTGGCGGCTTGAGATTGATTCTGGTGCCCCTGTTGCGCCGAACACCCCCCAATCGTCAGCGCCAAAGCCAAAATGCCCGCGGTGCCAATACGCTTCATCGAACTCGCCTCCCTTCCGTCGGTTTCCTAGCTCTGCTGTTCCGCCCAGCTGATCTCTGTCACATAAAATCCCAGCGGATTGTTCACGATCGCGTCGTCGGAGCCTGGCGGCGAAATTTGCGTCTGAAGCGCCGCTTCCCAATGCGTTGGTGCGTCAAGCGTTGCTCCCGTGCGGTCGCGTGCCTGCTCCGTCCATCTCACTTGGAAACTGTGTGCGGAGAGCTCGAGGATGGAATCGACCTGGACGGAGACCGTTTGCTGTTCAGCCTTCTTGAAGGGATTGTGCGAGAAGTTGTTGGAGTGGAAGTACTCGTCGAGGTATTTGTCCGCCGCACCTCTCGCATGCGCCAGCATGTCGTTGAGCATGTGCTGCTCGGCGCTGGGGTCGCTGCTCACCGAGCGCGAATTGCGGATGAAGCTGGCAACCTCATAGCGCTCCATGCGATCAACGAGCGCCGGATCCGTGCTCGGGATGAGAGGTTTGGGAACGGTGAGCCCATAGCCCAGCTTGTCGACCTCGACCACGTACGGGATGAACCGGCTGCGGGTGCTCTGCCAGACAACTCCGGCAGCAAGAATCAGGCTCAGCAACAGCAGTCCTCCGGCGGTGATCTGCCAGTTGCGTTTGCCGAGAATGAGATCGGCGTAACGTTCGTCCCATTCGCGACGGGCTTCGACATAAGGATTCGATTTCATGAAACCCACCCATTTTGCGGGTTGCCAGAAAAATTACCCGGCACGCTCGCCGCGTTCTGATTTGGTGATACTTCCCATGCCTCCGAACCGTTCGGGTGGGGGCAGGGTGGGGTAAACTTCCCAGACTGAATGAGATCCGGCGAGACTCGGTGGGACATTTCTCGACCTGCCCCGATGCTGCAAATCGCACTGCCGCAAGGGTTTTCTGTCTCAAGGAGTCTTGCTGAGGTGCAGGTGTTCGCGGACTGGCGCGATATTGCTAATCTGGCGTACTGGGTAACCGGTACCGAGGGTTCGAATCCCTCCCTCTCCGCCAAAATAAAGGGTTTTTCGGCTTTCAGACATATCGTCAACCAGACCCGCCAACAGCCAACTAGATCCAATCTAGATCAGAATTTCTGGCGAGCTCTCTCCGACCATCGTCCCCGTCGCACGTTCCAAACGCGCCATCTCTTCCACGCGAAGATCGTGAGATTGCACAGCTACGGACGCCGAACTGTTATCAAAGCCTCGTACCATCGCAACTTCAAAGCTGGCGGTAAATGGAGCGGCGCGCTTGAGAGAGGGGCTCGGTATATGGAACGGGGTCACGACAAAGAGCCTGGCCATAAAGAGTTGGGATGGAACGAAACCGAAGACCGCGTGCACATAATGGCCACTGCTCACAACTGGTCGCTGGCGCACGACCGGCTGCATTGGCGGATTATTCTGAGCCCGGACGATGCGGACCTAATCGATGTAAGAGAGCACGTGCGCAAAGTGATGGGACAGATGGAGAAAGATCTGGGCACCAAGCTCAAGTGGGTTGGGGTTGAGCACGATAACACCGACCATCGGCACGCTCACATTTTGATACGCGGAGTGCGTCAGGAAATCGACCGCAACGGCAAGTGTGTGACCCTGACCATGCCACGAGAGTACGTGAGCCAAGGCATTCGGATTATCAGCCAGCAGCTCATCGAACGCGAACTCGGCCCTCGCACCGAACGCGAATATCTGCAGGCCCGCGGCAATGGCATCGAAGGAGAGTGTTGGACGGAAATCGACCGCGCAATCGAACGGAGGTTCGCTGACAGCGTGGCGGATTACAGCTTCGCCCGGTATCTAAACGAGCGGGCACGGCCGGGTTCAGCAGGAAATGGAGCGCCTCGCTTATCTCCATGGGCGCGGGATGGCGCACAACCTAGGCGATGACCGATGGCTGGTCGAACCGGATTTCAAGCAGCGGTTGAAGGACCTGCAGCTATCGAAAGATGTGATTAAAAACCGCGCCCGTGAACACGCGCGCAGGCGCGAACAGGAGCTCGAACTCGCATGATCGAACAAGCCCCGCATCGAATGGGGCGGGAGACCGCGCACCGCAGATTTCTGCGAATCGGAATCGATGCGCTGGTAGTGGCGCTCGTTGCGCTTAATTGGATTGCGACCCAACTTGTCGCGGCGGCGCTGCACTATCCGCCGTTCTTCATGGGCCGGATTGTCGGAGGGATTTATCAGCCGTTCGCTTGGTGGTGGTGGCAGTATCACTGGCCCCGCAATTCGGTGCAGCTCGGGCACAGCATCATTCCTTTAGAGCGTGCCTGGACGCTCTGCCACCACATAGTTTTCTATCCGGCGATCTCAATTGTCGTGATAGGCGCGGTGGTCAGCGGTCTGCTCTTGAAGACGCGTGGGGCGGCGGATCTGTACGGCGCGGCCGCATGGGGCGAAGCGGCGGACGCAAAGGAGACGGACTTACTATGGTGACCGCACGGAGCATCTATCTCGCAACCTGGCCGGCAGGTTTTGGCAGACGGGCGCCGCTTCGCGATCGGGGCGAAGGGCACGTCTGTGTGATTGCGCCTACGCGGTCCGGCAAAGGCGTTGGCGTAGTAATTCCGACTCTGCAGACCTGGCCCGACAGCGTCGTGGCAATGGATATCAAGGGCGAGAATTTCCGATTGTCGGCGGGGCGGCGGAAGCAACTCGGCGGTGTGGTGCTGAAGTTCGACCCAACATCGGCGGATTCATGCCGTCTCAATCCCTTCGACGAGGTTCCAATCGGAACGGATGACGAGTGGGGGGATATCGATAACATCGCAACCTCACTGCTTGACCCGCGGCCGAGGAACAGCGATGGATTCGCACTGGGATCGCCAGGGCGTCGGCTGGGTCTGGGCAGTTATCTACCATCTGCTCAAAAAAGAAAGTGATAAGACCCTGCTCGGTCTCGCTACCTTAATTTCGGGGTCCGCTGATAAGGGGGGCATTACCGGAACTATTACCCGGATACGTGATGCCAACATTCACAGTACCGTCGCACAAGAGATGCAGATGATGCTCGATAAGTCGCCGAATGAGCGCAGCGGCATCATTAGCACAGTACAAGGGTTTCTGAAGATTTACCGCGACCCTCGCATTGCAGCGGCGACCTCACGCTCGGATTTTCACATCGCAGATCTCATGAATCACGAGAAGCCGGTATCGCTCTACCTTGTTATCCCGGTGAAAGACATGGACCGGCTACAGCCGTTGTTGCGCCTCGTCCTGAATCAGATCGTCAAGGGGCTGACGCCAAGGATGGAAGGCGACAAGCCACGCTGGAAATTGCTTTTGATGCTCGATGAGTTTTGCGTGCTGGGACACATGGAGCTGCTGTCGAAGATGCTCCCGTTCGTCCCTGGCTATGGCATTCGAGCCTGCGTCATCGCTCAGAATCTGACGCAGATCGAGGCGGCTTATGGGCGCGACCAGCCCATCGTACAGACCTGCGAGACGCTGCTAGGCACTGACTCCGAACCGCGATGATATACAAACGGCGAAATTTCTTTCCGAGCTCGCCGGCGACACGACCGTGGTCGAACGCCACCGCAGCTGGAATAGTTCCGGGCCGAGCACTTCAGAACAAAAGACTAGGAGACCATTGGCAGAAAGCGTGTACACGCTCGCGGATTATGAGCGGGACGGAATTATCACAAACGAGCAGCGCAAGTTCCTGCTCAAGGCGGTTATCGAGCGGAGAAACATCCTGATCCCGGGATCTATGGGCTCGGGGAAAACTACGCTAGCCAATGCCTTAATCGACGAGATTCCGCCCGATCAGCGGGTCGGCACGGTCGAGGATACGTTCGAGCTTCAAGTCAGACTTCCCAATCGGCGGCAGCTGCACACCACCAGCAATATCGACCTCCGCCGGCTGGTGAAGAGTGCCTTGCGGCTTCAACTCGATCGTCTGTGTGTCGGTGAAGTCAGGGGGGCTGAAGCGCTCGATCTACTGAAAGCCTGGAATGTAGGCGCCAGCGGAGGAATCGCGACTATCCACGCCAACGATGCGCGCAGCGCCCTTATTCGGCTGTCTACCCTCGTCCAAGAGGCAAACGTACCACCACAGCCCGAGTTGATAGCCGAGGCCATAGATCTCGTGGTGTTTATCACCCTTGAGGGCGGCGGTAAGCGACGAGTGACCGAGATTTTACGAATGGAAGGCTTAAACGCCAGCGGCAATTTCGAACTCCGAGCCGCTGCTTAACCGGAGGGGCGGGCCAGACCGCCAAATCGCAACCCAGCCCCTCCACATAGGAGATAACTTCATTCATCTCGTTCGTCAATAGCGAAACCAGGCTGGTCTGGTACCCGAGCGATGGCTTTCAAAAACCGAACGGGATACTACTCGGATGCTACAACACTGGCGATGACGCAAAGAAGATCGGCGCGCTGCCGCTTGCCGACCAATGCGCTCGCTCACGGGTTGCTGTAAATGACCTCCATCCGGGGCACGGCTGCGATCTTTGCCATCCGGTAGCGGTATCCTGGCAGAACATGCCCTTCAGTATGGGCCCTTGGGTTCATTGGCCGGAAGGCCCGAGTGCGGAATACAAGTTACTCAACCAGCCTGACGACCGCATTTATCTAGCAGGCGAACATCTAAGCCATCTCAACGGTTGGCAGGAGGGTGCGATGCTTTCAGCCCATCGCGTCGTGTCTGAGATCTGCCAGCGCGTTCGTATTACGAGGCCACCGCGCCCGAATCTGTAGCTCGTTGCGACGAAAAGCCGCTTTTCGATGCGGCGCCTGTAATCGCTTCACACGAAGGCCAGTCAGGTGATGGTGAAACGGTATCCGCCCGCACCATCCCGCGGCTACTACGCGGCTGTTCGACTGAATTTAGTTTAGTAGGGCGAGAACTGGCGCGCGCACGGTAGGTGGAGGGTTTCCAGCCACGCTCTTTCGATTGCAGGGTGGGGTCAAAGTTCCATCGTGGTCACGTTTCCCGTGGCGCAGATTCGACTTACTGCAGATGATCGAGGCTCGCGAACGTGCGCGCCGTATGGGCCATCTAGGACTGGTGAACGCGAGACCCTCGCGGTCGACATTGGGGAACCCAGCGGAGTATGCAGAATCCCCGGCCTGAAGAATTTCATGTCCGAAGGAATCCTGGCTTGAGTCACGACCACGACGAAGATCTCGACTTTCCTCCGGGGCCGCTATAGGTCGCGGTAAATCCGGGTTCCCTTTCGAAGCTTATCGCTGGCATCTTCTCGCAAAGCGACTTCCATGCAGAAATAATCTCGTCTTCGGCCGGATAGTCGAACGGGTCCTGCAGAATTCTCTCGCCAGCACCGCCGTGCTCCAGCGGATGCTCGCGAAGCCATCGAGCCGTAAGTGCCAGTCCGCGTTCCGGGATTACCACATCGGCGTAACCAAGTTGCATTTTGATCTTCGCGAGATCCAACACTCGATGTGTGCTCCAGGGCTGCGCCATCATCGGGCGGGCCGGTATCGCGAACCGCCACGGCATCGATACGATCTCGAGTGGGTGTCCCAGCGACTCCGCGATAATTTCCACGATCTGGCGCAAGGTCAGCAGACGCTCGTCTCCACAATTGTAAATCTGACCTTTCGCCGCATCGGGTTTGTCTATTGCCAACAACACCGCATGCGCCGCGTTCTCGACGTACCCTGAATGGTTCAACGACAGGCCGTCTTCGGGCAGAATGAGCGCCTTGCGGCCGTCGATGATCCGCCGCACGACACACCATTCGCGTGGCGCTATCTGATACGGGCCGTAGAGCAACGGATAACGAAAATGCACTGCATCCGGATGGTGCCCAAAGACCGCTTCTTCGGTCTGCGCAACGCGCCACCCTTTCGGGTCTTCGCTCTCGACCGGCACTACCGGCGCGCCCTCGGACGTAGGCACGGGCATGCCCTGTGGACGCAGGACCGTCGGATTCATGTATCCGCGGTAGGCAGGGACGCCACCAATCGAAATAAATCGTCCCGTCCGGCCAACCATAAGTTCCGCGATCCGCCGCAGACGCCCATACGCGGCAACGGTGAGATCGAACGTACGTTTGCCCAACGCACTGCGCAGTGCCGCTTCGGAAAACGGGTCAGTGTGAATATGTTCGACCGTGGGCGGAATTTCTTCGAGTTCGTGACGGCCTGTATGAAGCATCGCGACGTGGTAACCGCGCCGCACCAGCCCGTTGACGATAAAGTGACCGGTCGGCCCGGTCCCTCCGATGACAAGCGCCTTCAAAATGGTTCCCTCTCACGATCAACAAGTATCACTCTATTATAGGTCGCCCAGCGGCCGAACTCTGCGCGGTTCTTTTGAGCCGCTAATTTCATCATTCAATTCCGGGCGGCAGAATCTCCTTCTGCCCCAGCACCTCGAATCGATAGAGCTCCGAGATGGACGCCCATCGCAATTCGCAGATCTCCTGCGCAACTTCAAGGGCCCGCGCTTCGAGCGCGGGCGTGTCCAGGTACTTAGTGCAAAGGTCACTTTGTCGGCGGCTATGCTCAACGTCAGCGGAATCGTGCTCGGTAAAGAATTCGATTTCGCTCGCGCCGCGCTTGAACCCATAATGCTTCTCGAAAGCAGGGAGCAGCACCTCGCCGATGAGCCCTGGCATCTGTCCTTCCTGCGTCGCCTGCATTGCCAGCACCACGCCGACCGGTTCGGTCGCAACGGTGTGGTAGTAGAAAAGCGAGCGCGCCCACCAAGCCGGAGGCATCTTCGTCTCGCGGACATCTTCGTCGCTCAGGCCTGCGGCGCGACAGAACCGCAATATCAGCTCATTGTGATCATGGGGCTGGTGTCCGGGCTGGGGAATTGCCTTGAACCCCTCTTCCTCCGCGAGATTCTCGGCCATCATCTTGCGTACGTCATCGAGGTGATAGAAGCGTGTATAGAACAGGCCGAAACTCCGCAGTGCGTAGGCGACGAAGTGGTAATGCAGCGCCTGGTAGCGACCGAGTACCTTGAGCGGCAGCTTGCCTTCGCTGAACGCGCGAAAGAAAGGATGTTGCTTGGTGTGCCAGCGGTCGCGAACGGCGAGAATCTGCTCAGTTATCGGAACCCTCGACAAATCATTCAGCTTCGTGGCCATTTGTGCCCTCCGTGATGTGGCCAGCGCCGCGCGTTAACGTTACGTGCTTTGCGGCTATTATTCAGCCTTGCGCAACAGACCCCCGGTTCATTTAGGTTGCTTGGTCTGCTTTTGCAACGATGGGTTGGGAAGTGTCGGATAGCCCGGGTCCAATTGAGGTGAGCCGCCATTGGGAGTTCCCGCGCTAGCTTGAGTAATCGTGCATGCCCGGTCAGGCAACGCCGTGATGCTTGAACCATCCGAGCATCCGCGTCCAGCCGTCCCTGGCCTGTTGGGGCCGATAGCTCGGACGGTAATCGGCGTTGAAACCGTGGGGAGTATCGGGATAGATGATAATCTCCGAAGGCTTGCCCGCCGCCTTCAGTGCGGTCTGCATTGCGTCGATCTGAGCAACGGGGATGCCGGGATCCGCACCGCCGTAGAGACCGAGGATCGGCGCGTTGATACGCTGCACAAGATCAATCGGATTGTCCGGAGCCATATCGTTTTTCGGCCGCTGTAGGACTCCATACCACGAGACACCCGCCTTGAGCTTCGGGTTGTGTGCGGCATAGAGCCAAACCTGGCGGCCGCCCCAGCAGAAGCCGACGATGCCGAGCTTCGATGTGTCAGCTCTTCCCGTGCTCTTGGCCCAGGCCGCAGTCGCATCGAGGTCGGAAGCCACCTGCCGTTCGGGTACCTTCGCGACGACTTGCATAATTTGCTTGATTTCGCTCATGCCTGCGACGTCGCCTTGGCGCGCGTAGAGCGCCGGGGCAACCGCGAAGTAGCCAACCTTGGCGAGGCGGCGGCAGATATCCTTGATGTGTTCATGGACGCCGAACACTTCCTGAACCACGAGAATGGCCGGAAACGGACCACCTGCATCTGGCATCGCGCGATAGCCGGGAATGCTCCCGCCTTCGACCGGGATCTTAACTTCACCGACGGTCAGACCACTGGCATCGGTCGTAATCGTTTCCGCTGACACCGGCAGCACCGCGAGCGCGAAGGCGGCGGCGAGACTCCCCACAATGAAAGCGCGCCGCGAGAATTGAGATGGTGCGTTATAGATGTTGTCGGCCGGTGCGTCCATCATTCCGTTTCTCCATATATTATGAGTTTAATCTTCCGGGGACAGCGGAGAGGCGCCATTCGCATTCATCCCAAGAAATCGCCTTCCACAAAATCGCCTTCCGGTGTCGTGTACGCTTGAAAACGACCAACGATTCCCTGCCGAAAACATCGCCACTTAAGAGCCAAAGTGAAATACGGGTCGGCCGATATGATCTAACGCATTTTGTCACGCTGGTAGCTCAACGCCAGTGATAACCGGCTAATCGGCATTCATGGCTTCGTCGTACGCGATGACAATCGGGCCACGATAGGACCAGCATTGCGATTCGGATAGATTGGCGGCCGTGGATCCAAACTCTCCTGAGCAGCGCACTGCTGAGATCCTCGCCGCGCTGCGGCGCTATTGGGGGTTCGACACTCTCCGGCCGTTGCAGGCTGATGCTATCCGCGCAGGGCTGGAGCAGCGTGATTCGCTGGTGGTGATGCCGACCGGGGGCGGCAAGTCACTCTGTTATCAGGTGCCGCCGGCCGTTGCCGGACGCACCGACATAGTGATATCGCCGCTGATCGCGCTGATGAAGGATCAGGTCGACGCGCTTCGTGCTTGCGGCTATCCTGCCGCCGCATTGCACAGCGGGATGGAGCTGGCTGAGCTGCGTAGGGTCGAGCGCGAGATTTTAGCCAGCCATCATCATCTGATTTTTGTCGCGCCGGAGCGGATGTTGACTTCGCGCTTTCTCGAACTCGCGGCGAGCCTCGGTGTCTCTACTTTCGCGATCGACGAGGCGCATTGCATAAGTCATTGGGGACATGACTTCCGGCCCGAATACCGCGAGGTGGCTGAGCTCAGGACCCGTTTCCAGAACGCGAGCCTCCACGCCTATACGGCAACCGCAACGCCGCGCGTTCGCAGTGACATTGTCGAGCAGCTCCGGCTTAAAAATCCGTCGGTGCTCGTCGGCTCCTTCGATCGGCCGAATCTTGTCTATCGAATAGTACCAAGGCAAGACATCAAAACGCAGGTGGCGGGGGTGCTGCGGCGGCATCCGGCCGAGGCAGCGATCGTCTACTGCATCACCCGCAAAGAGACCGAGCAGATGGCTCGATACCTGGGATCGGCCGGCATCCGGGCTGCCTGTTATCATGCCGGAATGCAGGCGGAGGACCGCCGGCGAACGCAGGATCGCTTTGCTGCCGAGGACATCGACGTAGTCGTTGCTACGGTCGCTTTCGGCATGGGAATCGACCGCAGCGATATCCGCTGCGTGGTTCACGCAGCGATGCCCAAATCGATAGAGCATTACCAGCAGGAAACCGGGCGCGCCGGCCGGGACGGCCTGCCGGCGGAATGCGTCTTGTTTTATTCGGCCGCTGACGTCATTCGGTGGCAGGAGCTGCTGCAATGGAGTGCCAAACTGGCTAACGCTCCGCCCGAAGTAGTCGAGAGTGGCAAGCAGTTGCTCGAAGGCATCCGCCGTTTCGCCACGGTCATGCGCTGCCGGCATGCCGCGCTGTCGTCCTACTTCGGCGAAAACTATCAGCCGCCGAGTTGCGGCGCTTGTGACCTTTGCCTCGGCGAGGTAGAGGGCATCGCTGATGCGACCCTGGTGGCGAAAAAGGTGCTTTCCTGTGTGGCGCGGGTTGAGCAACGCTTTGGGGTTGAACACGTGGTCGACGTGCTCACGGGCGCTGACAGTGCGCGGATATGGCGCTGGCATCACCAAAAGCTTTCCACCTATGCCCTGCTCGAAGACATGCCGCGCGAGCGAGTGACTAATGTTATTTATCAGCTTGTCAATGCCGGGGTACTCGAACGAACGCAGGACGATCGCCCGGTGCTGAAGCTGAACTCGCTGTCATGGGAAGTGATGCGGGGACATCGCGCAGTAAAACTGTTGGAGGCGAAGAAGACCAGGCCGGTAAGGACTCGGCTTGAAGAAATCAGCTGGCAGAATGTTGACGAGGAGCTGTTTGAGAAATTACGCGAACTGCGGCGGGAGATTGCCGTGGGGCGGGGTGTCGCTGCGTTCGTTATTCTTCACGACACGAGCCTCCGCGAACTGGCGCGATTGCAGCCAACGACTCTGGACGCGCTCCGCTCGATTCGCGGCATTGGCGAGCGGAAGATCGCCGATTTCGGCGCGCGATTTGTCGAGCGTATCGTCGGTTATCAGCGCGAGCGACAAGGTACGGCCAAACCGAACGCCGGCAGCGACGATGCTCTAGATTAAGAATGGCTGCCGTTTCAAAATCCGGCAAGCCGGCTGGAAAGGTGGAACAGGCTTCCAGTATGTCATGTGCTCAGACAGGAAGATCGAAGGGCTGGAAGCGTGTGCGACCGAATAACCGAGCGCGGCGACGGGATTGCCTTTCACTTTCTCTAAGCTAATCCAGCGCGACCTTACTGCCGAGACTGGCGAGGAAAGGGTCACTGTCCTCGTCACCGGTGACCAAAAATTGTCAGTGGGTAAGATCAGCGTGTGGACTTTTTTGGATATCTCTAGCGTAGACACTGGCGCATATATTGCTTATGGAGCTTTACTGCTCAAGGGGGTGAGAATGTTCGATCAAAACAGAATGGCAGGATTTGCCACCTTGTTCGGCGCGATGCTGCTAGCGATTGCAATGACGATGGCCTTTTTCCTCGTTAGAGGGTTTGTGCCGCCTTTTATTCTGGTAGTTCTGCCAGCAATAGTTGGTGCAGGCCTGGTAGCCGCCGGGGTGTTAGCTAAGCGGGACAATGGCTGGCATGGCAATCACGCTCCGCCTGAACGCGGAGTCTGAAGCCAGACACACCATCGTTGGCGGTCGGTCGCGTCGAGGGTAGTCGTCAGCGACAAGCGGCGCATATTCCTGGAGCGCAAATTTTGGCCCCCCCAGGTTGCTCATTGGTTCCGTATCAGGCCCGCTTATGCGCCCGGGTGAGCTCGCTGTGAGATTTGTCAGTAGAACGGGGCCGGGTGGTTTTTTCAGGTGATTTGGAAACGCCGTCCGTAGCTCGTCTTGGCGGTGGGATAGATTGCAACAGTCCGATCACGGTTGCGCGCAGGTGATCGGCCAGCTTACGGTAGGCACCGGCGCCTTCTACATCCTGGGCCAGCAGTCGCAGGTCGGCGTTAGTGACTACGGCGCCGATGCGCAGTTCCACCGGGGCGCGCCGTGGGAACAGGCTGCCCTTGCCTAATACGGCGTGAGTGCCATCGATTCGAATCGGCAGCACATCGCAGCCGCTGTTGAGCGCCAGATAACCGACTCCGCTCTTGAAGTCATGAATGCCGCCGTCGGACGAGCGCGTCCCCTCGGGGAACATCAGCACGCTGCGGCCCGCCGCGAGTTCGGCCATCGCCTCGTCGAGCGATTCAAGTTGAGCTCGTTCGCGGTCGAAGGGAATCAGCCGGGTGAAATTTGTGGCGATAAAGCGGCGAACGCTGTTGTTGAAAAAATAATCCTTGGCGGCGAGCACCACGAGGTCACGGCCCATGGCACCTAGTGCATAGCTGACCAGGCCAAAATCCGCGTGACTGGCGTGATTGGCGACCACCAGCACGTTGCGGTTCGCGGGCACGTTGCCGCGGCCCATGATCCGCGGCCTGAGCACCCGCTCGAAGGCGGCTTCGAGCGAACGCCGCATCGCGTACTGACCCAAACGCCGCAGCGGCCCGGGTAATTCAACCACGTACGGCCGCGCGATTTGCGCGTATGAGGGCAGGCGCGGGCGATTCCGCCCTTCGCCGATAACGCGCTGCAAATCAGCGACCGTGCTGACATTCGACAATTGTTCGGGACTCAATTCTCTACCGGACTTCATCGCGATATGCTCAGCGAGTTCAGCTAGCGCGAGAGAGTCGAGCCCCAGATCCTCGATCAGGTGCGTCCCAGGGGATATCGATTCAACATCGAGCGCGACCTGAGCCAGTGCATGCATCAGCCACGGCTCAATTTCGGTGCGGGGAGTAATGCGTTCGGCGCCATGGCTTCCGAGCATGCGCTGCAGGAGTGCGGCGACTTCGGCCCGTTTGATCTTGCGGGTGCGCGTGCGCGGCAACTCGGCATCAGTAAAGCGCAGGATGCGGATGCGCTTATGGGGGCTAAGGCCGGCACTGACCTGCTCGAAATGTTCTCGCAGCCGATCTTCAACCGCACGGCGGCTTTCACCGCGGGCGTAAGCCGGCACGACCAGCGCGGCGACCTGCTCGCTCCGCCCGACTTTGAGCCCCGCCACTGCGATCTCCTTGACAAAATGTGAGCGGCCGTAAACCTGCTCGACTTCGTCGATGTAAATATTGTTGCCGCCGGAATCGACGATGACGTCCTTGGCCCGGCCGACGATATAAAGACGGCCCTCCTGGTCGAAACGGCCGAGGTCTCCGGTATGCAGCCAGCCGTCCTTCAGCACTTCCCCGGTGGCCGCCTGATTGCGGAAATAGCCGGCCATTATATTCGGGCCGCGCACTACGATCTCGCCGACCTCGCCGCCCGGCGCCGTCTCAAGTCTGACTTCAACTCCGGCCAGCGGTTTGCCGACCGAACCGCCCAGCAAAGGCTCGTCCGGCCTGGCGACGCTCAAGACTGGCGCGGATTCGGTGAGGCCATAACCTTCCAGCAGTTTAATGCCGAGATCATTGAAAAACTGCGCTACACGCGGCGGCAGCGCCGCCCCGCCGCTTACGGCTAGTTTCAGGCGTCCGCCGAGGGCGGTATGCGCCGGACGAAAGATCAGGCGCCCCAGGTTGAGGTGGTAGTCGGTGTCGAGTCTGCGGTTCAAGTCCCGCAGCCGGTCGAAGGCCGCCATATAGAAAGGGCCGCCTGCTTCGACCTGATCCAGAATCCGCCGATGAACCGCCTCCCACAACGCCGGCACACCGATGACCGCGGTTGGACGCACGGCGGCCAGTGTGCGCGAAAGGCTTGCTGCATCGAGGCCGAGTGGATACACGATGCGCGCCCCGCTCGCCAGCGGCAGCAGCATTCCGCAAGTGAATTCAAACGTATGGTGGAGCGGCAGCAGCGACAAGACCACATCGCTGCTATCAAGCGCGAACACACGCCCCAGCATCATTATCTCTGCGGTGAAATTGCCATGCGTCAGCATCACGCCCTTGGGCGCTCCGGTCGTGCCAGAGGTGAAGACGATCGATGCCAGCGTTTTGCGATCGACGTCAGGTGGCGTGTGCGCCTTGCCGCGCAGCAAAAAGGGCCGACGGAGTTCGTCGAGTTCGAGTTCAAGAACGCCAGGTACGTTCTCGCGCAAGGCATCGCCCAGCCGCTTGGCGCATGCAGCGGAGGCCAGCACCGCTCGCGGCTCGGCGATGCGGCAGACCGCCCGGAGCTCTTCGGCGGAAATCAGATGATCGAGCGGAACCGCAACCGCGCCGGCATACAAAATTGCGAAATAGGCCAACACCCAATCAGGCGAATTTTCCGCGACCAGCAGCACACGCTCTCCGGCTTTGACCCCGCGCGTGGCCAGCAGCAGACCGGCGCGATGCGCCCCGTCGCGCAATTCACGGTAAGAAAGCGAGCTCTGTTGGCCCGACGGTTTACGGGCGTCAAGCGCTGCCCGCGAGCCGCAACGTTCGGCGGCCCGCTCAAGCAGCTCCAGCAGTGTCTTATGCCGCAGCAGTGGACGCGGCCGGCCACGAGTATGCAAATCAAGCTGAGGGAATATGTGGCGGCGCAACCCCGGCAAATGAGTATTCAGCCAATAGTCATTCCAGCCGATCTTGTCCGGATGGAACGGATGCTGCGCAACGTCAGAGGGCGTAAGCGTGCGGTATAGTTCTCGGATATTGCGGCCGTGAAAGGTATAAGCCAATTCCTGGATATAGGGCCGATAAACCTCGACTAGTGAGCGCGCCAGCCCAGTGTTCTCGGAAATGCGTGTAATCCGTTGCGCGAATTGCCGTGCCGCCGCTGACTGCTCGCCCGCCAGGGTCTTTGCCAACCCGGCAGCATGGCGCAGAATTGCAGGCAAGGTCTTGCTCACCAGTTCATACGTGTTCTGGCTGACGACCACCGCTTCCAGATGTGGCGCCAACTTGCCCATGGGTCCGCCGCCGGTCTGCCGATGCTCCCGGCGATTACTAAGTGCAGTGAGTTCCACCAGCCGCCGCATTGGCAACGGATTCACAT
>Ga0073928_10006365_pt1 | contig 15932 bp, 13 predicted proteins | sample PaiPotPPA55metaG_FD_76969 | JGI IMG/M metagenome (GOLD analysis project Ga0073928, IMG submission 76969) | Iron sulfur acid spring bacterial and archeal communities from Banff, Canada, to study Microbial Dark Matter (Phase II) - Paint Pots PPA... ... | reverse complement strand
TTCAGCGTGGTTGATCCTGGTGACAGTTCGTCCGCAGTCTCTTCCGGCGCTCGAAAAATAATATGATCCTCCCAATAATTCTTCAATCCGAATTCAATGTAGGCTTTGATCGCCCACCGGATTTTTTCTGTAGCCTCATCTTCCGTGCTACCGACCGCAATTAAGTCAAAATCCAAAGCGTGAGCGACGAAGCCTTCATTGTCCCGTGAATATCTAATTACAGACATCATGGGAAGTTCAAATGCCTTCCGTCCTGTTGTTGGCTTCGTGTCCATAGTGTCCTCTCGTACCCCGCTGTATCGCCCCAACGGGTACAAACTGGCAGGATGTTAGCACACAGAGTCCGAAGCTCCAATCAGGAATTTCCTGTAAAGTCAAACGCTTTGTTACTGTTTCATGTTGGTTCATGCGGCTTTGCTTTCCGATGTATTTAACAGTCCAACCATTTCCTCTAATGTCCAGACGTGATCTGAAATTCCCGCTTCCATCGCCGGAGTGACGCGGAGTGTTTGGTGCACCCGGCAGAAGTTGTAGTGCATGTACTGAAGCGCGATTGCGTGACGGTGATTGTCCAGCTTCTTTGAAAATGCATTCGTCAGTCGCGTCATTCGGCGCATTTTCATGCGCATCGTTAGGTTCTGACGTTCCGCATAGCTGGTGGAAATGTGCTTCGGATTGGGATTTCCAACGAGGGGCATCGAACGGCAACCTATGTAGTCTGGAGGACTATAGCGGGTTTCACCCCTAGCGCGATCAGAGCCGTAGATTTTCATCAGCATGGCGTAATCCACATTGTTCCCGAACGCGCCTTCGACGGCCTGTAGATGCACGCGGTGACCGTCCGTAGTCAGTTGCACGCGATTAGAAAGGCAAGCAGCCAAGTCGTACATAAAGTGCTGTGCATCCCACGCATTCCGGTCGCCAATGCGCCAGCACGGAACGAGCTTCGTATCCGCGCAGATGCCAACCCACGTCCACACGTCGCCGTAACCCTTGCCGCGTAGGTCATCCGGTACGTTCTTCTCTTTTGCGTAACAGAACGACCAAATTTCGTCACATTGCAGACGTCTACAATTCAGGTTGATGAGCACGCGGCGCTGGTAGCCTCGCACGCCTGACCCATCTCCGGCAGGAGCTTCAGAACGGTATTAAACGCCACATCGCACATTCTGGACGTGGAACGAAGAGAGTTGCCTTCGACCAAAGCTGCTATAATCTGCGCTCGCTTTAAGTTAGTGATGCGATTCACGGTACTTATCATATATATATGATTGTAACGTGTCAAGAGAAATCGCTTGCCAAATCATAAAAAAGTGATATTATTTCCTGAGCCAGCCAATTGGTCATTTTTCGACTATGTGGAGGCTGGTGTGAATCGCATAGAGCCGTGGTATCGAGAATTGTCCGATGAAGGAAAAGACACGTTCGACAAACTGTTACGGAACACTCATAAGATTTCAAACCATTTGCAGTGGGGTGGCTTCAAGTTTTTGAAAGGCAAGCCCAAGGAAGAACGCATTTGGCAGTTGGATTTCAAGGCAGACAAGAAACAATACCGACTCCTTGGAGTTTTTGGGGAATTGAGGAAGCAGGCAGTCATAATACTTGGTTGCTACCACAAAGGCGACGTTTATACACCCAAAGACGCAATGGAAACCGCTTGTAAACGCGCCAAAACGCTTCGGGAAAAGAGGGCGACTATCCATGAGCGACCGATCAAGCAAGGTATCTAAGTTACTCAACGATTTCGATGCACGCCGATCCTACATCAAGGCAACGCTCGGGATACTCGTGCCGTCGAAAATCCGTGCATTGCGATTGAAGTCTAATATGCCGCGCCAAAGCGATCTGGCAGCGGAGGCACGGATGCACCAATCAAGGATTTCCATGTTTGAAACGCCTGGCGAGGCGAATGTCACCTTGGAGACTTTGGCAAAGCTGGCTGCGGCTTTCAAGGTCGGACTCAAGGTGGAATTTGTGCCATTTAGCGAAATGCTGCGTTGGGAGAACGGCTATTCCCAAGACACTTTCGATGTAACGCGCATCGATGATGATATTGAGTTCATAAACCCTGAAGCTGCCTCGGCTACCAATTTCTATCCCACCACGACCCAGTCTAATCAAGCCAGCAACCTACCAGATGAGAATAGACCTGAGGCCCAGATTATGGTCATGACACCCAAGACCCTACCTCGGGCGGCAATGTCACCGTCACAAATGCAAGCGGGAGGGAGAATATAAAAATGGAACAAGAACAGAAGATTCCCCAACGGGTCACCATTGAACCGGTCAAGTTTGAGTGGGTTATTCCAAAAGAAGGAGCTCCTGAATTATATGGAAACTTTTACCATGTGAGTTGGACTCTTTTTGATGTCCGCTTCCAAATAGGCCAACTAATTCCCAAGAGCCCAGATCCTGGTTCAGGGTTTTTCGTTGACCAGCGAGGGTCATTCACAATGGCTTGGCCGGAAGCTAAGGCTCTCCGGGACTCACTTGTAGACGTTGTGGCTAGATATGAAAAGGCCAACGGTGAACTTAAGCCGATAAACTTGCCAGGAAATACTCCAATTGACAGCACCCCCTAATCGTTGTCCTTCTCCCCTGTTCTAGTTTCTGAAGTAGACTCTTTAACAACGCGGAACGCTGCTTGATTGAAGTCTTCCTTCAAGGCGCGCTTTGCTTTACTCTTGGACTTCAGTTTTTTCTTTGGCATGAATCCATCATGCATATTTGGACTGGCCCGCGCAAGCCCCCTAAATTTTCAAAATGAGTCACTACCGAGTATCGAGGCCGCGTAAAAGCCTCAGACCAAGAACCCATATGCGTGCCGGGATTCAAAATGAGTCATACGGCAGGCTCGGCGGGGTTTTTAATTGGTAGATGAGTCGACTAAGTCAAGAACCCACATACCTACGAGAGAGTACGTCTACCAGCTCTACCCTCTCTACCCACATTCATTGCTGCGAGCGGAATCTCTGCCGGCCGTTGGTGTCCCACCTTGGACAGTGTCGATCAGCCCTAGTGAGCAGCAAGAGAGGCAATATTACGGCTTCCGTCTCACCGTTCTCGCATCCAATTGATGCAATTTCTACGCGATTACTCTGAAAGCGCACTTGCCATGATTATGTCTATCAGTCCCGCGACGGCTCTGGCTGCCCGGGGGGACGGGGAATCCACTGGTGGGTACACCGCCTTCAATGCACGATCCGCGTTGATGGAGAAGTCTTATATCCCCTATATTCCATGTCTTAGCCTACAAATTCAGAGCAGAATTACACTTGTTCGAGGAAGAGTCATAGGTTATGCGAGGAGTGCGTTTTCAATCGGATTCGGCTACGAATCCGAGTTGTGCGTACTAGCGGCACAGCGGACGGTACGCATCCGCACGCGCTTCCTCCAGGTAATTTGTTTCCGAGAGATGTTGCATCATTGCTAGGTGCCGCGGGTAGCTTTTAAATATGCGAGGACGTGTTCAGCACGAACGTCTAGCTTTCGCCTTGAGCTTTCGCCTTGAGCTCCCGCCACCACCACCTAGTGTTACACAGCGCACTGAGACTAATGGAGGATGGGGGGATCTTGAGATACGCTTCTTAGACAGACCATGGAGGATTCAAGTGCCACGCCTTCCCGCGTTCGAGCCGCACAGAAACATAAACAAGTCGCCGCACGTCGTCATCCTCGGTGCGGGCGCGAGCAGGGCAGCATTCCCAAAAGGGGACGCAAACAGAAAACAACTCCCCCTGCTTGCGGATTTGCCCAACTGCCTCGAACTTCTCACCGCCATCAGTTCCGCCGGATTCTCGGCGAATGCAGATTTTGAATCCATTTACGACGACCTTGCGACAAGCGGCCGCTATCTGCGAAAGTGGGTCGGGTATTCGGCCACAGAATTAGCGGCAACGACGGGCTTTTCAAAAAGCATAATTTCGCGATGGGAGAATGCAAAGAAACTTATCGCCAAAGAATCTGATCGGTTGTTGAGGTTGGTAATATTTGCGAAGATGTTGGAGAACGCGACTGGCCAGACGATAGCGGTTGATGGTAAAGGGTTGCCGAACAGGATCGCTGAGGTCGGTAGTTTAGTGAAGTCTCTTAACCTTCCAGAATTATTGAGACAGATTGAAGATCGGCACGAAGTATCGCCGCTGAGAATTGATCCGTCACTCCCTGACCCTTGCGCGGCGGTTCAGTGACCATTTGTTAAAAAAGATAGACATTTTCGCTTATCTTTTTTTACCCTAACATGACAAGCGTATTTGTTCCTGGCGCAAAGTTTTAGTTCAGGTTAACCATCGTCGCTGTTAGCTCTATCTGAGAGTTGGCGGCCACCGTAATCCACCGAGACCAGTTCTGGTAATCCTTCGCAAACGCACGAATGGAGTGCGGCCCCGGCTTGAGGTTAATCGTTGCCGGCGCTTTCCCGACGAACGAATCGTCAACATAAATCTCAGCGCCATCAGGGTTAGAGGTTACAGAAATGGTTCCGAGGGCATCTGAAGCGATCGCTGCAATTGTTTCGCGGCCGGGTGGTTGTGCTGCAATCGCAACTTCCGTTTTATTTATCGGTTTCTCTACTCTCGCTTCGGTCGTAGGAAAGTCCACGATGTCTCTAACGACATTGTTGAGCAGCCTAGTTTTCAGGCGAATGCGCTGAGCCAGCTCTCCGAAGTTGTATATGGCTGCGCTAGAGGGATTTCCTCCTTCCTGCCAGCCGATCGTTTCCGATTCACGCGAGATCAGCAAGTCACCAGGACCGCCATATACGCTGGCATAAAGTGTGTGCGATTCGATTGTGTAGGGGACATCCTCTTGAGTCATGGTTGTGGTAGTTGACGTGGCCCTTCCGTCGAACGTGTAGGACCACCTAGAACCAGAATTGTCCCGGGCGTCGCCGCTTCCCGAGAAATTCGTCTCGGATGTCGTGCTGTTCACCCTGACCACGGGTTGAAATCCCGATAGCACACTCGTAGAGTCGGATATTACGATCAGGTAGTTATCTGCGCCCGAAGGTATCTGCGAAAAACGAATTGCTGGAAAATTCTTAGCGTTTTTCCTGATCCAATCATTAGTCCAGTGTTGCGATCCCAAATGCACGCCATCCGCGTCGGCCCAGGCGAATGAAACGGTCTTAAGCCCCGACGCCAGAGAAGGGCGAGACGACGTCTCTTTTTGTTTGGCGGCAAGACTACCGAGCAAAAACGTCAGCACTGAGAAAATAAGAATTGCACGCGTCAGCATACTGCCTCTCGGTAGCAACCGTTTGGGAATCCCAGGAAGGACGGAATGGTGAACCAGTGCAGTTCGCGAGTCAACAAGAATGTGACTCATAGGATGTTTACGCATCGGCTGCTTGCGGCCAATATCCGACGCGATGCCCGTCGACATCCGCATCCGATTTGGCCGCGCAATCCGCCGCATACGCGAGGAGCAGAGGATCAACCAGGAAGAAGCCGCGGAAAGATGCGGATTGCATCGGACGTATTACAGCGGCGTCGAGCGTGGGATTAGGAATGTATCACTGAGGAATATAGAGAAGATCGGCAAAGGGCTGAGAAAAAGCTTAGCTGATTTGTTTGGCCTCTTTTGAGTGCCGTGATTTTAGCGCGGCTAGTTCGGGCAAGGCCGGCCTACCGCGCATTTCCATGAGTGGCTGGGTCGTCGTGAGCGAGCCGTCGAACAGTAATCGCCCTGTCCTTCCAGTTGATGTCACCTTCGAGGCGGAGTTGAAAACACTCAGCGCTTGGGTTTACACAAAGCACAGTAGAGGTGTTCTGTACATTGGTGGTCGGCTGCTAAGTTGTTGTTTTTGTTTACTGCGGCGGTAGATCGGGGCTGCGAAAACCGGGAAATGTCCCATAACACTTAACCCAAGCGCCTGGGTAAAGGGATACAGGTATCCTAGCGTTGACAGCCCAACTAGGCAGGTTTAGCCTGCAAGGATGGATGTGAGCGAGATCGCCCGACAACTAGGGAAGCGCGGGGGCTCAGTCAAGTCGAAATCTAAGGCAAAGGCCGCTAGGGAGAACGGAAAGCTTGGCGGTCGGCCGAAGACTCGCTCTAAACGCAACCGCAAATAGCTGCAATCCTTGAAAGGTGATTCGGGCCATTAAACTTGAGGAGTGGCGCGTTTTTTGCGCGCCAGTACTTGGTACCAGCAAAGCCCATCTCTCCGATGGCTTGGTCCAAGAGATCGCAATCTACTGATCAGCGCGTTGTGAAAAATCACAGCCAATAATTATCATCCCTCGGCTCCTTTCTTCCGAGCCCGGTGTCCGGGATTCTGAGACCGACCTTGGTCGTCTATCAGCTACCAAGTCTACTCGGAGGAAGGACGCCGACAAATTCATCCAATCAGCCTCAACCCCGGAGTGCTGCTCATTGCCGCGCTGCTGGTAGCACGTCGCTCACTGGCACTCTCCAGATATGGAACCCGGCAAAGTCGTTGAGCGTCGGCCAAGCATCACTGCTGGGAGTCCTGGCTTCCAGATTCGGCCCCCAGGAAAAGTACAGCATCTTGCCTGAATCGCAGACAGACGGTGTCAGGTAATGCCCTTCGAGGATGGCCGTCAGAGTTCCCGTGCTCAATGATAGTCGATAGATGCCTATTGGCTGATTTTCTTTTTCGCCGGAGAAGAGGATCGTACCCTTGTCCAGCCAGAAGGGGCTGAGTGGGTGCAGATCGGTGGTCGGAACCCTCCGCAGTTTCCCTGTGGGAAGATCGGCGATCCACAGAGCGCTGCACTCGGCGATTTGCTCGTCGCCGTCGGCGTCCATTGCGAACGCGATTCTTTGCTCATCTGGCGAAACTGCCAGAGTATTGGTACCGCCCCCGCACTTGTCTTTTGGTGCGCTGACGATCTTTTGCAGTTTCCCGCCCTTTTGGGACACCGCGTAGATGCTGTCGTCCATCATCCCCGAAAAGACGATCATGCCCGAACGCAACCAAGCAGTCGTAGGCGCCACGCGGGCACCCTCAGGTAGACCGTCAGTAAGTCTGACGACTTCACCCGTATGTATATTTACTCTTGCGATATGAAGATCAGCGTCGGACCAAAAGCTCTTCCTGCCTTCGGGATAATCCGTCCATACCGCAAGCCACTGGCTATCCGGTGACCAGCTTATATCCCCAGCGTACAGATGCCGCCCCGGCTTCACCTCAAGCAACGGGTGCCAGGGATGAGAGTCTTGGCTTAAATCCATGATCCCAACGTGGGGATAATTCGGATCGCTGGTCTCGTGGTACTCGAAAGCCAACCATCTTCCATCTGGCGAGCATTTGGGCAGCACTTCATCGTACTTGTCTACGGCTCCCGTAACCTCCTGCGCACTGGGTGGCGGAGAAGCTTTTTGTTCGCCCGCCAGTTGAGGTAGTTGAATCAACGCCAAGCCCAACGAGATAGCAATAATCTCCCGGTACATTTGTTCTCCCGAAGACGCATCTTGGAGCGTTCGCCTACTCCGGACCCCAATGGTCAGGATGGCTCGCCAAGGGGCCTATTCCAATCCCGACTCCCTTGAGGTTTTGTAACGCAGGCCCCTGATATCCACTCTTTCCCGTTACCGACTCGTTTATTGTGAAACTGATGGACTTCCCTATCTGGCCGAGAAGCTTGATCGTCATGGAATCCTTGTTTGTGATTACGACCTTGTCTCCCGTTCTGGTAACGGAGTTAACGTTGTCCAGAACTTTGTCGGCAGCGTTGGGGAGTGCTATGCCGCTATCTTTGACGCCCTTTCTCAACGTATCGCCACTGACCGTAAAGTCTTTTCCCATCGCGTCGAGAGCCTTCACGACCCGCCCGGGACCCTTATCCTCCTTGTCTGAGTTGTACGTCTTTATCGCCTTCGATACGTCATCAGCCGACAACTGTTTAGTTTGTGTATTTGCAGGGTTGTTTTGCGTGGCTTGCTGGGCGGCCGCCTCTTGTTGTCCGGCGTCCGGAACATAATCGAAGGAGATCGACGCGCCGTCGGCTTGCGGTGCCGATACGTACCCGTGGCCGTCGAGGTCGGCGAAGGTTTCCGGGTTGTCGCTGACCATGGCATAGAGATTCAGTGTTTGCGGGTTGGAGAGATTGGCGTAGGGGACGGGGGCGGGGATGGCGGACCAATCGGGTGAGAGCCAGCGGCCGAATTGAGAAGAGTAATAGCGGGCGCCGAAGTCGTCGTTGTTGGTTTCGGTGTCGCGTTCCTTGCCTTCGAATTTGTAAGTGTTGCCGCTGGAAGCGGAGAGAACGCGCTCGCCGCCAAAGGGATAGAAATCGGACTGATCGAGGATGCCGCCAGTAGCGTTCGTCACCACCCGTGAAGTGCCCAAGTGATCGGCGGCGTAATAGACGATGTTGCCGGAAGAGTCGCGGCGGGCAATGCGTTTGCCGCCGAAGAAAATATATTCGTCGGTGATGTTGCCGCTCAAATCTGATTCGTCGAGAATTTCGGTGCCCGCGCCGTACCAGTAGATTTTGCCATTGGATTTTTCGACGCGGTCGCCATCGCCGTCGTAGGTATAGTTCACACCTCCGGCCGACTTAATCTCGCTTTCGGCATTCCAGCCGTAGGTGTTGTGGCCATCGGTCAGGATGTTGCCGGAAGCATCGTAGGAAAAACCAGTGGCGGAAAGCTGATTGTTGGACAGGGCGGTGACGCTGAGGCTTTCCTGCGTGCAGCCGTTATACGAACTGGACGCTACGCCGATGGTGGTGAGGTTGGCCCATTGATCGTAGGTGTAACTTTCGCCCCAGCAGTTCGCGGGACTGCTGGCATGTGTGGATGCCGTTTCGGCGGTGACGATGCGATTCAAATGGTCGTAGGTGAAACTCTGGCTGCGGGTATTGTCCACGTTATTTACGATGCCCATGACATTGCCGTTGTCAGCCGCACCCAGGCCGAAACTGTAGGTGTAGTCGATTACGTTGCCGATGTTCGTTGTATCGGAACAGGAGGTAGGCGCGGTTCCTGAACTCTTGACAGAAATGCGACAGGGCTGCAACCGCTTGTCATAATATAGAGTGGAAATTAAGTTCGCGCCATTCTGCATTTGCGACGCTGCTCCCTGGGGGGCGTAACCGGTTCCGTTGCTATTAGCGCCATTCGGGCAAGACCCCATCGCATAGTTGATGCCATTGGCCACGTCCTGGGCCTCGCTGGGGCGCTCGGATGAATCGGTGGTGTAGGTGATTGTGCGCCCGCTGGGATAGATGAGCGTAGCGAGCGAGCCGTCCAGGTTGTAGGTGTAGCCCGTATTCTTCGTAATGCTATTGGTGATGCGTTGCTCGGCCAGTTCGCGACCCATTTTGTCATAAGCCCAGGATTCAGAACCACCAGTGTCGGTCATGGCGGTGCGGCGACCAGTGTTATAGCAGGCGGACAAGCCGAGGCATCCTGTTTGATCGTAGGAGTAAGACACGGCAGGATCGCCGTTCGAATAGGTTTTGCCGGTCATGCGGTTCAGAACATCGTAGCCATATGTGATGGTGAAGGTGCGCGCGTCTTTTTTGGTGATGACATTGCTGTCTGCGTCGTAGGTGTAGGTGACAGGAGTGGTGCCGGTCTCGGGATTTGTGGAGCTAGTGAGGCGCTTGAGCGAGTCAAAGATAAAGCTGCGATTGTGCGAACCGCCTTGCACGACACTGGTGAGGTCATTGAGCGCGTCGTAGGTGTAAACCGTGTGGTAATTCAGGACCGCGGGGTCCTCCCAAACATCTGTAAGCCTGCCAAGTCCGTCGGTCTGGCTTTTACGGGACTTTCCTTGCTGGTCGGTGACCGTAGTTGAGCTACCGGAATAGACGGTGAACACGTCGTTGGAAGGCTGCGTGGCAGGGCACGATGTGTTTGCAACAGCGGTGCCGTCGGGTGGAACGACGACGCAGGTGCGACCGAGCGCGTCATACACATACGAGGTGATGCCGTAGGTACTGTCGCTCGTGGTTCTGTATGGATTACTGACGGTGTATTTTCGGCCGTCCGCGTCATAAGTTGTGTCGGTCTCGATGTTGCCTTGCAGATCGGTAACAAGCGACTCGCTAACGCGGCCCACACCATCAAATGTATTCGTCATCACGTAATTCAGCGAGGACGTAATTTTCTTCGTGAGCGTGGCAGTGAAGGGAAATGTAGTCTCCTGGTGGGTGATAGTGGCGGAGCCGGTATCGGGATAGCTGACCGTGGCGATACGCCACATGTTGTCATAGGTGAAGCTGGTGGTCTGGTTGTTCGGATCTTTTGTGGAAGCAAGGCGGCCAATGTTCGAATCGTAAGTCATTACTGTAGATTGGCCGAGCGGATTTGTAATCGTAGTGAGATAAGCCCCTTCATAAGGTGAAGAATTTGAATAAAGGTAGTTAGTAGTGTGTTTCGAATCTCCTGCCGCGCTGCCGCAAGAATCCGTGGAATTGTATCGGGTGCCACTATTGTTGTAAGTCGCATAGCTAACAAGATAGCCGTTGCTTACGGAAATGTTGCAGTTTGTGGTCGCGGTTGCGCTGCCGCTGAGCCAGCGATGAACCGAAGTCTGGTTGCCGCGGTAAACGCCGTCTGGAGGGTTTAAATCAAGTTGTTGGGATGAGCCGAGACCCGAAGTTTGCAGGGCATATTCATCATAACCGTAGGTCGTGTTAGCTCTCTGAGTGCCTCCGCCATCGGTAATCTGAACGGATAACGGCAGGTCAAGGAGATTATTTGCCAAATAATATTGAGCATTGGTGGAGTTGAGGGCTTCGTACTGCTTGGTGGTAGTGCGTAGCAGCGCCCCGTGCGCGCCGCTTCCATAGTCGTACTCCTTTTTCGTGAGCAGGTCACCGTACGACCAGGGTGTACCCTGCGTGGTTTTTTGGGAGTCGTAATCGGTCTCGGTCATGGAGACCTGACCGTTAGGCCACGTAGTTGTCACTTGATATGGGAGCACGGATTCAATAGGGTATTCTCCATTCCCGCTGTTAAGCTGTGTGTAACTCGTCTGAACCGTCTTTTGAATTGTTTGAACACCATTAATAAGCTGATAGATTTGTGTTTCGGTCTCGAAATAACCTGATCCAAATATCGAAAACGTATGAACGGTCTGGTTCCCGAGCGGGTCCGTAACGGTCGTCGTGGGATTACCCGAGGTTCCCCACCCGGCATAGGCGTAAGTCCATTGGTGGGGTCCTGTGCCATCGTTGGCGTCGACCGTGCGGGAGGTAGCCCAGCGGCTCCAAGAACTATTGAGTTCATTGGTCGTGAAGGTGTACGTAATGGTGCCGCCGGTTGGGAAGGTGATGGTTGTAGGAATCCCGAAATTCACCGAGGAAGGATCACCCGGGTTCCGGTCATCGTACTTGAACGACCAAGCCGTGCCATTCGGAAGCACGATGCTTTGCACGAGGGACGAGGCGAAGCTAGCCCCTCTAACAGGCGATGGCTCGTTGGCGGGTATGTTGACATTGACGGTGACGTAGCAAAACTCGAGGGTCATTGTGCCGCCACTTGGCCCCGGCACAGTCCAAAGAGTTGCAGAAGAGATCGGCAACTCGCCCGACGGACAGCCGGAAAAGTTCGTTGTGGAAGTAGGGGAAGGGATGACGCGACCGATCGTGTCCGTGTAAGTACCTGAGCTAACAGAGATTTGGTTTCCATTTGCATCCTCCCTCGTTTGTGCACCGGTCACTGGGAAATTGAATCTGATTCCGTTTCGATTGATGATGAGCGTGGGGTTAGTCAACCCACTGTAATTCGCGTAGAAGCCAGTGCCGTCTAGACTTTCGTTCCCTTCATATATCATCGGATGTGTGGCGCCATCGGAAGACACTGTCGCATAGAACGCAACCTGGCCTTGGTTATGGGGCAAGGTATATTGTGTTTGTACGGAAGTTGCTACCTGGTCGTCTACTATTTGGTCGAATACGGTGGGAACGACCTGTACTCCCTGCATCTGTGTATGCAGATACCAAGCGTAATAACATCCCCCATTGTTGGGTGTGCAATGCTCGCCCGCGAACGCGATTTTACTGTTGTCCACAAAGCTGAAACCCAGTTTAAGCGCCCCTCCTCTTTGCGGATAATCTAACAAAGGAATGCGCAGCAATACGTTGCCATTCGAGAGATTGATGGAATCGAACTCTCCGCCATGGAATGACCCGTAGGGTGTTAACCCTTCGAGGACGTCCGGGGTTTGCGCGCTTGCCGAACGGGCTACACAGGCCACAAATAAAGCGACGATAAGAAATCGGAGCAGGCTATTGATCTTCATTGTGCACCCGCTGCCGGAGGATCGAAGGTGCTTGCGGGCAGCCCGGAATTAAAGGTCACCGAGGTGACGGTCGCGATTGTGGATGATGCGTAGCCCGCTCCAAAATTGATTTGATAGGGAACTGCAAGTCCGTTAATCGTTTGATAACCTGAGAACTCCGTCCAAGCTAAAAGATAGGCTTGCGGGTTTCTCTCATCAGGAAGTTTATATTCCACTCGCACGGGGAGTAAGGTGGTTGGATCGAAGTACCATTCCTGCGGCGTCACCAGCTGGCGGGTTGTGTCCGAGTTGTCGGCCGCGTGGATATGGATGGCGGGGTTGCCATCAACTGTGCCGGTGCCAACGTATTGAAGTGTGTAGTTAGCGTTCTGCATCTCGCCGTAGAGCACTAGGGCAGGGAGATGAAAGGACAACACCGCACGCGAGACGTAGGGAGCTAAGGGAATCCAGCTTCCGTGTTTCAATTGAGCGGGTACGCCATGACCGCTCAACGCGGTATAGACACCGCTCGCGTTCTGGGTCGTGCTACGGAATTCGGCGCCCGAGGTCTGGAAGGTAAAAGGCACTGGCGGACCGCCGGGATTCGAAAGGTCTGGCTCCATACCGGTTACCGTGGTGTCGGTGATCGCGGCGACCGCACTGGCTCCGCCCATTGCGGCAATCGATGATTGCAAGACGGCGAGCGCTTGCGGGTCGCGGACCGGCGGTGCAGCCGGACTCTGGGACTGCGCTAATCCTACTTGAGAGATGAAAACCAGCAGGGAGCCGAGTACGAGCGCGCGCCACAAGACGAAAAGGTGCATAACACCTCCAGAATTCCGTGGGATATATATGCTTCGCGCACGTTCATGTCAAATGAATATTTGGCCTTTATGACGAGTTGTGGCATAACTTTGGGGCGCGGAGTAAGCAATGCGATGCTCCAAACGAAACCGACTAGTGCGAGAAAGGTTTGCAAGTCAAAAGTCGGTCAATCAGAACCTAAACCGTGTAAGCAATGCGCAAAGCGAATGATGCTGAACGCGGAGTTCGTCGCTCATCTACCTGCTTGCCCTGCTTGCCCTGCTTGTCGGATCGTTATCGTTTACTTAAATCGCGAGTCAGAGATTAATCTGTGGTCCCGCGCGTCTTCTGGTTCAATAGAACTGGCCGAGTGATGGGTTTGATATGCAACTTTTCCTCATCCTAACGAAGCAGTCTGTCGGCAAGCTCGCATCGCAGTCGCTCCCACTCAGCGCGCACCAATAGATTGTTATTTTCATTGTTCTCAGCGAACGCTGCATTCATCCAAAAAATTTAAAAAAAAAATGAAGTGGCTCGCACCCTTCAGAGGTGTCCCCGCAATCTGCTTTTCTCCAAGCCGGACAACTCAGCGTTTCCGCGCGATTCACAGTTTTACCTCCGACATTTTCTAATCTGTGCGATGAACACGTCCGCGCGAGCGCCTGTAAAATCCGTCGAAGATCGCCTGAAAATGTGCGGAAGATTCACCGCATACCATGTACCGCGCAAGCTCGGCCAAAACTATTTGCGGCCGGCATGCGTTTTTATCTTGACGGGTATTTCTAATTATGGCATATGTTGTGCTGCATTAAAAACGGCTCCGCCGGATGCTTCTAACATCCGACAGAGCCTAACTCACATTGGAGGGCTTAGCTCCCATGCAAGCTGAATCAATTCTATCGCATCACTCTTCGGTCTATTCAATCGTCACAGGGCAAATTCTCAAGCAACTCGAATCTGGCACGGTACCGTGGCGCAAACCGTGGCAAACCGCGTCCCCGTGCAACCTGATTAGCCAGAAGGAATACCGAGGTATCAACACTTTCTTGCTATCAGCATCGGGAATGCCTTCTCGGTACTGGCTAACGTACGCTCAAGCGGCAAAGCTAGGCGGACACGTCAAAGCAGGCGAGCACGGATCAACTGTAGTTTTCTGGAATGTTGGCGAGGAAGAAGTTAATCCTAAGACCGGCAAACTCTCGAAACCGTGCTTGCTCCGGTATTACAAAGTGTTCAATCTCTCGCAGACGGAAGGCATATCAAACAAACTAGGACTCGCAGAGCAATCGGCCAAACCAGTTCCGGACATCGACGCGTGCGAGGCTCTTGTGGCTGCAATGCCGAATGCACCGCAGTTCAAGCCAAGTGACCGGGCTAGCTATTCGCCATTGGCGGACGTGGTTGCGATGCCTCCGAAGTCTGTCTTCAATTCATCGGAAGGCTACTACGCAACCCTGTTCCACGAACTGACGCATAGCACTCGCGGATTGGACGGGAAGGAATCGAAGAGGTGAACGGCTTCGGCACAGAACTGTATTCCAAAGAGGAGTTGATCGCCGAAATGGGGAGCGCAATGCTTTGCGGAGTGACGGGCATCGCTCCTGCGACTATCGAAAACTCGGCCGCTTATCTGCGGTCTTGGATCAAGGTCCTCCGAGGAGATTCCAAACTACTCGTGACGGCTGCAAGCCAAGCGCAAAAGGCCGCCGACTATATCCGAGGGGGTGCGCTATGAGCGCCCCCTCTTTGGCGTTTCCTCAATCACTTGCCGAGAAGTATCGACCGCACACGATTGCGGAATTTGTCGGCTTGGACAAGCCGAAGAAGATTCTGGCGAAGTTCGCGAGTGCGCCTTACCAATCCGCGTGGCTCTTTGTCGGACCTCCAGGTGTCGGCAAGACAAGCATGGCTCTGGCCCTCGCGAATCAAATCGGCGCGGAATTGCACCACGTCCCTAGCCAAAAATGTAACGCGGATGCGATTGATAAGGCTTGCCACGATTGCTGGTTTGTCCCACTTGCAGGCGGATTCCATATCGTGCTTGTCGATGAGGCCGACAGGATGACGCCGGCCGCGCAACTGGCTTTGCTATCGAAACTGGACGCAACTGCGTTTCCTCCAAACACGGTTTTCATTTTCACATGCAACGAAACCGGCGGCCTTGAGCCGCGTTTCCTGTCTCGGTGCCGCGTGATTGAATTTAGTTCCTACGGGATGGCCGCAGAGATTGCAACTTATCTGGATTCCGTGTGGCACGCGGAAGGCGGAAACGGAAACGGGCCGGATCTGGCACGACTGGCGAAAGACGCACGGAACAATGTCCGCGATTGCCTAATGCGTTTGGAAGTGGAACTGATGGCCCTCTGAGGCCGGGAGAGAAAACGGGGTGATATGAAAAAGACATACAGCACACAGCAAGCCGCCGTAAAGATCGGCGTAGGGTTCCGCACGCTGAACCGTTGGCTGGCCGACGGATTGATTCGCACTTCGATTGCAGTCCCAATGGGCGGCGGGCGCACGCTGTGGCGCTGGACGGATGCCGAAATAGCCAAAGGGCGCAAGGTGAAGGCCGCGCAGAAGCCGGGCCCGAATCCGAAACGGAAGAAGAGGCCGCCGCAATGACGTCTAGAGTAGCAATCTACGCGCGCGTGTCGACGACCAACCACGGCCAGGACGTGACGCTACAGACGCGGGAGCTCCAGCAATTCGCGGAAGCACGCGGCTGGCGAGTGGCAGGGACGTACATCGATGACGGAGTGAGCGGTGCGAAAGATTCCCGGCCGGATTTGAACCGGCTGATGGCCGACGCACACAAGAGGTGCTTCGATGTCGTAGCAGTCTGGCGGTTTGACCGTTTTGCGCGGTCAGTGTCTCACTTGCTTCGGGCCCTCGAAACTTTCAGCGCTCTTGGCATCGCATTCGTCAG
>Ga0073928_10006364_pt1 | contig 15933 bp, 10 predicted proteins | sample PaiPotPPA55metaG_FD_76969 | JGI IMG/M metagenome (GOLD analysis project Ga0073928, IMG submission 76969) | Iron sulfur acid spring bacterial and archeal communities from Banff, Canada, to study Microbial Dark Matter (Phase II) - Paint Pots PPA... ... | reverse complement strand
TCTCGGGCTGGCCGAGGATGGCGACGACTTCATCGGTAGTCTGGCCAATCGCAACGGTGGCGGGTGGGGCCGGCGGAGCCGCTTCCGCGGCAGGAGCCGCATCGGCCGCGGGGGCTGCGTCTGCCGCAGGGGCCGCGTCTGCTGCCGGTTGCTGATTTCCCTTGTCGTCCTTTGCGGAATCGTCTTGCTGGACTTTGAAGACTTCCGCGACAGTTTTCAATACATCGTCAGTTGAGGGGGTGGCACCTTTAGGGTAAACAAATTTGAGGGTGCATTGGTAACGAACGTCGTTATAAGCGTCGGTGAACAGGGTGAAAACGACGCCATCCGACTGGGTAGCGATGCCGGTCACCCAGAATTTTTCGCCGGTAACGAAATGCCGCGATTGCGTCTGCGCCTGTTGCGGAGGCGGATGACCGATGAAGCTGCCAAATTTCTGCACGTTATCATGGACACCGAAGGCGCCCTCGGAGAGCCTACCGGCTTTATAGGTGTTCTGGGGCAACACTTGGTTAGAAATGGCGTACATAATTATTTTGTCTTTCTGGAGAATCACAACGGAGCCGGCGGTGACGATGTCACTTTTGTCGTCAGTCGGTTTGGTGATTGCGTAGGTTGCTTCCAACTTCTGCTGAAGTCCCTGGCCCGCGCTGCGAGGACTCATTCCCAGCGATGAAAACACTATTGCTGCTGCGATGCTTACCTTGATGATTGCTTGACGCGAAAACATAGGCTTTCCTCACCTGAGAAGAAATTTATTTCGGGGCGCGGGGGCAGCCCATTTCATGGAACGCCGGTAACTATAAGTAAGCTCACCCAGCATGTCAACAAGTCCGCGACGCGAGGGTTAAAAGAACATTCAATTGCTTCGAGCCGCGTTCTTCATACTAAAAACGGGAGAGCCAGCTAATTCTGCGCCGGCCCTCCCGTTTCTGTCATTCGATAGTTCTCGCTAATGGGATTAGTTGGTGTTAATTGCTGACCCCATCGTTTTGGGCTACCTGGACGTCTTTATCCGCCTGATCAGCCTCTTGATCCAGTTTTTGCAAATCGGCTGCGGCGTTAGGATCAGGTGTAGCTTGACCGTCCGGATTGGGCTTTGATACAGCCGAACCGGCCGGAGCGGCAGGCATTCCCTTCTTTCCCTGGTTCTTAGCCAATTCGGCGAGGCCGTCATCGATCTGCTCGCGGAAATGATTATGCATTTCCTGCAAGTCGTCGACGGAGACGGCAACCTGTGAGCCTGAACCGCAATCGCCCTTCTGGCTGCCGCTGACCATCACCTTCACGTTGTTGTTAGCGTCAGCGGTGTCGTCGATACGAGTAAGCACATCGCCCTGAGTCAAAGAGCACTCGGTGCCATCGGGCAACTGTGGATTGAGCGCATCGGCCACAATGAAAGTGCGATTGTTAGGCTGCAGCGCGTCGGGCAGAACTTCGGGAGGTGTCGCTGAAGCCGACTGGGGAGCATCTGCTGCCGGCGCTGCGGCCGCGGCACTGCTGGACTGTGCGGCTGCAGCGTCCCTTTCGGCCGCGATCTCTGCCTTCACTTCGTCAGCGATGGCCTGCTTCACTTCCGGTGTTAGAACCACGGCACTCTGAGCACCGCCTCCACCGTCCGCCGGAGCGGCTGCTGCCGCTTCAGCATTAGCATTTGCATTCGCTACGGCCGCAGCTGAATAGGCTGCCTGAAGATTTGCTGCAATCAAATAATCAGTAATCCAAAATGCCGGCGCAGCGTAAACGGGGTACGGGTTGAAGTAATAGCCATAGTAACCGTACCAAGGCGCTCCACCCCATCCCCAGCCCCATCCGATCCCCGGGCCCCATCCGCCGTAGGCCCACCCGTAATACCCACCGCCCCAATAAGCGCCGGCGTAGTAGTGGTTATAATAGCCGCCGTGCCAATAACCCCGGCCATAAGCGCGTGCATAAGCATGCCCGCCTCTATAGTAGGTGCGGCTCGAGAAGCTACGTCCCCCTCGCGTAAAGTTGTGTTGTGTGTATCCCCGGCCCCGACCCGTGCTGACTACCTTGGAGCCGTTCGCACGCGTGCTTACGACACGCCGGCTGCCGTTCGCGCCGTGGTTGATGGTGGCGCCGCTCTTGGTATGAACCGTGCCGACCTTACCGCTGGAGGTGAAGTTCGCCTTGTTCCCGCTCTTGGTCGCGACGCTGGTGGTTTTGCCAGCGCTGTTCACTGTCTTTGTGTGGCCATTAGCAGTCGTAACGGTCTTGCTTGCGCCCTTCGCCCCGCCTGCCGCGCCTGCCTTACCGGCAGCTGCATTCGTCTTGGCGCCACCTGCTGCACCCGTCTTCGCACCGCCCGCTGCGGTGGTTTTAGCGCCGCCTGCTGCGGTCGTTTTAGCGCCGCCTGCGGTAGTCGTCTTAGCGCCACCTGCTGTGGTCGTCTTAGCGCCGCCCGCGGTAGTCGTCTTAGCACCACCTGCGGTGGTCGTCTTAGCGCCGCCCGCGGTAGTCGTCTTAGCACCACCTGCGGTGGTCGTCTTAGCGCCGCCTGCGGTGGTTGTCTTAGCGCCACCTGCTGTGGTCGTCTTGGCGCCACCTGAGGTAGTCGTCTTGGCACCGCCTCCTGTGGTTGTCTTAGCGCCTCCGCCCGTCGTATGAGCACCGCCTCCGGCAGTCGTATGGGATGGAGCTGAAGCGTGTGACGGAGCTGAAGCATGGGATGGAGCCGAGGCATGCGAGCCGCCTCCACCACCACCGCCGCCACCCTTATTCTTCTGGCCCCAAGCAAGACTTGGGAGCATGAGTAAAATGAGAAACACAATCCACTTCGCCGCGACCTTGCTGCTTGGCTGGACCGATTTCATAGTTTTCTCCTCTTTTCGAAACTTAATTGTGACGTCATTTACGAGAACGTTTAAATCATCAGGTCTTGGTAAGACCATCCAAGTGCCCCATATTTCATACCGTTGAGCTTTACGCTGTACCAAGAGTTTTCTCAAAATGGTTTCCGCAGGAACGGGTGCGAGTGCGCATATCGCCTGTGTTCAGTATGAGCAAGCAAAACCATTCAGCCCCAGATTGGGCTTACTACAGGCCTCTGCAAGAGCCAGGTTACAAGGGCAGTAATAAGTGAGGAAACTATAATCCGAGCTTCGCCAAAGTGTCAATTCCAAATGAAACTTCGCTAGTAGCCTTTGCAATACCGCCAATTTGCATAGTCGCCCCGTAGCGGTTCCGTCTCTTTGAACCCGGCCTCAGCGCAAAAGTTGCAGGCTCAGGAGCGGGTTAGCGGCTGGATCGAACATTGTGGTTAGATCGAACAGCGAAAGGCGAGTACCGAAAGGCGGGGTACGGAGGTCGCCAACCGGGTTTCCTCCAAGATTGGGCTAGGATTGGGCGACGGGCGCAGGCATTTGAGGTTCCACGCCGCGCCATCCGACTGGGCGCCCCTGAACCGCCTCTTTCAGTGCGCGAAACAGTACAACGTACATCATTTGCCGGTAATAAAAGCGCTGCAGGATTAGGGGCGCCAGCAGGGTCCAGTCCTCATTTCTTTCCAGAGCGAATGCGACAACGCAGGTTAAGAGGTCGATGACCATAAAGACGGCAAAGAAAATCAAGGAACGCTCGACGTCCTGTAGCGTCCACAATTGCGGCAGATGTGCGATGCGAAGTTGCGCCAATCCCCACAACGCTATCGAGAGTATAAAAAGCAGATCGATGACCGGCGAAACCAGCGGAAGAATAATCTGAAATAAGAATATGTTGGGAATGGCAATCCAGCCAAGCGTGCCGTAGCGCGGTTTGCCTACCGCGTCCCGATGCTTCCAAACGGCTTGCAAGGTGCCAAAGGTCCAGCGGAACCGTTGGCGAATCAGCGCTTCCACGGTATCGGGAACTTCGGTACGCCCGATGGCTTCTTCGTCGTACAGAATTTTCCAGCCGTTTCGCCGGATAGTAAGGGTGAGGTCGGTGTCCTCCGCCACCGTGTCGCCCGAGAATCCGCTGTTAGCGCGCAGCAAATTTGTGCGCCACGCTCCCGCCGCTCCCGGCACCACAGGAATGCAATTCAGCAGATCGAAGGCGCGCTTTTCAAGGTTTTGGCTGGTGATATATTCCAGAGCTTGCCAGCGCGTGAGCCATTTGTTGCGGTTCATCACCTTCACGTTTCCGGCCACCGCGCCAACCTTCGGATCGGCGAAATGCCGCACCAGGCGCGCGATCGCTTCCGGATCCACAATCGTGTCGGCGTCGATGGAAACAACGATTTCACCCACGGCTTCCGAGAGGGCATGGTTTAGAGCCGCGGGCTTGCCGCGATTTGGCTGCAGCAGCAAACGCACGCGCGGATCGCGTCCGAAATTAGCGCGCACCAGCTCCGCCGTGCGATCGGTAGAACCGTCGTCAATTACAAGGATCTCGAGTTTCGGATAAACAGAAGCGAGCGCCGAGCGCACGGTATCGACGATGACGGATTCCTCGTTGTACGCCGGAATCATCACGGTGACTTCCGGTTTATAGTCCGGATGGTCGAGTGGCGAAGGCCTGAGTTTTTCGGCCAGGGCCAGCAATCCAATGATGAGCGCGCGGCCGCTCACCAACAAAATACCGGTCATAAAAATGAAGGAAATGCCCAGCCGGAACCAGCGGAAAGCTTCGAAGGCCAATGCATCGGCGCGCGCGAGAAGCCATTCTTGATGACTTAGCGGCGGCATCACTTGCGCGCGGGTTTGGCCCAGCAGACTCCCGACCGAAACGAATTCGTAACCCTTCGCGCGAAGGCCGTCGATAATTTGCGGGAGAGCTGCAATGGTGTGGCTTCGGTCGCCGCCGCCATCGTGCATTAAAATAATGTTTCCCTTTCCCGTTTGAGTATCTGCCATAACGCGCTGAACAATCGTATCGACCGGCGGAGGCGCGCCGCCCTCCGCTTCACCCCAATCGTGCGGATCGATCTGCGCTCCCACGATGATGTAACCCATGGATTGCGGAACAGGAAGCATGGCGATTTCGCTGGCCGTTTCGGGCTGATGATCGATCCCGAAGGGCGGCCGAAAAAGAAGAGTTTTCACTCCCAGGTTACTTTCCAGGAGCAGCTCGGTAAGATTCAGCTCAAATTGAAGCGCCGATTTCGAAACGTTTTCAAAATCAGGATGCGTGAATGTGTGGTTTCCAACCTCATTTCCAAGGTCGAACTCACGCTTCACGATTCCCGGATATTGATTGGCGGCTTCACCGATAACAAAAAAGGCTGCCGGCGCTTTCTTCTGGTTCAGGATATCGACAATCTTCGAGGTCCACGCCGGGTCCGGACCATCGTCAAATGTGAGCGCAACTTTGTGCGCTGCGTATCCCATCTGATCGATGCGCCAGGAAAGCGGATAGGTTTTGAAGGTTTCGTCGGTAAAAAGATCGGTGGAGGAATCGTATTCGAATTCGCGCCGTCCACTCTGTGGAGTCGCGGTAATGCGCCAGATGTCGCCTTGGCCTTCCAGAATCAAGTCATAACCCGGCGGGACGTCCTGCACTTTGCTGCGAATGGCATCGTCGGGATGAGTTGCATCCCATATGAACCAAATCGAGGGGTCTTCCATGCCCAGGCGCCACAGGGCGGTCCCGCGGACTCCGACGCGTTCGGCGGCGCGCAATTCGTTATAAGCGGTCAGGGCATCCAGCATCCACACCTGATGCACGTTGTTTTTTTCATCTTCGTATGAGTAATGCGGATTCAGAGAATCGGAATCGAATTCAACCTCGGTTTCCGACTCCACCGCGGTGACGATAGCTTGCTGGAAGGTAATCGGCTGCGCTACCGGATGCGGCGCGGCCTTCGATTTTACCTGCCAGTCGTAACCATAGTTCGCAATGCCCATCACAATTTTCTCGGCCGGCACGAGCTTGGTGATGTTCTGTATGTTGGTGATGAACCAATCCTGGGAAGCTATGGGACCCGGATCGGACGTGGGATAATGCAAATCGTAATTCATCAGGATCATTGCGTCGGTTTGCGCTGCCAGATATTTGTAGTCGTAGCTCCAATCCGCTGCGGGGAGCGCGATCATCAATTTCAGATTGGCGGCGCGCAGCAAGGCACCCAAATCGTGAATGAAACGATTGAAGTCCTGCATGCTGGCTTGCGGCACTTGCTCGAAATCCACCACGATTCCCGGCTGATGTTGCTGCACGGCGAAATCGGTTAGTTCTTTGGCGAGGCGGTCGCGCGCTGCAGGGTGCGCCAACATGTCCGCCATGTCCTTTATGGCCCAATCTTTTCCGTTGTAGTTGTTGACCATGGACATGATCGGCAACTCGAGGCCGGTGGGCTGCATGGATTTCATCCAGGCGTCGAGTTTTGTATTGCGGTCAATTTCCAGGTGGCCATCGGGCCAGGCCGCGTGAAGCGCGTCAGGAATCAGCAAATCTATGTCTTTGTAATGCAGCTGCAGGGCGGCCAAACTGGAGGCGTCATCTTCCTCGTAAAACGCGGCGCGCAGTGGATCGTAATTCTGTGGAATTTTGCCCAGCGCGGCAATCTTGCGCTTACGTCCACGAGTGGGTTTCGGTTTTAGAAGCGGAAGACGCGCGCGCACCGCGTGCAGGCCGACATGGGTATCGGCCTTCAAAATGTCAGGTAGTTCCGGATTGCGGCCCACGTTGATCAGAAAGATAACCAGGACGATGGTAACGAATCCGCCGGTTATCTCCAGCACGCGGCGAGTGCGCCGCCATCGACGCCGCTCCTGGTCGTAGAAAATGGGCTTGCGTTCAGGCATCGGGGCAATCCAAGCTAGCCGTCCATTGAGATGGTGTCAATTACCCTACACACTAAGATGCGCGTAAATGCTGGCCTCGCTGTATTAGCTGGGTTGGCCCTGCGAGTGTTCTTCGTACTGAAGTTTCCTGTCACCGATTCGGGCGATGCCCCATTCTACATTGAATTGGCGTGGAATTGGCTGAAGCGTGGAGTGTATGGATTTCCGGTGAACGGTCAACTCACACCCGTGGACATGCGCGTTCCGGGCTATCCGGCATTCCTTGCCGCGGTGTTCGCCTTCGCTGGAAATTCCCCGCGGGCCGTAATGTTGGCACAAGCCGTACTCGACTTAGCCACGTGCTTTCTGATCGCGCTGATCGCGGCGCGTCTTGCACCTGAAATATCCCGCAGACGAGTCGCGCTGTCCGGCTTGTGGCTGGCGGCGCTTTGTCCATTCACCGCAAATTATGCCGCGGTGGCGCTTACTGAAACGTTGACGATATTTCTCACCACGCTGGCGATTTTGACCCTGCTCGAAACAGGCTTGGGCGAAAAAATCGGTGGCTTTCGCGATCGGAGACCTACGAGTTGGCTTTTGAACCCGTGGTTTATGGCGGGACTCGTAGTGGGATTTGGCACGTTGGTGCGTCCGGAGACTCCTCTGCTGCTTTTTGCGGCGGGTTTGGTGCTGGCGATCAAGTGGTGGCGTCCGGTGGACTGGCTGAAACTTTTGCGAGCAGGGCTGTTGCTCGGATTCGGAGTGATATTGCCGCTCGTCCCATGGGCCGCGCGCAACTGGCGTACGTTGCATGACGTGCAATTCCTGGCCCCGCGCTATAGCGAGTTGCCCGGTGAATACACGCCTTTGGGATTCAACGCTTGGACAAATACTTGGCTCTGGCATTTCCGCGATGTGTACCTGACGCAGTGGAAAGTTAATGTGGAGGAGATTTCGATCGATGACATCCCCGTGTCGGCTTTCGACTCACCGGCGGAACGCGAGGGGGTTTCGGATTTATTGGATCAACATAACGAAGAGCTGACCATGGGGCCGCAGCTCGATCAACAATTTCGAGAAATCGCGCGCGAAAGAACCCGTCGCTATCCGCTGCGTACGTATGTAAAGATCCCGTTTCTGCGCGCTCTCACATTGTGGTTTACGCCGCGCATTGAGCTGCTCCCGTATTCCGGGCGTTTGTGGCCCCTGCGGGTGGAATGGGAGGATGACCGTCCAGATTTTCTGGTTACGCTTGGTCTCGTGATTGTGAACTTTATTTATTTGGCGCTTGCGTTGATCGGAGCTTGGATGGCGCGGCATCGGCCCGGTGCGGCATTTTTGATCGCCTTCATTATTATTCGCACGGTCTTCTTCACCAAGTTCGTTGAAACGCCCGAACCGCGTTACGTGCTGGAATGTTTTCCGGCTGTGATTGCGCTAGCGGCACAGGTTTTTACGGCCCGCCCTAACGCGACACCCAATTCCGCCTAAGCTTCTTCAACCGGCTCGGGGTGAATGGTCAGGCGAAAAATCTGCGGAAATCTCTCTTTTACGCGGTCTTCCAGCGCGGCAGTAATGTCGTGAACCTCGGTGATGGGAAGGCTTCCGTCCATGGCGCAATGGCAAGAGACTAGGATTTTGTGGTCGGCGCTGCGCACGCGTACGTCGTGGCAATCAGTTAGCTCGTGATATTCCGATTGCAGTGAGTTCAGGAAGTCCTGAACCGCGCGCGAAAGCTCTTTCATTTCTTCTGCGCCGCCAATTTTCACCCCCAGCGGCTCGATATGAATGTTGACGCGCGCGCCTGGCTCCGCGACCTTTAGTATTTCGTTTTCGAGTTCGCTTGCGCGGCGGTGTGCTTCGCGAAGACTGGAACCCTCTTCCACTTCAAGATGCAATTCGATGAAGAGGTGGCCGTCATAATGGTTTGCAGATATTTCGTGGATAGCGAGCCCGCGGCGCTGCGCGATGGCGCGAATAGTTTCAAAGGGATGCTCATTTTGTCTGGCACGCGGCTCCACGTGGACCAGTACGTCCGCCGGAACAATCTGGCCGATGCGTTTTTCCACCCTTTCGCTAGCGGCGTGGGCTTGCTCCAGGCTGGCGGTGCGCGGAACGCTAATGGTGGCATCCACGAAATAGCGTTGACCTGCGCGGCGCACCCGGACGCGTTCCGTGCGCAAGACGCCTTCGGTTTTATCCACGGCGTAGATGATGCGCTCGCGCAATCCTTGCGGGGCCACATCGAGCAGGGCGTCGGCGGTGCGCTTGCCGAGGCGTGAGCCGATCCATATAATCACGCCAGAAACCCCCAGAGCCGCGATAGCGTCCAGCTTGGCTAACCACGGGATGCCAAACTTTTTTCCAAGTAACGCGCCGGTGATGCCCAGGATAACTACGAAAGTGCTCCAGACGTCCGTGGAGAAATGCAGCGCGTCAGCTTCCAGCGCTTCGCTGGGATATTTTTTTGCCACACGATTGAGCGCGCGCGAGCGAACAAAATCTATCCCCATGGCTGCCGCGAGAACAAAAATGGCGGTAAGGCTCGGGCGCATTTCGACGGCGTGGAACACAAGCCGTTGTATCGCTTCCCAGATGATGTAAAACGCGGTGAAGAGTAAAAGAGCGGTCTCGACGAACGCGGAGAAGCTTTCCACTTTGCCATGGCCGTAGAGGTGGTCGGAATCGGCCGGTTTGTCCGCGACGCGCACCGAAAGATAAGTAATCACCGCGGCTACAAAATCCAGGATCGAATGCAATGCCTCGGACAAAATTCCCAAGCTGCCGGTAAGCACAGCCAGAAAAATCTTCAGCGTGACAAGAACGATCGCGGAGCCAATGGAGGCGAGCGCCGCCAGCCGTTTTTCGCGCGAGGCTTGTTCGATGGAAGTTGGCGCGGATGGCATGGCCCGGATTATACGCTGAGGCGAATCGCCCTCCGAAAAATCAGGTGGGATCAGTTCTCGGACTGCCGAAAAGCCATTCGCTCATGTATCTTGATGGATGCACGTGGGGACTGAAAATGCACAGATGCGCGTTCATGCTTGCGAGTCTGGCATTCCTGAGCGGTGTCGGCTGCGATAGCCGATCTGCGGGAGTGAACCACGCAGCAGCGAACGAGCCGGCAGTGGCGCGAGCTACGCTGCAGCCCGCGGCGCCTCCGGCGGCTTCTACTGGCGGGTTCGATGGTGGCCGAGCTTACGAACACGTGCGCACATTGATCGAAATCGGACCGCGCCCGCCGGGATCAGATGGGATTCATCGCGCGCAGGCCTACATCATCGCGCAGCTCAAGAGCTTTGGCTGCCAGGTGGAGGAGCACAATTTCCACGGCTCGACTCCGCTCGGTGATATCGCCATGAAAAATATTATTGCCAAGATCCCCGGCAGCAGTCGCGGCATTGTGCTGTACACCACGCATTACGACACTCTGCGCATGGCGAACTTCGTCGGGGCCGACGACGGAGGTTCGGGCACTGGGACGATGCTGGAATTAGCGCGGGTGTTCTGCAGCCGTCAGAGTTCGCTGAACGTGTGGATTGTGTTCTTCGACGGTGAAGAAGCGCAGGAAAATTGGACCGATAAAAGCAGTGTGCAATGGAAGGACACGAATAGTACTTTTGGGAGCCGCGAGATGGCAGCGAGTATGGCGCTCTCGGGAGACCTCAAGCGCGTTGATGCAATGATATTGGCGGACATGATCGGATCGTTAGATTTGAAGATAAAGCGTGACACAGGTTCGACTCCCTGGCTGGTGGATCTGGTCTGGGCGACCGCGGCGCGGCTCGGATATCAAAAGATTTTTTTGGATGAGCCTTATAGTGTGGGTGGAGACGATCATTTCTCGTTTATCCGGCGCGCTATTCCGGGATGCGATATCATCGATTTTGATATCGCGACGACCTATTGGCATACGCCCGAAGACACGTTGGACAAAGTGGATCCACGCAGTCTTGCCGTTGTGGGCCATGTATTCGTGGAGACATTGCCCGCGCTGGAGAAGAAATTTCGCTGACAGGGACTAGCAAGGAGAACAGTCCATGTGCAGGAACATCAAAACGCTCTTTAATTGCGAGCCGCCGATAACTCCGGAAGAGATTCGGGACGCTTCGTTGCAATTCGTGAGAAAAATCAGCGGGTTCAACAAGCCGTCGAAGGTGAACGAGGCTGCGTTTCTTGGCGCGGTAGAGGAGATCGCGAGAGTGTCATACCGTCTACTGCAGTCACTCGAAACCAACGCCCCTCCGAAAAATCGCGAAGAAGAGGCTGCCAGAGCGAGGGCTCGCGCTGCCGAAAGATTTGGCGCTCAAGGCTGAACAGGAACCTGGCGGGCCGCTGATGCGTCCCGTCGATCGTGTCAGGTTCTGGCGGGCGGCAGGCGCGTCTCCGGAGGCGAACCAGTACGGAGTGGCGACTTCGGGAGTGAAAAATGGGCGCCTGCGGCGGAAATTAGATCCAAATAGCGTGGCCGCAGTCTCACTGCTTGTCGCCGACGAACGGCGCGTCGGCCAGACGTTTTCCCGTAGCAGTGGATGGACTCCAGGATTTCGCGGATAACGCGTTGTACATTCGTGGGAGTGAAAGTGCGCAATGATTTCGCGCCGCAAGTGCCCTCGCTTTTAAGCTCGGGTTATTCCGTGGCGAGCTGGCAGAATTTCACGGACGTTCCGCAACGGCCCACTATAAATCCGCAGGCAGAGCACCCCGATCTGCTTTTCGGCGAAAGTGATCCCGCATTCGGATCGGCCGCTCTTGTGGCGGGCGACACGCTCTACGCGTATGGTTGTAACACCTCTAACTTCGCGGTGGCCTGCAAGCTTGGGCGAGTAGCTCTGGAAAATGTAACGCAGCTGAGCGCTTGGACGTTTTACGCCGGGAATGAAAATTGGTCCAGCAGGTTGGGTGATGCGCTTCCGGTGTTTACGGGCAATCCCATTTTAAATGTGTCGTGGAATGATTTTTTGCAGCAGTACCTGGCAGTCTACAACTCGCCGCTTTCGGAAAATGTGATGATGCGCACAGCGCCAAATCCGGAAGGCCCGTGGTCTCGCGAAGTGATGGCCTTCACTGCTGTAAAGTCAGCGCCGGGGCAAACCCCCGTGGACGACGCGCAGGCACACCCGGAATACAACGTCAACGGCGGACAAACGATGTTCGTAACCTACTCGCATGCCAGCGCAGAGTTTACAAGCGAGATTCGGCTGGTGTCGGTGCAGCTTTCCAAGGCGAAGTCCCAGTGACGATCTCGTCCATTCGTTGCCTCTAGCCAGTTTTTCGCCAATTGAATCCCCCTACTTGGCGTACCCCAACAGCGACCCCGCGACGAATTTCCGGTGCTCCAGACCGTGCCGGCTTCGAGGTGTACTGGAAGGAAAAATCGGTGCTTGGTCCTATTGCCCCTGAAGCCTGCTGAGCGGAAGATAAAGTGATATAGCCGAGTCCCGGCAAGGGTGCTGGGGGGACGGGGCGGGTCTACATACGTGCTGGCCGAAAGCCGTAATCGCAACTAATCCAAAGGTGGACCGAGGGTGAAGCGGTAAACTCCTTCGACTGTGTGAAAACGAATGGCTGATGCTGGACAAATCGCGCAAGCGACCGCGCTGGAAATTTTGGTCACGGTCCAAGGGTCGAAGACCGTGGAGGGCAGCGACCAACGAGAGCTATTCACGGAAACGACGAAGACGATACTGGTCTCCGAGCATGGCGCGGCGCTGAAATTGAACGCCAGAATTTCGCCGGGCCAATGCGTGTTTCTTCGAAACGATCAGTCCGGCCGCGAAATTCTGTGCAAAGTGTTGGAGTCGCGCCACGCCGGCGAAGCCGGCTACACGGACCTGGAATTCACCGTATCCGAGCCGAAATTTTGGGAAGTTCCCGCTGAACAGACCCCAATTCCTACGCACAAGCTTGAGGTGCCGAAAGGAATCGAAGTGGCGGTCGTGAGTCCGGCAGCGATACCGATTATGGAATCGGGCGAGCCAGCGCCCACCAGCGAAGAAATCCCTGCGATATTTCCGCAAACTGCGAACGCGGCGGATTCTTCGGTCTCACTGGAATCCACAGAGGCACCACCAAAGCTGCCAAATCGCGAGGATGGGACCGATGCGAAAGACGCGGTCCCCGATTGGGACGAAGAGAAAGATGCGCAGCTAATGGCCGTGTTGGCTGCAATGGACGGTAAATCGAAACCTCAGCGAACCGCGCCAAAAGAGACAAAAGACTCCGTGCAACAGGCCGCGGCTGCTAACGGCCAGCAGGAAAGCAAGGCAGGTTCGAACGCCGCAACAGCGGCCTCGTCTTCGGCGTCCGCGATTGGCAACATGCGCGAATGGGGGGCGAGGCAGAATCCGATTTACGTCCGGATCGCTGCAGCGATCCTTCTAGCGGCGGCACTCGGTGTTGCCTGGCATGCGAAGAGTGGTTCTTCGACTCACAAGAGCAATCCGCCACCGGCAGTGCCTGCACAACCAGCACCGCAATCACAACCCGTCGCGGCTCCGCCATCGCAAACGCTCGCTGCGGCGGCCGCCGCAGCGGTCAACAACGTGCCACCGGCGCAGGCTCAAGCGGGACAGAAGATTCCGTCGTCGACCGAAACGCCAAAGCCCGATGATTCAGCGGCACAAAGTTCGGCACCGACAGCTATTGATCCTGATCTAGCGCCCACAGCAGAGGAACACGCGGTACACCGAAAGGCAGAAGGGCCCAGTGAGGCGAAAACCATTCCTGCAAGAATTGTGTCGCAGACTCAGCCGTCCCTTCCTCCATGGGCGACGGGCCTTGACGTCGACCCGGTGGTGCAACTCGAGGTGTGGATCGACGAAAAGGGTAACGTGGCGGAAACCAAACCCGTATCCGGCCCGCGGCTGCTGCAGGCTTCGGCGCAAAGAGCCGTGGGTCTTTGGATTTTTGAACCGGCCCTTTCGGACGGAAAACCGATCGCTACACACATGGTCCTTACCGTCGAGTTTCAGAAAATCCCCGAGGGAACCAACTAACCCGCTTTTTTCAGAAGGCTCCCAAGCGTTCAATACAAAATTTGGATTTTGCATCCCGTGATGGCGTAGAAATGTAGTTATACGGAACGGAGGAGACCTCGATCCGGAAGATACTCGATAAGCGGACGTTCAATGAAGCTGCCTCGAGTTCCTGGAGATTTTCGGGTTTAGCGTGCTTGCCGTTTCACGCGGTTAGTTTTTTATTATTCTGCGCGTTATTGCCATCCGTCGCCGCGCAATCCTGTGGCTTGCGGGGTGTCGCAGTTCAAGTGCTGGGCTCGGGAGGCCCGGAGCTGCAAGACAAGCGCGCTTCAACTAGCTACCTGGTGTGGGAGGACGGACAAGCAAAAGCGCTAATCGATGCGGGCGGAGGAAGCGCACTGCGATTCGGCGAGAGCGGCGCGCAAATGGCTCAACTCGATGTGCTCTTATTCAGTCATTTCCACGTCGATCATAGCGGCGACTTTTCTGCCCTGATCAAATCCTCTTGGTTTGAAGATCGTAAAGCTCCGCTGCCGATTTACGGTCCGGTCGGAAATGATTTCATGCCTTCCACTACCGAATTTGTTTCAGATTTATTCGGAGACAAACACGGTGCTTATCGGTACCTCAGTGAGCTGCTGGAGCCAGGAGAAGACGGAAGCTACAAAATGCAGCCACACAACGTTGCGCCGAGTTCGACTCCGGAGCCTGTATTCCACACTGGCGGCCTGGGCGCGTTTGCGGTGAGCGTGATTCATGGAGGTGTTCCGGCCTTAGCATGGCGGATCGAAGCGCGAGGCAAAGTGATCGTTTTTAGCGGAGACACTAACGGCGAAGGCGAAGGTTTGGTGCAATTGGCGACGAACGCTGATTTGTTCATTGCGCACAATGCAGTGCCGGAAGGCGTTACAGGAATCGAGAGGCGATTGCACATGCCTCCTTCGGTGATCGGACAAATTGCCGCCGACGCCCGCGTGAAAAAATTGGTTCTTTCTCATCGCATGTTGCGTACGCTGGGGAAAGAGAGCCAGACTGAATCTGAGATCAGGAAACGATATTCAGGCCCCCTCCAATTTGCTAACGATCTAGACTGCTTCCCTATCAAATAGTGTGGGAGTGGTGTGAATCGGATTAAACAGTAAGCGAGGCTAAGATGAGAGAAACAAAGTGGAATGAATTGCAAGAATCCGAGAGCAATGGCAGAGAGATCGAGCGTTTCCGCGCGAAAAGTGGAGCTGTCGGTGCGGTGGCATTCGGCGCGTTGGCCTTGGGTGCGGTGGCGATGGGTGCTGTCGCGATTGGTCGACTCGTTATCCGGCGATTCAGAGTCGGCAACGCCCGGATTCGCAGCCTGGAGATTGATGAGTTGAAGGTGAAGCGGCTGCATGTGGGTGAACTTGTGATTACAGAAACGCTCATCACGCCCGGTGATGGCAGATCCGTCGAATAAAACCGCGGCGGCTCGAAATGGGGCGCTCGGAGTGATGAGGATTGGGCTAAGTCGGCGTTGAAGTCAAAATCTAAGAAGAAGTTTGTTTCGGCCTGACTGCTATCAGCTGCCAAGCAAATAGCGCACTCACCACAGACATGGCCGCGCAGATCAACATTACGAGGCGGAATCCGAACACAAACGATTGGTCGATGGCGCTGGTTATTCTAGCCGCGGTAGATGGATCGATCCCAACAGGAACGCGAAGTGCTGCGAGTTTAGTTTCGTTCGACTGCAGGTTTTGAACAGCGTCGGGAGCTAACTGCAGGTCTGCCACACTACGGTTGAAATGAGAGCTGAACGCGCTCACCATCACGATCCCCAGAATGGCAACCGAAAGTAACCCTGCCACCCGCGCAACTGCGTTATTGATGCCGGAGGCAGTCCCCGCGCGATTCTGTTCCACAGCACTCATCACGACGGTAGTCAAAGGCGCCACACTTACCGCCATTCCCAGCCCGAGCACGATAAACGCCGGGAAAAATGTGCGCCAGTAGTTTCCGCCTGTGGAGGGGACGGCGCAGAGAAGAAACCCAGCGGCTGCGATAACGGGACCAACCATGAGCGGCAGTTTGGCCCCATAGCGCGCGACCAGTCCGCCGGACCAGCGCGAGAGTAAGAACATGAGCAGAATAAACGGGAGGGCTGCGGCACCCGCGGCAGTTGCCGAGTAGTGCTGTACTTGGATTAGATTCAGGGGATACAGGAAAAAGAAAATTCCAAGAGCCGCATAAAGAAACAG
>Ga0073928_10006362_pt1 | contig 15936 bp, 19 predicted proteins | sample PaiPotPPA55metaG_FD_76969 | JGI IMG/M metagenome (GOLD analysis project Ga0073928, IMG submission 76969) | Iron sulfur acid spring bacterial and archeal communities from Banff, Canada, to study Microbial Dark Matter (Phase II) - Paint Pots PPA... ... | reverse complement strand
CATCTACACCAAAGCCGAGGAGTGGGGCTACTGGCCGGAGGGCCGGCGGAACCCTATGTCGCGTGTCAAGATCGGCCAGAAGTGGAGCGTAAGGCCGGAACGGATTCTAACGGAAGAGGAAACCATGAGGGTGCTGGCACGGTTGACCGATCCCAACCTGCTGGTGCTGGAAACCGCCATCGCCACCGGCGCCCGCATCTCGGAAATCCTGGGGCTGAAGTGGTGCCACGTAGATCTTCAGACCGGCGTTATCCGCATCACACAGCGCAACTGGCGCGGCGACATCGACGATCCAAAATCGAAGACCAGCAAGCGCCCGCTCACCTTGGGTTACCTAATCGACCGGTACCGCACGAAAGCCGCGGCGGATGGCACGCAGCCGGAGAAGTGGGTCTTCACCCGGAAGGATGGCAGCGGCCTGACGCTGTGGGATTCCGGCGTGCGGCAAACTCTGAAGCGGGCGGCGGCGAAAGAGGGGTGCGACTTTCCCGGCCTTGGCCCCCATTCCTTCCGGCGCGCCAACATCACCTGGCGGCAGGAGGTGGGCGGCTCCAGCATCGAGGCGTCGAAGATCGCCGGCCACAGCACGGTCCGGATGACCGAGGAGTACACGCAGATCCAGCTCAGCCGCCAGGAGGAGCTTACGCGCCGGATTCAGGAGCGCCTAGCCAACGCGGGTCAGAAACAGCCGGCAGCGGTGCAGTGAGGCACAACTGCCCGTTGCCGACGTTGGGTGGCGCCTCGGGCGGGTGTGATAGGCTCGATGAATGCGCCCCATGGCAACGTACCAGGAGATCCAGAAGTGGGTGCGTGAGCACCACGGGTTCCAGCCGGAGACCTGCTGGATCGCGCACTGCAAGGAGATCTACGGGCTGCCGGTTGGCGAGGCGCCCAACCGCCGCGGCCAGCAGCGCGTGAAGCCTTGCCCACCGGAAAAGAGGCTGGCCATCAAGAAAGCGTTCGAGCATTTCGGGATGCTGGCCTGACGCGGCGCAGAGTGCGTCTGCGGGCGGGATAGCGCTGGGTGGCGGGTTGACATATCTGCGGGTTATCGGAAGCCGGAAGGGACATCGCTTCATTGGGGAGTTTCACGATAAGCTTGCTTTAAGCACGAAAGAAAGATTGCGTTCCGTAAATCCATCACCCTGCCGCGCGGAGATCCCTGATCCAGCCGCGCTATCAGCTCACGTGCCAGCCTCGGCTCGCCCAGCGTAACTGGCACGGCGACATCGATGATCCAAAATCGAAGACCAGCAAGCGCCCGCTCACATTGGGATACCTGGTTGACCGCTACCGCATCAAAGCCGCGGTGGAAGGCATGCAGCCGGAGAAGTGGGTCTTCACCAGAATGGATGGCAGCGGTCTCCCGCTGTGGGATTCCGGCGTGCGGCAAGCCCTGAAAGGGGCGGCGGCGGCCGAGGGCTGCGATTTCCCCGGTCTTGGTCCGCATTCATTCCGGCGGGCGAACATCACGTGGCGGCAGGAGGAGGGCGTTTCAAGCATCGAGGCGTCGAAAATCGCCGGCCACAGCACGGTACGAATGACAGAGGAATACACGAAGATTCAACTCAGCCGGCAGGAAGAACTCACACGCCGGATTCAGGAGCGGCTGGTAAGCGTCGCCGAAAAGCGGTCAGCAGCAGTGCAATAAACAAATCAAAACCACGGCCCCCGCACTTCCTGCATTCTGAAGCAGTGTCCGGCGCTCGACCAACAGAGCCCGAACTCTATCCCACTAGCCAGAGCGCAGTAATTCTCCTGGTTAATGGCCCGCATTCACCATCGCGATGAGCAGGCGTGGCACTTAATTCGTTCTTGCATTCTTCGAGCGAACGCGAGAAAATAACAGACGGACTCAATCGGTGCCTGCGCAAGCCGGAGGTTACGGCCTGTTTTGAACCTCAGGCATTCAAGCGGGCCTGAAAGCGTGGCCCTGGGCCGACTTCGAAGCGAGCGTTCGTCGGAGGGCTCAAGCCATTATTTCGAGCGACGAAAAAGAGGGCGCAAACAACCGTGGAGTTCCAGCGATAGCAAATCCCAACTCTGGTTAGCCCGTGATCGCACTACTCCATACGTCTAGTACTTTTTGACTACTTGACGTAACCGAGAATCAAATGATACCATCGTCTCAGGGATCGAAGGCGGCTATTGCGCTAGCGAAGAAGGCTCTGGAGTGCCATCGCCGATTCTGGTTCGGTAATCTAAAGGTTGAAAGCGAGTTCTACGATCTCGGTATCCTGACAAAAGAGGAGCGATATATGGCTGTGGATATCGCGCTCATGGAAATCGCCGCCGGGGACAGATTGGGCCCCGAACCGCCGGACAATGTCTCTTACCCCTCATCTCCATTCCCCAATCAGCCGCTGTATGCTTTTTGCTGGAATTCTCGGGAGCACGGCAAGTTGATGTATTTCAAGTTCGGGGTTGCCGTCGGCCCCGGCAAGCCCCAACTTGTGGTTTATTCGTTTCATGAATCCAACCCATAACGGTACTGCAATGAACAAACGGAAGCGAAATGGCGCACTCAACCGCATGACATGCTTTCAATGCGGGAAGGACACGTTGCTCATCGGACGCATTTCCGTGAAGGGCGAGCGTTGTGGAGAGACTTTTCTGGTTCGCACAAATGGATATAAATGCACTAGCTGCGGTTTTCAAACGATTGACAGCCGACAGAGTGAACAATTCACGAGGCTAGTCTCCGATGCCTACCGGGCGGCTCACGGATTCGTTACCGGGGCGGAAATCAAGGCGCGCCGCAAGCGACTCGGCATGAGCCAACAGCAATTCGCGGACTATCTCGGCATTGGGAGTGCCAGCGTAAAGCGTTGGGAAGTCGGGCAAATCCAGGAGAAGGCCATGGACGAGCTCATCCGGCTAAAGACCGATCCGGAAGCTGCCAGGCAGAATCTCCGAGCGCTTGAGGAGCATATGCCGGAGCCAATCGTCGTCTATGAAGAGGACGACCTCATCATGACGATGACAGCGGGCGCAATCCAGTACTGCGAATCGCTACCGATGCACGTCGAGGCGCTCTCAGTTCCTGACGACGACCGAGAGGGCGCCGCCTGCATAGCGGCGTAAGGAAACCGGCACCACCGTGCAACTTTCTCAGACCAACGAACAGATCCAGGCGCTTAGTGCCTTACAGGCGAACTGCGAGATTCATTCGGTGACGCTGGTTTCGTGCAGCGCTAATAAGGCCAAAGCGGCAGGCGGAAAGTTCAAGGAGCCGTACTCGGTTAGGCCGGTCCTAAGCAATGTCACACCTTCCTGCCAGGACGGGTTTCTCATTGTCGAGGTCTCGTTTGAGTACTCAGCCTGGGATGCGTCTGAACCATCGGAGCGGCTTTTTCTGGTGAACTGCACATTCGAGGTCGCTTATGAGCTCCACGATGATTATTGCCCGACAAACGAACAAATCGTGTCCTTTGGACGTGGCACAGCTGTGTTTAACTGCTGGCCATACGCGAGAGAATTTTTGCAAGCCATAACCTCTCGGCTCGGTCATCAAACGCCCGCACTTCCCCTGCTTCGCATTGTTCCGAAGAAATCTACGCCAAAGACCCAAGTCATCGAAGCGAGTGTGTCCAAGGCAGAACTCCCCGAAGGGGACGCGGAGCTATGACAGGCTTCTCTTTTCACAACATCCACGCGGTTGCATCAGTCTGGCTTGAAACCGGTCTCGCGCATGACCCGCCGCTCGCCATGTAGTACTGGAGTCCGCGTGGAGTCCAAACCGCCGGAAGCGGCGCCCGTGGAGTCCAATGGAGTCCAAATCGCCCACCGCTAAGTCCTTTGTTTTGCACCAAAATGTCCGTAAGTGATTGATATTTCTTAAATGGCATGGAAGAGGTCGTGAGTTCGAATCTCACCAGGTCCACCAAATATTTCAAAGACTTACCGGTAGCCACACGTGCGCGGAACCCCCTTGAGTTCCTGCGTGGAAAACCAGGTCCAATAAGCCGAGAGGCCAAAATTTAGCCATTAGAAACCCAGCGTTCGAGCGCCACCCGTGGGCGTTCTGAGAAGGCAGAGCTGTTCCCCCAAGATAAACGCCGCCGAAAGATACGCGATTGCGCGCGATGGCGTGCGCGCGTTCGATCATTTCGAGCGGTGACGGTCCGCCGGATCCTACACCAGCCGCGTGGCAAGCTGCTGCCCGCAGTAATCGTCAAGGTACTTCGTCCCACCCACTGCCGGTCCTAATCTTAGCAGTGGCGCACGCACCCTCGACTGGATGCCGGCTATGAGGCCGTGACCCCCAAACCGGGTTAATTACCCGATGCCGCCTGCATTACACATGGCTGCCGCCATCAGTGCTATCCTAGCGAGATCAACTGCTTTCGCGAGATACTAGAAGATTGGATCAGGCGCCGGCCCCCGGCCGCGCCTAAACGCCCCACGGAGGGGCTCACCAGGCAGTGACATTACGGGAGGTGGCCGTGGAGCCAGAATTGATCGAAGGGGCGCGCAACGCCGTCAGCGTCTGCCTGCGCATCCAGCCCCAGGAAAAGGTGACGCTGATTACGGACCAGGCCAGCATCGAAATCGCCGCCGCGCTGGCCGCCGAGTTCGATCACGCCGGCGCGGCCTACACAAGCTGGACATTGGAAGATTGCGCGCCGCGGCCCCTGGCCGAGATGCCGCGCGTGGTGCTGGACGATCTCGAGACCAGCCAGGTGAGCATCTTCGCCGCGCAAGCCCAGACCAACGAGCTCTCGTCCCGCATGCAAATGACGGAAGTAGTGACCCGCCGCAAGATCCGCCACGCCCACATGGTCAATATCACCAAGCAGATCATGCAGGACGGCATGCGCGCCGACTATAACGAAGTGGATCGCATCAGCCTGCGGGTGATGGAGATCACCCAGGCCGCCGCTTTCGTGCGCGCCAAGACTCCCGCCGGCACCGACATCACCGCCGAAATGAATCCGGACTACAAATGGCTCAAGACCAGCGGCATCATCAGCGAGCACACCTGGGGCAACCTGCCTGGCGGCGAAGTCTGGACTACTCCCGGCGAAGTGAATGGAACGTTCGTGGTAGATGGCGTGGTGGGCGATTATCTGTGCGCCAAATACGGCGATCTGCATGGCGCGCCGCTCACCATCCAAATCAAAGGCAACCGGCTCACCGAAGTGCACTCGGACAACCATGAACTGGAGGACGAATTCTGGCGCTATACGCACACCGGCGAAAATAGCGACCGCGTGGGCGAGTTCGCCATCGGCACCAACATCGGCCTGCGGGATGTGATCGGCAACATCCTGCAGGACGAGAAAATCCCCGGCGTACACATCGCGTTCGGCGATCCCTACGGCGGCTACACGGGCGCGCAATGGCGCTGCGCGACGCACATCGACGTGGTCGGGCGCAAATTCGATATCTGGGCCGACGATCGCATGATCATGCGCCGCGGCGAGTTCGTGCTAAACGCGTGATCCCCGCACTGCGCGAGCGTTTTAACGCGGCCTTCACGCCGGAGAAGTACGCCGCCTTCCTGGCGCGCCTGGAAGCGGACTGCGGCATGCCGGTGCCCTTCCGCAACTGCGAGACGCCCTGCTTTTTCCCGCGGCCGCTGGTCCATCGCATGGCGCAGGATGGCGCCGAGCTGATCCGGCAGTTGGTTACGCCCGAGTATTTCGCCATCGCAGAGCAGGCGGTGCCGCCCGCGTACGACGTACCGAACGAGCCCGATCATCCGCTGTTTCTGCAGGTAGATTTCGGCCTGGTGCGCGAGCCTTCCGGCGAACTGGCGCCGCGCCTGGTCGAGATCCAGGCGTTCCCTTCGCTCTACGCTTATCAGCCTGCTGTGTCGCAAGCATACGTCGATGCCTACGGCCTGGATGCCGGCTTGCGCTATACGCTCGGCGGCCTCGATCCGGCGGGTTATCGCCAGCTTCTGGACCGCGCGATTCTGGGTGGACATGCCTCCGAAAACGTGGTGCTGATGGATATCGACCCGGCGAACCAGAAGACTTTGCCGGATTTCATCCTCACCGAAAAGATGCTGGGCGTGCGCGCGGTCTGCGCCACCGAGATTCACCAGGATGGCCGGCGTCTGTACTACGAGCGCGATGGCCGCCGCATTCCTATCCAGCGCATCTACAATCGCATGATCGTCGACGAGCTGGAGCGGCGCAAAGTGGCGCCCGCGTTCGACCTGCGCGACGAACTCGAAGTCGAGTGGGCCGGGCACCCCAACGATTATTTCCGTATCAGCAAATTCTCCATTCCCTACTTGCGGCATCCCAGCGTGCCGCAGACCTGGTTCCTCGACAGCCTGCATCACATCCCGCGCGACACCGAGAATTATGTGCTTAAGCCTCTGTTTTCGTTCGCGGGAATCGGAGTGAAGATCGGCCCCACGCGCGAGGAGGTGCTGGCCATCCCGCCCGCCGAGCGCCGCCAGTATATCCTGCAGGAGCGCGTGAATTTCGAGCGAACCATCGAGACACCGTTCGGCAAGACCAGCGCCGAGATCCGCGTCATGTATATCTGGCTGGAAGAATTGCGGCCGGTCTCGCTGCTGGTGCGCATGGGCCGCGGCGCCATGATGGGCGTGGATCACAACAAGAACCTGGAGTGGGTGGGCGCTTCGGCGGGGCTTTACCAGTGATCGACAGATGACGCTGCGCTGGCGGATCTCTGCCGGCGCTACCCGCGTGCTTGAGCTCCCGGTATCGACCTGGTGGATTTCGCCGGCCTGATGCTGGATCTCTCCGCGCTCCTGGGACGGAAGGTCGACCTGGTGTCTAAGAACGGGCTGAAACCGCTCATCTGGACTTCCATCTTGCAAGAGGCGCGGCTGCTCTATGCGGCGTGACGATCTCTATTGTGCCTACATCGCCAGCGTTGCGTAGGAAGCCGTTGACGCGGGTTCTCCGACTCCCGGATATCAGGAGAGGCTGATCCGGGGCGTGAAGAATGCCTTCATCTCCATTGTCAACATGCCGCCCCAGCGCGGCCGGTTTCATGCGCTCAACATTGCATTCGCGTCGGCAACTCGGACGAAGCCAAAGCCCTTCGGAGGTTGATCGATGGCTAGCACCTGGCGAGCCGCGGGGCGACGGCGACGACGATCAAAACGTCGAGCGTCATCCCACGATGCACCAGTTGCTGTTTAACTATCTGCCGGTCGATTGGGAGGACGGCCTGGCCATCGTGCAACTGGGGAATGTCCGATTCTCAGCCATGCGGGAGGATGGCATAGCGCATGACAACATCGCCGCCGCGAGAGAGATAAGCGTCGTGCTTCGCATGTCACCAGTATCTCATGTCCCCGGGGGAACCCAGAACAATATTGTAAAGGTTTGTAAAAGACCGCACCCGTTGCGAAAATCCGAGGCCAAGTGTGGTAGCGCTGGGGCCGAGGTCCGCCGCACGCCGGGCGTGAGGTAGCCGGTCCCGGCAATGTGCCGCGGGCACCTCAACCCGCTCTTACGTCGTGCCCCCTATGAGAGCCTGCCGCCATCGGAACAGGAAAAAGTGGCGACCGCAGAGAGAACACCGGTAGGGTTGAAGGACCCATTGGAAGGCAGTCTCGATGGAATTTCGGGCACCTACGCTTCGAAAATCGATGGATTTGCAATGCGGACACCGTGGGGAAAAGATCCCTATAGGGGCGCGGATCATGACCCTACCTCAGCTCGCCGCATTGGTTGCGGCAAGCCCGGCGTGATTTGGCGCGGCAGTTGTTGCGGCCTTCTTAGGCCGGGCGCTGTCATCTTTAAACCCGCTCTTTCGTGTGCGGACATCGGCGATCGTGTCGCTTTAGTAATACTTTGTTCATGCAAGCACCTAATTCTCCACGTCCTCCACAATCCCGCAAATCATGGCCTCGGTCGTCAACATGAGAGAAGCGATGGAAGCTGCATTCTGAAGAGCCGTGCGAGTCACCTTGGTGGGATCAATTACGCCGGCGTTGACCAAGTCTTCGTATTGTTCGGTGGAAGCATTGAAGCCGAAGTTGGGATTCTGGTGGTTCCTGATCTTCTCGACCACGACGGCGCCTTCGGTTCCGCAGTTCAGCACAATCTGCCGCACGGGCTCCTCGCACGCGCGGCGCACGATGGTGACCCCGAACTGCTCGTCGCCCTCGAGCTTGAGAGCCTGCAGGGCGGCGGAAGCTCGCAGCAATGCCACGCCTCCGCCCGGTACGATGCCTTCCTCGACCGCCGCACGAGTGGCATGTAGAGCGTCTTCTACGCGGGCCTTCTTCTCCTTCATCTCAGTTTCAGTTGCGGCGCCGACTTTTATGATCGCCACGCCACCGGCCAGCTTCGCCAGCCGCTCCTGTAGTTTCTCGCGGTCGTAGTCCGACGTGGTCTCTTCGACCTGGGTACGGAGCTGCTTGATGCGGCCCTCGATATCCTTCTGCGATCCGCCGCCGTCGATGATGGTGGTGGTGTCCTTGTCCACCGTGACGCGCTTGGCGCGGCCCAGATCCTCCAGCTTGACGCCGTCCAGTCTAATGCCGGTTTCTTCCATGATGGCCTTGCCGCCGGTCAAGATCGCAATATCTTCCAGCATGGCCTTGCGGCGATCGCCGAAGCCTGGAGCCTTCACGGCGCAGGCGCTGAGCGTGCCGCGCAGCTTGTTCACCACGAGGGTGGCTAAGGCTTCGCCGTCGACCTCTTCCGCGATCAACATCAGCGGCTTGCCGACGCGCACGACTTGTTCGAGGATGGGCAGCAAATCTTTCATGTTGCCGATCTTCTTTTCGTGAATGAGAATGTAAGGATCCTCGAAGACGCACTCCATCCGTTCGGCATCCGTCACAAAGTAGGGCGATGAATAGCCGCGATCGAATTGCATTCCATCCACGGTCTGCAATTCGGTGGTCATAGTCTTGGCTTCCTCGACCGTGATCACACCATCCTTGCCGACCTTCTTCATGGCTTCGGCAATGATGCTCCCGATGGTCGAATCGGTGTTGGCGGAAATAGTGCCAACCTGCGCGATCATGTCGCCGGAGACCGGTTTGGAAAGTTTCTTGACCTCTTCGATGGCCACTTCCACGGCTTTATCGATGCCGCGTTTGATAGCCATGGGATTCGCGCCGGCGGTGACCGCTTTCACGCCCTCGCGGTAAATTGCCTGCGCCAGAATCGTAGCCGTGGTAGTGCCGTCACCGGCCACGTCGGAGGTTTTCGATGCCACTTCGCGCACCATCCGGGCGCCCATGTTTTCGAGCGGGTCGTACAGGTCGATCTCTTTCGCCACCGTCACACCATCTTTGGTGATGTTAGGTCCGCCGAATTTCTTTTCGAGCACTACATTGCGCCCCTTGGGGCCGAGGGTCACTTTCACCGCGTCGGCGAGCTGGTTAACGCCTCTGAGGATCGCTTGACGGGATTGATCGCTATAAACAATCTGTTTTGCCATAATGTGGTCTCCTTGTCTGCCTATTTGATTAGCCGGCTTTCCGGAGCGCCTGGGAGTCCGTGTCCAGAACTCCGAGGACATCGTCTTCACGCATGATGATGTACTCAGTACCATCCAGCGTGATCTCGTTGCCGGAATACTTGCCGAACAGGATGCGGTCGCCGGCTTTGAGGTCGAGATCAACCATTTTGCCGTCGTCGAGCCGCTTGCCCTTTCCGATGGCCATCACTTCACCCTCCTGCGGCTTTTCCTTGGCCGAATCCGGGATGATGATGCCTCTGTGCGTGGTTTCCCGTTCTTCGATCCGCTTCACCACGATGCGGTCGTATAGGGGTCGAATATGCATTGTTTAACCTCCAATTCCGTTGAGACTGCTAAGATTTGCCGCTGAGAAAGTCAAACCCTTCTGCAGATGCCGGGCGTGCGCGGAGACCGTAACATAGGGCAGTTTGAGGAACGACTTAACGGCGACCTGGTGGATCTCGATGGCGTTGCACTTGTGGGATTTCACGTTTGTAATAAGCCGCCGCAATGCGGCGCGCAATATCTTTTCGCGATCAAAGCCAAATACCGTGGCCTTGATCGCTCCGGCCATATAGAAGAAGGTCCATCCGCCGTCGTCAACTTCCTTTTCGAACGCAGGACGAGTGCCGTTGAGCGTTACCCATCCATTCGAGTCAGGCGCGCTATCGAGGAGAATGGAGTTTGGCAGATGGATGTTTCTGTCCAGTAAGATGCTCCCCGCTGTGATGGTGTCCGTCATAGTGTGCCTCCCGGGAACGCACCGTTGGAATGGGCCAACCAAGCCACCGGGTGGCTGTGGATGGTGCCATCGTGCTGGGTGATGTCGGCCCAGGCAGTGTCTTCTCGCAGCCGCAGAAAGACGCCTGGGGTACCCTGGTATGTGCCTTTAGCCAGCACGACCTCGTCACCTTCGTGGAATGCCTGACCAGTAGTTCTCGTGCTCATCATATGTTTAGGCTCCTTAGGTTCGTTTTAAACTTCTAGGGCGCGTTATGGTCGAAAGTTTGGCTTGTTTGCCAGCCTGTCCTGCTCAAGCGCGCTTTTCGCCACTTCGCCCTCCTTGGCTATCCGTTCAGCCTCTCTCTGCGGAGCTTCTTTTTCGTCAAGCCGGAGCGCTTCGGCCGTGGCGGCTCGAAAGGGCGTCTCCAGCCTCTTCAGGACACCCACCAACTTGTAGCTAGGCCCGTACGAGCCCCGGATGAGGTCGAAGCGGCAATCCGCATCCTGCCACGTTGCCAGAACTTCTTGCTGCTCGCCGTAGGGCGCCGGCGCGATTTTGGGCGGACCGGTAGGTTTCGACGCAACTCCGTAATTCGCCGAGATAGCTTCGATAAGGTCGCCGGCGGTTAGCCCCGCGAGCTGGTAAGGGTCATAAGCAATCGCGACCCGGAACAGTTCGCCATTGTAGAAAGTGAAGATCACCTCTTTTACCGCTTCGGTTTGGGGAGGTGTACTGAACAGCCCGGGCCGCCACGCAAGCTCTTGGACGAGCGCTGGGCGAGAATGGACGAGCGTCGCTTCCGACGCGTCAACCCCCGCCTGCTTCGCCACAGCCGGCAGGTCTGTTCCGAGTTGGAATTTCCGGTACCTGGAGAGATCCTGCGCAAACGTGGCGCCCGACGGCATCGCTGCGAAGACCAAGCATGCTGCCAGGCCTAATCTCGATATCGTCCATCTGAAATCAGTCATTTTGCTTACTCCTTAAATTACGCCAGGCGAGTGACGCGGCAAACGGGGCGGCGCTGGCCACCACAAATGCCCGCTGCCAGCCGTCTGAAATACTGAACATGGGTGCGACCGGGTTGTACATCAGTGCAAGCCATCCAAACACTACCGCAAAGACCTCATGGCCCGCACGGAACTCGTGGACCAACAGCACGATTGCGCCCGCGGATACAGTGAATCTGACCGCCATGTCGTACGGCGCCACCTGTGACCACAGAGCCGCTGTAACGAGCAGCGCCGCAATTGAGATCCAACTTACCAGCTCGACGCGCACCATGTCGCCGCGCCTGTCATGCGCCCGGCCCTTCGAGATCCATGCCTGCCACGCCGTCTCATTAAACGGTTGAGATGCCGGCGGCGTCCACACTTTCGCCGGCCCCAACAATTCGATCGACGTTGACATTTCCCGTCTCCTTCCCGGTTACCTGGCTGCGATCGGCGTGCCGATCTGGGTTCCGATCAATTCGCCGGAGATCACGATTTCCACGCGCCGATTCTGCTGGCGGCCCTCCGCCGTGTCATTGGAAGCCACGGGTTGAGTCTTTCCGAAGCCCTTCGCCGAGACCGACCCGGCCGCCATTCCCTCTTGGGTCAGATAATCGCGCACTGAGTCGCCGCGTTGTTCGGAGAGCTGCTGGTTATAGTCGTCCCCGCCGACGCTGTCGGTGTGCCCTTCTACATCCAGCCGCAGGCCCGGATGGCCGGAAACGATACCGGCTACCTTGGCGAGTTTCTCGCGCGCTTCAGGCCGCAGCGAGGATTTACCCGTGTCGAATAAAACATCCGACATGTTCACAATCAAGCCGCGCGCGGTGTCGCGGGTCTGGAGAACGGCGTTGAACTGGCTCAAAAGCTGGGCGCGCAGTTCGACCTTGTCAGCCTGCAACTGCTCCATCTGCCTGGCGGAGCTATCGAGATCGGCTTCGTTAGCCGCTCTCTGCGTCTCGTTCTCCTGCTTCAGACGATCGACTTGGGCCGCGCTCACGGCATTCTCCATTTTCAAGCGATCGGCATCGGCCGCGGCGGCAGCCAGGTTCGCGTCGCTTTCCTGCTTCACACGATCGGATTCCGCCTGCGCCTTGATGCGCGCGGCTTCCGCATCGCGGGTGACGCGATCCGTTTCGGACTCGGCGGCTGCGCGGCCGCTCTCCGCCTGTGCTTGGCGATCCGCGGACTGCTGCCGTTCGGCAGTCAAGGCATCCGCCTCCTGACGTTTGACAGCGATGGCGCGCGCGTCTTCCGCTGTCTGCACGGTTTCCCGCGCGGTCATGATGACAATTTTATTGCCGGCATGCCGTGCCTGGTCGGCGTTCGCCCGAGCCAGGCTTTCCTCGGCCTTCTGAAACGTCTCCGCCGCAAAACGGTCGGCGCCCACGGCGCGCGCGATCTGGACGGCATTGCGCGCTTCATAGAGTTCCACCGGCTGCTTACGATCAAAATTCAGCGCCAGCGGATTTGCCAGATGTTGATACTGGCCGCGCTGCAGCAGTTCGTACTTGGCGTCGATCTCCTCGATCTGGCCCTTCGTATCCGGGCGCACTACGTTTTCCATCACAATCAGGTCGCTCGGTTGGGTGACCGCGAAGTAAGGTTCGGCGGTGACCACCAACCCGAACACCTGCATCTCGGTGGTTACCTTCAGCTTGCTCTTTCCCCCATCCAGGAGGATCTCACCGAGATTGGCTGTGCGGCCTTCGGGAGTGATGGCCCACAGTACATAGGTGAGGTATTCGGCCCCGTTGTTGGTGGCGGGCTGCAGGCCTTCGAACTCGGCTTCGATCCGGATGTAACCCTTCTCGCCCTCGACTTTGGCTTCGCCGCGAGCGTTGGGGAGAGCCTCACTACCCCGGAAATCGATCCTGGTCGCACCGCTGCGGTGCTGGTAGTTGATGGCCTTCACGGTCCGCGGTGTGACGGTGAGGCGGTAACCCGGCGCCTGGGCCGAGAGTAGTCCGCATGCGATGAAGAATGCGCCAATCAGTTTCATTTGAGTCACGTTCATTTCCTTTTCTCGACCGGTTATTGGCCGGCGCCAGTTGACGTACTCGGATGTTCTCGCGATGAGTACCGGTTCAGCTCGCCAATCAGTTTCGCGGCGGCCCTGGGAGTGTGCATAGAACTCTTTAGGATTTCCCGGTTCTCGAGTCTCTTGCCGTAGAGTTCGGCATTGTCATCGAGATCTTGCCGCAGGGTGGCTCCTTCGAGAGCAAGGCCCGCGAACACGCCCTGGGTGCGCGACCAGGAGAGAATCTCGGCGTGCAGTTGAAGGTCGGTTTGCGCTGTGGCGGTACGCCCCACGGGGCCCGCGGCAACGGAAGCTTCACCACCCAGAGTGAATTTACTGGAAAGCAATCTGTTCTCGCCGCCTTCGTTCATCACCAACATAATTAGATCGGTGGAAGAGCCGCCAATCTGGAAACCGAAGCTGCCGCCCTCGATGCGGACGGTGCCGGGCGCTGACCAGCCCACTCCGCTCTTGTTGCGGCACGACACGTAACCCACTCCGTACTTGCCCCCCACCAGGAAGGCCGCGGTCTTCAGCCCTGGGACGATCACGATACAGTGGGCGCCGCCCAGCAAGTCTTGCGGGATGCCTTTGTCCGGGGTCGCCATAATCTCGGAGAACACCACAGCAGCTTCGTCGAGCCGCTTTATGGAGCCGTTATCTTTGGCCAGCAGTGGCGCGACCGCCAGAGTTGCCAGTACCATCATTCGCATTTCTGAACCTCTTCTGTCGATGAACCCCGCAGGGGCCTGGGTCGACAGTTACCCTTATGTGCACGAGTCGCGCCAATTCATCTTTTGTTGAGCCGATAGGGCCAAGGTGGGTTGGGATGCCGGCGGGCGGAGAGCGATTAGCCCTGGGAATGACCGCCTGCGGTCAAGTGACGTGGCGCGGTCGAGCCCCGCACCAGAAGAACGCGATCTTTCCAATGAATTGCTTGGAGGGACTGACGGAAACAGAACGGTCCCCGGTGTGCACATATCACGGCGAGGCTAACAACAATGCAGTGTTTACGATTTCTTGGCGGGTGCTTGCTGGGCGTTGCTATGCTCGCCCCTATAGTGGCGAGCGCCCAGGATCGCCCTTACGACCGAAAGTATTACGACAACAGGCGATACTACGACCGCGATGGCCGCGACTATCACGTGTGGAACTCGGGTGAAGATCGGGCCTACCGCTTCTACCTGAACGATCAGCACCTTCCATACCGCGAATGGCGCAGCGTGAAGGGCCCCGATCAAGTGGCATACTTCCGGTGGCGTCACACCCATCCCGATTCCACGATTGTGGTAGTGAAGTAGGGTGGCTCGGCGGGTTACTCCGGGCTGCATCAAGGGATGCGCCTGGAGTTACACGCACCAAAATAAGAGGAAAGAATATGCTGTGGACTATTTGCGTGATTCTGTTGGTGTTCTGGCTTCTAGGAATGGTCACTTCGTATACAATGGGTGGACTCCTTCACCTGTTGTTGGTGATCGCCTTGATTGTTTTCGTCATCCGTTTAGTTCAAGGACGCAGGTCTATAGTCTGAAGGTCAATCTATGAAACTCGTAGGTGTAATCAGTACGGTGGTGTTCATCGGAACGATGATACCAGTGTACGCCCAACATGAAGGACAGGGCGAAAAGCCAGCGGGGAAGGAAGAGCAACAGCGTGCTCAGCCATCCAAGCCGCAGCCGCAACAGCGCGCTCAGCAGCCCAAGCCGCAGCAGGAACAGCAGCGCGCCCAGCAGCCCAAGCCGCAGCCGCAACAGCGCGCTCAGCAGCCCAAGCCGCAGCAGGAACAGCAGCGAGCCCAGCAAGCCAAGCCGCAGCCGCAAAAGCAGCAGCGCGCCCAACAGAGCAAGCCGCAACAGCAGACTCAACAAGCCCGGCAGCAGCCGCAGAGCACGCAGCCGCAACGCACCAAGCAGCAGGCGCAAACGTGGCAGCAACAAAAGGGATGGGTCCAGCACGGAGGCTGGCCGGCCCACGCGAGCTGGCAACAAAACCGCTCCCAAAACTGGGCTTCCGACCATCGCACTTGGGCGCAACGCGGAGGCTACGGCGGTTATTACATTCCCCAGGACAGCTTCAACCTGTACTTCGGCGACCAACACTTCTTCCGTCTCGGCGCGGTCCCGGTTATGTATCTCGGATATCCGCGTTTTGAGTACGGCGGGTTCGCGTTCCTGCTGGTCGATCCGTGGCCCGAAAGCTGGTCTGCAAACTGGTACGCTTCCGACGATGTCTACATCGCCTATGACAACGGATACTACCTCTACGACCGCAGGTATCCGCAAACTGCGCTTGCCATCACGATCGTGCTGTAGTCAGATATCCTTGCGGGAGATGCCGAGCTTGCGCATCATGGCATTCAGGGTGGTGCGGTGCAGCCCAAGGCGTGTGGCGGCCGCGGTGATCACGCCGCCAGTCTCCCGCAGGATGCGGAGGATATGATCCCGCTCCACTTGCTCGAGCGTTGCGCCGTCGCCGCCTTCCACCGCCACATCCCGCCGAATTTCGGCTAATGGAGCCCGCAGGCTGGATCCGCTGGAAAGGATGACTGCGCGTTCGATAAAGTTCTCGAGCTCCCGCACGTTCCCCGGCCATTGATAGTTCACCAAAGCCCGCATGGTCTCTGCCGGGATCTTGTCAATCTGTCTCTCCATCTTCGCGGCGTATTTCTTGGTGAAGTGCCTGGCGAGGATCGGTATATCCTCCGGGTGGTCGCGCAGCGGCGGGGTCGTGATCGGGAAGACTTTCAGCCGGTAGTAGAGATCGCTGCGGAAGAGTTTATCCCCCATCATCTG
>Ga0073928_10006359_pt1 | contig 15943 bp, 15 predicted proteins | sample PaiPotPPA55metaG_FD_76969 | JGI IMG/M metagenome (GOLD analysis project Ga0073928, IMG submission 76969) | Iron sulfur acid spring bacterial and archeal communities from Banff, Canada, to study Microbial Dark Matter (Phase II) - Paint Pots PPA... ... | reverse complement strand
GGCCGATCGCCTCGACGGCGGCGGTGCCGTACTGCCCGTGGGTGACCGCGTCGGCGGTGTTCAGCGCGAGGGTGAGCAAGCCGCAGAAAGTCAGCAGTCGGCGCGGCTTCGTCAACTGCTCGTCGTCGTAGCCGAGGGAGGCCAGGTGGCGCACGCCGAGCAGCAGCCCGATGACGCTCAAATCGACCGAGGGGCCGATCAGCCAGGCGATCCAGCCCTCTATCCCCAGGCTGATGCACAGCCTGTGGGCGTTGCCGAAGCAGAACGCGAAGCACATAAGCGAGATGGTCAGGGTGATGGCGGTGATGGCGGCGCGGATCGGCCCCGCGCCGGGCGGGGCCGAGGGGCCGGGGGCGGCCGGGTTCATCAGGCGCCGATCAGCTCGCGCAGGTAGTCGTCCTCGTCGAACTCTTCGTCGAGTTCTTCTTCGTGGTAGCGGACGCCCCGCAGGACGGTGTTCGCGGTGGCGGCGCCGATGGCGTCGAGCAGGTGCATCAGGTCGCAGATCAGGTCTCCGGCCATCTCCTCGACTCCGTCCACGCAGGCGCCGTTGTGCGGGCCGATCTGGCGGGTGCGCAGTCCGAAGGTGCGCAGGGCTTCGGCGGCCCAGGCGGCGCGGTCGAGGTTGTCCGGGTAGCCGCCGGACAGTTCGGGCTGGTACTGGTCGAGGTCGACGGGGGTGTTCGTGCGTCCGGGGGCGTGCAGTGCGGTGCGCACTCGCGCGAGGACCGGGCGGGCGGCCTGGTCGAGGGCCTGGGCCGGGACGCTGCCGGCCAGGGCATCGGTGACGGCGCGTTCCAGGCCAAGCAGGGCGGCGTGGATGCGATGCAGGTGTGCGGATTCGTCCGTGGTCACGCCCGGAGCGGGCGCGTCGACGGGCCGGATGGTGGCGCCGGGTTTGACGAGTTGGACGTGGACGGGCGGCTGCGCGGCCGGGTGTGGGGTGGAGTGGTTCACGGTGGTCGGCTTTCTGTGCTGGTGAAGGGTGTGGGGCCTGGCCGGGCGGGATGCCGCCCGCCCGACCGGGCGTGGGGGTTGGTCGTGCGGAGTCTCGGGGCTGTGGATCACCACAGCTGCTCGGTCTCCAGCGCTTCGGCGAGGCTGGAGATGAGGCGTCCGGTGCGGCAGATCTGTCCGCTCAGGACGCAGCAGGTTGCGCAGCGCTCGGAGTGCTTGGAGTAGGTCGCGGCGGATAGCCGTGCCAGGCAGCGTTTCTCCGCGGTCACGATGCGCTCGAGAGCGGCGATGAGCTTGGTCATGGCGCCTTCGTTGACGGTGGCTGGCGGTGGCTCGCGGTCCGGGGCCGCGCCGGGTGTCCGGCGCGGCCCCGGCGGGTCACGCCCCGGCGGTGGCCCAGGCGTCGGCGCTCGGGTTGGCCTGGCCGGCGTTGCCGCGCGGGGTCTTCACGGGCTTGGCCTGGGCGTAGCGCAGGCTCGGGCCGACCTCCTCGACTTCGAGTTCGACCACGGTGCGCTTGTTGCCGTCGTCGGTGGTGTAGGAGCGCTGCTTGAGCTTGCCGGACACGATCACCCGGTCGCCCTTGCCGACCGACTCGGCGATGTTCTCCGCGCCGACCCAGCTGGAGCAGGGCATGAAGACGGTGGAGCCGTCCTTCCACTCGCCGGTGGAGCGGTCCACGTAGCGCTCGGTGGAGGCGACGGTGAAGTTGACGACGGCCTTTCCGGTCTCGCGCTGGAAGCGCAGGACCGGCTCGGCAGTGATGTTGCCGGTGATCGTGGTGGTGGCGCTGATGCTCATGGGAAGTGTCCGTTTCCGTGGTGTCCGCCCCGGGGTGGGGCGCAGCCGGGCGATCCGGCCGGGTCGTGGTGACGGGCCACGGAAATAGCCCGCGGGCTGGGCCCGGGGCAGGGGCTCGCGCGCAGCGCGACCGCGCAGCGGCTCGGCCTTTGCGCCGGGTCGGGCCTGTGGGCTCCGCTGGAGGAGGAACCACCGACCGGAACGCCCGGTGTAGCTGCGCTCTCGCCGGGTCGGTCCCGCAACGGGCTTTCACCTCGCACGCGCCCGCCTCGGGAATCGGCCACACAGCCGGGCAGCGCGGCCGGCCGACGACGGCAGCGGTCTTCGACTCACGCGCCCGCTTGAGCACGCGGCCCGGCCCTGCCGGGGTGGGTGATCGGCTGACTCGGCCTGCACGCGCACGCGGCGGGCGGACACGCGACGATCGGGCTCAGCAGGCGGTGCCGGTAGACTCGGCATGCTTCGATCGCCGATGAACGCCGCTGGTGAGCGCGTGTGGGCGGCGGTCGGGTAGGCGGCCGGCCGGTCCTTATGCCAAAGGCTCGTCGCCCCGTGCGCGGGGCGAGTCGGCCGACCGCCACAGCCTTCCGCCTGGGCCCGTCACGGCGCCGAGTCCGGGGAGCGTCCCGGGGGCCGGTGGGCCTTGGCCGCCTGGTCGGCGTAGCGCGCGGCGGCGATCAAGCTGGTGCGCGCTCGGCGGAACTCGGCGGCCACCTCCTTAGGCGTCGCGGTCGCGCCGGTGATCAGCAGCATCCGGGCGGCGGCGGACACGGCCTGCTGAATTGCGGAGGTCGCCGGATCGATCGAGGCGGACAGTTGCGGCGGGTGGATCACGGCGCTGTAGACGTTCAAGCGGAAGGCCATGCCCAGCCGGGGCTTTCCGTAGAAGAGCATGCCCAATCCGGTGCTGTAGCCGGTCACCGCGGCCGGCTGGTACCGCTCGCCGGGGGCGTACAGGTCCGCCCTGGCGGCCAGGGTGTCGATCGCGGCGCTGATCAGACCGGAGTACCAGGCGATCAGGGCGCCGGGCGGCAGGTTCGGGGCGGGCTGGTCCGGCGGCAGGATCAGCATGCTGGTACACGCCGCGCGCAACCCGCGAAGGATCTGAGCCTGTCCTTCGGTGGGTTCGGGTATCTCGGGGTCGGGGTCGGTCACACGGGTCCTTTGCTGTGCGGAATGTCGGGTGGTTGATTAGTCAGGGTTCGAAGGCGGCGTCAGTCGTAGTCCGGGATCGGCAGGGCGCGCCACCGCTCGCCGGTCCACACCTGCCACGCGGCGGACACCACGGCGTGGGTCGGGCGCGGGGCGAGCTGCCGGGCGAGGGCGGTGAGTTCGGCGTGGGTGCGCGGGCGGTGGTCGAGTTCGGCCCAGCCGGTGATCCGACCGGCGGTCAACTGCCGGGCGTACGTTCCGGTGTGGCCGCGTACGTCGCGCACGATCGCGGCGCACTCGAACTCCTCGACCAGCAGTTCCATCACTTCCTGCTCGTCGAGCGCGCGCCCATCGCGCCGGCAGCCGGCGGCGAACGCGGTGAAGTGCGCGGCGGTGAACTCCGGCTCCTGCTCGATCGGGAAGAACTCGGTCTGCTGGCCGTTGCCCGCGTTCTCGATCGTGCCCAGGTGACGATCGCCGAGCCGCACGTGCGCGACCCAGCACAGGCCCCTGGCCATGGCCAGTTCGCTCACGGCCACAACCCGCGGGGCGCCGTCCGGCACGAGCAGGCCGGTATGGGGAAGCAGGGGCATGACAAACTCCTATCGTTGAGATGAGATACAGCAGGGGGTTGATCAGGCCGCGCGGCTGAACGGGAACGCGCGGCCCTCCGTTTCGGCCTGCCACTGGCCGAAGGTCCGATCGCCCTGGCGGCGCTTGAGCTTGGGGATGTTGTTGCTGGCCATGCCGACCGGCGCCGGTCCGTCCACGACCAGCAGGTCTGAGGCGGCCTGCGAATGGAACCGTGAACGCCCGATCGCCGCCTCGGTGGGGAACACGTCGGCCACCCGGTCCTCGCAGGTGAGCAGGAAGTCCTGCTTCCCGCCGAGCGAGTAGACCCACTTCAGGTTCGGCGGCGGCGCGGGCTCGACCAGGCCGCGGAACAACTCCACTTCCTTGGTGTACGTGTAGAACCCGACGTGCGGGCTCGCGGCGATCACGGTCAGCCAGGTATCGAGGTACCGTGGACTGTAGAAATCTCCCCCGTCGTGTATCCTGACCCTGATACCGGTCGCGAAGCGGCGGTGCGCCAGCTCCCGGATCATCGCGTCCTGCCATCCGCCCAGGTCTTCCAGGGTGTAGCGCAGATTCAGCAGGTGCCGCGCCCGCACCGAGGGAATCCGGTACGTGCCCTCCCTCGCATAACATGCCAAAGCGCATATACCAGCGGCCGGACAAGTCCGGACCGTGCTGCCGTCCGGCAGGCGGGCGGCCAGCGCGGGCAGCGTCCACGTCCAGATCCGGTCGCGCGCAAGGTCCCGGTTGCCGTTGGTCAGCAGCCGCTTCGGCCAGCACGTGGTCTCAGCCGGCATCGCCGCGTCCCGCCCGCGCCGCGCTCACCCGCGCCCAGTGCTTGTCGAACGATGGGAGCTGCTTGTCCACCGCGCCGACCGGCGCGAGGGCGAACAGGCGCTCGGTGGTCGGGTACGACTTCTCCCGGGCCAGCACCAAGGCGCGGGCGATCCCGTCCTCGTCGAACGCCACGCGCCCGCCCGCTGCGGCGGCGCGCTCGGCCAGCTCGGCGGTCATCGCGGCCCGCGAACCGGCCGCCACGCCCTTGACCGAGCGCCAGACCGGGCCCTTCACATCCGGCCCGTCCTTGCCCGCGTGCAGCACCCGGCGTACCTCGTAGACCGCGAACCGGCTGGTCTCCAGCCGCGCCCGGTAGCGTTCCAGCGCGCCGGTCAGCCCGTGCTCGCGCGCCAGCTGGTGCGCCGAGGTCTTGCCGTACAGCCGCATCCGCTCATTCAGCGCGAGCGCGGTGTGCTCCATCCACAGCACCTCGGCGGCCACCTCCGGCTCCGCGCGCCAGCGCGCGATCAGATCCGGCAGGTTCGCCTTGTTGAACCCGAAGCAGCACTCCGAGCAGCACGAGCGGCCCCACCGCTCACCGATCAGGGCTCGGACATAGGCGTCGCACCTGGCTCTATCCCAACCCCACGACCGCAAGGGGTAGAGCGGCCAGCGCAGGGCTGAGGCGTGCTTCATGTCCTTCGCGGCCCGCGTGTCCTCCTCGGCCGCGTAGCCGACGACGTGGAAAACCGGCTGATCGCCGTACTCGTCGGCCGCCCACCAGTCCAACGGCTCGGCCTTCGATCGGATCGAGCACAGATGAGAGGAAAGCTGGGGCAGGGTTCCGGCGGCGGCGAACTCGTCCGAGAGCTTCCACGGACCGCGCATCACCATCCGGCGCGGGCTGCGCGAGTCGTCGAGCACCACGTACCCGCCGGACTGGCTCGCGCGCGAGAGCTGGACCAGCCGAACACTGTGCTCGCGCAGCCTCGGGAGCAAATGGGTTTCCATCATGCGGCGGGTCTCGTCGTACTCGTCCCCGGTCATCGCGACCGTCAGGGTCACCGTGTCCAGGTCGATCCCGTCCCGGCTCGCGGGCTCATGAAGCCACCGCAGGGCGATGCACGCCGAGTCCAGGCCCATACCGAATGAGAACCTTGTCATACTCGGGACGGCGCCGTCCCGTTGGGCGGGGGCGGTCATCGGCGCCCGCCGTCCGCCGCCCCGGCCGAGGCCAGGACGGACAGGTAGGCGAACGCCTCGTCGGCCTCAACCTGGCCGAGAGCGGCGGGCGCCTCGGCGCTCCCGCCGGTGATCACCAGCGGGCCGCACACGGCGGCGGCCGGGGACCGGAAGACGGCGCGGGCTACCGCGCTGGCGCGCGGGTTCGGCTCGCGCCCGTCGGCCAGGGCGTCGGCGTCGATCCACAGCAGCAGGCCGAGCCGGTCGGTGCCGGTGACCACGACGCGGCCGGTGCCCAGCAGGGCGGCCACGATCGGAAGGGCGATCGGCTGGCCGGGCCGGTACATCCGCGCCGGACCGTCGCCGGGAAGGATCTCGAAGAACTGATACACGAAGCTTTCCTTGTGAAGAGAGGGAGGGAGGGGCCGCGCCCGGCGGCGGGCACCGGACGCGGCACAACGAGGGACCAGACGGCACGCGGCGCCCGCACGGGCGACCGGGGCCGGCGCGCCGCTAGGCGGCGGCCGCCGCCTCGACCTCCGGCCCGTCCGGGCCGTCCTCGCCTTGCGCGTCGTCCTGGCCGGGAGCGTCCTCGTCCCGGGGGTCGTCGCGGGCCGGGCCGGTATCGTCTCGGTCCTCCTCGTCCTGCGCGTCCTCGTCCCCGGACTGCGTCTCCCGGCCTTCCTGCGCGTCCTGCTCGCCGGTCAGCGTCCCGCTGGGGGTAGGAATGTCGGTCGGGGTGTAGGTCTCGTCGGCCACGATCGCCGCCTCGATCGGGGAGAGGTTGTGCCCGACCTCGCGGCAGAACTCCAGCCACACCCGGGCGTGCCTGCGGTCCGAGTCGCCGTACTCGGTGGGGGCCTGGTCGGTGCGCCAGGTGTCCTTGGTCACGGCCTTCTCGTACGCGGCGGCCACCACCGCGAACTGAAGCATCATCAGGCGCCGGGGGCTTGCCGAGGTGACGGCCTGTTCGAAGTCCTCGTGCTTGCTCGCGCCGATGCCGAGCAGACCGGCCTGAAGCTCGGCCCGCTTCATCGCGCTGGCGAACTTCCGCACCGGGTCCGGGGCAGTCAGCGTCGCCAGGGTGGTGAAGCGTGAGATCTTGTCGAGCTTGTCCTTGCCCAGGCTCCCGGCGCCGGAGATCAGCCCGCGCAGCCACGTCTCCCGGACCGTCTGCGCGGCGGTGTGGTCCTTGTTGCCGCGCACCACCGCCCGCTTGGCGGCCTTGTCCTGCACTTTGGGCGCGTTCTGGCGCGAGCTGTACGACCAGGAGTCCTCGTGCCCGTTGGCCTCAGGCTCCAGGCAGTAGAACGACACCCGCACCTGCCCGTAGGACTCGAACACCGCTGCGTGCCCGGGGCAGGCGGCGTGCTGCTCGACGGTGAGGTACGCCCCGGTCTCCTTCTCGCGCAGTCGCGAGACGCGTACCGCGCCGTCCGGCTCCTCGTCCAGGACCGTGATCCCCGCCGCCTCGTGCTCGGCCCGGATGACCGCGCGCTCCTCGCGCTCGGTGCGCTCGATCCGTTCGCGCTCGACCTGGACGGCGAACTTGTTCTCCTCGGCCGCCCGCATCAGCCGCTCGGTCGCCTCCTGGTCGTCGGCGAACTCATCGAGCGCAGCCAGTTCGGTGATATCCCAGTCGTACGTGCACGCCGCCGCCGCGCTGCGGGTGGCCTGCGGCAGCTTGCCGACCTTCAGAGCCTGATCCACGCCGCCATGCTTCTTGCCGTACGCCTTGGCCAGCCGAGTCTTGGACGCGCCCGCCTCGGCCGCGTTAAACAGCGCGCTCGCGGTCTCCAGCGCCGTGAGCGGCTTCTTGTGCTGCGAGGTGATCACGGCCACCAGGTGATGGGCCACCGGGTCATCGGCCAGCGCGGCGTCGAACGCATACGGCACCTCGTGAAGCTTCAGGTGCTCGGCGACGTTCATCCGCTCGTGCCCGTCCATGACCATGAACACCCCCGGGTCCTCGGTCCGAGTGATCAGGAACGGCTCCTTGAAGCCGTCCGCCTTCACACTGGCCAACAGGTCCGCGTCCGGCTTGCGCCGCTGCGCGCTGCGCGGGTTGGCCGGGTTCCGGATCAAGGCGGCCACCGGGATCGTCGGGATCGGGGTGACCTGAAGCGGCGCCGGGCCGCCGCACTGGTCCGGAGCTGCCTCGTGGCCGATCGCGTCGATCTCGGCGATCAGCGCCGAGTCCGGGGTCTTCTGCTCGCTTTCGGGCATGACAATGCTCATCGATACAGTCCTTCGCTGGTGAAAGGGGTGTGGGCACGCGCGCCGGGGATGCCGCCCCGAAAGTGCGTGGAAAGGGTGCGGGCGCCGGACAGGCCGGTCAAGCCGCGATGAGGAAAGGAAGACGACGGCCCACGGTGGCCGGGCTGCGCGCCGCTCATCAAGGCAGCCGCACACGCGCCGGAATCAGGGGGTCAAGCCGGGGCCGTCAACCCCGCTCGATATCCCGAGTATGGCACATGCGGACGCTGAGATCAAGCTGTAAGCGCAGGTCAAAGGCTATCGCAATATGTTTGTGACCTTCATGTGGTCCCTGATACACCGACGCTTAGAGTCCCGACGCCGCCCGGGGCGTCTACCTCCTGACCATGAATCCCCGGCCCACCCGATAGCTGCCAGACGGGTCCGGGGCCCAGAGGTCGGCCGGGTCAAGGGTCGGCCGAAGGCCGATCGCCCGCCCGGTCTCCCCGCGCGTGAAGAACCGCGACGCGAGCGGTAGCGAGCGCCCTTGACGCGGCTGGACTGCCCCGGAAACTTGGGCAGCGGGAGGGCCGGACAGTCGCGCGGGTTCGCGAAGGTCCGCTCGTGTAGGGATCCGCTGAAGATGTCGTGCCTGACAGACAACCTGTCAGCTAACTACGGGGATCCGCGGTGGCTAATTGTCGCAGGCGTCTGCAAGTACATCCCACCAGCGAGATTGCGTCTCTGTCGCATACCAGGTGGGGGTGCGAAAGCGGTTATTCACTCGGGTGCAGTTCAAGTGCGACTTGGCTCGCGAAGCCATGCCGTGAAGAACCTGGAGCTCTGCCAGGAGGGCAACAGCCATACTCAGCTTAGGTCACGAAGGCCTGGCTGCTTCGTCCGGGCGAACGCACGAGAGCCGGACAACCGGTGGCCGCAACACCTCGCTGCTCGGTAATACGGTGGGCCTCTCAGGGAAGCGTCGCGCCATTCGCACCGCCTTCGGGACAGCTAGAAGGGAGGCTTGTCATGGTGGGGGTTCTTCCGTCGCTCCTGGAATACGGCAAACTGGGCGGCCAGCACGTAGAGGTAGTCGAGAAGCGCCTCAAGAAAGGCGAGCGCATCGCCGGCGTCTTCTAGCGAGGTGCGGCGGGCCGTCGAGTGCGCAGCTGAGTTCCCGAGAGCGCGAAGCCCGTGCGCCCACTCCAGCAGCCGACCATCGATCTTGCCAAGAACGCCTAGTTCGTCAAGCGACTGTGCCAGAACTTGCTTGCCGGCTCCTTGATCTTTGCAGACGCCCTCTAACGCGCGTCGCACCATCACGGCCGAGGCAGTTGGAGCGCCGGCAGCCAGACAGGCGCGAGCTTCGTTGAAGTCTGCTCGTATGTCCGGTGGAACGTGATCGCTAACGGGGCGCCCCGGATACGGCCACAAGAGCCTGTATGGGTACCAGGTCTCATAGTCGGTGTCGTCCAGCGCTTGTGCCAGTAGGCTGGGGCTACGACATGTCTGACACTCTACGAGCACTGCCCGCGTCGCGAGGGCTTCCATCCCAGGGAGCGTGTCCTTCATTTTCCGCGGCTTCACAGGTGGCTCCTCGAATGCCACCACCCCGACAATTGTTGCCAGAACAGGCTGTTTGCATTTAGGGCATGTGTATGCGAAGGGTTCGACCTGAGTATCCTCCATGGCATCAGAATACTCAGAGACGAGGGTAGTTCGAATCTTATTGACGGCGCGGCCATCTACATGAAGATCGTCACCACGCCTGCAAGCGCTCGCCTTGTGCCGTGCGAGGCCCAGTGGATCTCAATGAGGTGATCCCGTGCGCCCAGCAGAACAGGAGGTGAGGCCGTGTAGCGGCTGATCCTGTGTTCGTAAGCTTGTCGTTGCTTGCTGGTGGAAGCCCGGTCCAGGTAGCTCCCAGGAGGCCCGGTAGCAGGCCGGCGGTTTTGTGGCCTTGATGCTGGTCTGGTATTACGGGTCTGTTTGCTGCGGCGAAGGAGGCGATGGTGCGGGGGCTCGATGAGGCGGATCCTTTGGGCGAGCTGGGACCAGATGATCTCTGCTGGTGCCGGTCGGGGAAGCGCCATGTCACGTGCCACGGAAATCCCCTGCCGCCAAGCCCACCGGGAGCGCCGATCACCGAGGCGGACGACGATGTCCATGTCTACATCTCGCCGACCGCGACCGTCGAGCGGGAGTGGATGGAAATCGGTCTCCGCGGAGCACCAGCCTTCCTGCCGGATGAAGTGCTGGCGCCGCCCCGTCTGATCGTGCCGGACGCCGTTGCCCGCATGACGCAGCCGTCTCGCCGCACCTCCCCTGGCCTGGCTGCTCTCGGAGCGCAACGGTTCGAGTTTCTCGACTTCCTCGGGCTGATAGACCCGGACCAGCTCGCCCGGCGGCTTGCTGAGCTCTCCGAGCCAGAGATGGAAGATCTGCGGCTCTTTTTCCTTGCTATGGCGCGATCGACCCTGGACTGCCTATCCGGAGAAGATCAGTCACTCGCCGACAAGGCTATTATCTGGGCAGGCGACGCCGACCCCGGCACGATGGTCGGTGCCACGCTTCTCTGGGCAGACCACTACCTCGTCACAGACCGCGTCGCCGAGTTGATGATCTCTAACTTGCGACCTACAGCGCTCGCCGGGGAACTGCGTGAACTCCTTGCGCTACGCCCGCTGATCGAAACAGGCATGGTGGTCCCGGTCCTCGAGGACGCCGCTGCATTAGCCGCAGCAGACGCCATTCAAGCTGGAACGGAAACAAGCCTCCAAACACCGAGCCTGGTTGAGTGGATCGACTCTCAGCTCGTCATGGAAGGACCAACCGCGCGCGAGTGCGTTCTCTACTCAGCGATCGATGACGACACCCAGGACGTTTCCTTCCATGCCTATCCTCGGTTCATCGCCGCGGATGACGCCACCAAGATGCTCTGGCAACGCATGCTTGGGCCATACGATCCCGAGTTCGACTACGAGCCGTGGATCGCCCAGACCCGCCGTCAGCACATCGCGTCTGCCGTACACAACGTCAACAAGCAGGTGGCGATCGCAAACGCTTTCGGCGCCGACTGGGTTACCACGTCTCCGTTCAAGCAGCGGCTTCTCGTGCGTCGGGGTGGGCAGCCCACCACCACCCAGGCTTTGGTCCACGCTAAAGTCCCTCAGCTCAGCGGAGGTAGCGCTAGGACCTTGGCACGGGTGGCCGCAGAAGACGAATCGGTCAAGGCACTGCGAAAGGCTACCCACGAGTCGCTGCGCGCTATGCGCTCTCTCCCACCAGCCGACCAGCGGGCGGAGGCAGTGGAACTCGGCAGGAACCTCCAGGCAAGGGCAGACGACCTGGTCAAGGAGATAGCGCGTGCGCGTCGCTGGAAGCTTGCACTCCCAGGTGCAGCAGGTGTGAGTGGGGCAATCGCTGCCACAGCGGCGGTGGCGATCGGCGCTACCGGCCCGATGGCCGCGCCCATCGATCTTCTTACGGCGCTGGGAGCCATGTTCGCCACCGGAGCTGGCGTACTTCCGTACGTGGCTGACCGGGGTGGCCACCGGACGAACTCGGCTTTCGCCCTGCTCATCGGCGACGGCCTTGCATCTCCTCGGGAGATCAGTCGACCAACCCGGCAGAAGCCGGTCGCATCTATCACCGCCGTGATGGCGCCAACCATACCTGGCAGTCCTAGGGATAGTGCCGGCTGAAGATCGTGCTGGGCATGGGCCGTCCCTGGAACCGAGAGTTTTCACCACCCGCGCGTGGGGCTGCCCTTCAGCGGCCCGGGATGACAACAGCGCCCAGCAATACGACAACTGGCCTGTCACGGCCAACTGCCCATGCGCGTGATACGTGACAAGTCGGCCGGGCTACCCCCAGGTCCGCGACGACACGTTCAGCGAAACCCTAGAGCTCGTGCAGGGACTCGGTCAACCTGTGAATTTGCTGGGGGTCTGTCGGCAGAATTGTCACATGGCTGACGTAATGGCTGTTATCTATTTGAGTGCCTGTCCCGTGCCTGCGCCCACGCACGTCGGCAGGTGGACCAGCTGGCCGGATGCGGGCAGGATGAAGACCGTGACCGCCTCGCCCGCCCGCACCGCTAAAACCCGCAACCATCGCAGCCGCATCCGTGTGGTGGACGCATGACTCAGCAGCCTGCGCCGGACCGCGCGCCGGTCCTCCACGAGACGAGTGTGGTCAACGTACCAGGGATCTTCGCAGGCCCATGCTACGAGGCCGTGTGCACTTGCGGCATGATCACCAACCTGAACATACCGGTCGAGTGGTCGGCGCGCCAGTTCGCGGACGCCCACGAGATCATGACGTTCCGCGCCCCGCCGTCTCCGCGCTACTTCGTCCAGGGCCACGGTAGGCCCGGCAATCTGAGCTTCCACCTGAACTGCCACGACTGCTTCGACGCCAACAGGCAGGCCGTCGGCACCTGGCCGCAGCCACAGGACCCCGAAGCATTCCGCAGCCTCAAAGCAGACGTCCATCTCGCCATGGTCCAACATGAAACCGAAGTCCACAGCCGGTAAACGGGACGGCACGCATCCTGCCCCTGCAATCTTGGCCAGGCCCCACCCACGCCCTCTCGAGCGGGTGGGGCCTGGCTTCTGGCCCCACCCGGCCCCACCCTCAGCGGTCACCGTCGCCAGGAACGAGGCCGCACCACGGATGTACGTTCGTCGTGCAGCGCCTCACAGGCGCGATCGAGCTCCGCCTCCGCCTCCCGCAGACGGGCCGCCCGCCCCGTGCTGTTCATCGGAACCGGGCGTACGACTTCAACGAACACCAACTCATACCTTGCGCGAGCCGCCGCCCATTCGGCGATGGCGCGCGCCGTGTTGTCGCTGAACAGTTCACCGATCGGCTCGTTCGCCCGGTCCCACCGCGCTGTGAACTCCTCGAAGTCGACGACGGGCGCGCACGGAGCTGAAGGTGGATCGATGGCCGGCCGGGCACGCAGCCGACCCAGCGTGACGCGTGCCTGCTGCACCTCGTCCCACGCGCTGTGCAGCTCATGGGCGTGCTCGGCCGAGATGTCCTCGGCGAAGTCCTCACCGATGGCGGTGAGCTTGGCGTCGAGATAGTCCAGGTGGAACACGAGAGCGTCAACGGCGGTTTCGGCGCGGGCCGAGGGAACGGACGGGGCGGCGGGCGAGGTGCCCTGGAGGGAGGTCATAGGAGGTCGTGTTCGTGGGCTGAGATAGGTGCGGAAGAGCCGGTGCCGACCCCAGCTCGGCGAGCTGCGCGGCCGACCCAGCGGGCGGTGCCCTTACTCGTGCGGCGCGATGAGCGACCGGTCGATCTCCTCGGCGGTCGCACCGGTCTTGCGCCACGGCTGGGCCAGCTTGCGCGCGAGTTGCACTTCGTAGTCGTCGGCGCGGCTGCCGTGGACCTTCTCGTACGCCTGGACGTCGAGGACATCGCCGATGCCATCGAAGATGTCGGGGAACAGGCGGGTGCCGATGCGCAGGTAGAGCGTTTCGGCTCCGCTGTTGAGCGGCGCCGTATGGCTCGCGGCGGACAGGACCGCGATCTTCTCGGCATCGGTGGCCGGCCGCGTATCGGTGGAGGCGGCGACGCGGTCGAGCAGTTCGCGGCAGTGCGCCCGGTACACCAGCTCCGGCCACGCGGGCTCATGCGTAGGGCGCAGCAGGCGGAAGCTGTTCCACAGCAGGCCGCGATCGCGTTCACCGCGGCGCGCCTGGGCAGCTTCGATCTCCTCTTCGGCCCACATACACCGGTCGAGCACTGAATCGATCAGACCGCCGACTCCATCGAACAAGGCGGCGTCCAGTTCGGTGAGCCTGGCAGCGGGAAGGACGCTGGGGGCGCGGTGCTCGCGCGGTGCGTTACCTGTGGCGACGTGCACGAGCGGTGAGAGCTCGACAACGGTGCTCATGGGGACTCCAGAAAGGCAGGCGGTCCGGGCCTTTCGCCCGAGCTGACGGGCCGCAGGCCAAGCACGTGCGGACGAGCCGAAGGCAGGGCTCGCGCGCAGCGCGACCGCGCAGCGGCCCCGGGCTTGCCCGGCCGTCCGGATGTGCTTACCTCTGGTCGTCAGCCAGCGAACGGCTTCGAAGCCGCTGACCATGTGAAACTCTGGCCGTCAATGCTCCGAAGCAGACCGCACGAAGTAATCACATTCCGCACAGTCGCGAGCATCGGGACGAGGTCGAAGAGCCCGTTCAATGAGGCCAGGAATCGACTATCAGGCCGAGAAGGGCCCTCGGCCGCAAACGGCAGATTCCTCAACAACCGAGATCGGCATGCCGCGCCCTGTACCGGAGACGGGTGCTACGGAAACTGACTGGAGTGTCCTGCGCGCATTGGGACCGATCGGCAACACAACAGCCGACGGTGCGGCATGTCGGAGTTGGATCCTGCCACTTCGGTGCATGTCAGTGGTCACCATTAGTGTCGGTGGAAACCAGCCGATGCGACGTAGCTGCGGGGGAAAGGCAGCCTTCGACGTCGGCTGACCCGGATCCGAGCGTGCGAGGTGCGAGCCCAGTATGACCGTCACTCAGACATCTAAGCCGACCGTGAACGGCTCAGAACCGCCGTGCCAGCCGGAGACGGCGCCGGCCGACCCGCTCGTGGAGTCCGAAGCCGTAGAGGGCACACGCCGCTCAGGGGCGGGCCGGGTCGTCGGTGCGCCGCGACGACACCTGTTCACCGTCGTGGCTCGCGAGGTACGTCACGCGCGCTCGACAAGTGCCAGACGCATCGCGAGCATCTACGGTCGCTCGGGCGAGTTCTACCCCTATTACGTGCTCGCTATGGCAAAGGCGGGCAGGCTGGCCTCTCGTCGCGCCGCGCTGAATGTCGTTGCCACCAGGTGCGCCTTAATCTGCATCTGCTGCTACTACGCCCAACTCTGGGCATGGAGCCATGAACACTCGGTATTCACCGGCGTGGGCCTACTCGGTGCAGGCGGATGCGGCGGCTACGCGCTCCGGACCGCCGCGCGTACGCTGCCAAGGCGACACTTCGAGGAGATAGGCGCCGTCCTAGGGTATGGCTTGGCCTTCGTCCTGTTGCCTGCCTACCTCTGGACGTTCACTTCGCTCGCTTCGTTGTTCCCGAAGCACGGCAGCCGAGATTCCCGGCTACTGCCGCAAATTGCCCTCGGCGGCGACAGCAATTGGAACCTGACCGATCTCGTGACACTCTCCGTTTGGTGCAGCGTAATGATCGCGGGTGCCTGGCTTCTGGTGGCAACGACCAAACTTCCGGCCAGACACAGCCCCTTGGACGAGACGTTCTTCGCAGCGCTCGAGGCGATGCATGCGGTCGGAAACTGCCTGAGCGCGCGCCGATGGGCAGACCATCGACGTGCTCGACTTGTCATTGGAGCACTTGAGCGTACCGCGGCACTCGCCGAGCGCGCGTTCCTCGACCGCGCAGGAAATGGGCCGAGCGGGGACCGGGCCTACGCAGTTGGTCAGCAGTTGGCTGAGCGGTTTCGTGCACACAAACCTACGATCGCATTCGCGACTAGCCGAAAGGCATACGAGAGCGTCTTCCAAGCCCTGCTGGCGGACGTTCGAACTTGGATTGCTGACGAGCCCTTCGAGTTCCCCGACCAGGCTCCCGAAGCCGCGAGGCCACCGCGATTCAGACGACTCCGGAAGGTCCTGCCGACCGTCATGCGTACCGCCGTGCTCGGCGCCGCTGGATACGTGCTCCCACTGCTTCCTGGGGTTGCGATCAGCGGGAGTGCAGTCGAGAGCGTACGCACGATCCTGTGGACGGCTGCGGTCCTGTCCCTCACCGTCGGCGGAATCAATCCCGCGGACCAAGTCATGAGCCTGCTGCACGGCAACAGCGGCGCCAAGTAGCCGCCGCCGTGATTCCCCTAGTGCGAGCACCCGAGGCTTGGCAAGGGACCGGGAAGCGGAGCGGGAGAAGGACGGGCGGCGCGTAGGGCTGGGCTCGAGGTAGTTGATCATCTGCGGCGTGGTTCGACCTCAGCCGCGCTCGTCGGCGGCGAGCCGGGCCGCGTGATGCGCTAACCGAGAAGCGCCGTGATGAGGCCGTCAAAGCCCGCCAAGGTCTGTCTCGGTTCGGCAAATCTTGCTGTAATCCTGCTGTAATGGCTGATCATCTGCCGTACCCTGGAGGCAGACAAGAGCCGGTGACCTGCCGGAATGCGGTGATCGACACTCGGTTCGAACCAGTGGCGGCTGCGTTGTAAGGGCAGCGCTCTACCGCTGAGCTAAGCGCCCGGTGCAGCCCCCAGTGTAGCGGCATCGGCTGAGGTCCCGGTCACGGCGACGGGGCGCCGGGTTTG
>Ga0073928_10006358_pt1 | contig 15947 bp, 13 predicted proteins | sample PaiPotPPA55metaG_FD_76969 | JGI IMG/M metagenome (GOLD analysis project Ga0073928, IMG submission 76969) | Iron sulfur acid spring bacterial and archeal communities from Banff, Canada, to study Microbial Dark Matter (Phase II) - Paint Pots PPA... ... | reverse complement strand
GTCGATGGTCGCAGGTTCCAGCGTGGCCCAGAACCCGTCGAGCTCGGCGTCGGGGATCAATGCACGCTGTGGCCCTGTCACAAGGCGCTGTCCGGCGCGCTCCTTGAGCTCGGTGAACCTCTTGCGCGCCAGGTCGTCGCTCACGGTGCTCTCCAATCCAACGGCGGTGAGGATTGCGACACCATACCGCCAGCCATTGCGACGCGGTCGGCAAATCGTCGCTTGAAGTGTTCTTTAGCCAGTCGGTGCCACCATTTGCTCAAGACGTTCTGGGGCTGGCGCGACAGACAATTGTGTGACGGCACTGTCATCTGGACGTCGCCATCGGCAGACACATACGTGACGACACCGGGTTCGGCGCTGCTGTTCGCGAGCTTATGTGCACCCACCGGAGAGATATCGGTTGCGAAGGTCCTCGATGACCGCTGTGGAGAGCGCACGGCGATGATGCCGAGACGACAGCGCACCCGAGCGCAGAACCGCGCACAGCTTATCGCCGCCGAGCGGCGACAGAACCAGCGCGCACGCGAGGCACAACGCCAAGAGCGGGAGTCGATTTACTTCAGCAGCGGCGCACATGCCGCCGACGACGACCCACCGCCGTTCTGACTTCGGATCAGAACTTTGTCCTCGCCGACGCTACTTCTTTGCGGCTGTCTTCGCCGCGGCCTTCTTCGCCGCGGCCTTCTTGGCCGGTGCCTTCTTGGCCGCGACCTTCTTCGCAGGTGCTTTTTTCGCAGGCGCGTCACCGTCGTCGGAACCGCCGCCTGCGCGTCGCGCCTTGACGCTGGCCTCCAGCTTGGCCAGCAGGTCGGACACGTCCTCGGTCTCGTCGAGTTCCTTCGGCTGCTCCTCGGTGGTAAACGCCTCGCCGCCTTCGAGTTTCGCCTGGATCAGCTCGTGCAGCTGTTCCTGGTAGTCATCGTGGTAGCGGTCCGGGTTGAAGTCGTCGGTCATCGACGCGACCACCTGCTCGGCCATCTTCAGCTCGGCCGGCTTGACCTCGACTTTCTTGTCCAGCTCCGGAAAGTCGGGATCACGAATCTCGTCGGGCCACAACAGCGTCTGGATGACCATGACGTCGCGCTTGCTGAAATCCCTCACCCGCAGCGCCGCGAGCCGCGTCTTGTTGCGCAGTGCAAAGTGCACGATCGCCACCCGGTCGGTATCCATCAGCGTCTTGGCCAGCAGCACATAGGACTTCGACGACTTCCCGTCGGGCTCGAGGAAGTAGCTGCGGTCATACATCATCGGGTCGATGTCGCTCGAGGGAACGAACTCCAGCACCTCGATTTCACGGCTGCGTTCCTCTGGCAGTGTGGCGATGTCCCCGTCGGTGATCACCACCGTCTGGCCGTCATCGGATTCGTAGGCCTTCGCGATGTCGCGGTACTCGACGACCTCTCCGCACACCTCACAGACCCGCTTGTAGCGGATGCGCCCGTTGTCCTTCGCGTGCACCTGGTGGAACTTGATGTCGTGGTCTTCAGTCGCGCTGTAGACCTTCACCGGGACGTTCACCAGGCCAAAGGCGATCGAACCCTTCCATATGGAACGCATAGGCTCAGTATGGCGCAGCGGCCGACGCGTGCTCGATTGCGGCCCGATCGGGCAGGTCAGCGCCGGCACGCGCGACCGTCAACGCCGACGACAACGCCGCGGTCTGCACCACCGCGGTCAGTGCGTCGACACCGATCCGGGCCAGTTGGGGGCGGCGCTCGGCGCCGAGCAGACCCCGCGACCACAATGCATCGATCAGACCCGTCATGAACGCATCACCCGCCCCAACGGTGTCCACGACGTTCACCCGAAGCGCAGGCACCCGCACCGTCCCGGCCGCGCACATCGCGAACGCGCCGTTTTCGCCCATCGTCACCGCGACGATCGACGGGCCGAGCCCGAGCCACGTCCGTGCGATCTGTTCGGGGGAGTGGTTCGCATCGATCCAGCGGATGTCCTCATCGCTGGCCTTGACCACGTCGCAGCGTTCGATCCAGCGGTCGATGCGGCCGCGCGCAATGTCGGCGTCCTCGATCAGTGCCGGGCGCACGTTCGGATCGAACGTGATGGTCGCCGACGGGTGATATGCGTCGAGCAGCGCGGCGGTGGCCCGGCAACCCGGTTCCAGCACTGCCGCGATCGACCCTGTATGCGCGACGAGCGGCGGCGCCACCTCAGGTGTGCCGGTCAATTGCCAATCGATGTCGAACACATACTGTGCTGACCCGTCGGCGTCCAGCGTCGCCAGCGCGGTGGGTGTGCGCTCGGCGGTCACGCTCCCCGAAACCAATTGCACACCAGAGTGTTTGACGTAGTCGAGGATGCGGCGGCCGCGTGGGTCGTTGCCGATGTGGGTGAGGAAGTCGACGCCGCGACCCAACCGGGCGAGTCCGACTGCGACATTCAATGGGCTGCCGCCGACGTGCTCGCCGGTGACCTTTCCTTCTCGCTCGACGATGTCGATCAGCGCCTCGCCGATCACCAGCGCGCGCTCTGGTTCACCTGGCGCACTCATGGCGTCACTTCCTCGTTCGCAGGCGCGAGTGCGGCTTCCAGCGTCGCACGGGCGCCATCGCGGTGCAGCGAGTCCAACGCCCACAGGTAAGCCTCGACGAACCGCGGCTGGGATGCGAGATCGCCGAACACTTCGGTGTTTTCGATGAACGCGGTCGGGTTCTGGAGCTGAGAGCGGGCCAGCGGCACCAGCGTGCCGGCCAGCTGATCCTGGACGTCGATGGGTTCGCCCTGCTCGTCGAGGCCTTCGGCGTACCGCGCCCAGCTGGCAACGGTGGCCGCCGACAGCCGGACCTGACCACCCGCGGCGAGGTTGGCCCGGATGACCGGCAGCAGCCATTTCGGGATGCGGTCTGACGAGCCGAAGCACAACCGCGCGATGGTGTCCTTGACGCCGGGGTTGGCGAACCGCTCGATCAGCGTGCGCTTGTAGTCGGGCAGATCGATCCCCGGGACGGGCTTGAGCGTCGGCGTGGCCTCGGAATCCATGTATTCGCGCAGGAATTCAGCGAACAGCGGATCGCCGGCCGCGTCGTGCACCAACCGGTAGCCGGCCAGGTAGGCGAAGTAGCACAGGCTCTGATGGCTGGCGTTGAGCAGCCGCAGTTTCATCAACTCATACGGCGTGACGTCGTCGACCAGCAGCACGCCGGCCTCTTCGAAAGGCGGACGTCCGTCGGAGAAGTCGTCCTCGAGCACCCACGACGTGAACGGCTCGGCCGCCACCGGCCACTGGTCCTGCACACCGAATTCGTTCTCCAGCAAGGCGATGACGTCGGGCGTGGTGACCGGGGTGATGCGGTCCACCATCGAATTCGGAAAGCGAGTGTGCGTGCTCATCCACTCGCCAAGGCCCGCGTGCACCCGTTCGGCGTAGGTCGTGAACGCCTGCCGCGCGACGTGGCCGTTGCCTTCGATGTTGTCGCACGACACGATCGTCGGCGACGCGATGCCGCGGTCGCGCCGTCGCGCCAACGCGTCGGCGACCAGACCGAACACGGTGACGCCACCGCCGGCTGAGCCGGCGCTCCCAGCCAGATTGTCGATGTTGTAGCCGCCTTCGGTGATGGTCAGCGAGATGATCCGGGTGCTCGGCGCGGCGAGCAGTTCGATGACCGCCTCCGGGTCGTCGGGCGCATAGCGGTAGTCGACGATCGACCCGATCACCTGCGGCTCGCGGCTGCCGTCGGGATTCTCCAGCAGCAGCGTGTACAGACCGTCCTGGGCGGCCATCACGTCGGCCATCTTGCGGTCTGCGGGCAGCACGCCGACGCCGCAGATGCCCCAATGGGTGGCGAGCCCCGCCTCCAGCAATCGGTCGACGTACATCGCCTGGTGCGCACGATGAAAACCGCCGACCCCGAAATGCACTATGCCGATGCCGATCTCGTCGCGGTTATAGCTCGGCTTGTCGATCGGGATGTGGGCCAGCGTCGACTTGTTCAGCTTCATGACACCGCCACCACGGTCTTGACGCTACCCGGCGTGCGATCAGAGTCGAGGGCCTCGGCCGCCTTCTCCAACGGGAAACGCGCGGTCACCATCGCGTCGAGATCCACCCGACCCGACGCGACAAGTGCGATCGCAGTCGGCCACGTGTTGGCGTAGCGGAACACCCCGGTGAGCACCAGCTCGCGGTTCTGGATCAGCTGCGTCGGCAGCTCCATCGACTCGGCGCCCGAGCCGACGAGTACGACGGTGCCTGCCGGTCGCACTGCGCGGATACCGTCGGCGACAGCCGCCGGCGCACCCGAAGCATCGACGAACGCATCGACAGCCCAATCAGAGATCGATTCAACGGTCGGGTCGAGGGCCGTCGTCGCGCCGAACGCGGTTGCCTGCTCGCGTCGGGACCCGTCGGGATCGCTGACCACGATGTCGGTGGCGCCGTAGGCCCGGGCTACCTGGGCCACCATGATGCCGATCGGCCCTGCGCCGGTGATCAGCACGCTCGAACCGCCGTGCAGGCCGGCCTTGCGGACCGCGGCGATGCCGACGGACAGCGGCTCACACAGGGCGGCGGCATCATCGGACACCGAGTCGGGCACCCGATGGGCGTACCCCGCACCGATGGTGACGTAATCGCAAAACGCACCGTCGACCGGCGGGGTGGCGAAGAACCGCATGTGCGGGCACAGGTTGTAGAGACCGCGTCGCGTCTGCTCACTGTCGGGGTCGGGCCGCTGCGGCTCGATCGACACCCGCTCTCCGACGCGCGAGCTGTCGATGCGCTCGCCGACGCCGACGATCGTGCCGGCCGCCTCGTGGCCGAGCACCAACGGGGCCTCGACGACAAAACTGCCCACCCGGCCGTGCCGGTAGTAATGCGTGTCCGACCCGCAGACACCCACCGACGACAGCCGTATCAGCACGTCACCGGGCCCCGGCGTCGGTATCGGCCGGTCCTCCATCTCGATGCGACCCGGCTCGACGAGGACGGCAGCCCGCATGTGGGCATCCCGGGAGAGTGTTGTGTACGTCACATTCTCCATGTTAACGTGATGAGCATCTACTCGCACCTTGAGCAGATGTTCACCGGTTAGCAAGGGCAAGGGGAACCCCAGTGGCCGTCTCGACGTCGAATGGCGAGGTCGCCGGGACGATCGGAGGCCAGCCCGTGTCGACGCCGCAGGACCGCGCGTCCACCCCAGAAGACCTACGGCTGGCGTTGCGTGCGGCGACGCTCTATTACCTCGACGGCCTCACCCAGGCCGAGATCGCGTCCCGGCTCGGCGTCTCCCGCCCGACCGCCGGCCGGCTGATTGCTCGGGCCAGGGCCAGGGGACTGGTCCGCATCGAAGTCGTCGTGCCCGCCGACATGCGCGACGATCTGCACGCCGAGGAGGAACGCGAACTCGAGCTGCGTTTCGGCCTGACCGAAGCCGTCGTGGCCGGCCACGGCGCCGACGTCGGCGCGCCAGGGCGGCCCGCTGTATTCGCCAGTGTGGGGCGTGCCACCGCGGCGCTGTTGATGCGCCGGCTGTCGCCCGACGATGTCCTGGGATTCACCTGGGGCCCGGAACAGGTCGCGGTGGCCTCGGCCCTGACGCCCGGCGTCGCGAGCTGCCGGGCGGTGGTCCAACTCGACGGCGCGATGTCGACCGCTGCGTATCAGACCGGCACCGAGTTCATCCTTGGCCGGTGCGCGGACATGCTGCGCGCCAACACGATCCGGCTTCCCGCACCCCTGTATGCAGACCCCTCGACGGTGGCCTCGATGCGCAGCGACTCGCTGATCTCCCGCACGCTGGAGGCGGGCAGGCGCGCCGACATCATGCTGTTCGGTGTCGGCGCCGTCTCGACGTCGACCACGCTGTTCGAGGGCAGCTTCCTGGACACCCGAATGCTCGACGAACTCGTCTCGCTCGGCGCGGTGGGCGAGATCGGTGGCCGGTTCTTCGACGCCGACGGCGTGCCCGTCGATACCGAACTACAGCAGCGTGCGGTCTCGGTCCCACTGGAAGACATTCGGAACTGCGCGAAGGCCATTTTGATCTCCAGCGGCGCCACCAAGCTCCACGCCACCCTCGGGGCGTTGCGCGGCAACTTGGCCAGGCTACTGGTCTGCGACATCGATTGTGCCCATTGGCTATTGGCACAGTGAAAGGTGAATTAAGGTGAAAGTGCTACCAGGATTGGCATCCTGTGCGGTGGCGGTCGGACTCGTCGTCACGTCTGGCTGCGCGGGTGCGGGCAGCTTGGGCGCGTCGGCGAACGAGGTGACGATCGCCTTGGTGTCCAACTCGCAGATGACGGACGCCCAGAAGTTGTCGACGGAGTTCGAGAAAGCGAATCCCGGCACGAAGCTGAAGTTCGTCACGCTCTCGGAGAACCAGGCGCGCGCCAAGATCACCATGTCGACCGCGATGGGCGGCAACGAGTTCGATGTCGTGATGATCAGCAATTTCGAGACTCCGCAGTGGGCGAAGGACGGCTGGCTCCTGAACCTTTCGGACTACGCGAAGAACACGTCGGGCTATGACGAGAACGACTTCATCCCCTCATTGCGCGACTCGTTGTCCTACCAGGGCAACATGTACGCCGTCCCGTTCTACGGCGAGTCGTCATTCCTGATGTACCGCAAGGACTTCTTTGAACGGGCCGGCATCACGGTGAGTCAGGATCCGACCTACCAACCGACCTGGCAAGAGGTCGCGCAGTGGGCGGACACCATCAAACAGAAGAACAACGACGTGGCGGGCATCTGCCTGCGCGGCAAGCCAGGTTGGGGTGAGGTGCTTGCGCCGCTGGACACCGTGATCAACACTTTCGGTGGGCGCTGGTTCGACGAGCAGTGGAACGCCCAGCTCAACAGCCCCGAAGTGAGGAAGGCCGTCAACTTCTACGTCGACCTGGTCAAGCGTTCCGGTGAACTCGGCGCGGCCTCAACGGGTTTCCAGGAGTGCGCCAACCTGTTCGGGCAGGGGCAGACGGCGATGTGGTACGACGCGACGTCGGCGGTCTCGGTCCTCGAGGATCCCAAGACATACCCGGACCTGGTCGGCAAGATCGGATACCTCCCCGCTCCGATCGTCGAGAAGCCCGACTCGGGATGGCTCTACACCTGGGCGCTGGGCATCCCGAAGGGAGCCAAGAACCCCGACGGTGCATGGAAGTTCATCTCGTGGATGACCAGCAAGGACTACATGAAGCTGGTCGGTGAGAAACTGGGCTGGGCACGCGTGCCACCGGGCAGCCGGACGTCGACCTACACGAATCTGCCAGAGTACGAGGCGATCTCGCGACCATACGGGCCGCTGACTCTGAAGTCGATTCAGAATGCGACCCCGAACAAGCCGACGGTGCAACCGGTTCCGTACACCGGGGTGCAGTTCGTCGGGATCCCCGAGTTCCAGGATCTCGGGACGCGGGTGAGCCAGCAGATCAGCGCGGCGATCGCCGGACGGAAGTCGGTGGCCGACGCGCTTGCCCAAGCGCAGGAATACGCCGAGGTCGTCGGCCGGACATACCAGGAGAAGTGATGACTGTTGTTGCTGATACCGAGGCTGACGCCGGTCAGAAGGCGGTAGCGGAACGGGTCCGCAAGATCCGGGAGGCACAGGACACCGGCGTGAGTCGCGCCGAAGGCTGGCGCAGGCGTGGGCCGCTTCTTCCGGCGCTGATCTTCATGATCGTCGTCACGCAGATCCCGTTCCTCTTCACGCTGTACTACTCGACGCTGTCCTGGAACCTGGTTCGCCCCGGGTCGCGTCGGTTCGTGGGTCTGCAGAACTACATCGCCGTGGTCAAGGACAGTCAGTTCTGGTCGGTGTCCTTCAACACCGTCATCCTGATCGTCGGCGTGGTGTTGATCTCGGCGGTCGTCGGTCTGCTGCTGGCGCTGCTTCTGGATCGCGCCTTCCTGGGCCGCGGGATCGTGCGGACACTGCTTATCACTCCGTTCCTCGTCACACCGGTTGCGGCAGCGCTGATCTGGAAGACGACGATTCTGGACCCGACGAACGGGATCCTGAACTGGGTGCTGTCGCTCGTCGGCATCGGAAAGGTCGATTGGATCGGGCAGTTCCCGTTGCCTGCGGTGATGGTGGAGCTCATCTGGCAGTGGACACCGTTCATGATGCTGCTGATTCTCGCCGGCCTCCAGTCGATGCCTCGCGACATCCTGGAGGCAGGTGGAGTCGACGGGGCAAACGCGTTCCAGCTCTTCCGGGAGCTGACATTGCCGCACCTTCGGCGATTCATCGAACTTGGCGTGGTGCTCGGCGCGATCTACCTGGTCAACACATTCGACGTGATCTACATGATGACCCAGGGCGGACCGGGCATCGCCAGCGCGAACCTGCCGTTCTACATCTACCAGCGCGCGTTCCTCGGCTTCGACATGGGGCAGGCGGCGGCCATGGGCGTGGTGGTGGTGATCTTCACGATGATCATCGCGTCGTTCGCGCTTCGGTTGATCTTCAAATCATTCTCCGGCAAGGAAGAGGCAGCCTGATGACAACCGCTCCGGCGACCATATCCAAGAGGAAGGCCCGCAAGTTCAGTCCGTGGGCAGTGGTGGCGTGGATCGTCGCGCTCGGCTTCTTCTTCCCGGTGTTCTGGATGGTACTGACGGCGTTCAAGCAGGAAGGCGATGCGGCGACCAGTCCGCCGAAGCTGTTTTTCACGCCGACACTGGATCAGTTCAAGGCGGTGTTCGACCAGGGCATCGGGCCCGCGATGCTGAACTCCCTGTTCGCCACCGGGCTTTCGACGTTGCTGGTGTTGCTCCTCGGGGTGCCCGCGGCCTTCGCGTTGTCGCTGCGGCCGGTCCGAAAGACCCAGGACGCGTTGTTCTTCTTCATGAGCACCAAGATGCTGCCCATCGTGGCGGCGATCCTGCCGCTCTACGTGATCGTGTCCAATATCGGCCTGCTGGACAACATCTGGGCCCTGGTTATCCTCTACACCTCGATGAACCTTCCGATCGCGGTATGGATGATGCGGTCGTTCTTCCTCGAGGTTCCCGGCGAGCTTCTCGAGGCAGCAAGCCTGGATGGCGCCAGCCTGTGGCGGTCGGTGCGCGAGGTGATTCTGCCGCTGGTGTCGCCTGGCATCGCGGCGACGGCGCTGATCTGCGTGATCTTCGCCTGGAACGAGTTCTTCTTCGCGGTGAACCTGACCGCGGTCAACGCCCAGACAATGCCGGTTTATCTCGTCGGATTCATCGCCGGTGAGGGACAGTACTGGGCCGTGCTGTCGGCGGCCGCAACCATGGCCGCCCTGCCCGTCATCCTCTGCGGGTGGTTCGCCCAAAACAAGCTGGTGCGCGGACTTTCGTTCGGCGCGATCAAGTAACTTCGCCGCACTGCACAAGGAGAACAGAAGCCATGGCAACAATCACCTACCGAAACGCCTCCTGCATCTATGCCCAGGCGGAGACACTCGCTGTCGACTCACTCAACCTCGACATCCAGGACGGCGAGTTCGTCGTGCTGGTCGGGCCGTCCGGTTCCGGCAAGAGCACCGCGCTGCGGATGCTCGCCGGCCTCGAGGACATCGATGAGGGCAGCATCGAGATCGGCGGCAAGGACATGACAGGCGTGCCGTCCAAGGACCGCGACATCGCGATGGTGTTCCAGAATTACGCGTTGTACCCGAACAAGACCGTCGCCGAGAACATGGGCTTCGCGCTGAAACTGCGCGGGGTATCGGCCGGCGAGCGGCGCAAGAAGGTCGAAGAAGCCGCCAAGGTCCTCGACTTGACGGAGTACCTGGATCGCAAGCCCGCCAAGCTGTCCGGCGGTCAGCGCCAGCGCGTCGCGATGGGCCGCGCCATCGTGCGTGAGCCGCAGGTGTTCTGCATGGACGAGCCCCTGTCGAACCTCGACGCCAAGCTGCGGGTGCAGACCCGCACGCAGATCGCCGCACTCCAGCGCAGGCTGGGGACCACGACGGTGTACGTCACCCATGACCAGGTCGAGGCCATGACGATGGGTGATCGCGTCGCTGTGCTGAAGGGCGGGAAGCTACAGCAATTCGCTTCGCCGAGTGAGCTTTACGACAAGCCGAAAAATGCCTTCGTAGCGGGATTCATCGGCTCACCCGCCATGAATCTGGTGACGGCGCCGATCACATCCGACGGCATACGAATCGGTGAGTCGACGCTCGAACTCGAGCGCGACGAGATGGCACTGCTGGCCGACGCGGGACTCAAGGAGGTCACCATCGGTGTGCGACCCGAGCAGCTCGAGCTATCGGAGTCCGGCGGCGTCGAGGTGATCGTCGACCTGGTCGAGGACCTCGGCAGCGAGGCGTACCTGTACACGCACGCCGGGGCAGGCATTCAGCTCGTCGCCCGGTCACTGCCACGCTCGCCGGCCCGGCTGGCCGATACCGTGCGGCTGCGCAGGACCCCCGACGGCGTGGTGCATCTGTTCCACCCGGACACAGGCGAGCGCATCGGCTAGCCCTGTTGATCATTGGAACAACGTTGCAGCAGGTAATACCGTCACGTGGTGGATCAATTCGGTCGGGTGAAGCTGACCAATCCGGACAAGGTGCTGTACCCGGCCACGGGTGGACGGCAAAAGGCCGTCACAAAAGCGCAAGTCTTCGATTACTACATAACCATCGCCGACGTGATGATCCCGCACATCGCCGGACGTCCGGCCACCCGCAAGCGCTGGCCCAACGGCGTCGACGAGTCGTCCTTCTTCGAGAAGCAACTGGCGTCGTCGGCTCCCGACTGGCTGGATCGCGGCACGATCGTGCACAAGTCGGGCACGACCACCTACCCCATCATCAACACCCGCGAAGGGCTGGCCTGGATCGCGCAGCAGGCCGCGCTCGAGGTGCACGTTCCGCAGTGGCGCTTCGTCGGCGATAAACCCGGGCCGGCAACCCGGATCGTGTTCGACCTTGACCCCGGCGAGGGCGCCACCATGAAGCAACTCTGCCGGGTTGCGCGTGAGGTCCGCGACCTCATCGACGACATCGGACTGACCACCTACCCACTGACGAGCGGAAGCAAGGGCCTGCACCTCTACGTGCCTCTCGGCGAGCCGATCAGCTCGCGGGGTGCATCGCTGTTGGCACGCCGAGTGGCCCAACAGCTCGAGAAGTCAATGCCCAAGCTCGTCACCGCGACGATGACCAAGAGCCTTCGCACGGGCAAAGTGTTCGTGGACTGGAGCCAGAACAACGGCAACAAGACCACGATTGCGCCGTATTCACTTCGCGGACGCGAACATCCGACGGTGGCCGCACCGCGCACCTGGGAGGAGCTGGCCGATCCGAAGGTGCGGCATCTGCGCTTCGACGAGGTACTGCAACGGGTTGAGGAGCATGGCGACCTGCTGGCGGGCGTCGACGAGTCGGTTCGCCTGGACGACAAACTGACCACGTATCGCAGCATGCGCGATGCGGCGAAAACCCCTGAGCCCGTGCCAAGAAAAACACCGAAGACGGGCAATGACGACAAGTTCGTCATTCAGGAGCACCACGCCCGCCGGTTGCATTACGACTTCCGCCTCGAACGCGACGGCGTGCTGGTGTCATGGGCGGTACCGAAGAACCTGCCCGACACTCCGTCGGTCAATCACCTGGCCGTGCACACCGAGGACCACCCGATGGAGTACCTGACCTTCGCGGGTGCGATTCCCAAGGGGGAGTACGGCGGTGGCAAGGTCATCGTCTGGGATACCGGCACGTATGAGACCGAGAAGTTCAACGACAATCCGCCCGACGGACCGGCGAACGGCGGAGAGGTCATCGTCATGCTGCATGGCGAGCGGATATCCGGGCGTTACGCGCTGATCCAGACCGACGGCAAGAACTGGCTGGCGCACAGGATGAAGGAGCAAAGCCGGCCGCAGGCGGGCGATCTCGCGCCGATGCTGGCGACCGAGGGCTCTGTCGACAAGCTGAAATCGACGCAGTGGGCGTTCGAGGGCAAGTGGGACGGCTACCGGGTGCTCCTGGACGCGAATCGCGGCACGCTCAACTTGCGGTCACGGCGGGGCCGCGACGTCACCGGCGAGTACCCCCAATTCGAGGCGCTGGCCGCCGATCTCGCCGACCATCATGTGATCCTCGACGGCGAAGCGGTGGCGCTCGACCAATCCGGCGTGCCCAGTTTCAGCAGGATGCAGAACCGGGCGCGGTCCACCCGCGTTGAGTACTGGGCTTTCGACATCCTGCATCTCGACGGCCGATCGTTGTTGCGCGCCAAATACTCCGACCGTCGCCGCCTGCTCGAGGCCTTGGCATCCAGCGGTGGCCTGATCGTCCCTGACCAGCTGTCCGGCGACGGTCCCGAGGCGTTGGAGCACGCGCGCAAGCATCGCTGGGAAGGCGTGGTCGCCAAAAAGCGGGATTCCACCTACCAGCCGGGGCGGCGGTCGTCGTCGTGGATCAAAGACAAGATCTGGAGCACCCAGGAAGTGGTGATCGGAGGCTGGCGGCAAGGCGAGGGCGGGCGCAGCAGCGGCATCGGGGCCCTGATGCTGGGCGTCCCCGAGGAGGGTGGCCTGCACTTCGCAGGGCGCGTCGGAACCGGGTTCACCGAAAAGGAGCTGGGCAAGCTGAAGAACATCCTCGAGCCGCTGGCGACCGACGAATCGCCCTTCAACACGAGGCTTCCCACCCAAGATGCCAAAGGTGTGACGTTCGTCAGGCCCGAGTTGGTGGGCGAGGTGCGCTACAGCGAACGCACCGGCGACGGCAGGCTACGTCAGCCGAGTTGGCGCGGGCTGCGGCCCGACAAGACGTCGGACGAGGTTCGCTGGGAGTCTCCCGCGATCAGGTGATGCAAACTCCGCCGTCGACGACGATGGTCTGCCCGGTGACAAAGCCGCCGGCATCGGACACCAGCCACACCAGCGTTGCGGCAAGTTCGGCCGGATCGCCCATGCGGCCGAGCAACATTCGCGGTTTGAGGCTCTCGAGGTAGCCGGGCTGGTAGGCGTCGGTCATCTCGGACTCGAAGAAGCCGGGGGCGATCGCGTTGACGCGGATGCCCTTGCGAGAACTCCACTGCTGGGCGAGATCCCGGGTCAGGCCGATGACTGCGGCCTTGCTCGCGCTGTACGCGGCCTGCGGCAGCCCGGCCGTCGTGAGGCCGAGGACGCTGGAGATGTTCACGATCGAGCTACCCGGCTGCATCACGCGCGCGCACGCCTGGGCGGCCCAGTACGAGCCGTTGAGGTTGATGTCGACGACCGCGCGAAACTCGTCGGGCGTCTCGCGAGTAGCGGGCACCGCCGTGCCGACCCCGGCATTGTTGACCAGCACATCGACGCGGCCGAACTCGCTCATCGCGGCGTCCACCATCGCCTGACACTGCGCCGGATCGGCGACGTCCGTCGCGACCGCCAACGCCGCCGCCCGGCATCCTCAACGAGCCGCGATGTGGCCTGGAGCTTGTCGACGCGCCTGGCGGCCAGCACCACGTCGGCGCCGGCTTCGGCGCACGCCTGGGCGAATGACACGCCCAGACCTGACGACGCACCGGTCACGATGACGACCTTGTCGTCGAGACGGAACTTGTCGAGTATGGGCACCGGGTCAGACTATCGGTACGCCGTCTACAGCTTGGCGATGACCTTTTCGCCGTACTTCTCGATGGCGCGGATCTTGTCCCCAAGGGGTTGGGTGTCGGGTCCGATGATGTAGGGGATCCGGAAGCCCACCATGATGTCGGTGACGCCACGGTCCTCGAGACGTTTGATGCCATCGGGCTTGTAGGCGTCAAGGGACATCGCGTGGATCTCGAAGGGACCCGTCAGGCCCTCTTCCTGTCGAATCTGCTTGAGCCGGCTGATGAATCGGTCGAGTGCTCCGGGATCGCCGAGATCGCCACCGCCGTGCATCCAACCGTCGTTGCGTGCGGCGCGGCGCAGCGCCACGTCGGCGTGGCCGCCGATGAGGATCGGGATCGGCTTGGTGGGTGCCGGTGTCATCTTCGTCTTCGGGATGTCATAGAACTCGCCGTGGAACTCGAAGAACTCGCCGGTGGTCAGGCCCTTAAGGATCTCGATGCACTCGTCCATCCGCTTGCCACGCTTGGCGAAGGGGACACCCATCAGCTCGTAGTCCTCGAACCACGGGCTGGTCCCGACGCCGAGCCCGAGCCGGTTGTCGAACAGCGCGGCCAGCGATCCGGCCTGCTTGGCCACCAGCGCTGGCGGGCGGATCGGCAGCTTGAGGACGAACATGTTGAACTTCAGCGTCGTCGTGACGGCACACAGGGCGCTGGCCAGGATGAACGCCTCGATGATCTCCTTGCCGTCGAGGAACTCCCGGCTGCCGTCGTCCGTGTACGGGTACGTCGAGTCGGACTCGTACGGGTAGGCGACGCTGTCCGCGATGGTCATGGCGTGGAAACCTGCCGCCTCGGCGGCCTGGGCCAGGGGAATGTAGTACTTGGGGTCGGTCAATGATTCCGCATAGGTGAACCGCACCCGGCCATACTAGAACGTGTTCTAGTGCGACGGTTCAAGGGCCAAGAAACCCGGCATCATTGCCTAGGTGCGCGCCTGGCTGACCCGCAATGTCCGGGTGCTCTCCGCCGTCTCGTTTCTTCAGGACGCCGCAAGCGAACTGCTCTATCCGCTACTACCGATCTACCTGACCAGTGTGCTGGGCGCCCCGGCGGCCGTGGTCGGCGCCGTGGAGGGCGTCGCGGAGGGCGCGGCCTCGCTGACCAGACTGGCGGCGGGGCCCCTGGGTGATCGGTTCGCGCGGCGGCCGCTGATCGCGACGGGCTACGGGATGGCGGCGCTGGGCAAGGTGATGGTGGCGGCGGCCACGGCCTGGCCCGGGGTGCTGGCCGGCCGTGTTGTCGACCGCCTCGGCAAGGGAATTCGCGGCGCACCGCGGGACGCACTGCTGGTCGTCGACATCGACAATGCTGCGCGGGGACGGGTGTTCGGATTCCACCGCGCGATGGACACATTGGGTGCCGTCGTCGGCCCACTGCTGGGCCTGGCGGGATACGAACTGCTCGGCCATCGGATCGCGCCGCTGTTGTGGGTGGCTGTCGTGCCCGCCGTGTTGAGCGTCGCGCTGGTGTTCCTGGTTCGCGAGAGGCGCCGGGTCCTGCCGAAGCGCGAGAAGGTCTTCGCCGGTGTCAGGGATCTCCCTGGTCGCTATTGGCGGGTGACGGTCGTTCTTGTGGCGTTCGGTGTGGTGAACTTCCCCGACGCCCTTCTGTTGTTGCGGCTCAACGAGATCGGCTTCTCGGTCGTCGAGGTGATACTGGCCTACGTTACGTACAACGCGGTGTACGCGGTGTCGAGCTATCCCGCCGGGCTGCTCGCCGACCGTATCCCCCGCCCGGCCGTGTTAGGCATTGGCCTGGTGTTCTTCGCGATCGGTTACGTGGGCCTGGGATTGACGACCGATGCCGTGGTGGCGTGGCTACTGATCGGTGTGTACGGCTTGTTCACCGGATGCACCGACGGTGTTGGCAAGGCATGGATTTCGTCGCTGGTCGGCGCGGATCTGCAGGCAGGCGCGCAGGGATTGTTCCAGGGCGCCAGCGGTTTCGCCGTGCTGGTGGCGGGATTGTGGGCGGGGTTCCTGTGGGGTGCGGACGGTCGGCTGCCGTTGTTGATCTCGGGAGTCGTCGGCGCGGTGTTCGCGCTCGGTCTGCTGGCAAGCTCGGTCTACGACAGGACAGGCACGTCGAGTTCGACATCGTCGAGCGCGAAGGGCGGTGCACCGACCCCGACCACCGAATAGCTGCCCCACGGCGTGCGTTCGGTGACGCGGGCTTCGGCGATGCGTTCACCGACTGCCAGCCTCACCCGTTGCGGCGGATCATCGTCGGGAAGCGCGTCGAAAACCGTTCCCTGCCAGTGGTAGCGGCCGTCGATCGGATCGAGGTGCCCCGTCAAGCGCACCCGGACGTCATGAATGTCGTCGCTGATATGCACGGCGGCGGGGCCGTCGTACACCTCGTCCTCGATGCCGACGCGGGAGCTGAGATC
>Ga0073928_10006356_pt1 | contig 15948 bp, 14 predicted proteins | sample PaiPotPPA55metaG_FD_76969 | JGI IMG/M metagenome (GOLD analysis project Ga0073928, IMG submission 76969) | Iron sulfur acid spring bacterial and archeal communities from Banff, Canada, to study Microbial Dark Matter (Phase II) - Paint Pots PPA... ... | reverse complement strand
TTGCGGCGAACCTGAAGGATATCCGCCGCTATATCCGTATCCGCAACATGTGACGGGCACGGCCATGAGCCTGTGTCCGCCTCCGGTTCGCGACGAACCGCCCGTGATGTTCCGGGCCGGTGAGGCAATTCGTGTGCGCGGACTGGTGCAGGGCGTGGGTTTCAGGCCCACGGTATGGCGTCTTGCGCATGCTTGCGGCATCACCGGCGATGTAGGCAACGACAGCGAAGGTGTGCTGATCCACGCATGGGCCGACACAAGTACGCTCGATGATTTTGTCGAGCGCTTGCGCAGCGGTTGTCCGCCGCTTGGGCGTATCGATTCCATCGAACGGCGTGCATTGCACGGGACACCTCCGCCTTCAGGCGGGTTCCGGATTGTCGCGAGTACGGGCGGCCGTGCGCATACCGGCGTGGTACCGGACGCGGTGACGTGCCGCGCATGTATCGACGAGACGTTCGACCCGGCGAGCCGTCGTTATGGATACGCGTTCACGAACTGCACGCATTGCGGGCCGCGCTTGTCGATTGTCCAGGCGATCCCTTATGACCGTCCGAACACGACCATGGCCGCCTTTGCGCTGTGTGCGGCCTGTGCGTGTGAATACGATGATCCGGCTGACCGGCGCTTTCATGCGCAGCCGGTGGCGTGTCCTCTTTGCGGGCCACGCCTGTGGCTCGAGCAGGCCGATGGTTCGCTTGCGGAAGGCGATCCGCTGGACACCACGCGCCGCTTTATCCAGCGCGGCAAGATCGTGGCAATCAAAGGGTTGGGCGGTTTTCAGCTTGCATGCGCCGCGTCAGATCACGCGGCTGTTGCGAAACTACGCGCGCTGAAATGGCGCGAGCGCAAGCCGTTCGCGCTGCTGGCGCGCGACGTGGCAATGATCGAACGCTATTGCATGGTCAGCGCAGCGGACGAGGTCCTGCTTGAAAGCCCTGCCGGGCCCATCGTGATCATGCCGATGCTGTCGATGACCGGGCGCGGCATGCCTGACCCGTTTCCGGGCGTGGCGCCGGGTATTCGGACGCTGGGGTTCATGCTGCCTTCAACCCCGCTGCATCATCTGCTGATGCAATCGCTTGACGGCCCGATTGTACTGACCAGCGGTAATCTCGCTGACGAACCGCAATGCATCGATAACAACGAAGCCCGCCAGCGTCTCGCAGGCATGGCCGACGCGTGGCTGATGCACGACCGCGACATCGCGCGGCGCGTAGACGATTCGGTCGCGCGGGTCATGGTCGGCGTATCACGTCTGCTGCGCCGCTCGCGTGGTTATGCTCCCGCGCCGTTGCGTTTACCGCGCGATTTTGCCGCTGCGCCGCCGGTTCTCGCGATGGGCGCACAGCAGAAAAACACGTTCTGCCTGCTGCGCGATGGCGAAGCGGTTGTGTCGCATCACATTGGCGAACTGGAGAATGGCGAGACGTATCGCGACTACATGACATCGCTCGCGCGTTATCAGCATCTGTTCGAACACGATGCCAGTTTCGTCGCAGTCGACATGCATCCCGAGTATCTGTCGCGCAAGCTCGGTATCGATATCGCGCAGCAGCGGCATTTGCCGCTCGCCGAGATCCAGCACCATCACGCGCACTTCGCGGCGTGCCTTGCGGAAAATGATGTTGGTTTGGACACTGACGTTCTTGGCATCGCGCTTGACGGGCTAGGCATGGGCCTGGACAACGCGCTATGGGGCGGTGAATTTTTGCTAGGCGGCTACGTAGATTTCAAGCGTCTCGGGAGTTTTACACCGGTCGCATTGCCCGGAGGCGCCTACGCGATCTATGAGCCGTGGCGCAACACGTACGCGCATTTGTCCGCGAGCCTCGGATGGCGGCGTTTCGCGAAGCAATACGCGAAGCTCGAGCTCCATCATTTTCTCGCTGACCGTCCGCTGATGCTGCTCGATCAGATGATCGACGGCGGGATCAATAGTCCTGTTGCAAGCTCGGCGGGGCGTTTGTTCGATGCAGTCGCCGGGGCGCTCGGCGTGTGCCGCGAACGCGTTCAATACGAAGGACAGGCGGCGATCGAGCTCGAAGCGTTGATCGATACCCATACGCTACAAGACGAAGACGACGCGCTGGCGTATCCGTTTGACATCGTGGAAAATGGTACTTTGCTGTTGATCGACCCTAAACCCATGTGGATCGCACTGCTCGACGACATGCTGCGCGCCACCGCCGTGCCGGTAATGTCCGCGCGCTTTCACAAAGGGCTCGCCATAGCGATCGTGCGGATGACCATCCGTCTGCTCATGTCCACGCAGATTCGCACAGTCGCACTATCCGGCGGGGTCATGCAGAACCGCGTTCTGTTCGAACAACTCAATGCACGGCTCGCGGCATGCGGACTTAATGTACTGACACATCGCCAGGTACCGTCCAACGACGGTGGCATTGCGCTGGGACAAGCGGCAATCACCGCTGCGCGTGCCCTTGCACCCGCGTTTGTTGAACCACGGAGTACGTCATGTGCCTAGGCATCCCGGGACAGATCGTCGAGATCAGCGACGCGGACAATAACCTCGCACTAGTCGATGTAGGCGGGGTGCAGCGGATCATCAACATCGCATTCATCGTCGATGATGAACAGCCGCCGTCCGCCTGTGTCGGCAACTGGGTGCTGGTGCATGTCGGCTTTGCGATGAGCCGTCTCGACGAAGCCGAAGCCATGCGCACGCTTGCCCTGCTGCGTGAACTCGGCGAGGCGCAGGCGGAGATGGCCGCGATGATGGAAGGGGGTGGTGAGCTCCCGCTTCCTGAGCCGTTCAACCACCATGATGGAGCGCGCCATGACTGAACATACGGCGCTACAGGGTCTGTATCCGTTCCTTCACGGGGGGCATCAAGATGCGGCGAAACTCGATGCCGCGTTGCTCGAATCGGTCGCGCAGAAGGCGCAGGCAAGCATTGAAGCCAAGCGTGCGTTCTTCGCCGATAACGCCATCGCGGTGGTCGCTGTCGCGCATGCGATTGCGGATGTTTATCGCCATGACGGCAGGCTCTTTTCAATGGGCAACGGTGGCTCGAGTTGCGACGCCGCGCATATCGCGGTGGAGTTCCTGCATCCGGTGACGGCCGGGCGGCCGGCGCTCACCGCCGTCAACCTCGTCGCCGACACCGCGATGATGACGGCGGTGGGCAACGACGTCGGCTTCGCGCATATCTATGTCCGGCAACTGGTGGCGCAGGCACGTCGCGGCGACGGCCTGATCGGGGTGTCGACGAGCGGCAACTCCGACAACCTGCTCGCCGCATTCGCGAAAGCGCGTGAGATGGGCGTGGTGACCATTGGCCTGGCCGGGCATGACGGCGGCAGGATGGCAGCACCCGGTGCGCTCGATCATTGCCTCGTGGTGCCGAGCGACAGCATTCATCGTATTCAGGAAACCCACGTCGCGATCTATCACATCCTGTGGGACCTGGTCCATACGCTGCTGGCCGATGAACGCGGCAGCCTGAATGTCCCTGACACAGCGGCAGCGGGGCACGTGTCATGAAATACGTCGACGAATTCCGCGATCCCGGCAAAGCGCGAACGCTGACGCTCGAGATCCATCGGCTGGTCGAGCGGATCGTGCGCGACCGTGGCGGCCTTGCACGGCCATTGCAGATCATGGAGGTCTGCGGCGGTCATACACATTCCATCTTCAGATATGGCATTCACCAGATGCTGCCGCCCGAGGTCGAGTTCGTCCATGGCCCGGGTTGCCCGGTCTGCGTGTTGCCGATGGGCCGCGTGGACGACTGCGTGGCGCTCGCCGAGCGCTCCGAAGTGATCTTCACGACCTTTGGCGACGCGATGCGCGTGCCCGGTTCGCGCAAGAGCCTGCTGAAAGCGAAGGCGGACGGCGCCGACGTGCGGATGGTCTATTCGCCGCTCGACGCGCTTGCGATTGCACGCGCGAATCCGCATCGCGAGGTGATCTTCTTCGGGCTGGGTTTTGAAACCACGATGCCAAGCACCGCGATGACCGTGCTGCAGGCTCACGCCCTACGCATCAATAACTTTTCTCTGTTTTGCAATCACATCACGATCATTCCGACAATCAAGGCCATTCTCGATTCCCCTGATCTGCATCTCGACGGCTTTCTTGGACCCGGACACGTGAGCATGGTGATCGGCACGCGGCCGTATCGGTTCATCGCGGAGCATTACCGACGGCCAATTACGGTCGCCGGGTTCGAACCGCTCGACGTGCTGCAATCCGTGTGGATGGTGCTGCGGCAGATCGCCGAAGGCCGCTGTGAAGTGGAGAACCAGTACGGCCGGATCGTGCCGGAAGACGGCAATGCGCAGGCGCTGTCGGCGATCGGGCAAGTGTTCGAGTTACGCGAATTTTTCGAGTGGCGCGGGCTGGGATCGATCGATCATTCCGGCGTGCGGATACGCGAACGCTTCGCCGCTTACGACGCCGAGCGCAAGTTCCCCGTCGCCAACCTGAAGATCGCCGATCCGAAATCCTGCCAGTGCGGCGAAGTGCTCAAGGGCGTGATCAAGCCGCAGCAGTGCAAGGTATTCGGCACCACCTGCACCCCGGAAACCCCGCTCGGCTCGTTGATGGTATCGAGCGAAGGCGCGTGTGCCGCGCACTATCGTTATGCACGTATCGATACATCGGCGTTGTTCGCACACAGGCGTGTTACGCCAGACACGGTTCAGCCGGGAGCGGGAGCATGAACGACCGGATCGGTAGGCTGCGCGATGTCACGATCAATCTCGCGCACGGTGGTGGCGGCCGTGCGATGCGCGACCTGATCGAGGACGTATTTGTCACCGCCTTCAATAACCCCGCGCTCGCCGCGCTCGAAGACCAGGCGGTGTTTCCGCTCGCAGACCTCGCGCGGCTCGGCGACCGGCTGGCGTTCACTACGGATAGCTATGTTGTCGACCCGTTGTTTTTCCCGGGCGGCGACATAGGGACGCTGGCGGTATCGGGCACGGTCAACGACCTTGCCATGTCGGGGGCAAAACCGCTGTTTCTATCGTGTGGGATGGTGATTGAGGAGGGCTTGGCGGTTGACGTTCTGCGTCGCGTGGCGGCAAGCATGCAGCGTGTCGCGATCGAAGCGGGCGTGTCTATTGTTACCGGCGACACCAAGGTGGTCGAACGCGGCTGCGCAGACAAGCTGTTCATCAACACGGCAGGCGTGGGCGTCGTGCCGGCCGGCGTGAATATATCGGCGCGGCGTGCGCAGCCGGGCGACGTGGTGATCGTGAACGGCTTTCTGGGCGACCACGGCGCGGCAATCCTGGTCGCGCGAAAGCAGCTTGCATTGCAGTCCGATATAGCAAGCGATTGCGCGCCGCTCGGGTCTCTGGTCGACGCAATGCTGGGTGCATGCAAGGACATCCATTGCATGCGTGACGCAACGCGGGGCGGGGTAGCTACGGTACTGAACGAGTTCGCGGTGTCGTCGGGTGTCGCGATTCGCATCCAGGAAAACGCTCTGCCTATCCGCGAGGAAGTGAAGGGCGCTTGCGAAATCCTTGGGCTTGATCCGCTGTACCTGGCGAACGAAGGCAAGCTGGTTGCGATAGTTCCCGCACACGCCGCGTCAAGCGTACTCGCGGCGATGCATGCGCACCCGAGTGGCACGCGGGCGGCTGTGATCGGCGAGGTGGTTGCGCAGCCGGCGGGCATTGTGGTGTTGCATACGGTGTTCGGCGGACAGCGAATCGTCGACATGCTGACGGGCGAGCAACTGCCGCGGATCTGTTAGCGAGCTTCAGGCATAGGGGACGCAGCATCATGCATGAACTGAGCATTGCGAATAGTGTCGTCGAGCTCTGCGCCGAACGCGCGATGGGCGCTCGGGTGCTGCGCGTGACGCTGGAGATCGGCCGGTTGTCGGCGGTGACGCCGGATGCAATCCGTTTTTGCTTCGATGTCTGCGCGAAAGACACCTTGCTTGAAGGCGCGGCGCTGGAGATTGTCGAGACACCGGGCCTGGCGCGCTGCCTGGACTGTGGCGCAAGTGTGGAGATGACCGACCTGCTCGCGCGCTGCGCGTGTGGAAGCGTCAACCTCGAACTGCTGGCCGGCAGCGAGCTGAAGATAAAACAGATGGAGGTGGTTTGATGTGTACCACATGCGGTTGCTCGAAAGGTGCGGGCACGGTGATCACAGACCCCGAGACCGGCGAACGGATTGAAACACCGGCGGAAGAGGAAAGCGGTGCGGCGCGTGAGCCGGGTTCGTGGCGGCAGGTCGCGGGCGGTGCAGCCGGCGTGAGCGTGGCTGCGCATCTGCATGCGCGCGCCCATCGGCATGCTCATGCAGCTCACGTTCATGAACACGACGGGCACGTGCACAGCCATGAGCACATTCATGAGCAAGAAGCAGCGATTGCCGCGGCCGTTCACGGCACCACGATCACGCTCGAACAAGACCTGCTCGCGAAGAACCAGTTACTCGCCGAACACAACCGTGGCTGGCTGGCGAGCCGCCATATCACCGCACTGAATCTGGTCAGCTCGCCGGGGGCGGGCAAGACCACGCTGCTCGAACGCACCATTCGCGATCTCCGGGATCTGCAGAGCGCCCAAATAATCCAGGTCATCGAAGGCGATCAGGCGACGCTCAACGACGCCGAGCGAATTCGCGCGACCGGTTGCCGCGTGGTGCAGATCAACACGGGCACGGGCTGTCATCTGGATGCCGGTATGGTCTCCCGCGCGCTGGCGCAACTGGATCCGCCTTCGCATGCGTGGCTGATGATCGAGAACGTCGGTAATCTTGTCTGCCCCGCGCTGTTCGATCTTGGCGAGCAGGCGAAGGTGGTGATCCTGTCGGTGACCGAAGGCGAAGACAAGCCGCTCAAGTATCCGCACATGTTCCGCGCAAGCCGCCTGATGTTGCTGAGCAAGATTGACTTGCTGCCGCACTTGCGTTTCGATGTTGCGCGCTGCATTGCGTATGCCCGGCAGGTGAATCCATCTATCGAAGTCCTGCAGGTATCGGCGCAAACCGGGGAGGGGATGAAGGGGTGGTATGCGTGGCTGGAAACGGTTGCATTGGCTGAAGCCGGCGAAACGGTGCGCCAGGGTGCGAGAGGCGCGGCGGCTGGATCGTATTGAGGGGCAAATTGCAGGGCAAGAATCCGGGGCGCGTGATGCTCAAGCAAATGTCTCAGCTTTTTAATGACCGCCCAACGGGTCTGCGCCGCAAGATTACCTGTATCTATGTGCTGCTGCTCGCCTTCAATGTAGTCGCGTGGGCATGGGCGCTGACGGCCTTTCACGGGCAGCCCGCGCTGCTGGGCACGGCGCTTTTGGCGTACACGTTCGGGCTGCGCCACGCTGTGGACGCGGACCACATTGCCGCTATCGATAACGTCACCCGCAAGCTGCTGCAGATCGGCCGCAGTCCGCTTGGCGCCGGCTTGTTTTTCTCGCTCGGCCACTCGACGGTAGTCGTCGCGCTGACCGTGGGCGTTGCGTTCGCCGCGACCGCACTGACGACGCATTTCGATGACCTGAGAGGTGTCGGCGGTCTGATCGGAACCAGCGTGTCGGCGCTGTTCCTGTTCGTGCTGGCCATCGCGAATCTCGTGGTGCTGGCGTCCGTGATCAGGACATTTCGCGCGGTGCGCCGAGGGGAACCGCTGGTCGAAACCGATCTCGACCTGCTGCTTAACAATCGCGGCTTCCTCTCGCGCTTGCTTCGGCCGTTGTTGAGACTGGTATCGCGTAGCTGGCATCTTTACCCCGTGGGTTTCCTGTTCGGGCTCGGGTTCGATACCGCCACCGAGGTTGCGTTGTTCGGCATATCGGCGGCGCAGGCGTCGCATGGCCTGTCGTTCTGGTCGGTGCTCGTGCTGCCGATCTTGTTCACGGCAGGCATGTCGCTGGTCGATACCACCGACGGCATCCTGATGCTCGGTGCGTATCGCTGGGCCTTTGTGCGGCCCATGCGCAAGCTCTACTACAACATGACGATCACGTTCGTTTCAGTGGTGGTCGCTGTGTTGATCGGTGGTATCGAGGCACTGGGTTTGTTCCAGGGCAGCTTCGGGCTCAAGGGCCCGTTCTGGGATTCCATCGGCAGCCTCAACGATCATTTTGGATTGTTGGGCTACATCGTCATAGGCATATTCATCGTGAGCTGGATCGTCTCCATAGCGATCTACAAGCTAAGGCGCTACGACGATATCGCGGTAAAAACGCTGTGACGCTAACGCCAGGCGCTAGAATTCACGCGAGCACAACAAGTGCCGATGCCTTCAGGCACCATCCACCGGAAAAAGCTAAGCCTGGCCGTGGTTCAACCCGGCCCGCCAAGGCATTTTTTACTAGCGTATAAACGGTTGTCACGTTATTGGAATCAAAGAAGGAACACGCATGCTCAAACTTCATCCGCGACTGCAACTCGATCCGGATGCGGCGTCCGGGCGACGCTGGCCTGTGACTGGATATCCCCTCGCGCTGAAGGTCACGGCGGCCTGGCATGCCCTTGCGCTCGCGGGCCTTGCCACCGCGCCGGAGATGTGGCCATGGTGGTTGGCGGGCACGGCGGTCAACCACGCGACAGTGACGGCAGCGGGATTATGGCCGCGCTCAACGCTGCTCGGCGCCAACTGGACTCACTTGCCCGCCACCCCGCGCAATGCGAACGCCATCGCGCTCACGCTCGACGACGGGCCTGATCCGCTCGTCACGCCGCAGGTTCTCGACCTTCTCGATGCGCACCAGGTTCGCGCCACGTTCTTCCTGATCGGCGAACGCGCGCGTCAATACCCGGCGTTGACCCGCGAGATCGTCGCGCGAGGGCATGGCGTGGAGAACCACTCGCAGAAGCATGTGCACACATTTTCAGTGACGGGCATGGGCGCGCTAAGCCGGGAGATCGATATGGCGCAACGCACGCTGACTGAACTGACGGGCGAGCGGCCAGCTTTTTTTCGCGCACCGGCGGGCTTGCGCAATGTCCTGTTGGAGCCGGTCCTGCAAAAACTCGATCTGAGACTGGCCGCCTGGACGCGACGCGGCTTCGATACCCGCGAGCGCAATCCGGAAATCGTCGCACGCCGGCTGTTGCGCGATCTGGCGCCGCGCGACATCCTGCTGCTCCACGATGGCGACGCCGCCATTACCGACGACGGTCAACCTGTCTTGCTCTCTGTATTACCGCGGGTCTTCGATGCCGCCAAAAAGCGGGGACTGCACTTCGTTACCTTACGGGAGGCATTCTGATCTCGCCGGCAGTACCGCGCTCCCGCGCCATCGAGTAAGAGACGTTACGCATTGTACGAAGCCGGGCAATGCATCGATTAAGTCACGTATTACCGACTTGCGCCTTATCCGAACACTTGGCATAACGTAATCCTCCGATACTCTCCGTAAGGTTCCGGAAGACGCGTTGTTCCCGACGAGCGTCGCGACTGCCGAAAACTCCGGGGGCGCAGCGCTCACATGCGGCCTGGCGGCATCAGTTCCGCAAAAAAACGCGCAATGCCGATCCCGCAATCGCGAGGCCACAGGGCTGCTTTCGCGGGTCACGTGGGCGACCGGATAAACGACTAGTGAACAGAAGAGGGACAACGGGTGATCTTCAGTACAGCCGCAACAACATACATTCGGTAACTTTTTCGATTTGGATAAAAAGGGTGCGACGGCTAGATTTGCATTGTTGACGCTTGAATTTCTATTGGGGCGTTCAATCAATTATGAATTTCCGTCGTATATGTGAGACTTACGCATGCGCGAACCGGTTTTCTGGCTGATTTAACAAGCAATTTTCAGTATGATTCGCCCCTCAACGCGGAGCCCGTCCAAGTCCGGATAATTCGTTTAACCGCTTCGTGTACCGCTTCACGCTTCATGTACCGCTTCATTTACCCCGTCATGCACGCCCTATGGCATTAAACAATTGGCACAAACTGCCGTTAGATCCGTATGGGAGTCGGTATATCTGCCGGTCGTTTCTTGACAGCCGTTTGAACATCGTCTGACAGGAGCGGGTTTATTCATGGGCTGCAAGCGGATCCTGGTGAGGTGCTGGTGCCTTTCAAATCGTAAACATCGTATGCACGATCTGTGCTGGACCATACCCGTTGCCCGATGGTCCGCCGTCGCGGCTGCGGCGACTGCCGATATCAGCTTCATCGAGCCGATGGTCCGTCGTCGCTTGAGCAGCTTGTCCCGAAGCGCCCTGAAGGTCGCCCATGACTGCGTGGCTGAGCGAGAGCGCGTGCGGGTGGTGTTTGCATCGCGGCATGGCGAACTGCGGCGCACGACAGAGATCCTGCGCGCCATCAGCACGGGTGAGCCGGTTTCCCCGACTGCCTTCAGCCTGTCCGTCCTCAACGCAATGACCGGCATATTCGGCATCGCCCGCGGCGATCATTCGCCTGCCAGTGCGATTTCCGCCGGAGCGGAAACGCTTGGGTTTGCCTTGCTCGAAGCGCATGCGCAGTTCGAAACGGACCCGTCGTCCCCGGTGCTGGTGATCTATGCGGACGAGCCGGCCGACGCCGCCTACGGCACGATTGAAGACGAGGTGCAAGGCGGTGCGCTCGCGATCCTGCTGGACGCATGCGGTGCAGGACAGCTTGCATGCACAATGTCGGGTACAGGGAGCCTTTGCGGCGCTCCGGAACCGGCATGTGCACCTCCCGCCATTCCTGACTCTTTCCTTACGCAGAGCGAAGCGGTCCAACGCTGTCTCAATACACGGGCGCCCGCCACGTGGCAAAACGCCGGTACTACCTGGCATTGGAGCTGGCATGAACGCGCGGCTTAACAAAGGCTGGCGGCTGCTCGCCACGGGCATGAGCTTTGTGGTGTTCGGCGTCTGCGGACTGCTGTTCTCGGTGCTGGTGTTTCCGCTCGCGTGGCTGTGGCCGCATCGCGCGTCGCGCCAGCGTGTGGTCACGACCATCATTCACTGGTTCTTCCGGGCGCTGGTCGCCGTTCTGCAGTGGATCGGCGTGATGGAACTGGAAGTCACGGGAGCGGCCGCCTTGCGCGACGCCGGCCCCGTGATTGTGGTTGCCAATCATCCAACCTACCTCGACGTAGTCGTGCTGCTCGCGCTCACTCCTTCTGCGTGCTGCGTGGTCAAGAACGCGCATTGGGGTAATCCCTGCTTCTGGGGCATCGTGCGGGCGGCCGAATACGTCAGCAACGTCGACCCGATCGAACTCGTTGAAGCCAGCGCCCGCCAGATCGCGGCGGGCTATACCATGATCATTTTTCCGGAAGGCACGCGTAGTCCCGGGCCGAACCGTTTGCACGCATTCTCGCGGGGCTTTGCGCATATCGCCCTCAAGGCAGGCACGCCGATCCTGCCCGTGCTGATGGATTGCGACCCGCCGGCCTTCACCAAGCAGATGCGCTGGTATCACGTGCCGTCGCGGGCGTTCCGCATTCGCGTGAGCGTGCTTGATCCGGTCGCGGCCGACCAGCTCACGGCGCATGATGCGTCAACTGATGCATCGCATGAAGCTCCTTCTCCGGCCCTTGCCGCGCGCACTTTGACCAGCGCTATTGAGGCACACATTAACCAGCGGCTGTTCGACTATGGATTCTTTGAAACTGGAAATTAAGCAGCTTCTGATCGATGCACTCGATCTGGAAGACCTGAGCCCTGCTGACATCGACGACGATGCGCCGCTGTTCGACACCGATGGCATCGGGCTCGATTCGATCGATGCGCTCGAGATCGGCATCGTGCTGCGCAAGCACTATCAATTGAAGATTGCGGCGAACGACGAACGCACGCGAGAGCACTTCCGTTCAATCAGCACGCTTGCAGCACTGGTCGCCAGCCAGCAGGGCGTGCTGAGCGCCACGAACGATATCGGGGACAAGGGGAGTAAATCGTGACCGAGACAGAGATCCTTGAGCGCATCCGCGCCATCTTCAAAGAGAACTTCGCGATCGAGCCCGATCGCGTGACGCCGCAAGCGCATCTGTACGAGGACCTCGACCTGGATAGCATCGACGCCGTCGATCTCGCTATCAAGCTGCAGGAAATGACCGGACGGCGCATCAAGCCGGAAGAGTTCAAGTCGGTACGCACGGTCGGCGATGTGATCGGTGCGGTCGAATCGCTGCTGGCGGAACAGGGGTGATGCAAGCGGAGCATTCACGTTCCGGCGAGCAGGGTGCCGCGAGGCACGAGGCTGAGGGCCCGGGCTTGCATGCGAGGCCCCTTGGCTGGCTGCGAGCGGTTCTGCAAGTTGCGCTGAAGGTCGCTTACCCGTTGATGATCTTGTGTGCCTGGCGCTGGGATTCGCCGCGTTACATTGGCGCTGCGCTATTTGCCTTGCTTTGGCTGCAGCGCTGGGCCGGGACGGGTACGTTCGCCAAGTCGCTGCGCCAGCTTACCGCGACCGACTGGTGCGTCGTGGGTCTTCTAAGCTGCGCATCGGCGGGGATCGTATTGTCCGGCAGTGAATTGCTGTTGCATCTGTATCCCTCGTTTGTGAACCTCGGGCTGCTGGTCGCGTTCAGTGCGACGCTTGTGCACGGGCCATCCATGATCGAAAAATTCGCGCGCATGGGGAACCCCGAGCTTGGCGCGCATGCGGTGCGGTACACGCGCCGGGTCACGCAAATGTGGTGTGTGTTCTTCATTCTGAACGGTGCGTTTTCCGCCTACACCGCGTTGTTCTGGACGCCTGCCGCGTGGTCGCTGTACAACGGCGCGATCGCGTATGGCCTGATCGGCGTGTTGCTGGTTGGAGAGATCGCATGGCGTTACTTGGCCGTGCTGCCGCGAGCCGCGCGCTCGGAGGCGGCATGATCGCGTTGCATGAAGTGTTGCCGGCCAAGCGCGATGCCCGCACGCCCGTTTGCCGCGACGGTGCCGGCGTACTCGATTTCGCCACGTTCCTTGCACGAGTGCGGGCCATCGCCGCGCATTTGAGCGAGCAGCCGGCGCAACGCTATGCGTTGTGCATTGACGATCCGTTCAACTTTGCCTGCGTGCTGTTTGCGTTATTTGCCTGCGGCAAGGAGCCGGTCATTCCAGCGCATGCAGCGCCCGGTTATCTGGCCGATCTCTCGAATGCCTACGATGCTGTCCTGACCGATGCCGACATGCCTGCGCTGGTCTCACGGCCAGAGTGCGCCAATCCTTCAGGATCCATCAACCCACACGCGCCGCTCACGCTGTACACCTCCGGCAGCAGCGGCGTACCGAAGCCGATCCGCAAGACACTCGCGCAATTCAACGCTGAAGTTCATACGCTCGAGACGCAGTGGGGCGCGCTTGTCGGCGACGCGACGGTGCTCGGCAGCGTCCCGCATCACCATATCTACGGGCTGCTGTTTCGCGTTTTCTGGCCACTCGCGGCCGGGCGCGCGTTCGACCGGGCGCTAAGCATTGACCCTCAACATTTGCAGGCGCGGATCGCGCAGTGCGGGCCGGGATCCTCGGTCGTGGTGTCCACGCCGGCGCAACTATCGCGCTGGCCTGAGCTCGATGGTTTCGCAAGCCTGAGCCCTGCGCCCCGTGTGTTTTTTTCATCGGGCGGTCCGCTTGCGGCAGACACGGCAAGCAAATATGCCGACGCCTTCGGCGCGGCGCCCATCGAGATCTATGGCAGCACGGAGACGGGCGGTATTGCATGGCGTCGGCAGGATCAGACGGATGCATGGCAAGCGTTGAACGGTATCGAGGTTCATCGCGGTGACGACGGCGCGCTCAACCTGCGTTCACCGCATCTGGGCCATGACGACTGGCATCGTACCGACGACACCATCGCGTTCGACCCGGACGGACGCTTTCGTCTGCAAGGCCGGCTCGACCGCGTGATCAAGCTCGATGGCAAGCGCGTGTCGCTGCCCGAACTCGAAGCCCGCCTCGGACTGCATCCGTATGTAGCGCAGGCGGCGGTTGTGTCGCTTGAAGGGATGTCGCGCGAGCGTGTCGGAGCGGTGGTGGCGCTGAGCGAAGCCGGCAGTGAAGCATTCCTGGAACGAGGGCGTGTGGCGCTCGCCAAGATCCTGCGCCGTCACCTTGCAGCGTATTTCGATATCGTCGTGCTGCCGCGTTTCTGGCGTTTCCGTTTTGCGCTTCCGTTCGATGCTCGCGGCAAGTTGCCGGCAACCGCTGTTGCCGCCGCGTTCAATGCCCGTGCGGACGGCGTGGAAGTGCTCTCCGAAGTTCGCAGCGAAACCGCGCTGCACTACGAACTTCGCGTGCCGCCAACGCTCGTGCATTTCGCCGGCCACTTCCCCGGCTTGCCGATCCTGCCGGGTGTTGTACAGGTCGACTGGGCAATGCGATTGGCGGCCGAGCAAGTGCCGGGCGTGCGCGCGCTGGCATCGATCGATCAGCTGAAATTCAAGGCTCCGGTGCCACCGGGCGCGCTGCTTGATCTCACGTTGACGCACGACGCGTCGCGTCACCGCGTGCAATTTGCGTATCGGCTTGGGCGCCGCGATTGCACGTCGGGTGTCATTGTTTATCGGGGGACCGCATGAGCCTTGTGTCGTCCAACCGGCCGTGCATCATCATCCCGATCTATAACCACAAGGACGCGATCAGCGCGACCGTCGCGAATCTCAGCGTGCACGGGTTACCGCTTTTTATCATCGATGACGGCAGCGACCAGGCCACCCAAGATGTGCTCGCCTCGCTTCGCCAGCAGTACGGGGACACGCTTACGCTGATCCGGTTGCCAGTCAACGCCGGCAAGGGCGCGGCGGTGATGGCGGGCCTGCGGGCAGCGCGGAAGGCGGGTTTCACGCACGGCTTGCAGATCGACGCGGACGGACAGCATGATCCTGCCGATCTGCCTCGCTTCATTGAAGCCGCGCATGCGGAGCCGGGCGCGGTGATCCTCGGTCGCCCCGTCTACGACGAATCCGTACCGAAGGCGCGTTTCTATGGCCGTTATCTGACCCATGTGTGGGTGTGGATCGAAACGCTCTCGTTCACGATTCGCGATTCGATGTGTGGTTTTCGCCTGTATCCGCTTGACGCCGTGTGCACGCTGATAGACGAGGTCCGCTTACCCATGCGCATGGATTTCGACATTGAGATAGTGGTGCGGCTGTACTGGCGCCGGATAGCGTTCCGTTCGATCCCGACGCGCGTTACCTATGCAAGCGATGGCGTTTCGCACTTCGACGTGCTGTGGGACAACGTGCGCATCAGCCGTACGCATACGCGGCTCGTCGCGGGCATGCTGGTGCGGCTGCCAATGCTGCTTGCACACAAGTTGATGCCGCGCGCGGCGGCCGCATCATCAAATGAAAACGAGCAGCACTGGTGGCATATCGCGGAACGCGGCAGTCATCTCGGCATGTCCTTGCTCGCGCTTAGCTGCCGTCTCTTCGGCACGCGCTTCACTGCGTTGTGGCTGCATCCGATCGTCGCTTATTTCCTGTTGACGGGGAGCCGCGCTCGCGCTGCGTCACGCAGCTACTTCATGCATCTTCAGCAAACCGCACCGCAGGATGGAACGCCCCGGCCCGGATGGTGGTCCGCGTACAAGCACATGCTGGCCTTCGCGCAATCCGGCTTCGATAAACTCGCTGCATGGTCGGGTCGCGTCAGCCTGGACGACGTGAAGTTCGAGGACCCGGCCGCGTTCGAAGCGTTGAGCGCGAGCGGCCGTGGCGCACTCGTGATCGGCGCGCATCTCGGCAACCTCGAGATGACCCGGGCGCTTGCCACGCGCGGCGCGCGTGCGAAGATCACCGCGGTTGTCTACACGGAACAGGCACGCCGTTTCAACAGCGTGCTGGCATCGGCGAATAGCGATTTCGCACAACGTCTTGTCGAAGTCAGCGACTTCGGCCCCGAGACGGCAATGATGATGCAGGATCGGGTGGAGGCAGGCGAACTGCTGGTGATCGTCGGCGACCGCGTGCCCGCGCGTGATGCCGGCCGCACGACCGAGGCGCAGTTTCTTGGTTCGACAGCGGCGTTTGCGCAAGGCCCTTATGTGCTCGCCCATGCGCTCGGTTGCCCCGTGTCCC
>Ga0073928_10006355_pt1 | contig 15948 bp, 15 predicted proteins | sample PaiPotPPA55metaG_FD_76969 | JGI IMG/M metagenome (GOLD analysis project Ga0073928, IMG submission 76969) | Iron sulfur acid spring bacterial and archeal communities from Banff, Canada, to study Microbial Dark Matter (Phase II) - Paint Pots PPA... ... | reverse complement strand
GTGATTGCTGTAATGTCGCGTGCGGGATCGAAGCCTCCGGGGGACAACGCCCCGGCGAGTTGGTCGCGAATCTTGCGTTCGATGGTTTCAAAGTCAGTGGTGAACAGTTCGATCCGTCCGAAGCGATGCTGATCGCGCGCGGGCATACCCGGCCGGCACGGTGTCTTCATCATGTGGATAACGATCGGCTCGTCGGGTGACGCCGAGGAGTGGTAGTCTCCGATGCTCACCGGCAGGTCCAGCCCGAAATAGGAGTGGTAGCCGCCCGGCGCGTACAGCGCGTTGGCGCCGAGCTTCTGGAATGAAGTCCAATTACGAATCGCGACGTTGGTGTAGAGGAGCGGAACCTTAGTAGCCGAATGTAAAGCTGCCTTCTGCTTTTCCGGCAGCTCTGAGCAGATGTAAGGAATCACCATGTTCCAGCAGGCAAGCACAGCAAATGGTGCGCGCACGCTGTATAGCTTGCCCAGTCGCGAGTAGGTGAGTTCGACGTTCTTAGCGGCCGCTGGATTGCCCTCATGCCGGACTCTGACTACCGTGCTGTTCAGACGAATTCGAACCGGCGACGGTGAGTCATCGAGCTTGCCGTAGTTCGCGTTGGCGGTGACCACGTCAGTTGAGGAGTCGCCGGGAATGGCTTCAGGAATCAGCTTTCGCACCAGCAGGCGCGCGATAGATGCGTTTCCATCCGGGAAGTGAAAGAAGTACTTTTCAGCTTCCGCGTTGGGAATGGCGTCGCGATTCATCCCTTTGCCGGGTGCGGGATCAAGGTTCAATCCCGCGAACCCCATATAACCCAATCCCCAGGCATCCTGGGCGGAGACTGCATCAATTCCCACGCCGAAGGTCCCGTGCGGCGCGGTTTGATAAAGTTTCACGATCTCCGGGCTCGCTCTGGCAACTTCAGTCAGATACTGCGCGTAACTGATCCTCGTTAGACGGGCCTTTTTTTCATCCGAACTGAGTCCAGGAAAATAATCTGTGGGCTGACGGAGCGCCCGCAGATCTTTCTGGGCTGCCGCAGAGAGCGGAGCGGCCGCCAGAAAACGGTGCCAGACTTCATCCGAGCCGGTGGTGTTATCGAGTTCGTTTTCCGAGCCTCCCACTGGGAGAGGATTTTCTATGACTACATTCGAGCCGAAGGTCTTCTGGTCGAAATAGATGCAGGGTGCGAGACCCAGGGAACGGTAGAGGTCCTTGGCAACATACTTTGAGTAGCCGGGTACCGAGATTCCAAGTTCTTCGACCAGCCCCTTGGCCACGGCGCTGTAAGGTGCCGGACTCTGAATCGAGAATGTGCCGCCGTATCCGAGCAGTCTTCGCTCTCCGGCTCTGAACTCATTGCGTTTCGCGTGGCCGCCGAAGTCGTCGTGGTTTTCCAGGATCAGAATGCGGGCGTTGGGATTTGCTTTGCGGAAGAAATACGCTGCGGAGAGTCCGCTGATGCCTCCGCCGACAACGATAAGATCAAAGGGCTCGCCAGTTTCGATCGGCTTTCCGGCTTTCTCCCAGAAATCGCCGTCCCGTAGGCTGTGCGCAACTTCAAACGCGCCTACATGGCTTCCGCGCAAGCCGGTCAACGCGGGAGGATAATAGCCAGGAGCTTTTTCGGGGTCGAGGTCGTTCTGCAGGGCCGCGAGAAGATGAGGCGGAAGCGCGGCCGCTCCCGCCGTAACCGCTATTCCGTTCAGAAAGTCGCGGCGGGTTATGCCGCGATCCATTCCGAGGTCTTTGTCTTTCAGATCGTTTTTGGGTTCTTGGACTTCCGAATCTCTGTCTTTCGATACTGACATGGTCCCCTCGCGCATTTCAGGCTGAAATCTGCTGCCGTGATCTAAACGCGCGAATCCGCTTCAGGAACCAGCTTTGGGACCACCTGCCTCCTCGACTTTCTTCACTGCGGATTCAGCTCCCAGGAAGCCGATCTTGCTGTGGGTGCCATCGCAGAAGGGTTTGTTCACCGATCCCCCACAGCGGCACAGTGAGAACGCGGGTTTGTCGGTCAGGTCGAACTTGTTGCCGTCGGCGTCGAACATTTCCACCGAACCCTCAGGCGCCTCTACGCGATAAGGACCATTCTTCCTGACCGTAATCTTGACTGCGGACATGATTCCTCCAGCTAAGCTTTCAGCTGTCAGCCATCAGCTTTCAGCTAATCAAAACCCGACCGGTGGTTTCACTGATCGCTGAGAGCTGACGGCTGAAAGCTCTGGCTTCGAAGATATCAGCTTTGTAGGAGAGGCCGCCAGCGACGCTCAGGCAACCGCGTACACCTTCTGCGCGGCAACGCCGTGATAAAGCTGAATATAGTTGTCGGTCATGCGATGGGCGTTAAAACACTCCCGGGCTCGTTGGAAGGCGCGATTGGCGAAATTGCGGCGCAGTTGCACGTCTGCACTCAGGATGCGCACCGCTTCGGCCAGGCTTTCGGATTCATTGGTGCGGAAATAAACTGCAGCCGCCCCCCAGATTTCGCGCAGCGACGGAATATCGTTCAGGATCAGGGCGCAGCGCGAGAGTGCGGCTTCCAGGACCGCCATTCCTGAAGGATCGTAGCGATAAGTCCCCGCGTACAAGGCGGCGCGGCTGTAGAGCAGGCGTAATTCCGCCTCGGATTGAGGCCCCTTCAGCGAAACCCCGGCATCGCCATCACTGAACTTAACATCAGCGCGAACCGGCGCTCTGACTGATTGCTCCCCTGGATCTTCACTCACTATGCAAACCGGCACCGGGTGCGTCTGCTGGGTGAGTAGGTTCACTTGCTTGGCCGGATCAAGCAGGCGGCCAATGGCGAGTACCGAGTCTTCCTTCGCCACGTAGGGATTAAAGAAAATGGGATTCCTTCCGTGGTGAATCACCGTCTCCCGTTCGCATGGGGAATAGCAGGTGCGAATCGTATTCAGCATCCATTCGCTGGGCGCAACCACCGCGGAGGCCTCTGCCAGCCCTCGCGCAATGATCTGCTTGTACCAGCGCAACCACGCGCTGGCTTTGGGTTCGCGCCCGTGCACTGCCTTCCACCACGTCACCATATCCCCGTGCGCCACTACTACCCGCGGAATGGCAACTGGCAACGCGCCATAGCACAAATGGTTGGAATGGAAAACGTCGGGCCTGGTTTCCTTCACCAGCGAACAGAGATACGCGGACGCATCGTCAAAGTCCTGTTGCCCCTCCTGCATCCAGTCCAGTCGAAAAGCAGTGGGGTAATAGACCAGACCGTGCAGGCGTTCCATCCACGCGGTTTGCTCCGGCAAGGGGATCTCCCCAAAGCTGACCAGGGTCACTCGCAGGCCGCGCGTGATCAGCCCACTGACCAGTTCGCGAGTGTAGATCCAGTTGCCGGTCAGCGTGTCGGATGTAATCAGAACGTGCATGGGGGCCGCAGTCCTCTGTCCTATTCTATTTTGGATGCACTGTTTTCCGAATCTTTTTCTACAGCCGCAAAGGATTGCACAGTTTCTGCGAAGCTCTGCATATTCGATACAATCAGGCGCATGTTTCGGCTCCTCTGCATCACCGCGCACCCCGACGACGAAGCCGGAAACTTCGGTGGCACACTGCTAACTTACAGAGCTCGCGGCGTTGAAACCGGCGTGATCTGCCTTACGCCCGGCCAGGCAGCTTCACATCGCGGCGATGCCAAGTCCGACCAGGACCTCGCCAACATCCGCAAACGGGAGTTCGCCGCATCCTGTGAAATCCTGCAAGTCTCCCGGCCGTTGATCCTCGACTATCCCGACGGACAGCTCTACCGGCAGGAATTGAACCGGGTCGTCTATGACCTCACTCTGCACATCCGCCGCTTTCGTCCACAGGTGATGCTCGCATTCGGCGCTGAAGGCGGCATCACCGGCCATCCCGACCATTCCATGGCTGGAATCTTCGCGGCCCTCGCGTTCCACTGGGCAGGACGCGCCCATCGGTATTCCGATCAGCTTCATGATGGCTTGGCCGCCCACCAGACGCAAAAGCTCTACTACACGACCGCTAACTTCGCCCTCCCCAATCGGCAACCGATCACCTTCTCGCCGCATACCGCTGTCATTGACATTGGCAATCATGTGGAGACCAAGATCGCCGCCTTTAAGACCCACAAGACCCAGGCTCCGCTATGGCCGCTGTTTGAAGACAATGCCCGCAAGCTCGGACGGCGGGAGCTATTCCACCTGGCAGCCTCAGTTAAAGGTGGGGCTGTGAAATCAGAAGCCGATCTGTTCGAGGGAGTGGCGGACTCGGAATAAAACTCGATTGTCATTCCGAAGCGCCGCAGGTGCAGACAACCTGCTGTTTGGCGGCAGTGTCGGCGCCGCAGGTGCAGACAACCTGCTGTTTGGCGGCAGTGTCGGCGCCGCCGGGTAACAGCAGGTTTCTCTCCGGCTTCGTTCGGAATGACATTGCGCAGAGAAAAGAAAAATCAACGTGCGCGAATAATATCTGTAAGCATGTCAGGCTTCGACTGGTCACGGCTCAAATGCGGATACTTCTCTCCACCATGGTAGTCGAGACTCAACGTGCGGAAATAATCTGTGTTCTCGATCAGCAATTGCAGCGGCTGCGACCCGCTCTTGCCTGCTGACAGCGCATCGCGAAACACTTGAACATTGAAACGTCGGCCATTCACCGCCACGATTTTCATCTCCGGCCCAATCCCAGCCTGCGCGGCGGCCATGCCTTCGATGGTGTCTTCGATCTCGCCATCTTCTTTCACGATCAGGCCAATGGAGAAAGACGCATTGATCTCACCATGGTAATCTTCCCAGGCTTTCATCATCTCTGACCGGTTGTCATCATAGGTCAGCTTCCACCCACTGCCTTCGATCCCGCCGAGCGGTGCGCGTGGACCGTGGTTGGTAAGTCTCTCGGTCCAGAAACCGCGCCAGTCGTAGGGAACCACTTGATTCAAGGCGCTCACAACGTCGTCAAAGGTATAGGTTTTCACTTCCGGGGCGGTGCTGGGCTGCCCGTGGAAGATGTGGCAGAAATCGTCGATTGACTTCGTGCCACCACTCTGGCTGCGAATAATCGTATCCACCCACAACCAGTTCAACTCGTCTTCATCGTAGTAATCGACTTCGCGCCGCCACGATTCCCACTGCTTGGGCGCATAGTAGAGCTGGGTGGCGGCATCCGCCGTGTCCTGCAGGTTACGCCACGATCTCCCCGGTCGGTGATCCATCTGCGCCGCAACCCGCGCCAGTTCCTCGCGAAACTGCTCGGGCGTCCATAGACCACTGCGCGCGGGGAGAACCTCGCCCAAATACTCCGTTAGCCCTTCGTATACCCATAGCAGATCGTCCTGCATAGTCTGCTGATAGTCGGAAGTGGTCAGGTCGGCGGGCCGGCGAAATTTTCCATTCCATGAGTGCACGTACTCATGCGGCAGGAGTGAAGCAGATCCGATTCTGAGCTCAGGGTCAACCAGAGCACGTTCTACGGTCCGGCTGTCGTTTGATTCGTGATGTTCCAGGCCAAAGTGGGCAACGTGATCGCTCAAGGTGTATAGGAAGTGATAGTCGCGGTAGTGGGTGGCGCCGAACAGGAGACCCGTCTGCTTCACCAAGTTGCGATAGCTCTCCCAAGTCTCCGAAGGCGCCTCAAGGGCGCCGGAACTGTCTGCGGCAATATCCATTTCAACCGGAGGACTCTGCCCCGGATTGAGGGGAACCACTCTCACATATTCGCCGGTGATGACGGGAGAGTCCACCAAGGTATACAGCGAAACCGGACTGAAGTGAACTTCATCTCCCGATTGCGAAGAGACCGGCAACGGAGTCCCGAATTTCCATCCTACGGGAAGTCTCACGGAAGCAGAGTAAGTCAGCTGATCGACGGTCCAGCCTTTGGGATACAGCAACACCTGGTTCCAACTGATCAGTGCGAGCTTCGCGGTCGCGGAAGCCCCCGCAGAAAACAGCGCCTCGCTCCCGCTGACCGGAGAAAGATAGTCGAGACTGGCGTGCACTTCCTGGACTCCGGCCGGGACTTCGACCAGCACGGTCCAGTTGTCGTCCAGCGCGCGGCGCCATTGGAGACGCTGGCCGTTGCCCGTGAACTTCAGGCCAGCCAAATCAATCACCGGACCGCTGGGTGCATGTTCGCCGGGAATCCATTTGGGGTAATACAGGGTCAGGGTCCCAGGAGCGGCAGGAATTGTGAGCTGCGCATGAAAGATTTTGCGTGGTGCCTCACTGGCATCGAGCGCCAGGCTGATATGCGGCGGAGCGGCGGCCGCACCGTGCAGGGAGACGGCCATCATTGCAAGCACGACGGATAAAGCAACGGCCCAGCACGCAACCCTCATGAACCCTCCTAGTCAAACGTTTGAATATAGCAGCGCAGCCGCTACTTCGTCACCCGGCAAACCCCTCCTGTATGATTTCTTGCGTGAGTTCGCGTCGCGGTAGATTCATCACTTTCGAAGGCCTCGACGGCTGCGGCAAGAGCACGCAAATGGAGCGTCTCGCCCGCATCCTGCGGAAACAGGATCTATCGGTCACCGTCACTCGCGAACCAGGAGGCACCGCAGCCGGCGAAAAAATCCGGCACCTGTTGTTGGATACACGCACCTCCGGCCTCGCCCCGATGGCGGAATTGGCGCTCATGTTCGCAGCGCGCGCCCAACACGCTGAGGAGGTCATCCTCCCCGACTTGGCCGCGGGCCAGATCGTGCTCTGCGATCGCTTCACGGATTCCAGCGAAGCCTACCAGGGCGGCGGACGCAAGCTGGGCAGCAAGCCAGTACACGATCTGCACCGCGCTCTGGTTGGAGACCTGGAGCCTGACCTAACGATTCTTATGGACTCCGATGTGGCCAGCAGCGTGGATCGTGCCCGCCGCCGCAATCGCGCCCACAGCAAGACGAATGCTTCCGACGAGAACCGGTTTGAACGGGAAAATCGCGCGTTCTTTACTCGCGTCAGATCTGCATACTTAGAGATTGCGAAACGAGAAACAGGCCGGGTTGCCTTGGTAGACGCGCGCGGCACTCCTGACCAGACCCATGCGAAAATCCTCGAGATCGTGCGCCGTAAGTTACATTTGTTAGCGGCGGACGCTAAAAGCTGATTCCATGTCCTTTTCCAGCTTTCACGGCAATTCGGAAACCGTACAACAAATTCGCGAAATGCTCGCGCGCGAACGATTTCCCCATGGCGTGATCCTTGCCGGTCCCGCTGGCTCGGGGAAGTACACGCTTGCGACCATGGTCGCCCAGGCGATGAACTGCCTGGAACGGCCCATCTCTGACGGACTGCCCGACTACTGCGGCAAGTGCTCAAATTGCGTCCGCATAGCGCAAGTGGAAGATTTGGAGTCACGGGTAGTCGAAGCCACGGAAGCGCGCGAAGGACTGAAAGAAACCGAGAAAAAAGAAGCTCGCCTGTTCATTCAAACTCACCCTGACGTTTTAGTCATTCCTCCGGATCCGCCGCAAATGATGATCAAAGTGGACCAGGTGCGCAGGGTCATCGAAAATATTTATTTCCGCCCTTCCGAAGGCAGAGAGCGAGTGTTCATCTTCACCGACTCGGCTTTCATGAAGGAGGCAGCAAATTCGCTGCTCAAAGTTCTGGAAGAGCCGCCCGAGTTTGCCACAATTTTCTTGCTGGCTGACAATGCAGGGGAGTTGCTCCCCACGATCCGTTCCCGCAGCATGCTTCTCCAGTTACGTAGCTTGTCCGTGACGGAAATTGAACAATATCTGGTGAAACATCGTCCAGACTGGAAGCCGCAGCAACGCGCCCTGGTCGCCAGACTCTCCGAAGGTGCGGTTGGCCGAGCGAGGACGTTTGATCTGGCGGCTTACTCTGCCTCCCGCGAGCATGCCCTAACTATTTTAAAAACAGCTTTGCACATGGGCGAGCATACGGACCTGTTTAAGACCACTGAAACCTACCGCGCCGGAGCCGAAGGCCGTCAGAAAACGGAACTTCTGTTGCGCTGCCTTTATTCCCTGCTGCAAGACTTGCTTTTGCTTGACTCAGGTACGGCGCAGAGCGTCCGAAATACGGATATCCTTTCTGACCTGCAAAAACTGGCGCCAGCCGCCAACTTCGACTGGCTCTGTTCCGCTTCCGACCGCCTGGCGGAGGTCGAGCGCGGCCTCAGACGCAATCTTTTGCGCTCTCTATCGCTGGACGGATTCGAGGCCGCTGTGGAGGGAAACTAGTAAAAGTCAGAAGTTAGAAGTCAGAATCCAGAAGTAAAACCACGAACCTGAGACCGCTTTTGCTTCTGCATTCTGACTTCTAACTTCTGACTTTTCCCCCGACTTCCCACAAGCCGTTCTGGAGTATACTGCGCTTCAAGAGTTGATTATTCTTCCTAGGGAACGGCACTCATGAGCCTACGAACGGTTGAAGAGGTATCCACACAGGTTCCGGCAGACGATTTTCAGGCGCTTGAAGACAAAGTTTATCGCACTATTGAGCTATACAAGTCCGCTCGGGAAGCGAGGTCCATCGCCGAGCGGGACGTGAAACGCCTGCGCGAGCAACTGGAAGAGCGCGAGGAAGAAGTTGAGACCTTGCGCCGCGAGATGGTCGGTCTGCGCAAGGAGCGCGAAGAAATACGATCGCGTGTGGAAAAGATGCTGGTGCAGATTGATCGGATAGCGGAAGAGCCAGCCGCAAGCTGAGCCGGCGGACAGGGAGCTGAATATGGCAACGGCCACAAAACATCCGCACGTTCAGGACACCAGCAATAATAGCGTACGCGTGGAGATTTTCGACCAGGGCTACAACCTGCGCGGAACCGATCCCGATTACATCCTGAAGCTGGCTGAATACGTTGATTCTAAAATGCGCGCCGTCGCCGAACAGACTCACACCGTAGATAGCTCCCGCCTGGCAGTTCTCGCGGCCCTGAACATCGCCGACGAATATCATCTACTCAAACGAAACGCCGAAGGCGGAACCTCCGATTCCTCAAAGCGGACGCGGCAGCTTTTGAATGCGTTGGATGAAGTTTTGCTCGCCGGCCGCCGCGCAGGCTGATTCCTTGGTCAACTCTAACGTGAACGGCGCAGGAAAGAAGCTTCCCCGCCACGTTTGGCAATCGAAGTGAGCAGCAACTCCGCATTCAACCCTTGTTCTCTCAAGCACGCTTCCACTTTGGCCTTGGTTTTCTCCACCCGCGCCTCTGGATCAAGAAACATTAGCACCGACGGTCCAGCGCCGCTCAGCGCAATTCCTAACACACCGTCATTTGCCGGGAAGTCCTGCAACGCGGGCAACAGCGGACACAGTTCTGCACGGTACGGCTGATGAATACGGTCTTCCAAAGATGAAGCCAGCAACTTTCGGTCGCCTTGAAACAGCGCAGCCAGCAGCAGCATGGAATTCTGGATGTTAGCGACAGTGTCGGCACGGGAGTATTCGTCCGGCAGCACTGCTCGCGCCGTTTCCGTTGGCAGGCTCTCCTCCGGAATGACCAGCAGCAGCGGCCACTTCCCTTTTGGCACCAAGCGAGCGACTTGCGTTTCCGCCTCGCCGCACATGCGCGCCACTGTCACTCCTCCCATCCAGCACGCCGCCGCATTGTCGGGATGATGCTCGCGCTGCGAAGCCTCGCCGATAATGCGGGCGCTGCTCCAGCGCAGCTTGCCGAAGTGGACGGCCAGCGCAATCCCCGCCAGCCGCGCGGCCGACGACGATCCAAAACCCTTGCCGATGGGAAATTCGTTTGCTATGGTCAGCGCCAGCTGAGAAACAGGCTTCTTCTCCGATCGCAGGACTTCTTCGTAAGTGGTCAGAATCAGGTGGTTCCGAACGCGGCTGCAGATGGCTGAATCGCGTCCGGTCGCGACGATAGAAAATTTCTTGGCCTTCCTGGCCTCAACTCGAAGCGTGAGACCGAGCGCCAGCGCCGCTGCATCAAACGCCGGCCCCAGGTTCGCCGAAGTGGCTGGAAGACTGATGCTGAAGGTGTGCATGAGGATTAGTTTTCCGCTGAGCGCAGCAACTCGACCACTGCGTCGGCGCTGGGCTCCAGCACCAAAGGCAAGCGTTGTAGCGGCTTCACAACCGCGCTCTCGGCTTCATGGGGACTTCCCGCGAACAAATCTCCGCGGTGAAATTTTAGTGTGAAGTCCGCGTCTTTCAATGCATGGCCGGTGAGCACCAGGACTACCATCTCGCCCGCCCGGACGAATCCCTGCTTGACCAGCTTCTTAAGTCCAGCCAGAGTCACTGCCGATGCCGGCTCGCAGCCAATCCCTTCGGCTCCGATTTCAGCTTTAGCCATCGCGATCTCCACTTCACTCACCTGCTCAACTGTACCCTCGGTTTCGCGGATCACGTGCAAAGCTTTCTTCCACGAAGCCGGATTGCCGATGCGAATTGCCGTCGCCATCGTGTCGGCGTGGACCGGAACAAGCTTCTCCCCTCCGGTTTCGCGAATTGTCCGCACCAGTGGATTCGCGCCCTCGGCCTGAATCACAGAAACTTTTGGCAGCCGTGAAATAAGACCAAGTTGCTTCATCTCCCGCAAGGCTTTTCCAATCGCCGAAGAGTTCGCAAGATTCCCTCCGGGAACAATGATGTGGTCCGGCAGCTCCCAACCAAGCTGTTCGAGAAGTTCGAACGCCGCAGTCTTCTGGCCCTCGACGCGATAGGGGTTGACCGAGTTCAGCAGATACACCGGCATCCGCTCCACCACTTCGTTGAGCACGCGCACGCAGCCATCGAAGTCGGCTTTCAATTGGCAGGTGATCGCCCCATAGTCGAGCGACTGCGACAGCTTGCTCCACGAAATTTTCCCGTCGGGAATGAGCACCAGGCTGTGTAGTCCTCCACGTGCGGCATACGCGGCCATGGACGCTGAAGTATTTCCGGTGGAAGCACAGGCCACCCAGCGGTACCCTGCCTGCCGCGCGAATGATGCCGCCACAGTCATGCCCGTGTCTTTGAACGAACCGGTCGGATTCATCCCCTGATGCTTCGCGAAAAGCTGCTGCATGCCCGCGCTTCTGGCGCAATGCGGCAACGAGTATAGCGGCGTATTACCCTCACGAATGGTGATGACCTGCTGCTGCGAAATCTCAGGTAGAATTTCTCGAAAGCGCCAAACGCCGCTCTGGTCGGCCGGATCCAGGGAAGACCGGCGGTCGAGCCAGAGTTGCTTCAGAGCTGCGGAATCCAGCCCTCCAGGCCCGCTCTCCTCCCAACCGGGAAAGATAATTTCCAGCAGGTCGCGGCAGTGCTCACACCGAAAGCGGTCGGCCAGGGCAGTCCGCCCGCACCCAATGCAGCGCAGTTGCGACACCGATCTCTCAGATTGGATTGCTGGTTCGGTCATTCAGCACTCAGCATTCAGCACTCAGCACTGAGCCGTCATGGACTGAGAGTTGAATGCTGGGGACTGAACTTTTCAGCGAGGAATTAGAATACCAGAGCTGCAAAAAACAGCATTCACCGGCAACCGCTTCGAACTGACTGCTGGGTTCTGAATGCTTACTGGCGCAGATAACTATCAGTCTTATTGATCCAATCCGCGCGCGGGGGATTGAACACATCGATGGCCAGGGTGTCCTCCAGCGCTTCGGCCTTATGCGGCATGTTAGCGGGAATCGTGAGCACCTCGCCCGGTCCCACTACGATTTCTTTTCCATCGATCCAGAACTTCAGCGCTCCTTCAAAGATGCTGCTCACCTGCTCATTCACGTGACTGTGCCAGGGAACAACGCAGCCTTTTTTCAGCAGGATTCGCGCCAGCATAATTTCCTGTCCCACAATCAATTGCCGGTGCAGGAGTGGGTTCAGAACCTCGAGTTCAACCTTATCCCAGGACAAGTGTTCCACTCTTGCGGATTTCGGCGAACGCCTTACCGTGCTCTTCAGCGCGATTCGCTTGCTTGCCTGGGCCTTCTTTCTCTTCCTCGAAACCGTCTTTTTCATCATGATCACAGTCCTTTGTACGCTCCTCCATCCACCAAAATCGTCTGTCCCGTGATGTAAGACGCGCGCTCAGAAGCCAGCCACACCACAGCGTCGGCAACTTCTCGTGGTTCGGCGACGCGCTTCAATGCCGCGTCATTGGCCCAAGCCGCAAAAACCTCGGCTTCGCTTTTTCCCTGTGCCGCAGACCGCGAGCGCGCCAATTCCTTCAAGCGCCCGGTCGCGGTGTATCCCGGCCCGACATTGTTTACCGTGATGCCATCTTTTCCGAATTCATTGGCGAGGCTCTTAACCAGTCCGACCACTGCCGCGCGCACCGCATTCGATAGCACCAGATCGGGGACCGGCTGCTTGGTACTGATGGAAGTCAGTGTAATGATCCGCCCCCAATGCTGATGCTGCATGTGCGGGATCACTTCTCGCGCAAAAAACACCGTGCTCAGGAAATTCGCGTCCACTGCCTTGCGCCATTCCTCAACGCTAGCCGCCAGAAATCCCTTTGCCGGAGGGCCCCCGGCGTTGGTCACGCAAATATCCACGCCGCCGAATTTTTGGATGACTGCTTCCGTGAAGTTGTGGACGGTGCCCGCATCGGTGACATCGAAAGCCTGGGCGAAGACTTCAGCGCCAGATTTCTTGCGAATCTGCGCCGCAGCCGCCTCCAGTTTCTCGCCATTGCGCGCGCACATTGCCACGCGGCAACCTTCCGCTGCAAAGCCTTCGGCCGTCGCAAGCCCGATCCCCTGGCTGGAAGCAGCCACCATTGCAACTCGGCCTTCGAGACCCGTTTCCATAGGCACTGGATTATAAAGGGCGGCAGGAATATCGGCATCCGGTAGTAGTGAGTCAGTTCCGATGATCGACTAGATGGTGGTCGGATCGCCAGTGCAGCGCGCGCAATTGGCGACAAGCTCGGATGGAGCTTCATGCTGATATCATCGCTTTCTGAACGGAGCAATCATGCGCAAACTGATTTTCCCCAGAGCTCGCGCCGCTGCATGGCTGGCCGAGGTGCCGTAGTGAATCAGCGAGTGGCCTTCTTTGGCTTTTAAAAACTGAGCGACGTCGGTCGCACCGATTTCCAACTCCAGCGCCATGGTGACGCCATCGAGCGCCTTGACGCGCTGGCTTTCCAGGTCCTGGCCATGCTGGTGCAAATCAATGAATCCGGGGGCAACCACCAGCCCGCCGGCATGAATGACACGTTTTCCGCTCAGTGCCTCGGACGAGATGCGGACAATCTTTCCGTCGCGGATGCCGACATTACGCACCGCATCCACGCCGGTTTCGGGATCCATCACGCGTCCGCCTTCGAGCACGAGATCATATTGCTGTGCGGACGCAATGGTGGTTGATAACGCCAGAAGAAAGAAAGGTGTTCGGCGCTCGGCTTTCGAGCGAGCCGACCAAAACCCGTGCCGGAATCCCCGAGATCTTGCCCAAAAGCGGGCCAGCGACCGATCAGCCCGCAACGCCGGTACAAATCGAACGCATGCTGGAGCGGTTGCGTAACGAGCTTGACGCCGGAGGCTTGGCCGTTGGCATGGGCATCCAGTACACGCCGGGAGCATCCCGGTCGGAGGTGATTGACATGTTCCGTCTCGCCGCCGAGCGCAGGTTGCCGGTCTACACTCACGTGCGCAGCTCGGGTCGCGCCGAACCGGGGTCTTCCATTGAGTCGATCAGTGAAGTAATCGGAGCGGCTGCCGTCACGGGCGCTTCGTTGCACATCGTGCACATCAACAGCAGCTGTCTGAGCGACGCGTTGGAGTGTCTCTCCATGGTCGAAGGAGCGCGCGCCCGCGGCCTCGATGTGACCACCGAGGCGTACCCCTACATCGCTGGCATGACTTCCATAAACTCAGCGCTGTTCAACCCCGGCTGGCAGAACAAACTTGGCATTAGCTACGGCGAGCTCATGCTTCCCGAGACGGGCGAGCGCCTCACCAGGGAGCGTTTCGACGAACTGCATAATTCCAGCACGATGCGCTTGGTCGTGATTTTCAACAACCGGCAGGAAGTAGTAGACAAAGTCATCCCTCACCCTCTGGTGATGATCGCCAGCGATGGCGCCGAGGGCCATCCGCGAAACGCGGGTACGTATTCCCGCGTGCTGGCACAATACGTTCGCGAAAAGGGAACCATCACGCTAATGGATGCACTGCGAAAGATGAGTCTCATGCCGGCGGAAATGCTGGAGCGTTCGACTCCCGCGGCACGACAAAAAGGCAGATTGCAGGAGGTTGCCGACGCCGACATCGTTCTGTTCGATGCCGGGACTATTAATGACCGCGCCACTTTCGAGAAACCCATGGAGCCAAGTGTCGGCGTGCGCTACTTGGTGGTAGCAGGAACCGTAGTTGTCGACGAAGGCAAGATCGTGCCCAATGTGTTCCCGGGCCGCGCGCTGCTTGGGCCGGGAAAGCTCGCAGCATCGCACGACTAGCTATGGCCGCTCTATGGTCCACCACCCCAAATAGCCCCGCTTGCCGATGTCTCTGCGAAAACGTTAACCTTGACCGAGCAGCAAGGAGCAGTCATGAAGCGGCACCGCTTTCATCCCGAAACTGAATCTGTGCACGGAGCGGCCGATCTCGAAAAACGCAACGCGCCCATGGCCCAGCCCATCTATCAGACCTCCACCTTCCAGGTGACGGATTCAGACCAGCAACTCCTCGCGACCGGCACCGACATGTTCTATACGCGTTACGGTAATCCAACGCATACTGCGGTCGAAGCGGCCATTGCTGAACTGGAAGGAGCAGACGCCGCGCTGCTGTTCGCTTCTGGCATGGGAGCAATCACCACAAGCATTCTGGCCTTGGTAAAGAGTGGCGACCACATTGTCGCGCAGCGCGATATTTATGGCGGCGTGACCAAGTTTTTTTCCACTTGGCTGCCGAAGCTGGGTATCGAGACCACGTTGGTTGACACCACCGATTACCACCAGCATGCCCGCGCCATCCGCCCGAATACGAAGCTGATTTATCTGGAGTCGCCGACCAATCCCACGCTCCGCGTCGTGGATCTGCGCAAGCCGGTGGAGTTGGCCCGCGAGCATAAGATCCTTACGCTGATTGACAGCACCTTTGCCACGCCCATCAATCAGCGCCCACTAGAGTTCGGCATCGATGTGGTTCTGCACGCCGCGACCAAATATCTGGGTGGACACACCGACCTGATCTGTGGCGTCGCCAGCGGCGGCAGCGACATCATCGACCGGATCAAAGCCACCCACACCACGCTGGGCGGAGTAATGGACCCTCATGCTGCGTTTCTCCTGCTGCGTGGAATCAAGACCCTCGCAGTTCGCGTCGAGCGGCAGAATGAGAGTGCCTTGCGGATCGCCGAATTCCTGGCCCAACATCCCAAGGTTCGGTCGGTGAATTACCCATTTCTACAAGGCCATCCCCAACGCGCGTTAGCGATGGAGCAAATGAAGGGCGGCGGCGGCGTTCTCAGCTTCGAAGTTGACGGCACCGGGGAAGATGCCAAGCGCCTGAGCGAGGCCCTGCACCTGTTTACCCTCGCCCCCAGCCTCGGCGGAGTAGAGTCGCTGGTTTCGATCCCTGTGCTCACCTCTCACGCCATGATCTCAGCCGACCTGCGGCAAAAGATGGGAGTCACCGACCAACTCATTCGTCTCTCAGTCGGAATCGAAAATGCCAACGACTTGATCGCTGACATCGAGCAGGCGCTCACCGTGGTCTCGCCGGCAAAGCAGCACGTGGAAGTCGGCTGAGACCATGCAAGCGAAAGCCGAAGCGGCGATCATCGGACTGGGATTTGTCGGCAAAGCGCATCTTGAAGCCCTGCGCCGGCTGGGCATCGCGGTAAGCGGAATCCTCGGTAGCTCTCCCGAGCGCACGAGGGAAACGGCGAAGGACCTCGGGATTGCGCGTGCATATTCCTCGCTCGATGAACTGGTAAGCGATTCCGACGTCACCGCCGTCCATATCTGCTCACCCAACCACGTTCACCACGATCAATCCAAAGCCGCGCTGGAAGGCGGCAAGCATGTGCTGTGCGAAAAGCCGCTGGCAATGAATAC
>Ga0073928_10006354_pt1 | contig 15949 bp, 13 predicted proteins | sample PaiPotPPA55metaG_FD_76969 | JGI IMG/M metagenome (GOLD analysis project Ga0073928, IMG submission 76969) | Iron sulfur acid spring bacterial and archeal communities from Banff, Canada, to study Microbial Dark Matter (Phase II) - Paint Pots PPA... ... | reverse complement strand
TTCACGGAGCGCGCCTGAGACGCACCAGCGTCTCAATGTGGTATGTCTGCGGAAAAAGATCAAACAAATGCATATCGGCAAGTTCATAACGCGTTGACGCGTTCGCCGCGTCCCCGCTCCTTTTCGATCCGGTCAGCACGGCAAGGTCCCGCGCAAGCGTCGAGGGATCGCAGGATAGATATACGATTTCCGCAGCGCCCAATTCCGCCAGTTTCGCTGCCGCTTCCGTCCCCAACCCGGAACGGGGAGGATCAAGCACAACAAAATCGGGCTTCTCGCTCGTCTTGCGTAGAAATTCTTCCACGTGCTCGCTGTGAGAGATGACCGTGAGGCCCGCGCTTTCCGCGTTGACCTGCAGATCGCGCGTAGCCGCCAGGTTGGCATCTACGCTCACTACTCTCTTGAAAGCCCGGGTCAACGGCAGCGTAAAGAAACCAACACCCGCATAAAGATCGAGCGCGGTTTCCCCCTTTGCGCCCGCGATCACCGTCTGCAACAAGTCTTCGATCAGAAATCGATTGACCTGGAAAAAAGACAGATGGCTCACGCGATAGCGAAATCCGCCGGCATCCTGAAACAAATATCCCGGCCCGGTCAGCTCGAACCGGTCCTTGCTCTCCTCCGCCAGCAACAAACTTTCAAGCTGCGGCAAGGCCTCCCGAAACGCGGCCGCCAACTCCTTCGCCGGTTTTGGGAAACGCTCAAATGCGACGTTCAGCGAAATCTTCTCGTCCGCTGAATCGGCGAAAGCTTCGATTTCCAATGCTCGTTCCGGCAACCGATTCGAGCGGGCTAGCTCTTGCAGTTGGCCAAAAGTTTTCGCCAGCAAGGGCGACAGCACCGGGCACTCATCAATCGGCACAATCACGGAACTCTCCGGCAAAAAATATCCAATCGCACGCGGATTCGCATCGCGTACTGCCCACTGCGCGCGATTCCGATAACCATAAGGATCCGCGGAATGCTCCTGAATCGCTCCGCTCCACTGAATCCCGCCGAGCCGCGAGAGCGTCTCAAGCAAGATCTCTCTCTTCAGCCGCAACTGCTCCGCAGCCGAAATATGCTGATAGTGGCAGCCGCCGCAAGTTTGAAAATGTGGGCAGCGCGCACCCTCGCGTTGCGCGGAAGGAGAAGTCACCTCCAGGAGTTGCGCCCACACCAACTTCTTGCGCTTAGACTTGGCCGCCGCGCGCACTACTTCTCCCGGCAGCACGTAAGGCACAAAAACCGTGTTGCCGTCGGCATGCGCCAGTCCGTCGCCACCGTAGACAAGCTTCTCAATCGATATGCGTAACTCATCTGACATACTGTAGTCCTATTCTGCGACGATTCGCGCGGAAAGAAAAGCGTCCGCTCCAGAAAAAACTCAAGAAAAGTAGTAGAGGCTAAGCCGCGGCAATCCAAACTCTTCCAGCAATCGCTTCTGCGTGTACTTTTTTTCCACCAGCGCCAGTTGGTCGGCTTTCATTTTGCGCCGGTAGGCTGACAATTGCCCATCGACCTCGCGCCGAATGCGCAACATCAACTCCTCCGTCGCGTGCGTGGTTAAAAGCGCGGAAAGCTTTTCGTCTAGCACCGTCAACCGGCGTTCCAGATCCTCCAAATCGAGCTTCGCGGGGGAATCCACAAGCGCCGAACTCGCCCGGACAGATTCCGCAATCTCCGCCAGCCGCGCCGCCATTTCCGGATGTGCGCCGCCATTTTTGTTTGCTGCCGCCGCAACCTGTGTCGCATTTCGTGTAAGATACGCCTTCAACTCTTCTCGCGGAAACGCTTCCTTCGCCTCGCGCCCATTCTTCGGCGCGCTACCCGCCGCTGCCTCCAGTCCCTCCTCCGCAACCTGCAGCACCGCATCCGTGCAGTACGCCAAGCTCTTCAGCGGTTTCCCCGCACCGCGTCGCGAGCGACCATAGCTCTCAAACGCGCGGTCAATACCTTTCAGCACCGCTTCCAGCGGCACTCCCGCGCGCTGCCAAGTCTCCATTATCGCCCAGTCCAGCGGCGACACCAGCAGATGCGCGCCCCGTTTCTTCCAGAAATACTCTTCGATTTCCGTGAAGTAGTTGAAGTAATTCCAGCCATCCATGCCGTTGAAGTCCACCGCCAAGAGACCTGCCGCGCACGTACGCACGCACTCGCCGTTCAGTTCTTCGCCTTCTTGATCTCCGCTATCGAGCGCGGCTCGCGAGTTCCGCCGCCAATTTTCGCGGTCTCCGCGCCCTGATTTTTGCTCCAGATAATCCGCAATCCCGTCAAAGTCAAAAACTCATCCGTATGCTGAATGTGTTTAGACCCGCGTGCCACCAGCTTAGCTTGCCCACCGGTAGCCACCACGGCGGCATCTTTTCCCATCTCCGCCTTAATTCGCGCCAACATCCCGTCCACCATATCCACAGCCCCGTAATAGAGTCCGGCCTGAATATGCGTGATCGTATTCGTGCCGATCACTTTGCCCGGATCCTTGATCTCTACCCGCGGCAACTTCGCGGTCCGCGCAAACAGCGCCTCCGACGAAATGCCTAGTCCCGGCGCAATTACCCCGCCCAGATACTCGCAGCGCTCCGAAACCACATCAAACGTAATCGCCGTCCCAAAATCCACCACGATGCACGGCCCGCCGTATTTGTGAAACGCCGCCACGCCATTCACGATCCGGTCTGCACCCACCTCCAGCGGATTATCGACCAGCACCGACATCCCCGTCTTTACGCCCGCCTCAACAAACAGCGCCTTCTGCCCAAAATAAATCCGCGCCATCTCCCCCAGCGTCCAATTCACCGGCGGTACCACCGAGCTGATAATCACGCCCCCAATCGCATCGCGATCCAGCCCCGCCAGTGTGAACAAATTGCGTGTCAGCACACCATATTCATCCACCGTCTGCTGCCGCGCCGTCGTAAGCCGCCAATTCGCAATCAGCTCCTCGCCGCGAAACACGCCCAGCACCGTATTCGTGTTGCCGACATCAATGGTGAGCAGCATCTACGGCGCCTCCGCCACGTCGCCCGCAATCACCGTCGTCACTTGTCCGCTGTCGCGCTTCACCTGCAGCAATCCTTCCGGGCCGAGTCCGGCGGTGGTCCCCGTAAAATTCTCCTTGCCGTTGCTCACGCGAACGCGCTTACCCTGCGCATAACTCGAAACTCGCGTGAATCGCTCAATCACCGCCGCCGGCCCTTCGCTCAAGAAGTCATTGTAGTCGCGCTCGAATTCACGCAGCAACCGCACCAGCAACTCCAGTCGAGATTGCGGCCGTCCGCTCTCCACCCGCAGCGACGTGGCGCTTGCCGCCAGCTCAGTTGGAAACTTCTCCTGGTTCACGTTCAATCCAATCCCCACAATCACAAACCGAACTTGTGCGGGCTCCGCGTGCATCTCCGTCAGAATCCCGCCAGCTTTTTTTCCGCCAATCAGCAGATCGTTCGGCCATTTCAAATCGACGGCCAGTCCAGTCTGCGCCTGAATCGCGGTATGCGCCGAAAGCCCCGCCATCATCGTGAGCAGTGGCGCCTGCACCGGCGCCAACTTCGGACGCAGCAGCAACGTCACATAAATCCCCGCAGCCCGCTCGGAATGCCACCCCCGCCCAGCCCGTCCTCGACCAGCCGTTTGCTCCTCCCCCAATATGACCGCGCCCTCCGGCTCGCCCGCATGTCCTAGTTCCAGCGCCACGCGATTTGTCGAATCCACCTTGAAAAAGTGATAGATGCGTTTCCCGAACAAGCTGCCCTTCAGCCGTTGGAGCAGCATGTCTGCCGTAAGAATGTCAGGCACCTTCTCCAAAAAATATCCCGTCCGTGGATGGCCCTTCACTCGCACGCCAAGTTCGCGAAGCCGTTCCACCCACTTCCAAACGGTGGACCTCGACACGCCAATCTGCCGCGCCACACGCGCTCCGCTAACGACAACCGTCGCGTTCTCCGCGAGCAGCGTGACTAGCGCCGCGATCCGCCGGTCGGTCGTCCCGGGAAGTGTGTCTGCCGCTGTTTTCTTAGTGCGTCTCATGGGTGCGAGCTGGCTGCCCGCCGCGTTACGCGCGCGCTCGTAAGCTTACGTTTACGCGACGCGCTCTACAAGTAGGCTCAAGTTAGCCGCGGGCGCGGAATGCGTCAGCGCCCCGGAAGAAAGAAAGTCCGCGCCGGTCTCCGCATACGCGCGCGCGTTCTCCAGCGTGATCCCGCCGGAAATCTCGATCACGCAATCGCGGCGCAACCTCCGCGCCAACGCAACGCATCGCTTCGCGGCTTCCGGCGTCATGTTGTCCAGCAGCACCGACTCCGCTCCCGCTTCCAGCGCCTCGCGCAACTCTGCCTCATTGCGCACCTCGATTTGCACGGATAAAGGCCCCGAACCGACTACCTCTGGGTCCAGCCCAGCCGCGTCGTAAGCGCTCGCCGTGCGAGGAGCCGGCATCTTCAGCGACGTATACGCGTGCGCTCTGTCCAACGCCGCCTTCACCCCGCCCGCTGTAGCAATGTGGTTTTCTTTGATCAGGATCGCGTCATACAGCCCAAACCGATGATTTGTCCCTCCGCCTGCCTTGACGGCATATTTCTCCAGCGCCCGCAATCCCGGCGTGGTTTTACGCGTATCCCGTATGCGCGTGTGCGTTCCCGCCAATTGCTCCACAAATCGCCGCGTCAACGTCGCGATCCCGCAAAGATGCGCCAAAAAATTAAGCGCCGTCCGCTCGCCGGTCAAAATCGCCTGTGCCTCGCCCGCAAGCTCGATCAGTTCTGCGCCAGGTTCCACGAAAGATCCATCATTGTGCAGGCAGCCGATGCGCATCTCTCGATCCAGCGCCCGAAAAACATTCTCCGCCAGCGGCAGCCCCGCGCAGACAAGCATCTGCCGCGCCAGTATCTTGGCCTTCGCCGGAGCTCCTGGCGGCACGATAGCCGTGGTGGTGGCATCTCCCGCGCCGACGTCTTCGGCCAACGCCTGACGCACCAATCCTTCAATCTCTTCGGAGTGCCAATTCATGGAAGGGAACCGCAGCAACTATGCGGCGGCTTTAAGCTCCTCTAACCGTGAGCGCAGCTTTTGCAATTCCGTGGTTTGTTCCGCGAGGGTGGCTTCCAATCCACGCACAACTTTTTCTGGCGCACGGCTGCGAAAGACGTCATCAGCTAACTGTTTTTCCTTCGCCGCGATCGCCTTCACCAAGCCCTCTATCTGTTTGCGCAGCCGCGCAGCCTCCGCGGCCACGTCCATCGCCTCCGCAACATACGGAATCCGCACATCGAACAGCGCCGTAGAGCGAACCGCGCCGCCTGACTGCGGCAACCGTTCGGCGCTCACCTTCAATTCCGACACCGACGCCAGCCTCAAGATTCCTTCACGGCTCGATTCGATCACTTGTCGCGCTCGCTCGTCGGTGCTCGAGAATTCCGCGGGGATCCTCTTCTTTGGCTCCAGCTTCATTTCCGCGCGGATGTTGCGCAGCGCAACAATTACTTCCTGAACCAGCGAAAACTGTTCCAATGCTTGCGCGTTCTTCCAGTCCGTCCGCGCCTCGGGAAACGCATCCAGCGCAATGGATTTCGCTCCCGCGCGCTGCGGAAACTGGTGCCACAGCTCTTCGGTGATGAATGGCATGAACGGATGCAGCAAGCGCAGCGCCGCGTCCAACGCCGCAAACAGGTTCCGCCAAGCCGGCACCGCCCGCTCTTTATCCGCACTCTGTACTTCAGGCTTTATCCATTCGATATACCAATCGCAAAAATCGCCCCAGAAAAACTGATAGACCGCCTGCGCCGCCTCGTGAAAGCGATAGTTCTGCAAGGCTTCGTTCACCAGACTGATCGTCGCTGCAAGCCGCCCAAACAGCCACGCGTCAATAAGCGCGATCCCGCCTCCGACCGCATAGGGCGCTTTGTCCCGAATCTCCGGTGCCGCCAATTCTTCGAGCGAAATGCCCTGTTGCTCGACCATTTCCAATTTCCCAAACAAAAACTTCGACGCCTGCCAAATCTTATTCGCAAAATTCCTCGCGCTCGCCAGCCGATCCTCCGACAGCACGATGTCCGTCCCTGGCGCTGCCATCGACGCCAGGCAAAAACGCATCGCATCCGTACCGTATTTCTGGTTCAGCGCCACCGGATCAAGTCCCGTGCCCTTCGACTTCGACATCTTCTCGCCGCCCGCCGTGCGCACCAGCGAGTGCAAGTACACAGAGCGAAACGGCACGGTGCGCGTGAAATGCAGCCCCAGCATGATCATCCGCGCCACCCAGAAAAACAGGATGTCGTAACCGGTGATCAGCAAGCTCGTCGGGTAATACCTTTGATAATCCGGCGTCTCTTCAGGCCAGCCCAGCGTCGAAAATGGCCACAGTCCAGAGCTGAACCAGGTGTCCAACACGTCCGGATCCTGCCGAAGCTTGCCTGAACCGCACCGCATGCATTTCGATGGATCGTCCACCGCCACGTTCACCTGCTTGCAGTCCTCGCAATACCATGCCGGTATCCGGTGCCCCCACCAAAGCTGCCGCGAAAGCGTCCAGTCCCGGATATTCCGCATCCAGTTGAAATATTCCTGGCGCCGGTTCTCAGGCACAATCTGAATATCGCCGCGCTCCACCGCTGCAATTGCCGGTTCCGCCAGCGGTTTCATCTTGAGAAACCACTGCGTCGAAGCCCGCGGCTCCACAATCGTCCTGCTGCGCTCGCAGATCCCCACGGCATGCGTGTGCTCCGTAATCTTTTCCAGCAACCCGCGCGCCTTCAAATCTTCGACAATTTTCTTCCGCGCCTCAAATCGATCCAGTCCCGCATAAGCTCCCGCCGCCGCTCTCATGTGCCCGTCGTCCGTCATTACATCGATTTCGGGCAAGTGATGCCGCTGTCCCACCTCGAAATCGTTTGGATCATGCGCCGGCGTAATCTTCACCGCGCCAGTGCCAAATTCGCGATCAACCATCTCATCCGCAATGATCGGAATCTCTCGCTCCATCAAAGGCAGCTGCACGTTCTTGCCGACCAAATGCCGGTAGCGCTCATCCTCCGGATGCACCGCCACTGCGGTATCTCCCAGCATCGTCTCCGGCCGCGTAGTCGCCACAACAATGTGCTCCTGCGTGCCGACCACCGGATAACGTATGTGCCAGAGATGCCCTTGCCGGTCCTCGTGCAGCACCTCCAGGTCGCTCAGCACCGTCAAACACACGGGGCACCAGTTGGTCATCCGTTGCGCGCGATAGATCAGCCCCTGCTCGTACAGTTGCACGAACACCATACGCACCACGCGCGAAAGCTCTGGCGATAGCGTAAATTTCTCCCGCGACCAGTCGCAGCTCTCCCCGATCTGCTTCATCTGCTGCGTGATTTTTCCGCCGCTGTCTTCCTTCCATTTCCATACGCGCCGGATAAATTCCTCGCGGCCCAGTGTGCGGTAATCGATTCCTTGTTCGGCCAGTTCTCGCACCACCACGCGCTGCGTGGAAATCCCCGCATGATCCATACCCGGCAGATACAAAGTGTTGTATCCGCGCATGCGATGCCAGCGCGTCAAAATATCAATCTCCGTATGGTCCAGCATGTGCCCGATGTGCAGTGAGCCGGTCACATTGGGCGGCGGGATGACAATCGAAAACACCGGCCCCGGCGCATTCGGGTCCGCCCGAAAGAGCTGTTCGCGCACCCAGAAATCCGCCCAACGCGGCTCAATCTGCTGCGGTTCGTAATTTTTAGCGATTTCGCGAGCCATCGACAGCCTGCTCCTCAACGTACTGTCTGCCAAGGGTAATGCGCGCACGGGAAGACGCGCGCCATCAGACTAATCTTTGACTATACGAGGGGCAATCCAGCGGCGTCAATTCAGAGCAAAGGCGGGTGCGGGGGCCAGTTTGGAAGGTCAACCTTGTATCAATTCCGGATTGCCGACAATCCAACCAGAATCGCCAGTGCCGCAGGCAGGAAGTGAGATGACAATGGGCCCGGACAAACTCCTAATTAACAACATGAATATTTCAGACTCGAGCGATTCACACGTGGGCGATGGAACGAGTCGAAAAACGGACAAAACGCAAATCGTCATTTTAGGCGGCGGGTTTGCTGGCGTTGAGGCTGCAAAGTACCTCGATCGAACGGCGGCCAAGGAGACTAATGTCGAGGTAACTCTCGTCAGCAGGGAGAACTTCACTCTGTTTACGCCTATGCTTCACGAAGTGGCCGCAGGTGATCTCGAGCCGGTCCACATTTGCAACCCGCTTCGCAAACTGCTTCGGCGCGTCACCATCTTGAGTGGGGACATCAAAACGATTGACCTTGCGGCGCGGCGAGTAACGATCTCCTACGGAGTCCGGAAACTTTCCGTTGAATTGCCGTTTGATTACCTCCTCCTCGCTCTGGGGTCGGAGACGAGCTACTTCGGAATTCCGGGCGTCGCCGAACACGCGCATGGCATCAAGAGCCTTGGTGATGCCGTGATGCTCCGAGCCGGAGTGATCGCGATGCTGGAGTTGGCCAGCGTCGAGCCCGACCATGATCTCCGGAAGCGGATGCTCACGTTCGTGGTTGCCGGCGGCGGTTTCGCCGGCGTAGAGACGGTGGGGGCCATCAATGATCTCGCCCGCGAAAGCCTCCCTCACTATGGCCGGATTGATCCGCGCGAAGTCCGGGTTGTATTGATCCACGGCGGACCAGCCGTGCTTCCAGAGCTCGGGGAGGCGCTTGGCCTCTACGCGCAGGAGAACCTCAGGAAACGCCAGGTGGAGATTAAACTCAGGACGAGGGTCATCGCGTACAAAGATGGCGCGGTGCACTGTGATGATGGCGAAAAGGTCCCGGCCGAAACTCTGGTGTGGGCTGCTGGCGTTTCGCCGAGCCCGATCCTGAAAGAAATCCCATGGGACCTGCAGAAAGGAAGAGTCGTCGTTGACCCGACTCTGGAAGTCCCACGGTTCTCTGGCGTGTGGGCGGTGGGCGATTGCGCGGCGGTCATCGACCCAAGTTCAAAAACTCCGTATCCTCCGACCGCCCAGCACGCCCTTCGCGAGGGCCGCCGCGCTGGCAAGAACATATACGCTCGGTTGAAGGGAAAAAAACAACTCCCTTCATGTACAAGGCGCCGGGACAGCTGGCCTCGATCGGCAGGCGCACTGGCGTTGCGAGGGTCTTCGGTCTGAAGTTTTCCGGCGTCGTGGGATGGGTGCTGTGGCGGTCCATCTATGTGATGAAGTTGCCGAGGCTGGAGAAGAAGTTGCGCGTCATGCTGCAATGGGCGCTGGATGTCGCCTTTGAGCGTGACCTCGGTCAGTACGTCACCCTCAGGGACATTGAGAGCCTCAATCGCCTGCTCGACACCGAGAGGCAAGGCAACGCATAGGGCGGGACGGCGCCAAAATTAACCACTACAAAGACGGGAAATCACGATCAGGGGCAGGGAATCAGGACTTCTTGCCGTTAATCTCGTCGCGAATCATCGCGGCGACCACCGGCTTCAGGATCTCGCGAGTCACCGCCTGCAGCATCTCCGGGCTCATCTTCGCCAGCACGTTCGCCACCAGCGTATCCATGTCTTGTTGCGAAGTATCCGAAATCGCCGCAATCTTTGCTGCAGCCTCCACAGGTTGCTCGACCGCAGGCGGCACGACGCTCTCTAACGCATAGCTTGTTTCTTGGCGAATGGTCTCGACGGTTTCAGGAGAAATCGAACCGTCCGAAATCAGATCCGGCAATGGATCATGCGCCGCAACTTCGTTCCCAACCAGGCCAGGATCGGCTACGTAATGGACCGGTTCCTCACTCGGTGCTTCAGAAACAAAATCATAGGAGACTGGCGTCTCTGCCTGAGCCGGTTCCACCATCTGAGGCTCTTCCGCGACTAATTCGCTAGCGCTGCTCGCCGCCGGGGCCGCCGGAGCATCCCACGTCGAGGCCAATTCGTTAGCCTTCTGAGCCTCCGCTTCCCATGGGCTGCTGCTGGTGCTGAACCAGGAATTTCCCCCGCTCGGTTTTGCCGCTTCCGGCAACGCCTCTTCCGGAGCACTCGCAATAACCGGAGGCGCGCTCTCAATCGCTGCCACCGCCACTTCCCTCGGCTTGGATTCCACAAACTCCGGTTCGGCCGGCTTCGGCATATTCCATGAATTTTGTGGAGCCGCCGTTTCGGAAATCACGATCGGCGTTGGCGGAGGCACACTCTTCACAAACTCCGGCGCTGCCGCCTCTTCCAATAGGTCCTGTGCCTTCTCCCTGGTCGGCGTCCAGCTTTCCCGTCGTTTGCTGCGCGCCGCCTTCTCCGATGCCGTTTCCGTTTCCGGAGCCAATTCTTCGCTGCCGCCGTCGCGCCGCCATGCCGATTCTTCTTCCTCTTCCTCGTCTTCCTGTTCTTCCGCGCCATTCCAATCACGGTCCGCAAGCTCTGGGCTCGGCGCCGCTACGTATACGGCATCGTCCTGTATCTCCGCAGCCGGCGTCTCCATCAAGCTTCCGAACGCCAACGGCTTGCCGGCAGACTCAATATTCAGCGCCTCAGGCTTCGCAGGAACTTCATCGACGAACGACTCGCTCTCGATCGCCGCCTCTTCCTGAGTCACCGCGAGAACTGTCGGCGTTGCGCTCACAATCGTGCCGTTCGGCCCGCCCGCTATGGTGGGCCCACCTGCTTGCGTAGATTTGCCCGCTATGGCGGCGCCGCCGGACGTGGTGGGTGCGCCTATCATTGCCGCCGTATTACCTTTTTCTGCCGCCACAGCCTTCGCCGCGCTAGCGCGCTGCAACGCCGATTTCACCATCGAGATCAACGGATCGGGCGGAACAAACGGTTTCTTCAGCACGCCGTCCGCGCCCACTCGCTGCGCCTCTTGCTCATCCAATGGGTCAAACGCGCCCACCAACAAAATTACCGGAATGTGCGCCAGCGTAGAATCGTCTTTCACATACTTGCAGACTTCATAGCCGTTGCGTACCGGCATGAACACATCGGCCAGCACTAGATCCGGCCGCAAATCGGAAATTTTCCGTACGGCGGCCTCTCCATTGCCAACGGCAACCACGTCTATGCCCTGATCCTTCAGGGCTAGCCCCACCATCTTCTGGATGTTGCTATTATCGTCCGCAACCAAAATCCTGGCCACCGAACGTCCTCCGGAGATACCGCTACAGCCCCACACACGACCGCACAACTGTATTGGAGCATTCGGCCTACCATGCGTCAACGTGAACCGGAAGAGTGTGTGTCGGAAGGTGAATACCGCATTTCCAATTGCAACTCCGCGCGAACAAACGAAAAGGCGGGCTGTGAGCCCGCCTTGGTCCGCTAATTGGAGTTCTCGTTTTAAACTACCAGGGAACTACTTTACGCAGCCCCTTCTTTTTCTTGCTGCTCGATTCCTTCTTGGAGTCCTTCTTGTCGTCCGAGTTTTGCGACCCATCCGTTTTGCTCGCATCCGAACTCTGCGAGTCGCCGCTCGCCGAAGAATCCGCTTTCGCCGGCTGTTCGCTCCCAGACGCATTTGTCGCCGCATTCCCGGTCGGCTCAATCACGGGCGCTCCGCCCGGCGCACTCGCGCCATTAGCATCGCCCGCGGCCGGCTGCGTCGACGCCGGAGCCGCTCCGTCCGGACTCGTTCCAGCGTCCGTCGGCGGTACAGTCTCCGCAGGCGTCGGCGCCGGACCTCCCGGTGTAACCGTCTCGATCACTGCCGTATTCGCGGCCCGTCCGCCAGACCCGCCAAGCTGCGATCTCCCGCCGCCAGTCAAAATATCCGTTGCTGAAGTGGTGTCCGCCTCCGGCTCCAGGGTCGGTGTGCCGCTCCTCGCGGCCGCAATCATCTCCCCGTGCGGCCCAGTGCGCACCAGCGCCATCGGCCTCTTTACGAGGCTGTCGTGCGGCCGCGGCGCATTCTGCTCCGCCGTCATCCACGCCACTGCCTTAGGATCCGGCTGCGGCACCGGCACCTTGAACGCCACCAGCTTGTTCTTGGCATTGGGCGCCAAGTCCGAAAGCGGATAATTCTTCACAATGTTCCCGTAATAGATCGAAGCGACTTCCTTGTGCTCGCTTTTCTCGAAAATATCCCCCAGCATCCACTGCACCTTATCCGACCTGCTGTAGAGCGGATATCGCTTCACAATTGAGACTAGCCGTGCCGCCGCTGCGCGCTTGTCCCCCTTCACATAGTAAAAATACCCAATCCTGTAATCGCCTTCAGCGATGATTTCCTGCACGTCCCTGAGCCTCTGCTCGGCCTTGGGTGCCAACGGATCTTTGGGATACTTCGAGAGGAACGTCTGATACTCGTCTTCCGCCGCTTTAGCTTCCGAGCGGTCCCGGTCCGGCTTCGCCATTTGCTGATAGTGCGCGTTCGCCACCTGCAACTGCGCATACGCCGCTTCCGGCAGGAAAGGGAAGAACACGATGAAATCTTTATAGCCCTGGATCGCCTGCGTCATGTTCGCCGTGCCGGCCTCTTTGTAATAAGAGTCCGCGATCCCCAGCTTGGCCTTAGCCAAATATTCGCTGTCCGGATAAGTGTTGATCAGCGTCTGTAATCCCAGCCGGCCCACTTCTTGCCGCCCGTGCTTGATGTCCTCAACCGCCCGGTTATAGAGCACCTTGTCCGGCTCAGCAGAGTTGTCCGCGCTGGTCGACTTATTTACCTTCTTCTTTTTCTTGTGCAGGATTTGAGCGTCGCTATAGCTGGCGCTCAGCAGCATCCCAGCCAGCAAAGTCCATGTAAGAGTTCGGCGCAAAGCTTCACCTCTCTCAAGAAAATCTTCCGCCGCCAACAGATGGCTAGGCAAATCCGTTCTGCTCGATTATATCCCCAGTATTCCTGAACCAAAGGACAGGCTTCACCAAGAACTTGCCCGTCCGGGCATGGTTCTCTCCCTGTCGGAATCCTCCTCGCACCGCCGGGTTGCCTCACCCTCGCGGCCTCCCGGGGAAAATTTTAACAAACTGTTACAATGCCCTACGCGCTTGCTACTAGAATTCCCTCACGCTGTCCGCAGGGATCGGGCTGCGCTGTTCGAAGGGCTGCACTTTCTAATGGATAAACGTAAATTCCTCTTCGTCTCGCTATCAGGTCTCATCGGCGATATCGCCTGGCAAGTCCTAAAAGAAGGCCATGACGTCCGCTACTACATCGACAACGAAAAAGAGCGCGACATCGCCGACGGCTTCGTCCCCAAGTCCAAAGATTGGGAGAAGGACGCCAAGTGGGCCGATATCGTCGTTTTCGATGACACGCTCGGCCAGGGCGCCAGAGCCCAGGCGCTTCGTAAAGAGGGCAAGCCCGTCATCGGCGGCTCCGAATACACGGACCGCCTCGAAGACGATCGCTCCTTCGGCCAGGAAGAGCTAAAGAAGGCCGGCGTCAACATCATCCCTTACGAGGACTTCGACTCCTTCGATCCCGCCATCGAATTCGTCAAGAAAAATCCTGACCGTTACGTAATCAAGCCCAGCGGCGAAGCCCAAAACGTCAAGCGCCGCCTCTTCGTCGGTGAAGAAGAAGACGGCGACGATGTAGTCCGCATGCTCGAAGCCTACAAAAAAGCCTTTGCCGACGAGATTAAAGTTTTCCAGCTTCAGCGTCGCATCCATGGTGTCGAAGTCGCCGTCGGCGCTTTTTTCAATGGCAAAAAATTTATTACGCCCATCAACATCAATTTCGAGCACAAGAAACTTTTCCCCGGCGAAGTCGGCCCTCCCACCGGCGAAATGGGCACCGCCATGTTCTGGAGCGAGCCCAACGCCCTCTTCACCCGCACCCTGCTGAAAATGGAGTCACGCCTGGCCGAAGAAGGCTACGTCGGCTACATAGACCTCAATTGCATCGTCAACAACAACGGCATCTACCCGCTCGAGTTCACGTCGCGCTTCGGCTATCCCACCATCATGATCCAGCAAGAGGGCATGCTCACCCCTATCAGCGATCTTTTCTGGGAGCTTGCCAACGGCTGCGATCCCAAGTGGCGCACGCGCAGCGGCTTTCAAATCGGTGTGCGCATCGTCGTTCCGCCGTTCCCCTTCGACGATGAAGCCACCTTCGAATCCTTCTCCAAAAATAACGCCATCGTCTTCAAGCGCGGCACTCCCGACGAAGTCCACATCGAGGACGTAAAGCAGGTAAACGGTCAGTGGCTGATCGCCGGCACCTCCGGCGTAGTCCTTGCCGTAGTCGGCACAGGCCAGACCATGAAGCAAGCCCAAGCCCAGGTTTACACCCGCATCAAAAACATCCTAATCCCCAACATGTACTACCGCACCGACATAGGCGACCGTTGGGCAGAAGACTCCGACAAGCTCCACAACTGGGGTTACCTTAGATAAGTTACCTGAGATCACTTCGACGGTCGCCCCAGTGGGACAGGCATTTCTGGCTGTCCTCGTCGCCTGCCAACAACGACACGCATCAAAAACGTCCTCGCGTCCCCACCTCTTGCGATAGAATTCCTCCCGCTCAGAACCGGACGAGCCACCAGCCCGCAAACAATCATGCCAACAGGAGATCCCTCATGAAAAAAGCCATTCTCGCGCTACTGCTTATGGTCGTTGCGCGCCCCGTGCTGGCGCAGACTGCTCCCGAAGGGCTCTGGCAGGGCTATGACGGCGAGTGGAAGCACGTCTCCAAGCAACTGATCGATTTGGCCGAAGCCACGCCGCAAGACAAATTCTCCTGGCGCCCCGCGCCCGGCGTGCGCTCCACCAGCGAGGTCTACATGCACATCGCGCTCGCCAATTTCTATCTGCTCAGCGTCACCGGCCCGAAGATGCCCGCCGACCTCAAGATGGAAATGGAAAAAGGTGTAACTGCCAAAGCCGATGTGATCAATTGGCTCAAGCGCTCCCTCGACGCCGTCAAGGAAGCGCACGCCAGCGTCATGCCAAAGGACCTCGACCGCAAAGTCCACATCGCCGATCGCGATGCCACCGTAGACGGCATGTATCTCCGAATCATCGTCCATGCCAACGAGCACATGGGCCAGTTAGTCGCCTACGCCCGTATGACCGGCGTCGCCCCTCCGTGGTCAAAGAAGGACTAAGCTCCAGCGGTACTTAACGCAACGCCATCGCAACAAATCCCGCCAGCGCACCTAGCGTCGCAACCGCGCCGCCCGCCGCCGCCGCAATCTTCCACGAAATCGTCTTCCCCACCACCAAAAACGAATACACGCTATAAATCCCCAGCGTGCACAAAATCGTCACCACGTACGGCATCGCCACCCCCCGCGACATCGCCACATAAGCAAACAACACATCAAACGCCATCGGCACCGGCAGAAACGTCCCCACCACCGCCACCAACATAATCCCGCCCAGCGTAGCAGGCGCATGCAGCCCACTCTGCGGAATCGTCTCCACCGCCAGCGCCCCCAGCACCGCCGCCAACACCATCAGCGGCACTCCCACGCGAGCAACATGCCAAAAGCTTTTCGCATAAGATTTCGCCGTAGCAGCAAGAGCCTGCCCCCAAGTCGCCGACGCAGGAATCTCCACCGCACATTGCCCCGCCGCAATCGGCCCCACCTTCTAGCGGGCGCCAATCATCGGCGCAAAAACAAAAATCATCACCAGCATCGTAGCCAGCTTCAACGCCACAATCGGCAGCGGGAACAGCGCAAACGCCATCGCCAGCACCACCACATTTAGCGTCGGCGAACTGAACATCGCCGCCAGCGTCGATTCCGTGCTCATCCCTGACGCATACAGCCCGCGCCCAATCGGCGCCACGCAATTTGCGCAAACTCCCAGCGGCATCCCCACCGCCGAGCCCAGCAGGGAATTGAGATAAGCGTTCCCCGTCCGCCGCCGCGGCATCGTCGCCAGCACCGTCAACGCTGCCGCGCCGAAGAAAAACCCAAACGTCATCCCATCTATGACGACGTCGGCTCTGTCAAGAGACACTTATAGCGTTTTCTTTCGATGTGCCTCTTTGCTCTTCACTGATCAGAATTCTTTTCTTGGCGACCAAGGCTCGTTCTCGAATCACTCGGTG
>Ga0073928_10006353_pt1 | contig 15950 bp, 13 predicted proteins | sample PaiPotPPA55metaG_FD_76969 | JGI IMG/M metagenome (GOLD analysis project Ga0073928, IMG submission 76969) | Iron sulfur acid spring bacterial and archeal communities from Banff, Canada, to study Microbial Dark Matter (Phase II) - Paint Pots PPA... ... | reverse complement strand
GAGCTTCTGATGGCCCCAGTGCGAGGGCATCTGGCGTCCGCCCGATGCAGGATCGTCTTTGGCACCCACGCCTTCCAGCATCATATCGTAGGGGGTAACCCCGAGCGCGAGCATCAGAGCGCGGTCGCGATAGTGCGGGAAAAACCAGTCGTAAGCGGGCCTCAGGACCAACCCGGCGGCGACCAAAGCCGCTTCGTGGCCAGCGCCGCTGATCTGGAAATAAATCTTATTTTGGCGTTTGAGCTGGATCTCGCGATCGTCCAAGCGCCGCGAAAGGAACATCAGGCGATACATGCGGATTAAAGTGTCGCGACCAAGCCCTTGATACTTCGTAGCGTCAAACTTAGAGGTTTTCGTTTTGGTTTGTGTCGTCACGCGTTTCGCTTCAGCCCCAAATTCGCGGAGGATTTCGACCACGCTGCATTATATCGAATTGAAGGCTACGCGGACAAAATTAGCGTGGATGGAGGCCAGGGGAAACCTGGCTGGCGGCTAAGGGCGGCTTCCAGAGCGGTCAAACTGCAAAGGCCCGCGAGGACCACCGTGTGCAGTCACTCCCTGTTGGGGGACAAAGCCGCCATCCACGCTGGTATTTCTTTCAGCAGCTAGGATAAACGCTCCTATCCGAACTTCCATCCAGTAAAAGCTGTAGAACGACACACTTCTGTCGAGAAAACGACCGCGCAGCATATGTCTCTGTGCCAGGACGGCCGTCCGGTTGACTTGCAACCAGGCGGATTGGGAGCGCGTCAAAGAAGGCAAAGATGCGACGAACAGGAGGACTTGCCTAGAAAGAAACGAAAGGAAGCCGTTATGAAGCAGCTTTCAGAAGTAGGAAATTCAAATAGTCTTGATAATCCGGCGGTATGCTCTCCCACTGAGTTCGAAATTCATCCGCATAGCCAGCAGCCCACTCTAAATGAAGTTCAGCTCCGAGCTTGCAGAATCCATTATAAACACGGCGGAGTGTGTGGGGGATATACGCTCGACGATTGGCTTGAAGCGGAACACGAGTAGCTCGTGAAGATCAGCCGTCCGGCAAGAAAGAGCACGTGCACTAGACTTGCGGAACAGCACGAAAATCGCGGCCCGTAGAACGTTGCGTTGAATTTTAATCAGTGGACGTGTGCGTCGAAAACTCCGGTTTCCACGTTTCCCGCGCGCTTCACTTGCACGAAAATCCTGTAATCTCCGGGCTTCGGGAAGCCGTAGGGGAAATTCACCTCAGCGGGGTAGGTTTCTTTCTTTGGTGTCATCGCCATTCCCTGCATCGAAGACGCATCTGTGAGCAATCCCGCTTGCGCCATCTCTAAGGACGCCATCGGCACCGAGCCTGCCGGATGCACGTGCGCAAAAACACTCAAGTCCGAGCGCACAAATTCAGCGTGACCCGCCATGCCCATGTACGGTTCCAAATCTTGCGCTGGTTTTCCGTCTTTGTCTTGCACGCTGAACCTGAAATCCATCGCGCTGTGGGCCTGTAACGGACCAGCGGCGCGTTCCCAAATCATCTGGCCGCCGTCGGGAAGTTGCGAAATGAGTTGGTCTTGTGGCGACGCAATCGCTGCCCCAGACCAGCTGGAATCGTCACCGCTTATAGCGCCGCCGTTTATCTGCGGTAGATCTACAGTTCCCACCAGCGTCCACGGAAATCCTCGCGCGTCGACCACATCAGCAAAAACTTGATAGCGCCCTGCGGGCATCGCAGGCAAATCATCGGCAAACGCACCGCCCTCCAGAATAGTCGGATGAAGATGCCACATCCGATTCATCCCCGGCAATTCGATGAGGAACAAGTGCATCGAATGGTTGTGGTCAGGAATTACTTCGCCCATATTTATTTTGTCCGACCACGTAGGATTCTCACTTTTGGCGCGAATCACCAAGCGGCGGCCATTTAGAAGAGCGGTCTCCGCTGTCGGCGACTTGTAGAAAGCGACGCGGCTCAGATAACTCGTATCCTCCGCTTTCCACCATGCCTTTCCGAGATAAACAAGTCCTGCCACCACAATCATCGTTGCCGCGATGGCGATCTTGGCTCGTCGCGCATTCGCAGGACCCGGTGTCTGGCCTCGCTCCAGGCTCGCTTCGCGGGCGCCCGCACCAGCAATAGAAATCAATCCAATTCCGAGTACCAGCATCAACACGGCCATCAATCCAGCCAGCGGTTTCTGCATGGGGTAGGTCCGCTGCGCAAACGAAGCTACCGGGACGGACAGCTCGCCTTTGCCCTTCGCTCCATCGGCCATAATTCGCACTTGCAGCGCGCCGGACTCCATTAGCCAAAGGCTACCCGTGAAGAACTGCGAATCGTCCTTCGAACGGACGGCCAAATCAGGAGTGGGCGGGAAGGTCGAACCCGGTCCGCTCAGTCGCAGCGGAACTATTTGTATCGCATTCACATCACCGCTTTCGCAACGTACCTCAATCTCCGCTACGCCCGGTATCACTTGCGGCATTCGCACGGTAACGAAGAGGCCATACGGACCCGCGTCACCCTGGTAAAAAACATCCGGACTCCCCACGTGCGCCAGCACAGGAATAGCTGCGCTCACCAAGAGCACGGACAGGATAGCCAGCCGCCTTCTGAATTCCCTGTTCATCGGCGGATCCGCCGCATCCATTCTCCCCAGGCCATTCCGATGCGCATCATTAGTATCGCCACGCCCAGAGCGACAGCCAAGCGCATCCAGAATTCGCCCGGCGTATGTTCCGTGTGAACGAAAACGTTGCGCACCCAGGCAAAGGTGGAAGGCACAAAGTAAGGATAGTTGGTGGTTTCGAAAATTCTATTCCGTGAAGCGGGGGACATCAGGAAATTTGCGAACGGCCATTGCACTGCGAGGAAGCTCACCAGGAACGCCGCTCCCAGCGTGGCAGCCTGTTTCCAACGGCTCCAATCGGCGGTGCGGCGCCGCAGCAGATCGAAAACAATGGCGGGAACGATCAGCAGCATTGGAAAATCCGGCGGGACCAGATGCGTGACATGCTGGTATACCGGCCCCAGCTTCGGTTCGGCGGGAAATAACGGGAAAATCCAGGTGAAGCACAAATGCATGGCCGTGTACATCGCGGTCATCATCGTCGCGGCCCAGCGGTTTTTCGCAACCCACGCCACTGTCGCGATCCAAATCGGCGACGCGATCATCATGACCATGTAAAACCGCGCTCCGTGCATGAAAACGCGATTGGTAAATTCCTGCGAGATCCCCACTGTCATTCCCATCAGAAAAACTACCGTAAGAAAGAGAATTCGTTCCAGCCTCCGGCGATATATACCGTCGGCACGATTCATTTCCGCGAGAACCATTACCAGCGTTCCAAACCGGATTCCGATCATGCCGAGGGCGAGCAATACGTGCGGCGGGCTCAAGATTTTAACGTCCAGGCCATAAGAGTTGTGCCACCAATTATCGAATGGCGCCGAAGCGATCATGGCGACAGCGCCCCAGGCGCCGATGAACGCGCCCAGCGGCGCGCGGAAGCCCCACATGGAAATAGAAACGTCGTAGAGAGGCGAGTTTCTCCGGAATGTAGTGGAAAGGATCAAATAGCCGCAGGAAATTCCGGCCAGCACGCCGGACAAATAAATCAGCATGTGCGCAGTGGTCCAAAATGAGTCGCGCCCAACGCTTTCGTGCCAGGAAATATCCCAAGCGCTCCCGACCACCGCGGAAATCACCGATACCAGGCAGCACCAAATGTACCAGGGGATCGCAGCGGTCTTGGCGTAGGCGCGCTCGGCGCTCCGAGCACGAATCTGCTGCTCGACTGAAATTGTACCGGCCATTATGTCACTCCGATGCCCTTCAGTTTACACCCGTAGCAGTTATGGCGGGGTCTGCACAGGATTAACGAGGCGAGAATGGAATCCGAGGGCTCCTTAAGCGGGGCAACCTTAGGAAGCTTTCTCTTGGGCGTAGACCAGGTAGTCCGCGTACGGGCCTTTGAAGTCCTCCACCTTGCCGCCAGCCACAAAATGCCAGATGCGCGTGGCGACTTCATCAATCACGTCGTAGTCGTGCGTGACGAGCAACACCGTGCCGTCATACTTTTGCAGCGCTATATTCAGCGCATTGATCGATTCCAAATCCAAATGGTTGGTCGGTTCGTCCAGCACCAGGACGTTCGGCCTCTGCAACATCAACCGGCAAAAAATCAAGCGCGCCGATTCGCCTCCCGATAGGGCCTGCGTAGGCTTCAGAGCATCGTCGCCACTGAAGAGCATCTGCCCCAGAACTCCGCGTAGCTCCTCTTGCGTGGCCTGCGGCTTGAACTGGTGCAGCCAATCCACCACCGTCGTGCCTTTCACGATGGAATCGCTGTGGTCCTGCGCAAAATATCCGGCAGCTACGTTGTGGCCCCAGAGGACGGTCCCGCCATCCACCGGGAATTGCCGGTCCACATCGTCGATATACCCTGTCGCGTTACGCACCAACGACTTCAGCAGCGTGGTCTTGCCTGCGCCATTGCGCCCGGTCAGCGCGATTTTTTCTCCGCGCCCGACGCTAGCGGAAAATGGCAATACTACCTTCAGGCCATCATAGGATTTCGCGATGCTCTTTATTTCCAGCGGATGCCGGCCGGAATGCTGGTCCATTTGAAAACGAATGTAGGGCCGCGCGATATTGGATCTGGCCAGTTCCGCGGTCTGCAGCCGCTCCACCTCTTTCTTGCGCGAAGTGGCTTGGGCCGACCGCGTGCCCGCTGAAAATCGAGCGATGAATTCGTTCAGTTGTGCGATTTTCTTTTCGCGTTGAGCGTTTTCGGATTCGATGCGCGAGCGGATCGACGTCTTGGCAACGACCATATCGTCATACCCGCCGTTGTACATAATCACTGTTTGGTAGTCGATGTCCGCGGTATGGGTGCAGACGCTGTTCAGAAAATGGCGGTCGTGCGAAATCACGATCAGCACCCCTTCGTACTCGCACAAATAATCCTGCAACCAGTGCACCGAATCCAAATCCAAGTGGTTGGTGGGCTCGTCCAGCAGCAACGCCGGTGGATTACCGAATAAAGCCTGGGCCAGAAGCACACGCACCTTCTGTCCGCCTTGCAGCTCGCCCATTTTTCGCTGGTGCAAAGAATCGTCCACATCCAGGCCATCCAGCAAAACTCCTGCGTCCGCTTCAGCCGTGTAGCCGCCCTCTTCGCCAACAATTCCTTCGAGTTCAGCCAGGCGCATTCCGTCTTTGTCCGTCAATTGCTCGTGCGGTTTTGCGTAGAGCGCGTCTCGTTCTTGCAGCGCTTTCCACAGCGCTTTATTTCCCATGATCACGGTATCGATCACGCGAAATTCGTCGAACGCAAACTGATCCTGGCTCAAAATTCCCAGTTTCTTCGGCCGCGTGATGTCACCCTTGGAAGGTTCGAGCTCGCCAGTCAGGATCTTCATGAGCGTGGATTTCCCAGCGCCGTTCGGCCCGCTAATGGCGTAGCGCCGCCCGGTCAGGAACGCGCAGGTAACGTCCTCGAACAGTATTCGGGGACCGAAGCGCATCGAGATGTTGTTAACGGAGAGCAAAGGAGATCTATTGTACCACACCGGCCGCGCTCGCCTGATTCGCTCGCTTCGACATCGGTAACTCATTCAGGCTGTGCTATGTACAAGATGGTTTTTTCACTGCAGGGTATCCGCGTCATCGGATTTACCCAGCGCACGAAACAAAAACTCTCAGACTTTCGAACGGGTCGATTCGTATACGAAATAGCTCTTGCTGCGCTCGGGCCAAACCTAGTTTCTGGCGAGATTAAGCGGTTGCCAGGAGGCAATGATGAAGCTGAAAACGCTCTATCTTATCCTGTGCGTTATCGGGGCGGTGCTGCCGTACTGGCAGTTTGTTCCCTGGGTCTCGCAGAACGGGCTGAGCATGCCCCTGTTTTTCCACCAGCTATTCGCCAATCGCATCAGCTCCTTTTTTGGCTTGGACCTTCTGGTTTCCGCGGCGGTACTAGTGGTTTTTATGCGAAGCGAAAGTTCGCGGTTGCGCATCGCTGGCCGGTGGCTGCCAATCCTCGCGCTGTTACTCGTGGGCGTTTCTCTCGCTTTTCCGATGTTTCTTTACATGCGAGAACGCAGCATCGAGCAGGCTGAGCCCGCTACTACGTTTGAATCTGTGGAGGGCAGTCCGCAGTTATCTAAACAGACGTAAATTCCTGACCGCGCTTTCTTAATACAACTTCCGGCTAGCCCTACAGGGAATAGCGTATGGAGTTTTTTCCTACGCGCTGGCAGATTAAACAGGATGTGCTGACTTATAAAAAATAAATCTCGGGGATCAAAACTATCATGCAGGCACCCTATCAGATCTTTAAAAAACTTTCGGATAACAGGTTTGTTTGGGTTGAGAACGTGGAGGAACTTCAAGAGGCTCGTGGACGCCTCGCGCATCTCTGCACAAGCTCTGAAATCGATTATGTTCTTTTCGATCCTCGGACCAGAGCTGTACTCACACGTCATTCTCAAAGTGCCGTAATCGCCTAGATTACCTAGCCGTAAGCGGCCGCGATTCTCGTGTGTGTCTTTTCGGGAGATAAGGTCCGATTATCGAGAATCTCCCTGATCCGCGTCATACACGTATTGAATATAGACTTGCGGTCCCGAGCGGTTTCCGCCATAGGCGCTGGCGTCGATACGCACTGTTTCATAAAGTTGCTGCCCGTTGGGCGCTAGCTCAAAAGTCCGTGAAAATTTGCCTCGGGAGGTTTTCTCGTCGCTGATAAGGCTTTTTCCGTCCCACTTGGCGTCGATCTCCAGGTAGGAATCGTCCTTGGACCTCTCCACTTTGCGTCCATCTGTGAAGAAAACCCTCTTGCGCGCCATGTCATCGGTTAGGTCCACTTCCCCGCCCTGCGGGTCTTTCTGCACGATGTTCAAGCCCTCCGGAGGGTCGGTGAGTTCCCGCAGAATCCTGCGGTCGCTATCGTTCACCTGGTTCGTTCCGCTTTGGCGTCCTCCGCCACCCATTCCGCCGCCACTGCCACTGCCTCCGCCGGGATAAGGGCTGCCCGGCCCTGAGGTGCGAGGATTTCCGGTTCGTCCGGCGCTGTTCTGGCTCTTGGCTTGGGCCTGCTCCAACTTCTTCCGGCCGTCGTCACTGTTGTCGATATCAAGCCTCCAGGCCCCCACAATGCTGGTTCGTGGCGGCAGAGGCTTGGTCCGGACGCCATCCGCCGAATGCGTTATTGGCGCCGGCTCGAGCGGGGGCGTTTGAGGCGGTGTCGCCGGAAGCGGTCCCTGCGTTTCCTGGGCTCGCAGTGTCCCGGGAGCGGCCAACCCGAACACAGCAAGAAAGCCGAACAAAACGCTCATTCTAGGAAATTTCCCGTTCATGTAATCCTCGCGATGTGAAAATCTTGGGCGCTCTGCCCGGGACATCTTGCCATCCGTATTTTTCGATGCTCAAATTTCCCGGCAAGATGTCATCCTCTTCGAGGTAGCTGGATGCCTGACTCTCGTCCCGCGAACCAACCGGAGCTAGCGCCGCGGTTCGAGCACATCCGTGAGTCGAGGCGCTGCCTAAAGCGCTATGCTATAGTTTTCAAGTGAATTGTAACCGTAGAACCCCAGCCCCGCGAGTCATCAGCCCTCATGCTACCCCGTAAGCGCGCGAAACTGGCTTTGGCCTTCGCCCTATCCTTGGTTTTAATTGGTATTTTGGCTGCCGGCATTACCATGGCACGCCTTTCCAACAGCGCAAAGTGGGTAAGCCACTCTTATCAAGTGGAGCTGGCCATCAGCAATATTGAATTTGTCCTTTCCGAAGCCGCTCGCGCCCGGCTGAACTACGTGAATTCGGGCGATGAATCGTTCGCACATATGTTTGACTCCAAATACGACCAAACCAAAAAAGATGTGCAGGACATCCGGTATCTGACAAGCGACAACCCCACGCAGCAGGTGTTTTGCAATCAGCTTGAGAAACTCGCGAACCGCCGATTGGAGATTTTGAGAGAAGGCATCGACTTGCGCAAGTCCGGGCAAGCGGATGACGCCAGACAGGCTGTATTGAGCCGCGATAACGTCGCGGTGGCAACCGAAATTGATCAGGTTATGCAGAAGATGGAGCAAGGAGAGGACGACCTTTTGCAGCAACGCATACGGCGCTCAAACATTCTCTTCGTCAGTTTTTTGATTATTTTGGCCGCGGCATTTGCAGTTGCTGTAAGTTTTTTCTGGATCCAGTACCAGTTGCTCTTGGCGGAGCTTTCCGCACGCGAGCAGGCCGAGGCTAGCGCGCATAGGTTAAGCGCTCGTGTTCTGCGTCTTCAGGATGAAGAACGCCGGCGGCTTTCGCGGGAACTCCACGACGGTTTGGGACAGAATCTTGTGGCAGCGAAACTGTCCCTATCCAATTTAGCGACTTTGAATCCGGATGACGGTCTGCTGAACGAGTGCTTGAAATCGATCGATGATTCCCTGGCGGAAGCGCGCACGATTTCGTATTTGCTGCACCCGCCGCTCCTGGACGACATCGGAATCGCTTCCGCGGCTCGTTGGTATTTGGAGGCGTTCTCAAAACGCAGCGGAATTCAAGTTTCCGCGGATATTCCCGATTATCCCGTGCGCATGCCCCACGCGGTGGAACTGGCGCTATTTCGGGTGTTGCAGGAATCGCTGACCAATATCCATCGGCACGCCAAGAGTTCACGCGCGAAGGTTTCGTTGCACATCGTGAAAAACCGTGCCGTGCTTCGCGTACGCGACTACGGCCCGGGAATAGCGCGCGCGACGCTGGATCAATTTCTGAAGGCTGGGACACACGTAGGAGTGGGTCTGGCTGGGATGTAAGAACGTGTGAGAGAACAAGGCGGAATATTTGAGATTCGGTCGGACGAATCTGGAACCGCGATCGAGGTGAACATGCCTGTTTCGGACATAACTCGTTCGACCGAGGCGCAAGCTCCTACCGCAATGGATGGAGCTGCTCTGGACCGAGAACCTTAGGCCTGGGGTATTCAACTCGCGGCGGAAACTGTCGGCGTGCCGGACGCAAAGATAATTTTTCGCGTCTGGCGCGCCACAAGGTTTTATGCAGCTAATGCGAGGCAATGCCACTTGCCGCCGATAGCCTTCAGTTGGTGTACGCGGCCATCGTCAGCATGCAGGAAGTAGGTTCCGTCCGGGAACCGCTGCGCGTGCGCTGATCGCACAGAACACTTTGCCCAGCGCGTCGGCTTCAGTCCACGGCCGTATTGCGAAGTCTCCGGAACGATGTCGATACCGAACTCCACCTTATACTCAACACCAGTCGCTTGTGCGGGAACTAGGCGTCCCCTGCCTTTCACTTTTTCGCTCATAGTTTGGTTTGATGCGAGAAATAACCGCAGGTTGCACGTAACTACCCGCATATAGTACCGCTTTACTAGATAATTTTCAAGGTCTTAATTGAGGGCAGTTTCTTCTTGTAAATCATTGTTATGTAAATACTTACACGGCGCTCGCGCTCCGCTGGAACCAGTTCCCGCGTTTGCCCGCCGTCAGCTACTGGATTCTGTGTATTTTTGTCAATAAATCACTGGACCAAGGAAGTTTTGCTCGCTTTCCAGTGCTTTTCCACAGCTCAGTGTCTTGTTCTAGCCCGTCGGTCTAATCTAGCGTTTCGAAAAGCTCATCGGTTTTGGGGAAGTCCGGGTCGGGGTGGCGGACGATTTTCGGGTGTAACGACTTAAAGGGTTCTTCGGTCGGAATTCGGTCTAGCCAACGCTGGAGAGAAAGTTTTTCATGGTCCGAGAAGTTTAGACGGACCAGCAGACGAACTTTTCCGCCTGCGTTTTGCTCGTCGTCCGTTGCGGAAGACTCGTCGCTCTTTGCGGATGACTTTTTCTTCGCGGAGTGCTTCCCCCGAGCGGCGGGATCCTTTGCCGAGGACGCAGGCTTTCCGGGAGCGGGCTTGGCGGAACTCTTTGAGGATTCCTTTCTGGCGCCGGAACCTTCGGCGTCTTCTTCCGCGCTTTCGCTCCCTTCCGCATCGGGGTGCTCGCGCTCGAATTTGATGGCCAATTTGTCGCCCAGGCGAAAACCTTGCTTCCAACCTTCCACTTTATGGCGAGCTTGCTGCGCCGCTTCTTCGTCTTCACCGAAATCAAAAATTAAGTATGAACTAGGCATATATCTTCTATAGCGGCAGGCAGCCCCGCGTGTCAAGCGACATCAACAACGGGCGGTAGCGAGGTAACGGCGAGCGAACAATCTTGAAGCCGGGCAAAGGAAGAATGTAGAATGCAGGTGAAAATTAAAAGGCGATGGAGTTCGCCTAAACCGTCCGCACTCGGACTGATGACTCCTGGCCGCCGCCCGGCGCCAGGAGTTTTTTGTTGGACGGAGCGGCGCGCAGAGGAAGGAGATGCTGTGCGCATTGCATTGTTGCTCGTTTTCGGCGCTTTGGGCACGCTGGCACGCTATGGATTGCAAGGCTTGGTGCAAGAGCGCGCTGGCTCCAGTTTCCCCGCCGGTACCCTGCTCGTAAATTTGTTCGGATGTTTTCTGCTCGGGGGCATCGCTGAGTATGCAATGAGGCATTTGTCCATCCCACCGGAATGGCGCATCGGAATAACCGTAGGTTTTCTGGGCGCTTTCACTACATTTTCGACTTTTACATTCGAGTCCGTGCGGCTGATGCAGGATGGAGAATGGTGGCGCGCGTGGACTTATATTCTGGCCAGCGTGGTGGGAGGAATGCTCGCGATCGTAGTTGGTATGCGCTTGGCAGATCGGATTTAGGAGGAACCATGGAACACGAACGTCTGGAGAGCGAAAGAACGCTCATGCGCATTCATATCGGCGAGTCGGACCGCTGGCATGGCAAACCGTTGTACGACGCGATTGTGGAATTGTTGCGCGCGGAAAAATTCAGCGGCGCCACCGTGCTGCGGGGAGTGGGAGGCTTTGGTTCTTCCAGCGTGTATCACACCGAAAAAATCATGCGGCTGTCGCAGGATTTGCCGATTGTGATCGAAGTAATCGAAAATGCAGAGCGTATCGAGAAGATGCTGCCAGCACTGGATCAGATGATCGGCGGCGGGCTAGTCACGCTGGAGAAAGTTCGCGTGATTCTGTATCGATCGAACAAATAATTCGGGTAGACGAGATACGCCGCGCGCCGGCTTGCTTGGCCTCAGGTAGCTTCTTTCCAAAAAAAAGACCTCGCCAAGACAGTTGTTGTACTGCTTGAATACCTATGTTAGCTTAAGCGAACAAAAGGCGAAACGCTAGGGAATGGCGAAGCTCTGGTTAAATCGGGGGCCGGAATCATGACTACTGCGGGAGCGGTAAAGGATTTGCCAATACAGACAGGAATGGTTGCGCCGGCCCGATCCGCGCAGGCGACGATTGATAGGGTCCAGGAGGCTTTAAACGCGCTGGCCGGCCGATTTAGGACGGATGAAGTGTTGACCGCGGTAAAACACATTCCAGCGCGCGCGGCAAGATTCGCTCCGATGCCGGGGTGGCTGAGGCCGGAATTGGCTGCCGCTTATTGCTGTAAGAGCATCAAGGAGCTTTACTCTCATCAGCGCACGGCGGCGGAACTGGCGCGAGCGGGCAAGGATTTTGTGGTGGTGACGCCGACTGCGTCGGGAAAAACGCTTTGCTACAACTTGCCGGTACTGAATGCGATTCTGGAGGACGCAGACACACGCGCTCTTTATCTGTTCCCCACCAAGGCACTCGCGCAGGACCAGCTCGCCGAGTTGCAAGATCTGGCTACAAGGCTAGACAACTGCTTTGGGGTGTTTACCTACGACGGAGATACGCCGAGCGATGCGCGCAAGGCGATACGGGAGCGCGGGCATGTAATCCTGACCAACCCCGACATGCTGCACACCGGAATTCTGCCGCAGCACACGAAATGGACGCGGGCTTTTGAAAATCTAAAGTATGTGGTCCTGGACGAGCTGCACACATATCGGGGAGTGTTTGGGAGCCATTTGGCCAACGTACTGAGGCGGCTGGCACGTATCGCCGAGTTTTATGGCTCGAAGCCTCAGTTCATTTGTTGCTCGGCAACAATTGCCAACCCAGGGGAACTTGCGACGCAGCTCATCGGGCGTCCGGTCGAAGTGGTGGAAGAAAACGGAGCGCCGGCGGCGGAGAAGCTTTTCGTTTTTTACAATCCGCCGGTGGTGAACCGCAACTTGGGAATCCGGCGCAGCTACTTGAATGAGACCACGCGAGTGGCGAAGGAGTTTCTTGCGCGGAATTTGCAGACGATCGTTTTCGCCAACAGCCGGCTGCACACCGAAGTGCTGCTTACCTACCTGCAACAAGCTAACCGCCCGCAACCTGGGCAGCCGGAGCCAGTCCGCGGATATCGCGGAGGTTATTTGCCTGGCGAGAGGCGCGAAATCGAACGCGGGCTGCGCGAGGGAGGGGTACGCGGAGTGGTGGCAACGAACGCACTCGAGCTGGGAATCGACATCGGTTCACTGGATGCCGCAGTGATGGCGGGGTACGCCGGGTCAATCGCTTCCACCTGGCAGCGCGCCGGGCGAGCCGGAAGGCGGAGCGGAGCGTCGTGCGCGGTGCTGGTGGCGTCCTCGGCGCCGCTCGACCAATTTATCGTGCAGCATCCGGATTATTTCTTTGGACGCTCGCCCGAGCACGCCTACGTTCAACCAGATAATCTTGAAATTTTGATCAACCACTTGAAGTGCGCGGCCTTCGAGTTGCCTCTTTCGCCCGACGAGCGAATGGGAGCCGTTGATTTGGAACAGGTGTGCCAGCGGTTGGCAGAAGCAGGATATCTCCATCGCAGCGGCGGGAACTGGCATTGGGTCGAGCAAGCTTATCCCGCGGACACGGTTAGCTTGCGGTCAGTGACGTCGGATAACTTCGTGATCATCGACATTACCGGAGAGAACGAAGGCGAGCCCGAAGTGATTGGTGAAGTTGATTTTTCTTCGGCGCTGACGACAGTGCATCCGAAAGCGATCTACATCCATCAGGGACAGCAGTATCAGGTGAAGAGGCTTGATTTCGAGCAGCGCAAGGCTTCTGTGAAGCGCGTCAACGTGGATTATTTCACCGACGCGATTCGCTACACGCAAGTTCGCCTGCTGGAAATCGCCGAAGAGCAGCGCATACCGGGCCCGGCGGTTCGCGCTCATGGAGACGTGCTGGTGCGTTCGCAGGTTGTGGGATTCAAGAAGATAAAGTTTTTCACCAACGAGAACGTGGGCTCCGGGAAACTCGAATTGCCAGAAAACGAAATGCATACAACGTCGTTCTGGATCACGCTCGAACGCAAGCTGCTTGCGGGATTGCCTTTTGCGTTATCTGACCGGCAGAGCGGGATTTTCGGTTTGCTGTACGCGCTGGAGTCCATGGCGACGCTCTTACTGATGTGCGACAGGCGCGACATTGGAACCGCCGTAGGCGAACGGCCGGCCAGCCCCGGAATCGACGAGGACTGGCAGGAATTCACCACGACGATCAGCGATCCATCGCAAATGAAGGAATTCTTCGAGCCAAATCTGTATCTCTACGATGCGTATCCGGGCGGGATTGGATTCAGCGAACCGTTGTTTCAGGTTCACGACCTATTGCTGCGCCGTACGCGTGACTTAATTAGCGCTTGCCCGTGCGAACACGGATGCCCGTCGTGCGTGGGGCCGGCCGGAGAAAACAGCGAGAAGACCAAGGAAGTTGCGCTAAGACTTTTGGAGCATCACTGCGCATGACCAAGACACTGCTAGATCGGTTCGCGCGAGTGAAGGCGCTGAAGAAACCGCCCAGGGGCGTTGCGCAAGGTCTTGCGAACACGCACAAGCCGGCCACCCAGACAGAACGCGACGAAGGGCAGTTGCGAGGCTTTTCGCAGAATGTTCCTGAAGGTGCAGAGCGGCTGGCGGAAATCCTAAGCGCGACGCTGGTGCAAAACCATTTTGGCGAGCATTTGGCGTTACGAAAATGGTTTTCGGATGTGGCAAACGGGGTGAAGACGGACTGTTCGCCATTGGGCTACGGAATAGCGGATGAAAGAGTGCAGGCCTCGGCACTGCGGCTCTTGCTTCCTGGCGCTCCCGATGAAGTGGCAGACCCGCGGCAATGGCTCTTTCTGGACACGGAAACTACGGGAATCATGGGCGGGACGGGAACCTATCCGTTCCTGGTGGGAATTGCCTGGTGGGATGCCGGCGGTCTGGAAGTGGAACAATTTTTCATGCGCGATTACAGCGACGAGCATGCGCTGCTGGTCACGCTAGCGGAGCGAATGGCCGAGCGCTGCGTGCTGGTGACCTTCAACGGCAAATCGTTCGACTGGCCGCTGCTCGAAACGCGATACCGCATGACGCGAACGCTAAAGCCCTCCGCGCCCAAAGCCCACTTAGATTTCTTGCACCCTGCCAGAAATCTTTGGCGGCTGCGTATTGGATCGGTTCGCCTATGGGAGCTTGAACGCCACGTGCTTGGATGGAATCGCGGGGCTGATATGGCGTCGGAATTGATTCCCGAAATATATTTTGATTTTCTACGCGGAGGCCCGCCCGAGCCGCTAGTCCCGATTTTCCTGCACAATCAAATGGACCTGCGGGGACTTGCCGCTCTTTCAAGCCGAATTGTTTCGTTGCTCACCGAACAGGACACAGAGGAAAGAGACGGTTTTGAGCTATTCGGACTTTCGCGAATATGCGAGCGGCGCGGCGACACGAGACGAGCTCGCAAGCATTACGAAGAATCGCTTGCGCTCGGTGAACTGCCTTTCGAGAGCGACAGGGCGGCGAAAGGATCGCTAGCGCGGCTGGCGAAGCGAGAAGGCGATCTGACTTTGGCGCACGACCTATGGAAAGGCATGCTGGGAAGTTCGCGCGAAGGATTGCAAGCATATGAACAATTGGCAATCTATTACGAGCGTCACAGCCGGGAACCGCATCGGGCAGCGGCGGTTTCGCGTGACGCGCTGAACGAACTTCAAAAGGCGAAGCGTTTGGGGATCATCGGAACGGGCGCATATCAGAAGATGCGGGCGCAGTTCGAGAAACGCCTGTCCAGGGTCGAGCGAAAAAGCGGGAAGTTTACCGCTAAAACCAACATTGCTGGAATCCGAGGCTCAAGCTCGCGAATCGAATAAACCAGCGAGAATGAAGACTTCCCATGCGCGAATCGGATAGCGGTACCGCGAAACTTGAAAGAAGCTCTGAAGTGGAGGGAATAATCATGCCCGGAGTAACCGATCCTTACATTCGGGAACAGCTTGAGAAAAGGCGGGAGGAAATAACTTTGGCGATTTCATCTGCAACGCCGGAGGTTCCCCCGGCGCCGTTTGTAGATGCGTTGAGCGAAGTGAATTCCGCGCTGCAGAGAATGGAAGATGGAACCTATGGGATATGTCCGACCTGTAACGATACGGTGGAGAAAGACCGCCTATTATCCGATCCGCTGGTGCGGTTTTGCCTCGATCATCTAACCAGTGGCGAGCAACGCGCCCTGGAGCGAGATATGGAGTTGGCTGCAAAAATTCAGCGCGGATTGCTGCCGGATCAGAACGTGCGGTTCAACGATTGGAGCATTCATTACCAATACAAACCGGCGGGTTTGGTGAGCGGCGACTATTGCGATCTGATTTTCCCCGCGAACGGAGACGGTAAACTTGTTTTTCTGTTCGGAGACGTTGCCGGGAAAGGAGTGGCGGCTTCGCTCTTGATGACGCATTTGCACGCGATGTTTCGATCTCTTTCCGGAGTGGGGCTGGAACTCGACGGGCTGCTTGAAAGAGCGAATCACGTTTTCTGCGAAAGTACCATCGCCGGGCAGTACGCGACACTGATTTGCGGGCGCGCAGGCGCGTCGGGCGAAGTTGAGATAGCCAGCGCGGGGCACTTCCCTGCCCTGGTCATCGAAAAAAACGGCATAAGAAAGATTTCGTCAACGGGACTTCCGCTTGGGATGTTTGCGAAAAGCAGCTATACGATCGACCGGGTGAAGCTGGGCCCTGGCGACAGCATAG
>Ga0073928_10006350_pt1 | contig 15951 bp, 16 predicted proteins | sample PaiPotPPA55metaG_FD_76969 | JGI IMG/M metagenome (GOLD analysis project Ga0073928, IMG submission 76969) | Iron sulfur acid spring bacterial and archeal communities from Banff, Canada, to study Microbial Dark Matter (Phase II) - Paint Pots PPA... ... | reverse complement strand
TGACCCGCCCTTCGACCGACGCTTCGAGTGCCTCCAACAGATCGCTTTCCAATCGCATCAGGGTCGGTTGAGTCTCGGGATCTCCGAAACGGCAGTTGAATTCAAGCACCATCGGCCCGCGGGCGGTCATCATGAGTCCGCAATAGAGGACTCCTTTGTATTCAGCGTCTTCCGCTTTCATTCCTTCCACCACTGGTCTTGCGATGTGCTCCAGAAGCCAATTCTGCATCTGCTCATCCACGAGAGTACTGGTGGAATAAGCGCCCATGCCGCCGGTATTCGGTCCGGTATCACAGTCGCCCACTCGCTTATGATCCTGAGCCGCAACTAATGGCGCCACGCGCTCGCCGTCACTTATCACGAGAAAGGAAACCTCTTCGCCCTCCAGGCATTCCTCAAGCACGACGCGTGAACCGGCTTCGCCCACCATTTTGCCGTTCAGCATTTCCGCGGCTACGGATGCCGCCTCTTCTTTAGTTTTGCAGATCACAACACCCTTGCCCGCAGCCAACCCGTCTGCCTTGACAACCAGCGGGGCGCTGAAGTGCGGCAGTGCCTCGTCGAGTTCATCTAATGAGTTGCAGATTGCATAATGTGCAGTCGGAATTCGATGCCGTTGCATGAACTCCTTCGCGAAACTCTTACTCGACTCGAGTTGTGCCGCGGCCTTGGTTGGTCCGAAAATCTTCCATCCGTGTCGGTTGAATTCATCGACAACGCCGAGGTTGAGCGGCAACTCCGGCCCCACGACTGTTAGATCAGGCTGAATCTTGCGGGCTACAGAAATCAATGAATCGAGACTCTTCGGATCTGCTGCCACACATTCGGCAACTTTGCCGATACCCCCATTTCCCGGGGCGCAATAGACTTTGGAAACTCGCGGCGATTGCGCGAGTTTCCACGATAGCGCGTGCTCTCGTCCCCCGCTTCCGATTACAAGAATTTTCATGGTTCTGGAGCAACAAGGGTAGGGGGCTCCAACGCCGATGTCAAATTTGCATCGCTCGATGTCCGAGCTTAGGTTTCTCCGAATTTTTAGATCCTCAACGCGCCGACATACTTAACTATGCTTAACCCACCGCCGTATAATTCTTGCTGATGATCACCGTATCCAAAGAAGACTATCTAAAGGCGATCCTGGAGGCCGAAAGCGAAGGTGAGACCGTAATTTCCGCCACGCTGGCGCACTGGCTGTTGGTGTCGCCGCCGGCGGTTACTATGGCGATGCGGCGTTTAAAGAAAGATGGATTAGTACGAGTACAGCGCGACGGACACGTCAGCCTTACCACCAGCGGCCGCAGAATAGCCCGCAAGCTGACTTTGCGCCATCACCTGATTGAAAGGATGCTGTCCGAGGTTTTCGGAATGGAGTGGTACAAAGTGCACGATGAGGCGGAGCGCCTCGAGCATGCGGTTTCTCCTGACTTTGAAGCCAAACTCTTGCGCAAACTTGGCCGGGGAGGTGCCTGTCCCCATGGCAACGTTAGTGAGTTGGAAAGTCCTGCAAGCCGCCGCCGCCGTGGGTTGCTGCTTCTTGCTCACGCCGACGAGGGACAGAATTATCTGGTAAGCGGTATCTATGAACGTGATCGCCGGCTATTAGAATTTCTGGAGCAACGTGGAATTCGTCCCGGCGCAAAGTTGTATGTTTCGGGCCGCAATTATGATCAGACGCTCACTCTGACGACCGATGCCGGGGACGTCGCGCTAGGTCGGTCCGCCGCGGAAAGGGTGTGGGTAACGCTCCAATCCGTTCGCGCAAGTCGAAATTCCCATGCACACGGCCGAAGTGAAAAAGTCTAGTCGACGCTATCGGACCTCGCTATTCGAATAGTTAGAAAAGCGACTAGAATGAAAGACGCTGCACGACGGTCTATCTAGCATGCCGCAACTCACCTACCTCGAAGCCATCCGTCAGGGAATCTGGGAAGAGATGGAACGGGATCCCACCGTTTTTTGTCTCGGCGAGGACATCGGAATTTATGGGGGGGCATTTAAAGTCACTGACGGATTCATCGACCGCTTCGGTCCCGAGCGCGTGATTGATACGCCGATAGCGGAGTCCGCGATTGTCGGGGCGGCGTTCGGAGCATCGCTTACCGGCCTTCGTCCCGTGGCCGAGTTTCAGTTCATGGACTTCATCGGTTGCGCTTTTAATCAGATCACGAACATGGTGGCGAAGACCCATTATCTTTGGGGACCGCCCGCGCCTCTTGTGCTCCGCGGACCGAGCGGCGGCAATGTTCACGGGGGCCCGTTCCATTCTCAAAATAACGAAATGTATTTCGTGCATACGCCCGGACTGAAAGTCGTTTGCCCCGCTACGGCCTACGATGCCAAGGGTCTGATCAAGGCTTCCATCCGCGACAACAATCCAGTGATTTTCTTTGAGCACAAATATCTTTACCGTCGCATCAAGGATGAGGTTCCCGCGGACGACTACGTTGTGCCACTGGGCCACGCACGTTTAGCGCGGGAAGGCCGCGATCTCAGCGTTATCACTTATGCCGCCATGGTGCATGTGGCGATGGAGGCGGCGGAAATTCTTTTCAAAGAAAGAATTGAAATCGAGATTGTAGATCTTCGCACGCTGTCGCCACTCGACCGCGAAGCCATTGCTCAGACTGTGCGCAAGACCAACAAGGTAATTCTGCTGCACGAGGACGTTCGCACCGGAGGAATTGCGGGAGAACTCACGTCCATCATCAACGAAGAAGCCTTTGATGACCTGGATGGTCCTATAGTCCGGATCACCGCGTTGGACACGCCCGTACCTTTCTCTCCTCCACAAGAGGAATTTTTCCTTCCAAAGGTAGGCGATGTCGTGCGGGAAGCACGCAAGCTCAGAGCCTATTGAGCAGAGGCCGGGAAATGCTGAAGGCAACGTGCGGTTGCGGTCGAGCATCCCTTATACTCGGCAGGGCTGGAATCTCGCGAAGCCTCCACGATCGCGAGTGTGTTTCGTTCACGATGTTCTGTCGCAATCCCGAATAAGTTAGCTGAGGAGAGAAGATGCGAAATTTTATTCTTGGAATCATTGTGACTCTGGTGGTCCTCGGTCTGGGTGGCTTGGCGTTTCTTTCCTTTGGACTTATGCCCACCAATGCCGACGTTACTCCTCCGAAAATGGAGCGCCGAATCGCGATGAGCGCAGTGGACGCTTCGATGGACCGGCACGCGCCGAAGATTAGCAATCCGGTGCCGCCCACGGATGACAATTTGATTCAGGGAATGAAGATTTACACCATCAATTGTGCCCTCTGCCATGGCGCGCTCGATCAAAAGCCAAGTCAATTGGGAAAGTCTTTTTACCCGCCAGTTCCCCAACTCATTCTTCACCCGCCCGACGATCCCGAGTGGCACACTTTCTACACAGTCAGTACCGGTATCCGATACACGGGGATGCCCGCGTGGAACAAGGTGTTGACGACAGACGATATGTGGAAAGTTACCGCTTTTCTCTCGCGCATTGAAAAACTTCCTCCAGCAGTGCAGGATTATTGGAAGAAGGCTTATGGTGTAACTTTGCAGCGTCAGGCAGGCGGCGACCACGATACCAACTGATCGCCGCGGAACCTTGGTCGGGGTTGCCTTGGATATAATGGAAGGTTGCATCGGCCTTTGATTTTGCCAGCTTTACCACTTTACAAATTGGCCGAGTGGAAGGAATTATGCCGACAGATATTGTAATGCCTCAAATGGGCGAGTCCATTGTTGAGGGAACGATTACCAAGTGGCTGAAAAAGCCAGGTGACAAGATCCAGCGGGATGAACCGCTATTTGAGATCTCGACCGATAAAGTGGACGCCGAGATTCCCGCGCCAGCTTCCGGCGTACTGCAGGACATTCGCGTTAGTGAAGGCGCCACGGTGCAGGTGAATACCGTGGTCGGAACAATCGCCAGTGATGGCGAGTCAGTGGCGGCGAAGACATCGAAATCCAACTCCCAACCTGCGGTTGCACCCGAGAAGTCGAAGGAGGAGCCCGTTGCAAGAGTTGAACCTTCGGCTCCAAGCCAAAAGGCCGCCCCTGATGAAAGAGACGATGATCAGACTCGATCATCTCCCTTGGTTCGCAAGATAGCGCGCGAACACAACATTGACCTTGGCCAAGTATCCGGTAGCGGCCTGGGCGGCCGGATCACGAAGCAGGATGTGCTTGCTTTCCTCGAAGGACATGGCGCACCACCGCCGGCTCCGACGACTATCAGTGCCCCTGCTGTCGCAGGGCCTCCGCAGCCTCGCGTTGCCGCCTCAATCCCCGGTGATGTTGTTCCCCTAACGCAAATGCGCAAGATTATTGCGCAACGAATGATCGAATCGCGCCGCACCAGCGCCCATGTCCATTGCATGTTCGAGGTCGACATCACTTCGATCGTGCACCTTCGAAACAAAACGAAATCTGCGTTTGAGCAGCGCAATGGCGTGCGGCTTACGTTTATGCCGTTTTTTGTGCGCGCGGCGATCATCGCATTGCAGCAATTTCCCATCGTGAACGCTTCCATGGAGGGAGATGGGATTCGTTATCATCGCAGCGTTAACGTTGGAATCGCGGTTGCATTGGACTGGGGACTTATTGTTCCGGTGCTTAAGAACGCGGGCGATCTTAATTTTTTGGGATTGCAGCGCGGCATCAGTGATCTCGGCGAGCGCGCTAGAACAAAAAAACTCAGACCGGAAGACGTAGAAGGATCGACGTTCACCGTCACTAATCCGGGACAGTTCGGCGCGGTTTTCGGATTGCCAATTATTAACCAGCCCAATTCCGCAATCATGGGCGTTGGCGGAATCGCCAAAGCGCCAGTGGTCGTGACCGATAAAGAAGGGAATGATTCTATCGCCGTACGATCGCTGGTTCATCTAACTCTCGGCTACGATCACCGAACCATCGATGGCGCAGTTGCCGATCAGTTCATGGCGCTAGTGAAGAAGACGTTGGAAAACTGGAGCGAAGAGGTCGGTTAGCGTCGCCGAGAGTAGAGACGTACAGATCTCTACACTTGTGTTTTTACCGGAGCCGACGCCTTCGCCCACGCAGAGGCATTGAGGCACTCGACCACGCCAGAAATTATTTCTTCAAGTCCAGCCCGAAATTTCACTTCGTCCACTATTTCGCGCTTCGCTACTGCGTCGCTCATTGATAAGGCAGCCTCCAAGAAAGACATCGCCGCACTCTTTTTCTCTGCGCCTGGACGCCCTCCGAAGATATTTTCGATTCCGCTCACTATCGCGGGAACAAAAGAAATTCCCTGCAGCAGCGCAGGCAAGAAATTCATAGACTGGTCTCCTGATTTGGTTTTGAGTTATAAAACTGAGATCTGAGAACTGAGTTTCCTGAATCTATTTAATTCCCAGCCGTTCATGCATGGTTATGGCCAGACTGATCGCGACGGTAATCACCGCATTCAGAAGGCGGTCATATACGCTGCGCTTGATATCGTTGCGCTCCAAAATTACAAGTCGATTTTCCGCATTGGTCATGCGCCCGGGCTGACCGGCGCCCATGAGCATGTCCATCTTCGCTTCCAATCGTCCAAGTTTTTCGAGCACATTTCTTTGGAAGTCATTATCAGTAACCCTCACCACGAGCGGCCGCTGTCTTCCTCCACTACTGTCCACGTAACCGCCCGAGTTGTTTTCTTCATTTTTCATAACGGAAAATCAAGGTGTAAGGCAGCCGAATATCGGGAATATCTAGGTGGAACTGAAGCATCATATTGGCGCAGAAAGTAATTTTGAATTCGCGCCAAACGCGGCAATGTGAAGGTTTGACTGCTAAAGCGGCCCGCTAGATTCCGGTCATTGCCCTGGCCCCAACCGGCGTCAGTCCAGCGAACCTCAAATCCTCCACCAGCAATTGGCGAAATGCCCGCATCGATCGTCACCGTTGTTGACGAAGTCGCCGCGATCTCCGCCGCCGTAAGGCTGCTCAAAAAAACCGTCCCCACCTGTGCATTGGTCACAGGGACTACATCTAGCGCGCTAGCGATTTTCGCGGAGTCAAACTCGAAAGCCAGACTCTTAGCGACGTCATTCGCAAACTTGATTTTGTAGGTGCTGTGTTCGCCTACGAGGTCTTTCACTTCAATATTGACCTCTCGAACGATGGCTTGGAATGTCGCGGCCCGTGACGGAACGTTTATGCTCAGCGCGTCTCCCGGAAAGATATCCGCCGCGTTTCCGGGCAGGAAGTCGCTCCACGTATCGTATTCACCAGACCAAGCTGGAGCAATCAGATCATCGAGCATTGCCAAAGCGGCGTTCTCACAATCAGTCGCAGTCCGAGACAGCGGCTCTTTCACATGACGTGCGACGCCGCGCACGCCATTGTCAATTCCGAGCATCTGGGCTGCGATGCTTGCGGGATTCGTAACCCGGGCCAGAGCTTGCCCGTGCCCGCGGTAGTGAACCGCAATAGCCTGATTCGGCGCCGGAGCATACGCCGAAAAAAAGGTCAGTTCAGAATTTGAGCTGACATTGCATTCTGCTCCCTCAGATAGCGCCCCCACGAGGCGAGTAACGTAACTCTGTCCCAGAAGTGCTGTTCGCACTTCGGCATCAACCACCTGTATCAGTTGAGTGAAAGCAATCGAGCACTGCACGCTCGCCGCATTGACTAACGCATAAGTACAGAAGTCAGAAGACGCTTGAATGACTCCGTCATAGAGCACGACGGAAGGCGCAACCAGCGTTGCCGGGTTCGCGGGATCAATGTCTTGAACTTCCAGCACAACGCGAACGGCCGCGTTCGTCATCGCTCCGCCTATGCCATTTCCCGCCGGATGGAGCGAAGAGTGAAATATCTGTTGGCGTTGGTAAATCTCAAGAGAATACAAACGGGTCGTGAAGATGTAACGATGGCCCGCGGTCGTGCTTATCGGCGAACCACTAAGGACTCCATTAATGCGGGCTTGAATGCTCGATTGCGTTCCGTTGGGGGCGATGTCGAAGCCCGCCAGACATCCCGCAGTAGAAACCGGCCCAGAATATAGGCCGCCGATAATTCCCGCAGAAGCGGCACCGAAGAGCACATCCCCATGCTCAATCACGACTGCGCCGCCCAGTTCAATCTTCTCGACGAATTGCACCGTGGTTGCGCCGTCGACTCCCGTGCCTCCCGAAATCTGCAACTGACCCGCATTCACGCTGACGACTGCGGCGGGATCAGTCACTTTCCAACGAGTTGGATCAAGGACTGGTTCGCTGTACTCTTCGTCAAAGAGTATCTTGCTGGATTTGTTAAACGGCGCCTGCGACAGGTAGAAGCGTAGAGTTAAGCCGTCGCCAATAAAATAATCTTTTACGTATGCCTGCGGCTCAATCTGGCCGATCACCGTCAGGTCATTCACCAAGCCCTGAACCGGCTGTAATTTCAGTCCTTCCGGCGAGAAAGCGGCATCGGTTTCATTTAGCGCATAAGCAGTAGCTCCTATCGGCGCGAAAATTAGGGTTCCATCGATTGCTCGATAACTGGCGCGAACGATTGCGGCAATTTCCGCCGCATGTTGCGACCATTTTTTTTGCGGATCGGATGCATACCAAACTAACGTATCCACATCTTGAACTTGCGAAGTATCGAATGCGCCGGGCGTCAAGTCCTGTGTCAATTGTCGTAACGCGTCGCCCCCAGTACGGTTGACGAATGGACACCGCACGGGAAGCCGTTTTTCATCCAACAAAGCTTCATCACTTTGTGCGATCACGAGGTAACGATATGCAGGGCCCTGCTGCCCCCATCCCAGGTATTCAAACTCCGGAGCCTGCATCACATAGCCGCTAAAAACATCCTGTCCATTCGTCTTGCCCAAAGTCACTCGTGCGCCGCGCGCCGGGACAATAAAGCTCGGCAAGTTTGCGACCAGGCTAACGTGGAGTTCGGCTGCCTGATTGAGTTTCCGAACTACCTGCGGAGACTGAGCGCCGTCAATCGCAGACGAGTAGTCGATTGGTCCAAGGCCATCCAGGTTGTCTATTTTTAAGTTCATCTTAGTTTTGTAAAAACCCTATTTTGTCCGGCATTTTGTCGCGTTGCGGACTCACACAACTGCCTACGACCGGCCTTCACGGTTCGAGAACAGTAGTTTGTCGGGGGAACTCGGAATAACTAGGCGGTGAATCGGGTTTTATCCAATCGCGATTGCACTATGAACCTTCAACACCGCGCTCGGGGATGAGTTTCTTGGTCGAAGCCTGTCTTGTGGCTTCACTCGTTTCGATTCGATATGAATTCAATTGTTTTAGTACACCGCTGCCATGGATGCTGGAAAATAACTTCGGTAACACACCACAGTTTGTCCGTCATTCTCGTCTTTATGAGGCATGGCTTGGAATGCCGCGCGCAGCGCCAGAGATGATATTGGCTTTGCAATCTCCACCTCGTCCTCGCGATGGAAAACTCTGGCAATGCCAGATTGGGCGGATGCATTCAGGCCCAGCCGCATGGAGGTCTGGATCGAAGTGGTTGGGCTCAGCCGGGGATAGTGGAAGCAGACGCGGCCTCCTGATTCTTCTTCCGTTACGAATAGCGCGGACCATTCCTGGAAAAATGCTCCACCCTCACGATCCACGAAAGCAATCACTTTTTGCACCCCCGCGACTGCGGATGGCGGGCCTCCTAGCAGCGGTTGAGCGAGCAACAGCGAAGTCGCGGTCTGTTGAGCAACTCTTCCCAGGTTAAAAGTAACTCGCCGAATGTAGTTAGGATCACGGTTGACCGCCAATGGATCACTGACGTACGCAGCGGGAATTCCGGTGCCCACGTATCCAATTTGCTGTTGGTAATCGTCGTCCACTGCCACAATGTCCCCGACACTAAAGGCGTTCACCGCGCCAACTCCAAGAACAATCTGACTCGCCGTCGATCCGGAAAGAACCGCGGCTGCCGCAATTGGAATTCCGCCGGACGGCTGCGGATTTGCGTTAGCGACCGATGCCAGAACATTCATGTGTTCGGATCCGCTTGCCAACGCCATTTGCAGCTTGCCCCACTCACGAAATTCGAATTCCACACGCACATCAATTGGTCCACGATATTGCGCCGACGGCGTGCCTTGTGGCCCGCATCGCAGCGGTTCGGTCGTGGTGCGGCAAAAGCGTTGAAAACTGTCGATCCATCCCATATCCAACCAGGGGCCAGGCGGGGAGTCCAAAGTAAACAAACCATATTTCCCCGGATCGAAAATACTAGGGATGCCAGTAATCCGATTCATTGGGGCAAAGTATGCCCGGATGCGACGGCTTACCGGAACCATGGCAGTTCGAAGCGGCGCTGTGCTCATAGAAAAGTTACCTCCGAAAAGAAGAACACATTTACCGTGGCACTTCGCTCCAGCCGGATTCCCTCGGTTCCCTGGGGAAGCCCATCATTTTTTAGCGCCTGACTGCCAGAAATCTTTCCAAATGCGGGCTCCGTCCACGAAATCTTGGTTCCTAAATCAACGCTGGGAGTCTGCGTAAAATCGCGCTTCGAAGTCCACATCGGCTGGGTGATACTCATGAGCTCCATATCAAGAGCGCTTAGTGTTCGGCCTCGGTCGATTCCGCTGCTTACCGTTCCAAACGTATGATGGGAGATCACGCATTCCATTGTCATGAGCGGCCGCTCGCCAACTTGCCGTTGAACAATGTGAGCGCCACCCCACTCCAGATAAAACGCATCCGGCAGCGGATCGACCGGAACAATGAGCTCGTTCTCAGCCACGATCAAAGCCGGTCTGGTCGTGCCATTCAAAGTGACAACCCTTTGCGGATTGAGTGAAATCAGGCGTTGCAACAACGCCATGTAGAAACTGTCTTTGGTGAATTGCATAAGGCAGCTCTTAGCTCCTGGCTCTTTGGCCTTTACCTTTCGAATCAATATTTCAATACGCAGAGTTGCTCGAAGTTTAGTTCTTGTGCCGATAGCCAAAGGCTGAGAGCCAAGAGCTAAGAGTTAAGAACCGCTTCTCATTCAACAGCCAGCACGCGGCACAAGTACGCAGCATCCGCAAAATATTCCGTGGTGACGTTTTCGATGTGCAGCAAGTCGCCCTGATAGATAACTCCGAGGGCGTTCACGAAAAGAGCTTCGGCTGTTGCAACGTTTCGTGAGCTCAATTCCTCCGAAACGGTCGCGCCAGAGATCAAAAATTCCAACCTTCTGCGCGGGCCGGTGCTGGCCGTCTCCAGAATCCGCACTACCACCGGAGAGAAGGGGACTTCTTCGACACCCGGATCTACTAATCCAAGCTGTGCACTCGGATCGTCCGGCAAAATCAGAGAAGGAAACATAACCATGATTTCGGTTCCTCCCAGCGCGCGCAACATTGAATCGGCGGCGCGAACAACCGCGGCGCCGCTGATGCCATTGAGACTCATTTCTATCCAACCTTCTGCGCCACGTAGGGCGCCAGCATCGAAATCACGGTTTGGTCGATCAATGTGTCGGAAAAATATTGCATGACCATGCGATCAAGATGGCCTGTTTTCACATTCAAAGCGGGGGTCGATTGCGCGTTGCGAACGATCTGAGCGCATGCAAACTTGACAGGATCGGGAATCACACTCAGACCGGCCGTGTAGACCAGGTCCACTTCGCTGAACCAGAGGCCAACGATGTTCAGCGGGAGAGTTAGTTCTCCGGTTGCGGGAAAGAAATCGATTGCGGGAGTTGAAATATCAGTCCAGACGCCGGGAAGCCCGAACATCAATGCCACGTCTAGCCTGATATCGTCAAACGGCCATTCTCCTCTGCGAGGAATGCAATAGCGGCCCCGCGCGGAAAGTAGCGGCGTCGTCGCCGGAGCCACAATGGCCAACGGAAGATATGTGACCCTCACCGTGTTGCGGTCTGGAGCCATCCGCAATCGTTCTTCGTATTGCGCGACTCCTAGGGTTGCTCGCCGGCAGTGGCCATCGATTAAGCTCGATGCTGCTGCTACCAGCGCCGACGGCGTTGTCGCATCCAAACCGTACAACTCGTATTCCGAAACTGCGAGATAGTTCATAAGTTTGTCCAGGGAATTCGCAAAAAATGCCCGGCTCTAAACCTAAAAAGGACTCAGAGCCAGGCCTTTCAAAACACTGCCGCATAGTCTTCTAGCGGTTAACCTTCACTTCGTAGTGCGCATAGGAAGCGCCCTTTACGACCGGGGCTCCGAACTTCACAACCACCATTTGTGAAGCCAGGGATCCCAATAAACCCAATTGGAAAACTCGTGGATTTGGATCCGAGAGCCAGTGGTACTCGATCAAGTCCTCACTGACGATGTAGCAAGGAAGGACTGCCGTGCCGCTTCCTGGCGTTCCGGTGTAACCCAACGCCCACTCAGGAATCAGCGGCAGTTCGCCCGCTTGCGTGGTCAACGTCTTTACTCGCAAGCCGCCGGTGATTTCAGCGGTTGAGAGCACAACGTTGAATTCCGCTTTCATTTCCCGATCGATCAAATCGAGCAGAACGGGGTTTGCATAGATGGCCGTGGGGCGAACTTCGTAGGAAGAGTTCGCAACCATTCCTGCGATTACTCCCTTAATTCCATCCACGATGCTGGCGGTCGTAGCGATGGTGGCTGTATTGCCGCCGGCTTCGATCTGGCTGATGGCGCCCATGTATTGGAAAGTCGTTGGCGTGCTCAGCGAAGTGTCATTCCCGTTCCAGAGCGACACGTCGTGAGTACGCAACAATCCTTCCACCGAATCGGCCAGGTCTTTCGCCTGCAAGTAGGCGAACTGGCTTTGTTGAGCTCCGACCTCGAGGTCAAAAAGGTTGTAATTGATCTGCGACACCAGAGCTTTCAGCGGAACGGTTCGCTCAACGCGAGTCGGCGACCCTGAAACCGCTGCTATGTTGCGGGGATCGACAAAGGCTTGCGCCGCCGTTGGTGCGTTAATAGTTGTCTGTTCAAAGAATCGCGATGGGTGCCCGGTCGCAGGGACCTGCCGGACTCTTTGCCCGAAGACTCCACGCCTTCGAACGATGTCGGTGATTTCGGTTTGATATCTCTCAACTTCAATCGCGCCCGGCCCAAGGTAATCGGCGGCCGCGTTAAGATCGATAAATTTTGCGTTCATGTTTTCTCCTGAAATAGATTTGTACTGCTTGTTGAAATTCGTTCCATGTCGAACATCTGTTTGGTTCACGAAAAAGGGGTGCGAATTTATCGCACCCCTTTTCGAGCCAAGAGCCAATGGCTAAGAGCTAAAAGCCAACTCATCAATCGATCATTCCGGCTCTCGCCATTTCTGCTTTCACCGCGATCCGTTGTTCGACACTCAGGGATTGCAGCGTCTTGCTTAATGCCGCGGAGTCCAGTTTGTCACCGGCCTCCGGGAAGTTCTTGCTTAACAAACCCGAGACCAGCGGAGAGAGCGTTTTACGGCCCAAGCGCACAGCTTGTGCTTTTATTTCAGTATTGGTTTTTTCCAGTTCGGCGACACGCTTTTCCAAGAGCTTCGCGTCCGCGTTACCAGAATCGATTCCATCGTTTACGTTTCCGCGCTCCTCGACTGCGGCCACGATGCGATCCACCTTTGCATTTAAAGCTTCCTGTTGCGCATCAAGCCTTGTCAAAACGCGGTCTAGAGTTTCGGCTGCATTTGCCAATCGTCCGGCAGTTGCGGCAAGCTGTTCTGTCATTTCTTCATCCATCTATATTTCTCCTTTGCCAAAAAGTTGGCACTAACGTCACTCTTCTTCATCCCATCTCAATCCATGTTTCCTCGTACGCTGCCTTATCACGTCGAAGGATCGCCGCACCGGTGAAAGTGACATGGGTGAGCGTCCAGACTTTGGCTCGAAGGTCGGCGACTCGGGCATCAGCGATTTCGTAAGACATTCCCAAACAAGCATCCGCCGCACTCTCGGTTCCTGATGCCGAGAATTGGCGGCCCTTTCCTCCTCGCTTGATCTCCTTCACGATCTCTGGAAAATCCTTGGCGAAGAGATATCCCCCAAGCTCTAACCTCCGGCCGGAAATTTCCGCGCGGGTGATCACGCCGATCTTGCGACGCGCGTCATGCCGGTCAAGGTTGGGAGAATAGTCAAGTGCCATTCCCAGCAGGGACGGCAGCCCATCCTCGGCGGCTGCTCGAGTCAGCACGACTCGATGTCCCCGCGCCCCTGCTGGAGCTCTGTCCGACGCCACATCCACCAGCGTCAGCACCCCGCAAAATTGTTCCCGGTTGGGATGCCCCGTCACCAGAGGCATCTCAATTGCCATCGATTCCAAATCAATCTTCATCAGTCCTCTTTTGTCGTGCTGAATTCTTTCTCGGTCGCTGACAGCTACGAACTCGCCCCAACGTTTACAGCCGACGGCGCCGACTCCAGCGGTGTCAGCCCACGCATCCTTCGCACTTCGTTCACAGTCAGCACGCCATTCTGCAGAAGGATTGCCTGAATCTGCGCTTCCTCCATTTCGTCTCCTCCCGAATCCACGTCGGTAAAGACGAATTCCAGATCGTTCCATCCAAGCTTTTTACTAATTGCGTCGCGTGTGAGATGTTCCGCGAAGAGCCGCGCAGTTGGCACGATTGCCTGCCGAAAGGCTTCATCAGCCATTTCCATCGCAGTCGACCGGTTCACGTCGCGCTCAATTCCAAGGCTTTGCGGAGGAAGATCAAAAGCATCGGCGATTATTCTCAGCACAAATTCTTGCCATTGCAGCCGGAGGTCAGCGTCCGTGCCTCCCCCAAAGCGCAGTACCTCGGGCTTGTTCTCAACCGAGAGAATTGGCACGCGGCCAGTTCCTTCGATTTCATCCTGCCACCAGCGGATGAGCCGCTCGTGATGCTCCGGTGTCAGCCCTTGCAGCCAGAGCGCATAATCCACTACTGAATTCGAAGCTAATTTCGCCGCGTAACGATGCGCTCCGAGGAATGCGTTCACTGCCTCGAAGGCAACTTCTAGGCGACCCAATCCGAACGGTGTGAACGTTCGGGGATTCAGCCGGATATAAATCAGCTCGTCGTCATTCAACGTGATCGTGCCATCAGGCCCCGATTTGCCGGTAACCTGGACGTATCGCGGCGAGCCGGGCGTTCCGTCCCAGTCGCTTCTCATGCGGATGGTTGCACCATCGACCGGCCACAGTCCAAGGGGACGTTGCGGGTCGCCAGTAGTTTCAATCTCGATCGCTCCGAATCCTCCGACGATGACGTCTTCGAGGACCTGCTCGGATAGCGATCGAAAAGAATCGTCCGGATTGGGATTGTCGAAGTTGTCGGTGATTATCTGGGCGCGCAACTCGAGATCGGCCGCAGCCCCGAGTAGGCGCCCTGCACGAGGTTGAATGCGCCACCGCATTCCTACAATGCGATCCTTGATCGTGTTTATCGCCTTTCGTGCTACGGGTGTTTCCGAAAAGCGCCGCAGATTGATCGGCGTTGGTTTGGGAAAACTATCCGCCCGCGGCCCATAGGTGTTGAGAATGGATGGAAGTGCCACCGTCCTTCTCTTGCCGTCAGCTTTTCCGGCAGCGAGAGACACTCCTGCGATCCGGCGCATAGCGCCGCGTAAAACGTTAGTAATTTTCATATTGTTTTTTAGATCGTGTGGCGCGGGCGCCCTCGCCCGCGAAAGGTCTAATTGGATTTCAGGTACCGCAAAAACGTGATGAACAGTGTTCGCTCATAGCCCCAGTTCCACCCTCGCCAGTTCCGCAATTTTCGGCATGTCGGCGGCGACCGATACGCGAACGTCATTGTCCGTCATCGACTTCAACGCAAATACAATTTCCTTATCCTTTAGATTCAGATCATCATCCACTACTGCGGTCAGAAATGGAACCGTACCGGCATGCCGGACGATATCGCTTGCAAGCTTCGGGAATCGCGATCCCAGATTCGTAGCTTGAACCACAGTCGATTTCAGCGAAACGGCGTGGAAAAACTTTAAATTCTCCTCCGCACGATATGCGAAATCCAGTTTCAAAGGATCTCCGGACTCTGTGTATTGTTCCATCGGAATATCAGTCATTAGAAGTCCCAAAACTCCTTTCTCCGCAAACGCCGCCCGCATCTGCTGCCAGATTCGGTTCCTTCCGCTCGGAATCCGCTGCATCGGCTGATGAACCATTTTGAAGTAAAAGGAGGCCAAGGCCTCGATCTCTCTTGCTGGCTCTTCCGCGAGCACAATACTTTTTGGCGACATTTGGATTAGGTTTGAGAACGAATCCTCCATTTTTCTTAAGAATAGTTGTCGCCTTGCCGGATCCTGAAATTGTTGCCGAACGTGACGTTCGACCGCCTGAAGCATTTCTGTGTCGATCTGAGGATCAAGCCGCTCTGCCGGTCTCCAGTCTTGAGTGAAGCGAACCTCAGCAAATCTGCCTTCACCGGCTTCAATCACCATTAGACCGATATTGACGAACTCGCCTTTCACCGCGTTTGGCATATACCGCAGAAGATAAAACTCGAGTTGTTTCTGCTCTGCCATCCTTAGCGGCTCATGCTTCTGCCAGCCAGTTGGGAAAGGGCCGTCGCGGTGACATTCGAAACGCGATGATCAATTCCCGCACCATCGATCGCCGGCTGAGCAGCGATAACACCAGTTTTTCGAGTGCGGCCCAATCGCTGCCGTACCATTCCGGAGGAATATCTCCCGCCGCCGCCCAGACGATTTCATCGTCCATCTTCTCGATCAACGACAGCCAGGGTTCAAACGACTCCCAGCCACGCACGTCCGCGTAAACCTCGTTTTCCGGATAAACTCCGCGAAGCGGAAAATCCGGAAAGGTCCACTCGCCTGCATTGAAACAGTATCCCTGATCGATAAAGCTGACCGTATACTTCCGCTCTCTCATTTTTCGCCAAAAGGTCGCTTGTCTTCCGTTCGCATTCCCCGTCCACTTATCGACGGCGAGAATTCCCGCAAAAGTCTCGCGGTTTCGCACGCGCTCCAGCATCTCTATCGGAAGGTAATCCAGCACCTGCCCTTCCAGCGGGCTAACCACGTAGCGAGATCCAAACTGCAAGC
>Ga0073928_10006349_pt1 | contig 15954 bp, 14 predicted proteins | sample PaiPotPPA55metaG_FD_76969 | JGI IMG/M metagenome (GOLD analysis project Ga0073928, IMG submission 76969) | Iron sulfur acid spring bacterial and archeal communities from Banff, Canada, to study Microbial Dark Matter (Phase II) - Paint Pots PPA... ... | reverse complement strand
CGCCAGGAGTGGCGACGCGGCACGCATGAGTGTTTCCCGGCCCGCCAGCGGGCAATGATCGGAATGAAAACAAAGGGCTTGGCCCTGTGTTTTCGAGGGTGCGTGCGCCACGAGTTACTGCACTGCGGTGACGATCAGGGTGGCGTCATCGGAGAAATTGCCGCCGCTGAATTCAGAGATGGCCGCCATGACGCGCTGCTGCATGGCCTCGGCGCCGAGCGTGCGGTTTGCGGTCAGCAATTCGATCAGCCGCTCATCGCCGAACGGATCACCTTCCGCGTTCTCGATCTCGGTTATGCCGTCCGTGAACAGCACCAGTCGGTCGCCGGGGGCCAGATCCACATGCTCTTGCTTGTAGGACCAATCCGGGAACACGCCTAACACCACGCCGCCATGATTCACGCGCACGCATTCGCCGTTCTGGTGGATCAGGATGGGCTCGTTGTGGCCCGCATTGGTGTAGGTCAGGCGCCGGTGCGCTTTATCGAGGACACCGTAGAACAGCGTGATGAATTTTCCAGAGCCCAGATTGGCGGCGACGATGCGATTCAGGCGTCCAGTCAATTCGCCGGTCGGCAGCATCTCGGACGCGAGCGCGTGCACGGCCGCCTGCACGTTGGACATCAGCAGGGCCGCCGGGACGCCTTTGCCGATCACATCGGCCACGCACAGCGCCAGGTGGTTCGAATCGAGCTTGAGCACGTCCAGATAATCGCCGCTGACAGTTCCTGCCGGACGCCATGCCGCTGAAATATCGTAGCCGGGGAACTGCGGAATATTGCGCGGCAACAGACCGCGCTGCGTAACGCCGGCCTCATCGATCTCACCGGAACCGTTACGCCGCGCGCCGCGCGATTCGACCTGCGCCCGCAAGGTGGAAAGCAGTTGCGAATTGTCCCAGGGTTTTTCGACGAAATCGCGCGCGCCGCGCCGTATGGCTTCGACTGCCAGCGGGATGCTGCCCCACGCAGTCATGACCACGACGGGTAGCGTGCGGTCGAGTTTTTGCACGCGCGCCAGCAGATCCAGGCCTTCCTGTCCGGAGTTGGTATCGAGCGCGTAATTGAGGTCCATCAGGAGCACGTCATACTCGCGCGTGTTCAGCCGCTCTAATACGGCTTTGGGAGAATTTACAGTTTCGATCTGGTAGCCCTCGCGCTTGAGCAACAACCGGAGAGCCTCGAGGACGTCGGGCTGATCGTCGGCGATCAGCGTGCGTGGTGCAGTGGATTCGGGCCGGATCATTATAGCCTCACCATTTATGACGACACTGCGGTAGAACAGTTAGCGGGCCACTCGGCACACGGAGATAAGCCTTTCATCATCAATGCAAGGGGGGCGTGCGGGTGGAGGCGTCTGCCCATCCGCGTACAAACCGTCCCAGAATGGGACAGTTAACACCTGGGTACCGAAGGCGCGGCGTAAACCGCGCGCTTCCGCTCGAACTCCCACGCGGTGGCGATGATCTCGCGGAGATCCGTGTAGCGCGGCGTCCAGCCCAGCGTGCGACGCAGTTTGTCGGCATTGGCCACCAGTGCAGGCGGATCGCCCGCGCGGCGCGGTCCGATGGTGTGCGGAACTTTCCGGCCGGTCACTTCCTCGGTGGCGCGAATCATCTCCAATACGGAATAGCCCCGGCCCGTGGCCGCGTTGAACTGATCCGATGGCGCGCCAGTGAACAGCGCCTCCACCGCCAGAATATGCGCTTCCGCCAGATCGTTCACATGGACGTAATCGCGTATGCAGGTGCCGTCCGGCGTATCGTAATCGCCGCCGTAAATGGTCATCGGCCGGTCCGTGAGAACCGCGCGCAGCAGCAGGGGGATCAGATGCGTCTCCGGATCGTGCTCCTCGCCAAGGCCGCCGGCTGGATCGGCGCCGGATGCATTGAAATAGCGCAGGCACATACTCCGCATCCCGTGAATCTGGTCGAACCATCGCAGCATGGTCTCCACCATCGCCTTGGATTGTCCGTAGGTGTTCACCGGCGCGCTGGGGCAGGACTCCGGAATGGGCGACGAGGGCGGGATGCCGTAGGTCGCGGCGGTCGACGAGAATACGACGTACTTCACGCCGGTCTGCAGCATGGCCGTGAACAGCGAGAGCGAACCGGTCACGTTATTCGAGAAATAGAGCTCCGGCATACGCATGGATTCGGCTACATCTAGATACGCGGCGAAATGGATGACCGCATCGTGGCCCGGCAGCACTTGAGCCAACTCTTCGGTCTGCTGCATGCGCAATTGATGGAAGGCGGGAGTTTCCACGTTGTGGCGGAAGCCGCGCGACAGATCATCCACTACAGTGACTTCGTAGCCGCGCCGCAACAACAGCCGCGCCGTGTGCGATCCAATGTAGCCCGCGCCGCCTGTAACTAATATTCTTCTCGGATTCACAACTCGATTGTAGTAGGATAGCGAAGGATATGCGCGTAACGATTTCGGGTTGCATCGTACTGTTGTTTTTGCGGCCGCTAGCCGCAGCCCCGCCGCTCCGGCACACCGTACCGGCTCCTCTTCCGGCGCTGCCGGCCCCCGCGCCCGCGCAAATCCGGGCCGGGTCGCTGGTGCTGCCGCAGTGCCCGGGCCTGCCGGCGTATTGCGGCTATCTGCCGCGCCCATTGGACCCCGCTGGACAAGTGCCCGGCACGATTGATATCGGCTTCGAATTCTATCCGCATCGCAATGCCGGACCGCGCAGCGGCACAATCGTCGCGGTCGAAGGCGGGCCGGGGTATCCCTCGACCGGCAGCCGCGGGAGCTACTGGGGCCTGTTCTATCCATTACTGGACACGCGCGACATGCTGCTGGTGGACAATCGGGGCACGGGCAAATCCGCGGCGCTCGACTGCCCTGCCCTGCAAAACAGCCTCAACGGAACGCTCGACACCATCACTGCCTGCGGCATGTTGCTGGGCGACACTTCCGACCTCTACGGCAGCGGCCTGGGCGCCGACGACTTGGCCGCAGTGCTCGATGCGCTCGGCATCCAACACATCGATCTCTACGGCGATTCCTACGGCAGCTACTTCTGCCAGGCCTTTGCCGGACGCCATGGCGACCGCCTGCGCTCGCTGATTCTCGATAGCACCTATCCGGTGGTGGGGCTCTCGCCGTGGTATCCGGAAGAAGATTATGCCATGCGGCACGCCTTCAACGTGACATGCCAGCAGAATGCCGACTGCGTGAACCTGCCCGGCAGCTCGATGGAGCGCATCGAACAACTCCTGGATGCGGTCGAAACTCAGCCGCTCAGCGGCACCGCCTACGATGGCAACGGCGTGCTCGTGCCGGTGACTGCGAGCGGCGAAAGCTTGTCCTACGAAGCTTATTCGAATGCGACCACTTCGGTGGTATACCGCGAGCTGGATCCCGCCGCGCGCGCGTATCTCGAAAACGGGGATACCGCCCCGCTGCTGCGGCTGCTGGCCGAGAACTTCGTCGCCGGCCTTTCGAACTGCACGCCCAACACGCCCGGCTGCTATAGCGCCGCGTTGTTCGTGGCAGTGAGCTGCACCGACTATCCGCAGATCTACAACATGACCTCGCCTGCACCGCTGCGGCCCGGCCAAGCGCAGGCCAGCATCGCGCTCGAGCAGCAGAATGATCCGGGCGTCTACGGGCCATTCACCATCGCCGAATATCGACTGATGCCGCTGCCCAGTAGCGTGCTCGACATGTGTTTGCCTTGGCCGGTGCCCTCGCCTTTGCATCCGCCGGGACAGCCCGTGCCGCCGGGCACGGTATTTCCGGATGTGCCCGTGCTGGTGCTTTCCGGGGGACTCGATTCGCTTACGCCCGCGCAGCAGGGCGCCGAAGCGGCCGCGCTATTCCCCAACGCGCAGCAGATCGTAGTGGCCAACAGCTTTCATGTGACGGCGCTGGGCGATCTGGATGATTGCGCTTCGGTGATCGCGCGGCGCTTCGTAATTGACCTCGCGCCCGGCGACACGTCGTGCGCTCACGATATCGCTGAAGTCCGCATGGTGCCGAAGTTCGCGCGCTTCATGGCGGAGCTCGACCCGGCCACGGCGGGCGCAGGCAACCAGGGAACGCCCGCCGACTTGCGCGCCGCCGCGGCCGCCGCCTACACCGCGGGCGATGCGGTCGCGCGCTGGTGGGTCAACTACAGCGGGTCCGGTGTGGGCCTGCGCGGCGGCCAGTTCCAGTATACTTACGCGAGCTCGCATGGCATCAACTTTGTGCTCGACAACTGCCGGTGGGTGGAAGACCTGGCGGTGAGCGGCACGATTTCCTGGATGCAGATCAAGCCCGGACCCATCGACGCGCAGGTGACTTTCGAGACGCCGGAAGGCGCGGGCGCGCTCGAAATTACGTGGGACGATCGCGAGCCGCAGGCACAAGCTTCGATTCAAGGGACCATCGGCGGGCGCAAGATCGTTGCCAGCATGGAAGCGCCGTAATCGCCTATCGCTGTTGCGGTACGGCAAAGCCGTCTTCCCCTCAAGAGCGGTCACATACACGTTCGATGGCCTTGTTTACGGTGTACTGTTCAACATCAGCGACACGAAATAGGTCTGTTGTCCGTAGAAGCAGCCAAAACAGAGATTATTGGCAACAGCCAAATCGGGCTTGCCGTCCGCATTGAAATCGCCAGTCGCCACGGAAGACGGGTTACGCCCCACGCCGTACGCCGCAGCGAGCACAAATGCGCCATTTCCGCGGCCCAGCAGGATCGAGACCGTATCCGCAACCGAGTCCGCCACGGCCAGGTCTGTCTTGCCATCGCCGTTGAAGTCCGCCAGTGCTATGGACTCCGGACCATCGCCTACTACGTAGTTCACGGCCGCGTGAAACGTTCCATCCCCGTTACCCAGCAGAATCGAGACCGCACCCGCGGCTGCGCCGGCAACCGCCAAATCGAGTTTGCCGTCGCCATTAAAATCGGCAGCGGCCACGAACTTCGGTGAACTTGGCGTCTGGTATGTCACACCGGGCTTGAAAGTGCCGTCGCCATTGCCATTCAGGATCGAAATGGCTTTGCCGTTGGTCACCGCCAAGTCCTGTTTCTGGTCGCCATTGAAATCGCCTACAGCCAGACAGGTAGCCGCACCGCTCACGCTGTAACTGATGGCCGGCTGAAAGGCGCCATCGCCTTTGCCCAGCAGCACCGAGACGCCGCCGCTCCCTCCGACACCAGCGTCGGCCACGACCAGATCCGGCTTACCGTCGCCATTGAAATCTCCCACGGCCACGTAGGACGGGCTGTTCCCCGCGGGGTAGACCACTCCCGGCTGGAAGGTGCCATCTCCGTTGCCCAGCCAAACGACTACACCGAAATTGTGCTCCGTCACCGCGAGGTCAGTCTTGCCGTCTCCATTGAAATCGCCGACCGCAATCGACACCACCAGACTGCCACTTAGGTTCATCAAGGGTTGAAAGGTACCGTCGCCATTCCCAAGTAGGATGCCAACGCCGTATTCATAATCAGCGACGGCCAGATCTGCTTTGCCGTCGCCATTGAAGTCGGCCACGGCCACAGACCCGGGGCTAGGACCAACTGATACGCCGGCAGTCGTCTGAAAAGTCCCATTGCCATTTCCCGCCAGGATCAAAACCGTACCATAGGTTTTGATATTGTTGGCCACGGCCAGGTCGACTTTTCCGTCATTATTGAAGTCACCGATAGCCACGGATGACGGAGCATCCCCCGACGCATATTCGACCGGCTTCTGAAAAGTTCCGTTGCCCTTTCCCAGCAGGACCGCGACCACATTGCCCACGACCACAGCCAGGTCCGGCTTCCCATCGCCGTTTAAATCCGCCACTCCGATAGCCTGGCCGCCCGGCGGCAGTTCATAACTCACCAGAGTCCGGAAGGTGCCATCGCCGTTGCCCGTCAGGATGGTGGCCAGCCCGTAGCTGATGAAGGGACCGCTTAATGCCAAGTCGGCCTTACCGTCGAGGTTGAAGTCCCCAGCCGCCACCGCGGTAGGTCCTGGTGTCCAACTGGTTGTGGTTGGCGGCTGGAATGTGCCGTCACCATTACCCAACAAAATCGAATAGGAAACGCCGTTAATCACCACCAGGTCCAGCTTTCCGTCGCCGTTGAATTCACTTACGCTTGCCGACAGCGGGTTATTTCCGGCCACGGAGTTCACCGCGGCACGGAACTTACCGTCGCCGTTTCCCAGAAGGACGGATACGTTGCCGGAATCGTTGTTGGCGACGGCCAAGTCCAGCTTACGGTCGCCGTTGAAGTCTCCCATGCCGATCCACTGCGGATTGGCGCCTACCGCATAGTTGATGGCCGGCTGGAAAGTGCCATCACCATTGCCCAGTAAGATTGAAACGCTGTTGGACGTTGCGTTCGCTACTGCCAGATCCAGCTTTGAATCGCCGTTGAAATCTCCCACTACCACGGATACAGGTCCAGCTCCCACCGGGTAGTTTACTGCCGGAGGAAAGCCGCCGCGGCCATTGCCGAGCAGGACCGAGACCTTGTTGGAGCCGTAGTTAGCTACCACCAGATCCTGGTTCCCGTCTCCGTTGAAGTCGCCTGCGGCGACAGAGCGCGGTGCACCGCCCGCCAGGAACGCCGGAGTGGCGTTGAATGAGACGGGTGCAGCTTGCATGGCAAGTTGCGCAAGCATGAGCATGGGCACTGCCGATAACCATGGATTCGTTCGCATCGTATACCTTGGGGCGTTCCAACCGGAGTTTCCATTATAGACCTTGAGAATCCTGATTGCCTCTTGGCCACAATTTGTAAGTAACGGTTCTTTGTGGCTATCGCAAGGACGGCCTGCCAGCCCAGGTGAGCGACGTCCAATCCGACCGGAACCGGCAGGTCAGCCGCGTCATCTTCACCGCCTGCTTGCCTTCCTTGATCCGGAATTCCACCTTCACCACCCATCGCCGCGTCAACAACTCCGCGATGTCCCGCTCCAGGCTCTCGTTGACCGGAATGCGAATCGCGTACTTCGCAGCCCGTCCCTCCAGCGCCTCGTAGATCTCCGGTTTGCGAAGGCGGCATCGGCCCAAAGTCAGGTTAATCGCAGGTTGACAGGCGCGGAGACGGTGCTCCCCACGGCTACCGTGAGCGCGTAATCGCCGGGGGCCATGTCCGCGGGGATCATCGCATTGAGCTGGCAGGCTTCGTCGCCGCTGGGAGATGCGACGTAATCCAGCATCAGCCGGCGCGCGCCGAGCATCACGCGCACGTTGTGGCGGTCCGCGTTCTCCGGCAGCCCACGGACCCACAGGGATGCCACGGCTTCCGGCCCGCGCGCCACCTGCCCTTGCGTCCAAAGGCGGGCATCGTACACGCCTGCAACCGTGATGGCGCTGGCCACCGGCTCGATGTCGATGGCAATGCGCACCGCATTGCTCCACGAACTGCCGCGCGCGCGCAGGCGCACTTCCTGCCATCCCCGCGTGAGACCGGGCGGAAGCTTGGCGCACGCGTGCCAGATACCGCCGTCTAACACCTTAAGCGCGGTAGCGCGCGAACCGTAGCCCGCCACTTCGATGTCGATATCCGGGCGGCGCAGATCCGCATGCGGCGAGCGGAACCAGCAGCAGATATACTCATCGCGCGCGGTGTTGAAGTTGAGCCCGAAGTTGGTGTGATGCAGCGCGCTCAGCAGTTCCGGCGCGGGGCCGCCAGTCTCCGGGGCGGGCTCCCAATGCCGGTAGCAGGCCATGCACGCGCTGTGCTCCAGTATGCTGCGCAGCTCCACGCGCGCGAACCCGGCAGTGCGGCAGAACGCCAGCAGACAATCGATGCTCGGGCCTACCCAGTTATCGAACTGGCCGCCCAACTCGTCGATCTCGTAGAATTCCATCAGCGTACCGGATTCGAGGTTCGGGGCGTAATAGGAATCCACCGCGGCCAAGTCAGTGGTGAGCGCGCAGACTTTTTCGAGCGCCAACAGGGGATGCTTCAGATGATAGAGCACGCCCATGAACAGCACGATGTCGAAGCGGCCGATCTTATCCGGGTGCAGCTCGTAGATATCCATGATGCGGTAATCGACGCGCGAGCCCAGCAGGTGGTGCATGTAGTGGAAGCGCTGGTTATCCCAATTGTCGATGGCCATGACTTCCGCGCCGCGCCGCTCCATTTCGAAGCTGAACCAACCATCCCAGCAGCCGATATCCAGCACGCGCTTGCCACGGAGATCCGCCGGGATGGGAAATTGCGCGATGCGGTTTTTCAATCCCGCCAGGCTGGCGACGCCTTCGATCACGCTGCCGTCGGGCAGCTCGAAGGTGTGCCACCAGCCTTTTTGGGCGCGCTGCGCGTCCCACAGGCGCACGTTCTCCGATGCTTGGGGATCGGCGACAGGTGGTTGGTCCGGCGGCATCTCTCAGTTCTCCGAACGGCGGCGCGCCGCGGCGACGGCCAGGATCCCCAGCGCCAAGGCCGACAGGCCAGCCGCGGCCGCGATTTTCGGCAGCCGGTCGTCCGGCGCGGCAGGCAGATAGGTGACGCCGCTTTCGTCCGTGCGCGCGGCTTCGTCTGCGTAGCGGCCGTGCCCCGGCCGCGGGAAATCGCGCGCCAGTTGCGCCAGCCCTTCGGCCACTTCCCTACCCCGCATCGGCTCGCCATGTCCGGTGGCGAGCACCTGCGGGCGCAAATCCGCCAACAGCTCGACCGAATGGTGCGCCTGATCCCAATCGAAAGTGAACGGCGCGGGCGGCCGCGAGATGCGCGGCGCTTGCGTCAGCAGGCCTATTGCGGAATCCAGATCCATGGTCGCGCACGCGTCGCCCGCCAGCAGTACGGACTCATCCGGCTGGAAGAACACCACATGGCCGGGAGCGTGGCCCGGCGTGTGATACCAGCGCCACTCGGGCAGCCCGGGAACTTCGCCGTCGGCCGGCAGATCTTTGAGGCGCGCGCCGAGATTCGCCGCTACACGCGGAAAGAACCGGCAGAGCAGCGCCGTCGCTCCGCCCACCGTCGGATCCCGCGGCGGGTACTGGTCGCGGCCGGTGAGAAAGGGCCGCTCAAGGCGGTGCGCGTAAATCGGGACATCCCAAATATTCGCGAGTTCCAGCGCGGAGCCGGCATGGTCCCAGTGCCCGTGCGTCAGCAGAATCACGCTGGGCCGCGCGCCGCCGAAGCGCTGTTCCGCCGCGCTGCGGATCCGCGCCGCATGGCCGGGCGTACACGTATCCACCAAGACCCACGCGCCTCCGGGACGGCCCACGAAATAGACATTGGCCATGGCCAGCTTCAGGCGCGCCAGCCCTGGCGTGACTTGTTCCACCGGTATCGAATCTCCTGGTTTGCCGACGGCCATCTATTTCCTGACAATCACCTCGCGCAGGTGCTCGCGCGTGAGAAAGAATTTCAGCCCGCCGAATTTCTGAAACAGCTTCTCCAGCTTCCGGTTGTTAAACAACTGGGCGCGGTCGCGCTGCCCGTACTCGGTGACCTGCAGGTTGGCGCAATCCTGAATGCGGAACGAGTAATACGGCGACGGCTCCGCCTGTTCGGCCGAATTAAAGAATGCCAGCAGGTATCCGTTGGGCTTGAGGACCCGCTCCAGCCGGTCGACGGTGGCGCTCAGCAGCGGCGGCGCCAGGTATTCCATCACGTCCCAGGCCAGCACGCCGTCGAAGTGATCGTCGGGATAGTTCAAGCTTTGCCGCAAGAAGTACTCGATACGGCTTGGATTGGACTGGTCGCCCGGCTCGGCCCCGAAAGTCTCCTCGAAAATCCGCAGAAAATCTTCCGAGTAGAACTTGTGCCCCAGGCTGGTGATGAAGTTGATGTTCTCCTGAAACACGCCGCCCAGGTCCAGCACCGACAGGCCGGACTGGTCCCTGAAGTATCCGAAGAACTGCTCCAAGCCGCGGCTAGGCCGGGTCCGGCATGTCTCCTTCTGGCCGGACTTCAGCGGCGGGCGCGCCGGCGGGCGCGCGCGTGGCGGCTCCGTCTTGCCTGGGGAGCCAGAGCCGCGCAGGATGCTTTTCAGCCGTTCCTTTAGCAACTCCTGCTCCTCACTTGCCGACTAACGCTTGGCTTCGGCCACGCTGGCTTGCATGGTGGCTGGAGCGGGGGTGGCCGGAGCGGAAGGCGCCGGACGCTGCGCCGGCGCTGCCGCCTTGGCCGGCTCCGGTTTGACGATATCGATGCTGCCTTTAAAGTAGGCTCCATCTTCGATCACGATGCGCGCCGTCTTAATGTCTCCCACCAAGCGCGCGTCTTTCCGGATTTCGATGCGGTCGTTGGCCTCGACGTTACCCTGGATGGTACCGAGTGCGACGACCTCGCGCGCCTTGACCCCTGCGTGGACCTTGCCGTTGGGACCCACAGTTAGCTTATGTTCCATCAACTCGATGGTGCCTTCCACGTCGCCATCCACGAACAGATCTTCCCGGCTGAAAATCTGGCCTACGATCTTGACGGCCTTGCCGATACTGGCCGACCCGCCGCGAGACGTATCCGGCTCGAGCCTGCCTACGGGCATGCTGGACATGCTGGACAAAGGTGTTGCCTCCTTTTTGTATTCAACTGGCGGCGCCTGGGGCGCCGGTTTAGGCGTTGCATTTAAAGGCCGGGCTGGTTCTTCTTCCCGGCGCGGCTTATTCCATACACTCACGACGGCTGTCCTCCCGGTTGCGATATGAGTTCAATCATTGATGATGACCCTCACCCGATTATAGTCAGTTTCGCAATCGAAGTGCTTGAAGAATCGTGAAGAATGTGAAGGCAAGGACACACTGGGGGAGTGCATGTGCAACCCGAATAAGCGCGGGGGACTCGGCGGGGTGCACGAGATGTCCGCAAGCATGTGCAAGCGGCCCGGGGGATGGCGCCTCCAGGCCGCCCGGAATCTATTGGATGCTTTTGCGCTTGCGGCGGCGCGCCATCAAGAGCACCAACACTACTCCGGCAGCGATCCACAGGATGGCCTGAAATATCGTGTTACTCATCGGCGTTCCTCCTTTCTCATGGTTGTCCCCTCATCATCGGGAATAGATACTTGAAGACCTGCAACAGGCCGGGCCCGGCCGCCACCACCAGCATGGAAGGCAGGATGAAGAAAAAGATCGGGAACACCAGTTTCACTCCCACCTTGGCGGCCCGCTCCTCGGCGTCCTGGCGGCGTCGCACGCGCATGAAATCGGAATGCGTGCGCAGCGCCTCTGCCATGCTCGTTCCGAAACGATCTGACTGGATCAGGATAGCGGTGAGCTTGCGCAGCTCCGGCTCGCCGGTGCGCTGCCCCAAGTTGCGCAGCGCTTCGCCGCGGCGCTTGCCGGCACGTATCTCGAGGTTGACCAGGCCCAATTCTTCGCTCAGTTCCGGATGCGCCATGGAGAGCTCGCGGCCCACGTTCATCATGGCCTGATCCAGGCCGAGTCCGGCCTCCACGGAAACCACCATCAGATCCAGCGCGTCGGGCAGGCTCAGCCGCAGCCGCTCCTGGCGTCTGGAAACTTTGCGCTCGAGCAGAAAGCCCGGCAAGGCCCAACCTGCCCCAGCCGCCGCCACCGGCAAGACCATGCGCAGGACGGGATTGGCCACCATCGAGTTGCGGCATACGAGCACGACGACCCCCAGCACGATCGCCAATAACAGCTTGATGCCATACAGCATGGCCACGGCACTCTCTCCGCGGTACCCGGCCGCCACCAACTGCCGCCGCGCGGTTTGCGCATCCTGGGGCGAAACCGGGGCGCGCCGCCCGATATCCTGCACCCGGCGCATCAGCACCGAAGGCTTGCGCTGCAGTTGGTCGACCGTCAGGGCCGGCCCTTCCGTGCGCACCTCCAATTGCTGCAACAGTTGCGCCGGCTTGGCATAACGCCGGTAGCCGTAGGCGGTGATGGCGGTCACCAGCAATCCGAACATCGCTAAAGAAACCAGTACCGCAATCAGCGTCATTTTCTCTAAACCTTAATGCGGATGATCCTGCGAATCGTCCATTGGCCCACTAACTGGCCCGCGATGGCGCCGACGATCAACCACCGTCCGTCCTTGTCGACCACCAAAGTCTGCAAATATCCCGGCGACACCAGCAGCATCAGGATCGTGGTGGCTACCGGCAAGACCGACAAAACCGCCGCCGTGGTCCGGCCATGCGCGCTGGCCGCCTTCACCTGACCGCGCAGCCGGAAACGTTCGCGAATCACAAACGCCAGCCGCGTTAAAATCTCACCCAGATTGCCGCCCGTCTGCTTTTGCAGCATGACGGCGGAGGAAAAGAAGCGCACATCCAATAGCGGCACGCGCGCGGTGAGATTGAACAGCGCCACCTCGAGCGGCGCTCCCAGGTTCTGCTCGTTGAACAGCGTGCGAAATTCCAGGCCCAGCGGCTCGGGCAAATCCTCGCTGACCATCTTGAGGCTGATGGTGAAGGCATGGCCGGCGCGCATGGAGCGCGCCATGAAATCCAACGCGTCTGCGAATTGCTCCTCGAAAGCCGCCAGACGCTTGTTGCGCTTGCGGCGCAGATACACAAAAGGCAGCCAGCCGAGCATCGCGGGAAGCACCACCGCGGTCCAAGGCCAATAGGCCGCCGGCAAGAGCATCGACAGGATCACGCCGGCCACGATTCCCGCCGCCGCCAGGAGCAGCACTCCGCCGGGGGTCCACTCCAGCCCGGCCTGGCGGATCAGCGCTTCGAGTTTCTCCAGTATCGCCAGGCGCTCCAGCCACACATCCAACTGCGCACGCCTCCCCGTGGCCAGATCCCGCAGGAGCTTGGTAGGCCCAGCCGACGGGTCCGCGGCCGCCGTCCGCAGCATGGCGGACAACTCCCGCTTGCGCCACCACTCGTAGAACTTCAGCCCCAGCGCTACCGACAGCAGCACCCAGGTCATCATGAACAGGAACAGGGGCAGAGTGGCTACCAAGCTACGGCACCTCCTGATAGCTCTCAAACGTGCCGGTCTTAAGCTCCAGGCCGGCTGACACCAGCCGCTCATAGAACTTGGGCCGTATGCCGGTGGCCCGGAACAATCCGCGCACCTGCCCCGTGCTCGTAAGCCCCTTTTTGTCGAACAGGAACAGGTCTTGCAGGGTCACCAACTCGCCTTCCATCCCGGTGACCTCGGTCAGGTGCGTCACGCGCCGCGTGCCGTCGCTGAAGCGGGATACTTGCACAAACAGATCCACCGCCGAGGCAACCTGCTGGCGGATGGAGCGCACGCCCATGCTAGAGTTGGCCATTCCCACCATCACCTCCAACCGGCTCACTGCGTCACGCGGACTGTTGGCATGCACGGTGGTCAACGAGCCGTCGTGTCCCGTATTCATGGCTTGCAGCATGTCCAGCGCTTCCTCGCCGCGTACTTCGCCCACGATGATGCGGTCCGGCCGCATGCGCAGCGCGTTGATCACCAGCTCCCGTATGCGTATGGCGCCCTGGCCTTCCACATTCGGCGGACGCGTCTCCATGCGCGCTACGTGTACCTGCTGCATGCGCAGTTCGGCGGCGTCTTCGATGGTCACGATGCGCTCGTCTTCCGGCACATAGGCGGATAGCGCGTTCAAAAAAGTGGTCTTGCCCGAGCCCGTGCCCCCGCTGATCAGGATGTTCAGCCGGGCCTTGACGCAGCCCTCCAGCAATTGACGCATCGGCTCCATCATGGTCCCGTTGTTCACCAGGTCGGTGCCCAGCATGGCGTGGCGGCCGAATCGCCGGATGCTGAGGAGCGGCCCGTCGACCGCTACCGGCGGGATGGCTGCGTTCACCCGCGATCCGTCCGGCAATCGCGCATCCACCAGCGGCGAGGATTCGTCCACCCGCCGCCCGACTTGCGCCACGACTTTCTCGATAATCCGCAGCAGGTGCGCGTCGTCCTTGAACTCGACCGGCGTGCGATGCAGTTTGCCGGCTTGCTCCACATACACCAGCCGCGGGCCGGTCACCAGGATGTCGCTGATCGTGGGATCTTCCAGCAGCGGCTCCAGCGGGCCCAGCCCAAAAACCTCGTCCAGAACTTCTTCGACTACCCGATCTTTCTCGATCCGGCTAAGGGGCGTGCGCTGCTGATCCACCAGCCGCACCAGCGCCGTGCGGATCTCGGTCCGCGCCCGTTCCCCGGAGATCGCCGACAGCGCCTCCAGGTTGATGCGCTCCAATAGCTCGTGATGCAGCGCGAATTTGAGCTGCTGATATTCCGGCGTGTAGGAGGCCTTGTGGAAGAGCCGCGCCACCCAGCCCTTGTCCGCCGCCAGCAACGCTTGACCGTTCGTTCCGTTGCCCATGCGCCCGCTCCTTTATCCGAATAATCCGAACCGCCGCTTGCTCTTCTCCGCCTGTACACCCGCCAGCCGCATGGCGAACGCCGAGATCTGCCGGCTCAGATGGCTGCTCGAGGGCAGCAACTTGCCTTTGCAAAAGGCGTCGTACAGCGCGTAGTAATCGTTGGGTAGCATAGTGTCGATCGGCTGGCCCAGGATGCGCTGCAGCTCCTCCGCGCTCACGTCCGGACGCTGCGGCGTGCGATTCAGAATGACGCGCAGCCGGTGGCCGTGCCCCGTGTCCGTCAGCGTGCGGATGGTCTGCTTGGCCTGGTGCAGCGATGGAACCTCCAGCGTAGTTACCAGGTACAACTCATCGACCTCATCCAGCACCGTGACGGTGTTCAGGTTCGGTGTGCAGCCCAGGTCAGCGACTGTCCAGGCGTAGTTCGAGCGCGCGAACGCCAGCACCTGCCGCAGAGATTCGCCCGCCACGGCGTCTTTAGGAAGATAGCCGCCGGGCGCGCCGATAATCTCCAGACCCGGCCATTCCGCGTACACCAAGGCGCTCCAGTAGCTCAGATCCAGCCGGTGCAGATTCTGTATCGCATCCAGCACCGAGTAGGGCGATTTGACCTTCATGAGGAACCCTACGATTCCCGACTCCAAATCCAGATCCGCCAACAGCGCCTTCTCCCCGCGTTGCACGCTGATCTGCCCCAACTCCGCCGCCAGATGGCAGGCGATCGTAGAGGCCCCGCAACCGCCCTTTACGGCCAGAAAACCTAACACTTTCCCCGGCGGCCGGCCCTCGTCGCGCGGCCGCGGCCGGTCGTCGACTTTGCGCTCCAAGGCCTTCCGCAGATCGGCTTCCAGCGGCGGATAGAGGAACTCGTGTGCGCCCGCCCGCATGGCCGCCAGGATGGTTCCCGGATCGGCGCCGGTGTTGAGCACTACCAGCATCGCCTCGGGCGCGGCTGAGCGGGTTTCGCGCACGCACTCCTCCAGCGGCTTGGGAAGATGCGTGACGTCCAACAGCACCACCTCCGGCCGCAGGAATTCCAGCCGCTCGAGGAACGCGGGCCAGTTGCGCAGATCCCGCTGTTCCATGACCACGCGCGCGGGCATGGCGCGCAGCGCGATCTGCACCTGCTCCCACAATTCCGTGGCTTCGATGGCCAGGCAGACCGTCTTCGAGACGGTGGATTTGCTTTGCGATTCTTGTTGGATCACGAGTGAGCCCATTAGTTTCCTCCTGTGAGCGGGGCGCCAGAGGCCGGTGCGAAAGTCGATCCCGCGCCGAACGATGAGCCCGCGCCCTGCCCCGAAGACGGCGGGGATAGCGAAGCCGGCTGCGCTTGCTTCTGCCTTTCCAGTTCCAAAAGTTGTTCGACCGGTATGGTCTTTTGCACCGGCGGCACTGGCGCCGGACCGGTGACCTCCTCGCCCGGCGTGCGCGGCGCCGCATCGGGCCCTTTCAGGAATGGCTTCGGCATCGCCACCGTGGGCCGTGCGGCATCCACCGGAATCGGCCGCACCAACTCCGGCGTGATCATGACCAGCAGCTCGGAATTGTTGCGGTTCACCGAACGGCTTTGAAAGAGCTTGCCCAGCAGCGGTATGTCGCCAATGCCAGGAATCTTGCTGAGCGTTTCGGTAACATAATGCCGCGTCCCGGATTATGCCGCGCGGAAGTTATGGTGCGCCGTGGTTTGCGGAGGATCTCTGATTTTCTCGGCTGTGCTTGTCGGCATAATCACAGGCTCTCCAGGAAGGCGAGCAGTG